>Ga0114930_10004466_pt1 | contig 11814 bp, 12 predicted proteins | sample AnhtaG_FD_87300 | JGI IMG/M metagenome (GOLD analysis project Ga0114930, IMG submission 87300) | Deep subsurface microbial communities from Anholt, Denmark to uncover new lineages of life (NeLLi) - Anholt_01485 metaG | ecosystem: Environmental > Aquatic > Marine > Oceanic > Sediment | place... | reverse complement strand
AAGCCAGAAAAGACATGCTTTTTCATTTGTTTGCGGCAAAGTTTAACACGCAGCAGGGAGAGCTAACAAGACTATGTACTCGTTTATATGACCAGTGACACATGGCTCCTTTGTTGCTATCCCAAAGCAATCTATGCTGATCCTCCCTCCCCTGGCGGGAGGGAGTTAAAGGGAGGGGGAAACTTCACCCTCACCCTATCCCTCTCCCATCAAGGGAGAAGGTTTTTTCCTGCAGATTGCCAGGTTTTGGTTCGCAATGACATAAAGAACTGCTAGAGCCTGTTCCAAACTTAAAGTGAGAGATAAATCCATACTTTGAAGTGTCCTCCACCTATCTGCACGGGATCAAGCTAAATGAATCTGACTTGATATATCACCTAATAAGTTAACTTAGCCAGGTATTTACACCCCAGCCTAAACATAGTGGTAGCCGGCATTGGAAGCATCCCGAACTCCTGTTTGACAAGAAGCAGCTTGTTCCGACTTTACAGCAATTGCTTATCTCCAAATAATGGCATCACCCCAAAATCTTAACGGGATTTTAATATTCCGATGCTACCATCATATCATTATCAGCTGATAATATTATGCAGAAACGAGGTGAAACAAAAATGTGGCGAAGCAAGAAGTTTATCGTTATTGCGGTGTTGGCGGTCGTAGTGCTGGTCGGGAGTGCAGTGGGGGTAGTGCTTGCTGCCGACAATGCGGATGAGGACACGAGCCCACCTGAGGCTCAACAGGCGGCTCTACTAGACAGAGTCTGTGCAATCTACAAAGACAACACAGGCATCACCATTGACCCACAGGAACTAAAAGATGCCTTTGCCCAGGCTCGAAGTGAAATGTGGGATAAAGCTCTACACAGCCGTCTCCAGAAGTTGGTAGAACAAGGCAAGATAACCCAGGAACAAGCTGACCAGTACGAGGAGTGGTGGCAGTCCAGGCCAGACGTCCCGATTAGACCGATTAGACATAGCTTATGTCGTCGCGGTGGATGGTGCTTCGGGAGCGGGCCATGCCCTAAGCCAGCTGAAACCAACTCGTAAAGCCTCTGACCCTGGACTTTAGCAGGCAGATCGGTTCCGGCTGCCCTATGAAGCCAATGCAGCGAAAAGGGCAAAGCAAGTCAGTGATGAAAGGAGAGGGGAACATTCCCCCCTCTCCTTTTGATAAATATCTGGGTGAGATGAAAACCCTTGATATTAACAATTCCTTAACATTTCTGTTATAACATTAGATAAACATGAGGAATCGCTAAGGGGCTCAGAAATGGCAGGTAAAAGAATTCTGGTGGTTGACGATGATGTAAAAACGGTGGAACTGGTGAAGCTCTACTTGAACCGAGATGGCTACAAGGTTCTTACTGCTTATGATGGTGTTGAGGCCCTGCGCCTGGCTCAGGAGAGCCATCCTGACCTTGTTGTTCTGGACCTTATGTTGCCCGGCGTCGATGGGCTCGAAGTCTGCCGTACTCTCAGGGCTGAATCTGACGTGCCAATCATTATGCTCACTGCCAGGACTACTGAGCAGGACAAGCTAACAGGCCTGGACTTAGGGGCGGATGACTATGTGACCAAGCCCTTCAGTCCTAGGGAACTGGCAGCTAGAGTACGGACAGTACTCAGGCGCCTCCCGGGGGAGCGCGGCCCTGCAGAGATTAAGCATGGCGAGCTTACCGTGAACTTTCATAAGTACGAGGCATCTCTTGCTGGTAAACCTCTAAATCTCACCCCGGTTGAATTCAAGCTGCTGGGGGTTCTCGTCAAGGAACCGGGTAGGGTTTTCAGCCGGGGACAGCTTATTGAGAAGGCCCTTGGCTACGATTTCGAAGGTTTCGACCGCACCATGGATGTTCATATCCTCAATCTGCGTCGAAAGCTTGAGCCAGACCCCAGCCACCCCAGATACATAAAGACGGTATACGGAGCTGGTTACAAGTTTTTGGAGATGAGAAGTGATACATAGTTTGAAGTTTCGTCTCCTGGTGGCTTTCACCCTGGTGATACTAGTGACCGTTGGCACCGTATGCTTCTTCGTCAGCCGGAGCACCGAGGGTGAAATCCGCCAATATGGGGAACGTAGCAAGCAAATACGCATCGCCAGGATGGAACATGTGCTGTCCAGTTATTACTATCGACAAGGGGACTGGACGGGCATCCAGCCCTTAGTAGAACATATGGGGATTCTTCACGAGGGGCGTATTGTGCTGACTGACGCCAGTGGCATAGTAGTCGCCGATTCTCAGGGAGACCTTTTGGGGGAGCAGTACCATCCTGCCTCACCTGGTAAGACCCTATCACCGCCATGGAAAGAAGGTATTCTGGGGACGCTTTACATCAGCCCCGAATCACCAGCGGGGGCAGACTCTACTTCACCACAAAGCCTCTGCGAGTCAATAAATCGCTTTCTCCTCTGGGGAGGCTTATTGGCAGTTGCCATCGCTTTGGTATTCACCTTTGTCCTATCACGGCGAATATCGGCGCCCATTCATGCTCTTACCCTGACTGCCAAGCAATTGGGACAGGGCGATTTTTCCCAGAGGGTCCAGCTTCGTGGCAAAGGCGAAGTGGGAGAACTAGCCCAAGCCTTTAACTCCATGGCTAGCGAGCTAGAACGCGCTGAACAACTACGACGGAATCTCGTGGCTGATGTTGCTCACGAACTGAGAACCCCGCTTTCTAATATCCAGGGCTATCTGGAGGCGGTCGGTGATGGGGTAATAGCAGCGGATGCAGCGACGATTCGCTCCCTCTATGAAGAGGCAACTCTGCTGTCGCGGCTAGTTGATGACCTTCAGGACCTAGCCCTTGCTGAGGCAGGCGAACTAAAGCTGGTTTTTCAGGCAGAAGACATCGCTGAGTTAATCAACCGAACAGTGGCTGCGGTGCAATCTCAGGTGTCGGCAAAGGGGTTGTTGATGTCCATTGACCTGCCCGATAAGCTACCACCAGTGAACATTGACTACCACCGGATTAGTCAGGTGTTGCGCAACCTTCTGGAGAACGCGGTGGCTCACACTGCTGAGGGAGACATCACTGTGACTGCCAGACAGCAGGGTAGCTGGGTAGAGGTAAGCGTGGTAGACACCGGTGAAGGTATTCCTGCTGATGACCTGCCTAACATCTTTGAGCGCTTCTATCGTGTGGACAGGTCCCGCACCAGGGCCACGGGCGGCAGTGGTCTGGGTCTTACCATTGCCAAGCGTCTGGTCGAGGCCCACGGGGGCAAGATTGAAGTCCAGAGTGAACTGGGAAAGGGCAGCCGTTTTTCGTTCACTGTTCCTATCGCAAAGTAGTGTTCTCTTCGAGCAGTGCGTCCGCTGAACTACCTCTCTGTCCCTTGTCCACCTCTATCAACTCTAAGGCTGCAGACTCCGCTTGGGCTGAATATGCCGCAAACGCAAAAGATAGCAATAACACTACCAGTAATCCGCAAGCGTGCTTTATTTTCACAGTATGGCTTCATTATAGGCATGAAATGTTAATTTCCTGTTAATTTTCTCAATTCGCGACATTAGCTTTTCAAAGTGCTGCCAAACTTAATAACTTCTTAACAATTTCCTGCCATACTAATTTTTACAAGTGTATTTTGTCTTGCTATCATTCACAATACCAGAAAGGCAAGGGTAAACATGATGAAAATGAAAGTATTAAATAGAATGAAAGTCCTAATGAAAAAGAGAGTATCAAAGATAATACTAATCTTGGTGATATGCGGGGTCGGAACTCTCTTGCTAATCAATGCTTTTAAACCAGACCAGGCCTTGATGTCAGAGTATCAGACAGTCACCGTACAGCGAGGAGATCTAACAATAGATATCACCAGCAGCGGCAATCTGGCGTTGTCCCTCAAGGAGGACCTCGCTTTCGACATTCCAGGGAGGGTGGAAGAAATTACGGTGGAAGAAATTCTGGTGGAGGAGGGGGAGTCGGTTGAAGAGGGACAGCTGCTGGCGAAACTGGACACATCGGAATGGAATGATGTGCTGACGGCACTAGAGCGTGACCTCCTCCAGGCAGAGATAAACCTGGAGAATGCCAAATATGCCCTGGATAAGGCTGAGGAACAGACCACCATCAGTATTGATATTGACCACTGGGAAGTAGACATAAAGGAAATGCAGGTCGAGCTTGCCGAAGCGCGTTTCGAGGACGCTAAAGAAGCGCTGGAAGAAGCCCTTGAGAAGAGTCCCGAGATTATTGCTCCCTTTGACGGTTTCATCACCAAAGTAAACGTTGAGGGTGGTGATGAGGTACTGACAGGCGTGGTAGCCGTAGAGCTTGCCGACCCCAACAAGTTTGAAGCCGATATCCTGGTCAGTGAGGTGGATATTTTCCAGGTGAAGGAAGGAGGAGATGCCACTGTGCAGGTGGATGCCATGCCAGTGGTTGTCCTCCCGGCTAAAGTCACCCATATCACACCGACGGCTACTATTCAGGCTGGTGTAGTGAACTACAAAGTGAAGGTCGAAATAGAGTCGCTTGAAGTAGTAATGCAGAAACGGCAGGAGGCAAGGCAGAATAGTTCTCCTGGAGAACTCCCCGAGGAACTTAAAGAAGCCGTTGAAGAGGGACAGATCACTCAGGAACAGGCCGAAGAAATGATGAAGCAGAGGCAAGGGGATTGGCAAGAAATGATGCCAACGATGATACCTAAAGACTTCCAGCTCAGAGAGGGCCTCACCGTCACCGTGAGCATAATAGTGGAGGAGAAGGACGATGTACTGCTCCTACCAAACGCAGCGATTATCCGCCAGGGAGGCAGCACCTATGTTCAGGTAATGTCACCGAATGGTGTCATCGAAGAACGTTCGATAACTACTGGCATCAGCAACTGGCAGTACACCGAAGTAATCGACGGGCTCAGTGAAGGTGAGCAAGTAGTTGTTCCACAGGGGGTCACCACTACATCAACGACGGCACAACAAGGAATGATGCCGGGAATGGGGAGAGTGCTGCATTGATTAAGTTGCAGGATATAACTAAAGTCTATCCAATGGGCAAGAGAGAGCTGACCGTGCTCAGAGGGATAAACATCCATATTGAACGGGGCGAACTGGTGGCGATTATGGGGCCCTCCGGCTCGGGAAAGACCACCATACTTAACCTTATTGGTTGCCTGGATAAACCAACTTCAGGCAGTTACTACCTGGAGGGTAGAGAAGTAAGCCGCCTCAGCAGTGGTGAACTGGCCCAGGTCAGAGGTCAGAAGATTGGCTTTGTCTTTCAGACTTTTAATCTGTTGCCCCGGCTTTCAGCACTGGCTAATGTGGAACTTGGTCTGAGATACGCCGGTGGCGGAGACTCTGACCGTGCTATAGAGGCACTGGCTAAGATTGGGCTCTCCGACCGGGCTAATCACCGTCCCACCGAACTCTCAGGTGGAGAGCAGCAAAGGGTCGCCATCGCCCGGGCTCTGGTGAAAAACCCACCCCTGATTCTGGCAGACGAGCCTACCGGCAACTTGGACAGCCGCTCCGGCGAGGAGATTATCTCCATACTCACCTCCTTACATAGTGAGCAGAATATTACCTTAGTTGTAGTCACCCATGACCCTAACATTGCTCACCACTGCCAGCGCATCATTCATGTCAAGGATGGTCAGGTAGTAGCGGAGGAGAGGGTATGAAGAAGTGGCTTGAACCTTTTTCTGCTGCCTGGGTGGGGGTGGTCACTCACAAGCTTCGCAGCTTTTTGACCATTCTGGGAATCGTTATTGGCATAGCTGCGGTGATTGCCCTGATGTCCATCGGTAGAGGCGTTGAGGCAAGCATAGTCTCCAATATTAAGAGTATGGGGTCAGACCTGATTATGATCAGCCCCGGGGCATCCATGTTTGGCGGCGTCAGGAGCACTGCCGACAGCGTTAGAAGGCTGACCATGGAAGATGCGGAGGCAATATCAGAACAGGTCTCCTACATATCTGCCGTGGGTCCTTCTTACTCCAGCAATCTCCAGCTAGTCGTCGGTGGTGAGAATATGAATACCCAGGTCACCGGGGTGACCCCGGAGTATTGGGAGGTACAGAATTTAGAGATTGCCAGTGGTGCTTTCATTTCCGAGTATGATTACCAGCGTGGCGCCAAGGTAGCCGTGCTCGGCTCCAATATAAAAGAGACCCTCTTCGGAGATGCTGACCCCATAGGGCAACAGATGCGGATGGGCAGCATTATTGTGCGTGTTGTCGGCATACTGGATAGCAAGGGGGGCATGTGGGGCTCGCCTGATGATGCTATCCTTATCCCGTTGACCGCCTTGCAGCAGACGGTTGCCCAGCCGCGAACTGCCCAGGGTGAGCGAATTGTGTCATCCATAGCCCTGACGGTAAGCGATGAAGAGCAGGCTGATTACGTCGTTGAGGAAATCACCAGCCTGCTCCGCACCCGCCACCGGCTTGGTCCCGGCGTGGATAATGACTTCACCATTACCTCCATGGAGGAGATAGCCAGTGCCCTCTCTGAAGCGATAGGCACGATGACCATTTTTCTAGGCGCTATCGCTGCCATTTCATTGCTGGTGGGAGGCATCGGCGTGATGAACATCATGCTGGTGTCAGTAATAGAGAGAACCAGAGAGATAGGCATCCGTAAGGCGCTGGGAGCCAGGGAGCGGGATATATGGGGTCAATTCCTCATTGAAGCAGCATTCCTGACGCTTACTGGCGGTATCATCGGGGTTATCGTGGGCTGGGGCGCCTCATACGTCGTTACCAGCACGGGACTAATAACAACCGTGGTTACTGCTGATATAGTTCTCCTTGCCGTTTCGGTATCGGCTGGCATTGGTCTATTCTTTGGATTTTATCCCGCCTGGCAGGCCTCCCGCCTTAACCCCATCGAAGCACTCAGGTCTGAATAGAGACCAACTTACCAGTCATGCTGTTTTTGTCGTTGAACAAGTTGGCAAATTGTGTTGTGAGGTAGTGCCTGGCTCAGGGTTTAATTAGGCAATATGAATACCAAGCCAATGAACGAGAATAGTGGAATCTGAGATAGTAGAGAAAGTAGCCAACTAACTCAATTAAGGTAATACGATTACCTATTTGGTAGCGCATACCGGATTCGAACCGGTGATCTCCTCCTTGAGAGGGAGGTGTCCTAACCCCCTAGACGAATGCGCCATCGTTCGCTATTTATTATCGCTTTTTATGCCCCAGATTGCAATGTCCTGTACTCGTTCATACGATAAGTGACACTTCACCAACTTCCTTGTCATCGCAACGCAACCCATGTTGGTCCTCCCTCCCCTGGCGGGAGGGAGCTAGAGGGAGGGGGATTCATGCACACCCTCATCCTGGCCCTCTCCCGTCAAGGGAGAGGGAAAATCCCGTCCTCTCTCCCCATCACGGGAGAGAGTTAGAGTGAGGGGGCACTTCACGGCTTCACCCCCACCTTAATCCTCTCCCGTCAAGGGAGAGGGAACTATTCTTCAGTGTTACAAACATATAAAGTGTCCACCATCTATCTGAACTAGATCAATTTGGTTTGCCAGACATGCTGCTTTTGAAATTTCCCGTGGTGGCATCCAAACAATGCTCAAATGGTTGGCAAAGGGTGGTGAAAAAAGAACCGATTGGAGTCTCATTGGCAAAAAGGAAAGTGGTTAAATATATTTGCAATAACTGCGGCCGGAGATAAAGTCAGAGGAAGAGTCGGAATAATAGCTGAGTCCGGAAGGGCAACAAACAAAGGGAAGCTCCCTTTACGCAGAGGAGTGCTGAATTACTTGAGCGGTGGATTTCCAGCAATGGCAGCGGGAATAAGTGACCATATTTGCACAATAGAGAAGATTGTGTCTTTGATTGATATGATGAAGTCTTTTTGTTTTAAGCGTGAACCTTGCTGTAAATTCTGTCTTTCTCTCCCCGCACTTCAAGGGAAATATCCAAGTCGAGAGCATTTGCAACCCTGAAAAGGGTACTTAGCGTAGTATTGTAATCACCCTTTTCCAATCTAGATATGGCAGGTTGTTTTGTCCCAACAATCCTAGCAAGTTCTGTTTGACTCATCTGCAATTGGTTTCTACGCTCTATCAAAGTGCTTATCATATCGTACTTAGGCTTTAGAGCCTCGTACGCTTTGCGAATTCCAGGTTTTTCAAGCAGTTCTGCTTCAAATTGTTCATAACTGCTAGCTCTTTTGTTTGCCATTTCACTTTCCACCTCTTTAATTGTCTTTATAACATAACTATATAACACATATGTTATATTGTCAAGACCTTGATTTGTAATCATTCATTCTCTGAACGGCTAGATGCTTATCATTTTCTGGTATTTCATCTTCCTTTTTGAGAATACCATGTAGCAATACAAACTTGCAACCTGTATGGGCAAAAAAGAGAATACGGTATATATCTGACCCATGCTTAATTCTGAGCTCCCTAATGCCAGATTTATGTATTTTTCTTACATAAGGCATACGTAGCAAAATGTTGAACTGCCTCAATAACTTTAACACATGTAGAATTTCTGCTATCGCACCATCGGTTTGCCCCAAAATGAAATCTTTTACGGGTTCATTCCCTTCCCCATCAATATAGAAAACAACTTGCCAGTTCATACTGTCTATTATACAAAAACATCTATTCAAATTGACACACCGCCGATTAGGTGGCTGGGAGAGCCTTGATATGGTGCTGAGATATACTAGGTCGGTTAAGTTTGAGGATAGCCTACGGCTTTATCGAAAACTCAGCATTGATTAGAGCGAGTCCATGGGTCAAAGCAAAGGGTATACCCCTTCTTCATACCCAGATACCCGTCTCTGCCCTATTTGAATTTTGAGGATGGTTTGAAACTTCTCGGCGAGATTGAGGCTGTCCCCAAATCCGCTCGCTGGGCTACGCCAACTATCCCAGACTCAAATAGTTCTTCCTACTCCTTGTCAATCAATTGCATAGAGCCACTTGACACATAATTGGAGTTATGTTACATTATTAACATCATCACTAGTGGAACAAATCCACTGGCTCCCTCCGAGTTACGATTCGGAGGGTTTCTACATTATGCCTATACGTACTGTTTTTCTTGTTGACGGTTTTAATCTTTACCATTCTGTAGTTGATATTGCCCGATATTGTAGTGGGCTAAATGTGAGATGGTTGAACATTAGTTCTCTTTGCGGGTCATATCTGCATCTCATCGGTAAAGATGCCACAACTGAATCCATTTATTACTTCTCCGCTTTGGCATACCACTTGCATGACCCTGATGTCATTTCACGTCATGAAACCTATATTAAATGTCTGCGAGAAACTGGAGTCAAGGTGCAGTTAAGCAGGTTCAAGCCTAAGACTATCTGTTGCTCCCATGGTGGGAAAATCACCAGACACGAAGAAAAGGAAACAGATGTAGCTATCGCATCAAAAATGTTTGAGGTTTTGTTTAATGATGAGTGTAATAGCGTTGTCCTAATAACTGGTGACACTGATTTAGCTCCAGCGGTAAAAACTGCTAGACATCTTTTCCCCCATAAACCTATTAGGTTTGCATTTCCGTATAGACGTAGGAATGACGAACTTGCCCAAATAGCATCTGCTTCATTCAAGATACATAAACGTAGCTATATCCAACATCAATTCCCCGACCCATTCCCATTGTCTGATGGAACCATAATCTCTAAGCCGTCAGGTTGGTAAGGTGGTCAAATATGCAAAATTCCAGCCCACTTATCATTTGCCTACCTCAAATAGGGAAACCACCGTAGGTTGATTAGAATAGAAACAAATGATACTACCCATACCAATAAAACAGAGACATGAAGAGCAAAAGGGAAATCACTGTAGACGTGACATGAAATTTGGGATAGCTTTACGCCGCTTAGACTCTTCTCAGTTTTTCTAGGCAAATACAACAAGTTTACTGGGCTTTTATCGGCCAAATAGGCTCAATTTCAAAGCTGTTCTTGCCAAATACTACGTATCTTTTGGTCTGTCTTCTGCTATCCCATCGCCCAATCCAGAGGGCATGGTGAAGTTTGAGGATAGCTTGAGGCTTTATCAAAATCTCACTAAGGATTAGGGCGAGTCCATCGCTTAATCCAAAGGGCATACCCCCTTGCTGAAATTAAAATATCCGTCTCTGACCTATCTGAATTTTGAGGATAGTTTGACGCTTTATCAGAGACTTGAAGCTATGCCAAAGATACTTCTGCGGCGGTGAAGTACTTTCTTTCTTATCAACCTAGACAAGTTCCGTCGTCCCATGCTCTCCGTAGGCTAGTGGCGAAAGTTCTTGTATTGTGCGAGAAGCAAGCTCAACTTTTTGACTAATATCAGAGTAATCATATGCTTTATAACCAACCTTATCCTGGTAACCGGTAATCAAACCTGCTGCCCTTAGTGCTGCAGCCCTGTCACCATTGCCATCGAGGTCGTAAACCACTCGCAAGTCACTCTTGTTTGCCATATCAAGGACGTCTGTTGCCAGAGTTAGGACATGTTCAGCTTTTCTCCTAGGCTCCCGTCCACCTAAGTCCGCAATAACGATTATGACATCCACTGCTGCCTTGTCGCTTCCACGAACATATTTGTAATCTACAACCCACGTCTCATGCTTCCCACCTACTTCTACCCTTCTCTGGACATGCACGGGTAATCGCAACTGTTTGATTTCTCTACCGAGGCGCGCTGCTAAACGTCCTCTTACTCGGCCCTTACTTCTCTGTCGCTGCAATTCTGGTATAACTGTCTGAATTGAAATCAGTACTTTTATGAAATCCAGGATTCCATTCTCTATTCCAAAGGACAATTGGCGTGATAGAACACCACGGTCATAGTCCATAGTTATCTTGTAAGCATCAGCCAAATTCCTAACTAACTGATGACCTATGGCTTCTTCACCATGTTGGGCCAAGCTAAACAGAAGTCCAGACGTGTGTCCTAAATCTTCCAATATGATTTGGGTAGGGGTAGTTACTATGGACATCTCAATTGGCTCACCCATATAATCGTTGTACGGTAGCTTGACGATGAAACCGTCGCGTGTGGGAGATATCCTAAGATTATCGACCAATTTAGAACGTAACATATTGAGTAAGCTCTTGTCGTTCATGCTTCTCACCTCCGTAGCAAAGGAAGTGACACTCCCTGTAATGTAATATTGACAAATGCACAAAACCGCTTAAGGGCATTGATGTAATCGATATAGTCATTGTTTGCCTTGATTGGATGTGCGTAATTGGGGTTCCGTTTCAAGTTAGGGTATGTTACTGTTGGAAAATGCATGTGGTGATGGGGAGGTATGTTAGCGCCATTTGGGTTATGATGCCACTCATCCCTGTTAAAATGTCCCATTCTACACATATCTTCACCATAGCTAAGCTCTATGTATACCTTACCCATTTGGTCTATCCACTCTGACAATCTGAGCAATTCATGCGTAACCTCAACGTTGACATCTAACTCTAGACACGCACGAGGTAAAAAGGACCTCCCGTATTTAGCTCTTTTCGACCTAGCCCGCTTCTCAAACTTTAGCTTGGTTTCTATATCTGACAAAAGTTGGTCATCCGCGGCAATCCATTTTGCAGGGTCATAGTAAAGCATGAAATCGTCTAAATAACAATGTTCTCAGCCTACTAACCTCTGTGGGAGTTAACTGATACGCTCCCCTAAATTCTATTATACCCCAAACCAACCTCAAATATAAGACCTCCTAGGGAAACAATCGTTTTGAAGCAATTTGAGACTAGTCCATCGCTCAATCGCAAGGGGGGGGGTGCCCCTTGTTATATGCAGATACCTGTCTCTGACCTATATGAATTTTGGAAACAGGAATGACATCACGAGATGAGCGATAGGAGATTCGGTTCAAGTT
>Ga0114930_10004464_pt1 | contig 11821 bp, 10 predicted proteins | sample AnhtaG_FD_87300 | JGI IMG/M metagenome (GOLD analysis project Ga0114930, IMG submission 87300) | Deep subsurface microbial communities from Anholt, Denmark to uncover new lineages of life (NeLLi) - Anholt_01485 metaG | ecosystem: Environmental > Aquatic > Marine > Oceanic > Sediment | place... | reverse complement strand
TCACCCAATGCGGTTTTTTAAAGGAAAATGTGGATTTTGGGCCAGTCAAGAGCAGTTTTCTTGCAGTTTAGAGTGTCGATTATGTGTTGAAGAAGTGTACGGAATCCTTAATGATTTCGGCAAAGAAAAGAGAAATAAAAATATGGGCAGATATTATTTCGATGCAAAAACCACAGTTGAGCAGGCAACGCAGCTTAGTATATTCAAGCTGAAAGAGTTTGGCTTGCTGGACGGCTTTCATGTTTCAACTCTGACTTGGACGCACAAAGCATCAGGACATAAAAACTCAATAGGGATAACCGTAGATGTTGAAGAAGCTGAACCATACGTAAAGGTCAACTATACCACTACAGACCGAAGCACTGGCGAAAAAACAGATTATGACTATAAAATCAGCATTACGACAACCCCCTGCAACTTCGGCGGTGTCCGGTACTGGTTTATTTGTCCGTTGAGTGTGAACGGTGTGTATTGCGGGCGCAGGACAGGTACGCTTTACCTTGCATCAAGTGGAAATTACTTCGGTTGTCGGCACTGTTACGACCTATCCTATGAGAGCCGGAATGAATCACGGCTGGGGCGGTTCGGCAATATTGGCTATACCATAGTAGCAGAGCGTAAGATAGAGGAGCTTTACAGCCAAATCAAGCGGTGGACATATAAGGGCAAACCAACGAAAAAGGCAAGAAAACTAAAGGCACTTGAAGCAAAGCTAAATACTTATCTGGACAGCCCTTCAATAAACGATCTGCTGCTTGGTAAATTCTGAGTTTCTGGACACTATAAAAAAGGCGGAATGGTAGGAAATTGTAGGTTTTTGTAGCCTGTTAGGTGGTCACAAAAAGTAAGATTTAACGAGTTTTTAGAGTCCATAAAAAGACGTTTAAGCGGGAAATTAAGGCTGTAAAAAAGCAAGTATAACACCAAGTTTTGAGGCAAAATACACAATCACTGGTAACACAAGGTTTTATGGAGCAGGGAATCCGACTAACTATCAGATACGGCATTAACTTCGTTGTTTTTGCAACGCTCGGCCCGCAGATTCCGTTCCATAGTATTATACGATTGGCAATAAGTGAGAGTTCAGGGAGATAATTCTTGGTTTACTGACTTTTTCGCCTTTACCATATGTGCAATAATATCTCCCCGGTCGATAATTCCAACTAATTTTCCTTTTGACGTGATTGGGACTCTTCTGAAGATGTTTTTAGCTAAAAAGTTACAAACATCCAGCAGATTTTCGCTTTCATCAAAGTGAATTGCAAGTTGTGTCATAAATTCACTAACTGTTTTTTCTTCCTGGTCCTTATTTGCATTAAACAAATGCAGCACATCTTTCTCTGAAATAATGCCTACCAAACTCATATCGTCTTTGACCACTGGGATACCTGTGATCTTGTGCTCTGCCATCAGCTCCAAGCATTGATAGATTGGAGTATCTTTTTTTACATAAATTATATTCTTCGTCATAATGTGTTTTGCTTTGAGCATCCGAGTCTCCTATTAAAATTCCATTACCGAGACGCAAAACATGCCTGCGATAATTAAAAAATGGTCACAAACCACACGATTAGTAGGAAGCCCACTACCGTTCAAGGCACACCTTCTTATACTGTGGTCACCAGCATGGTTAATTTTAAACATTAACTTTTACCGCGTTTCGGGCTATTTCGATTATCCTTTGTCGCAAAATTTTCGGAGCAAGAACCTGTACCTTATCTCCATAGCTCAGAACCCACCAGGTTATCTCATTGAGTCCATCAACCTGGAACTCAACGATTGCAGAATCGTCCTCCTCAAAAGTAACCTGTTGTGTGTTGTGCCATTGAACTTCAGCAACATCGTGTGCCACTTCCGGCAGAAACTTAAGTTCGATGTTATAGAGTTGGCCTTCTGGTATCATTGACCAGGCCTTGCCAAGGTAATCGTTCACATCGAAATTTTCGCCATCCACAAAGCATCTCTCCGTAGGTTTTAACTCCCTGATGCGGTTAAGCTTGAAAGAGCGAACGCTTTTATGCAGACTGGAGCGGCCCAGCACATACCACGCCTGATTGTTCTTGTTATACCACGCCCGATTGTTATAGAGCAAGTGATAGGGACACAACTCAACGTCAATAATTGCCCCCTCGAAAAGCGAATGGTAGCGGATGTTCACCTTGCGTTTCTTTACGATAGCTTGCCGTAACTGTGCGAAGGTTTTGTCAAGGCCAGCAGAATGCTGGAACAGTGTCTGGGCGCCGACTCTGATAGAGATATTTCGCAGCGCTGTATTGCAATATTGTCTGATTTTGGCTGGTAGATTATTTTCGATTTTTAAAGCGGCTAAAAGTGGAGAATTTTTGTACGGGAACTGTACCTGGTCACTTACCTTGTAGAGTAGCAGAAGCAGGCTCATTGCCTCCTGCAGGCTCAAATCTATCGGTGGAAGAAAAAACTCAGGTTCTAACATATAACCGCTGGTCCTGGCGTCGTAGCGGTACGGCACGCCGATAGCCTGAAGCTCTTTCAAATCGCGAAAGATTGTCCGCTGGCTCGTTCCGAACATTTTCGACAAATCACTGACGGCATAGCTTTTTCCCGCCTGCAATGTTGTTAAAATCTGCATGACCCTGCTGATTCTGCTGCGTTTCATAGCTTACTCTATTGCGAATCTGAGCTCTGTGCTCTATCGAGACCACATCATACCGGCAGTGTGTTAAGAGCGGTGGAACTCACTTTAAACACGTTTCTATGTTATGTGGCCGATGTGAGCACCATCTTGTAGACTCTTTTTTTAAAAAAATTTGCAAAATCTGTATTTTTCTCTGTTTTCTTGACTTGGGGAACTGATTCATATATATTATCTTGATATCAACAATATGACAGGAGACAACGAACAGTGATAAAACGTTTCTTGCCTTCGTTGGAGGAGAGATTATGAAAACATTAACGATATTGGCACTATTTCTTGGTATGACCTCGATGGTTATGGGAGAGGTTTCGACAAGAGTATGCCTCGACGATAGCAATACCCCCCTTGAATTAGCTGATCCTAACATCCCTTTTGTCTATCGAGACATCATGGTTGGAACCAAGCTTACAATCATTGTCGATTCAAACATCGCTGAGTATTGGGATGGCGGTCTGTTTATCATTGGGACAGACAAAGATTATGGGGTCTTGTCAGGTAGAGATTACAATGATACGACCTTGGACTGGGAAGGCCCGCGCTTCGAGGCAGCAGGTGATGGGGCTCTTGTATGGGATTGGCAGGATGACTTCCGGAGTGGTTTTGACCTGTTTGGTCATAGAAGTGCAGAAGCGGGCGACTGGTTTATTATTGATTACACTGCTATAAGTATAGGAAACTGCAATGTAGGCTTTTATGATTATGGCGGGCCAGGTGGCATGGATTTCCCTGTCTATGATCTGGTGTTTTCGCATGTCCGCACACGCGACTTCAATGACGATGCCAGAGTTGACTTTGATGACTTTGCAGTACTTGCTTCCCACTGGCAGGAAACAGGCTGTAGCGACCCAAATTGGTGCGAAGGAACTGACCTCGATGCTGATGGCAATGTTGACTGCAATGATTTAACGCTGTTTGTGGATTATTGGCTTGAAAGGACTGAATAGCAGCAGTTGTTCAGCGGCTCACTGCCGGTTGTTCATATCCGATAAACTGCATTTCGTATTGGGTGATAATGTGCATCTGCGGATGGCGTTTAATTCATACCCACACGCTGAATTTTCAATATAAGATATTGCTCACTTAACTCATCAATTCAAGTTTTTTTCATCTTTCGTCAAAAAATCATCAAAAAAACAGTCTACATTTTCCAGTTGAGCTCGGCCATATATTACAGGACGGCAGATCTGCATTAGAACGAGAATATTTTTGTTGTTAAGTTATCCTTTTCAGCAGCCGAAACTTGTATGAAGGAGGTAATGATGAAAACGAAACATTTCGTATTAACGATTGTTCTTTCACTATCTGTTAGTTGTGTTGCTTTTGCAGACAGACAATTGGACAGAACTGAGATTTTGCAAATCTTTGAAAAGCTCACCGTCCAACCAAGAAAGACCTGGATACCTGCAGGTACAATTGAGGCAACACACGAAGAATATAGAGCACCGAAAACAACTAACTTAAACGAGATTAACAATCAAATCAACAATGAGATTCAAGAATATCAAAGCAACCCAAACAAACGGGAATTAACGGAAGATTTTCAAAAAATGAAGCTTGATTCCATCCCGTTCAATGTTCGTTATAGACTATCCAACGAATATACGATGAACTCAACTGTGGTCGTAAGATTCGACGGAAACAGATTTTACTGGGAAATCAATGTGGGCTCACGTACAGACTCAGTAAAGCCGGGCGCAAACTTAGAAGGTAATTTTATGACCAGGCAATTTGATTTAGATTGGAACGCCAGACGTATATTCGCGTGGGACGGTGTAAAGTACACAACTTACTTTCTGCCTGGCAATCATGCAATCGTTGACACAACAGGTTCCACTCCGCACGTCGTCAATGGCCCCTTAACCGCCGGGCTCGTTCCTTGGGGATACGGCTATTATACGTACGGGAATCTTTCTGCCGCCGAATCCTCCGCGGTCGAGAAAGATGTCGATGGCCAAGTACATCTGACGCTTAATTTAGCTGGTTCAGAAATGGTCTTTGTGATGGACCCAGGGAAAGATTACGCAGTTACTTCCTATTTGATAAACGGTTTCGATACAATCATTTCCAAACAATACGGCAACTATCAGATGGTCTCAGGTAACTGGGTTCCTACTAATATTTCGATAGAGCGATACGATGCCTGGACAAACAAACTGTTAGCTTATGACGTCTGGAACTTTACCAGGATTAGTGGTGAAGCTCCTATGGCTTGGAGTTTTAACGTTGATTATGAAGCTGCTGCACGGATAGAGTATCGTTCTTACCTTACCGCTAAACCTGCAATGTACCTCTACTCGCATACTGTTGATACTGACCTGCTCTTAGTTGAGAGATTGGCTTATGCAGCATCCGAAGGTATACAGCCGCAAAACTGTGCAACGGCAGCATTAAAATATGCCGCTTTGCGGTTAGGCAAAAATGCTACTGACCGGCAACTTGCCCAACTGGTAAGTGAACCAGATAAAACTACAAGTCTTTATGCAATGAAGCAATTTGCACGGGGCCTGGGCCTCTATTGCCGTGCCGTTAAGCTCGACATCAAAACGCTTAAGAGTCTGTATGGCCGCGATGTAATCCTGCATATTCCAAAAAAGAATCATTTCATCGTGCTTGGGGATATTGATGATAGGTATGTGTGTAGCATAGATTTAGCAAATGATAATTTCTACTATCGCACGGACGTTGGCTTTTTTGGTATGGATTGGACCGAAGGTACAGCTCTTTTGATTTCCGATAGCCCAATCACAGGCAAATATATTGACATCGACAACAGTGAGCTTAAGACAATAATCGGCGGCTCTGGCTATTCATGTACTAATCTCCTTCAGGAATACGATGTATCATATTGCACCTATATTGGCGGAGAGTGCGAGGGTTACTACGAGTACTACCCCACAAGGTACGGCTGCGAAGCCGCCCCGAGCGGTAGCTGCCCCAGCTCAAGTATGCTCAGGTGCGCAGAAAGCCCCTGTATAGAAGACCCTTATGACCCTTGGGCCTGTTATATAACGGGCGAATGGACTTGTTACTATATGCGCGCGTGTGCTTAAATAACTTAATGAGGTAGAAAGACAGGCGGGTGGGATAAATTCTCATCTGCCTTTTTTTAATGGATGCTCTGTATTGACTCATCGCAAAAGCGGCCATAAAATGCGCGATTATGAAACGCCCCTGCTTTACACTTGTCGAATTGCTTGTGGTCATCGCCACACTTGCACTTCTTATAGCAATCCTGCTGCCATCCTTTCAAAATTCAAGACAGCACACCAAAGCGATTATATGTGGCTCAAACATTAAGCAATTAATTCTTGGTCTGACTATGTATGAAACCGAAAACGAAACCTTTCCTTATGCTCTTGATACTCTTCTGAAACCACCCCCCGGCGGTTATCCTGGATATTTTCAATACGACAGAATGGGATGGTGGTGGTTTAATCATATCATTGATTATTCAAGAAAAGACTTCGACAAAGATTCAGTTATCTGGTGTCCGTCCAGAAAGGTAAAGAATACGAAGCTTAAAAATAACGTGCTGTGTGGAAATTATGGTGTGAACAACTCTATATGTAAGAGTTCCGACGATATAAAAAGCCGCAGGGAGCAATTTGTTGGAACGTCTTTGTCCAGCAGTGATATACTACATCCTGGTCAGACTCTGCTGATAGTTGACAGCGGTTACAGTTTAATAAGCTGGTGGTATGTTACAGATGTTCCCCCTATGCCTCTTGGTAGTACTATAGAAGACGCTGCTTATGTGCCCGGCCTTGAGATTAACAAAGACAAAAACTTATGGCCCGGCCAGGAATGGGATGCTATAGATGGTCGCCATCCAAACAAAACCGTCAATGTTGGATTTGCAGATGGACACGTCAGCCGAAAAAAGGCTGATGATTTGTTCGTTGAGAAAACTGACACAGGCTACAAGAATCGATTTCCCCTTTGGCTGCCAAAATGAGACAATCTAAAAAGAGGCGTCTTTAATGACACTTTGTATTTCGTTATCGCTTAGATATTCAACCTTTTTGACCGATGTCAAATCATATGTAGTGCCAGCAGGTAATTTTTCATAGAATTCAGTCCTTTGAGGAAGCTTCGTTCTGGAATCTACAAAAACTCGCCATTTTAGAAATTCGTCAGAGCCACCGTGCTTTTTGCCAACCCATGTTACGTCATAAACCTCGATGTCCCTTTCCGCAGTTTTTAACGCTTCGTCGGTTACCTGGCTCCATTCAGCACCTGGGGGAATTTCGGATATGTCATAAAATGGCAATAAACCCAAAGAACCGCTCATTTCTCTCTCGACACTGGAGACGCTATCATCTGTTAATGGAGTTGTCTCAGTTACACCAGTGTGAGAGTCTTTGCTCTTTCTCAGGCCATTAGCGATGTCCCACAAAACCCATTGTGCTCCAGTTTTGGTCATATAGATATTTAATGTTCTTGATACCCATTTCTCTTGTGTAGGTTCTGTTTTATCAGGTAAAAAACTTGAGATATAAACATTTTTGGCTTTCTCAATGGCCTTGTAAATCTGGTCTATAGTAACTGCTTTGGCAGTTGGTGTATTGAGCAATAGCGCAAGCCCTATCAATATAACAGCCGCGACCGCAACGCCGATTTTGACCAATGGTTTTAGATTCATTGCTGATACTTTCTGTTTCAATGCAGTAGTAAAATCGATAGTTGGCACGGGCTGCTCAACGTCTACATTATCTTCACGACTTGCTATTTCTACGCTTATCGGGAAACCAGCATAAAGGTCATCAGATTCGCTGGCCACTTGAGCTTTGGCAGATTCGTCTATGCGGTATATTGTGACGACCTCAGATTCGGCCCGTTCGGCAATTCCATATACAGTGTCGTGCAACTGTTGTATTTTAGCCAAACATGTTGGGCAGAAACGCAGATGCGAGGTAAGGGATTCCCGGAATTTGGCATACTGGTCATCGGCGGGGTCAAGACCATACGGAACGGCATAGTCAAAAATATCAGTTGCTGAGACTTCTTCGCATATGGATTCTTTTTGTTCCTCTTTGCTATCCAGCAAATCTTTACGAACCGATTCTCTATATTGATATAACAATTTGCGGCAATCAGGACAAGTGCACAGGTGTTTCAAAACTCCTTCGTTGGTTTCGTGTAAAGCCATGAAGACAACCGCAATAATAACAGCTTTGGCTTTTGAGCAGCTAATATTATCCTCACCGGGTTTATCAGAAAACAACTGGCTTAACCGGCACAACTGTTTACGATTAAGATTTAACCTTTGGATCGTCTCTAAATCTTCGGCACACTGTCGGCAATTATCCAGGTGCGCTGTTATAGGTGTTGGTATGCGAATCTCTAAAGCTGGGTCTAACAAGCCAGGGAGAAAAGGTCTGACGGTGTTGCAAGTTACACATTTGCCGATGTAGGCAAAGTGAAGTTTCAGCATAGTGGTAACGGCGAAGTTGACTTGCCCTTGCTCTGGTTCGATAGCATCGGTTTGCGATAACACAACTTTAAGTTGGTCTGTCTTTTCATGGCAGTGTTGACACTGCTCGATATGGTTAAGGATAGACTCTGGAATAAGTTCACGGCTTTCGTTATGTAGAAAGTCATAATAATACAACTTGGCCTCTCCACATGATGAATTATGTTTTGGAGCGATCATTGTCGTTACCTCATTTTAGTTTCAAGAGCTGGCGGATTTTACTGAGTCCTACGTTAATATACTTCCTGACAGATCCACTGCTCACATTCATTCTCATTGCTACCTCTTTGATATTGTAATTATTCCTATACCGAAAAGTAATTGCCTGAGCTTCGCTGCGTCGTAGCCGCATTTCAATAAGCTCGAACATCCTATTTGTCTCTTCTGCCTCAATGACGGCGTTTTCTGGAGTTTTCTTATTGATAGATTTATTAAAACGCTTAGCATATTTGAGCATTTTATTCTGGTAGTTCTCTACTCGCTGAGCGGCGTTAATAATATCGTTGGTTACCGCTCTATAGAGAAAGCTTCTGATGTTTCTGACGTCTGCGGGCAAAGGATTGGCAACAAGAGAGAGAAAAAAGTCTTGGAACAAATCGTCTGCTTTGGTCTCATTCTTAACCTGGCAACGAATGACGGCACGAATAAAGTCCCCATACTCCATGAAAAGCTTTGCTGCGGTATTCACATTGTCTGTATAGTCGTTAGTATCTGTTCTTGGGAGCGCCATTAGGGTTCCACTTTAAAGCGAACTTTAAAAACTAAAAAAAAGGAAAATAACGGCAAAATAGTTATCAACATTTACGAGCTTTGCTTCACCATAATTATAAACGTAGCTAACGATTGCAACTAATCCTCTCGTAGTTGGGCTTTCCTGTCAATGGACGAGAGGTCATTGCGTCATGCCCAAGAAACCTTTCATATCATCCCGACCACACACGGTTAGAATCAAATTATTTTTGTGCAGACAGTCAACCCTAACAGTAAGTTCCGTAAAGCAGAAAAATTATGAAACTGTATTTGATTGGTTGGCTTAAAGTTCTATAATAACGCCTATTGGATTGGATTTGGGGCCTCATTTTACGGGGTTCTAAAGCCAAATGGAGTGAACGGTGTTATAAAGGAAAGAACATAAACGGAGGGCATAATCATGGATGAAGATTTCCACACCACACGGACTGTTATACATTGCTTTGTAAGAGCGTGTGAAATTGGTGGTTTGGCTATTGTGGCATCCCTTGGATTAACCGGTAGGGTTCGCGCAACATATCTTCATTTGGACTGTGCTCCGGCTTATGCTGAGCGCCATAATGCAGGGGACTATATTGATAGAGGGTGGTACTATCTTTTGGATGATGGACAATATCATTATCTTGATAGGGGACAGTATGAGTTAATGGGGGAATTGGGCTATCTGTTGGGACACCCCTGTTACCCGAAGCTGTTTGAAAGAGAATTGGACCAAACGGTTGGATTCACGAATAGAGTAAATACAGGTTGGTTCAACTTGTGTGGTGGGCAGGTTCCAATTAGCGAGTATGTCATCTGGAGCCACCACTTCAACGTGGGGGATTACATCGATAGAGGGCGGTATTATTTCTTAGATAAGGGACAGTACCATTATCTTGACAGAGGACAATACAATTTGTTGGGAGGGTTGGGCTATTCGTTTGGACGGCCTTATTATCAGATACAATTAGAGGGAGGGATCGGACAAGTAAATATAAATTCTACCCCAGAACCCCACACAATTGTTTTTCTGGGACTCGGAGCTTTAGGAGTCTTGTTTCTTAACCACAACAGGAAATAGGCCAGGAATTTCGTAGCGGGTTTTTAAGAGGGTAGATAGCGAGCAAACTCGATATAAGCCGACCCCAGCAGACCGGCTCAGGATTTTCGGTAGGACTACTCTGAGAGGTGTTTTATCCTTCTACAATGGCCAAACTCAAGCCGAAGGGGGCGAGTATGCTCCGGCCAAACATCTACAATTCCCGCCAGATCAGGGTACAGTTTTTGGACCTCATTTGAGGTGATTTTCGGTATTGTTTGTAAGCTGGTTTGTAAGCGCCGTTTCCGGCTTGCAGTAAGTCTTTATTCAGTGGAGGCTTAGCGTTTTGAGGCAACGGACTATCAATCCGATGCTTGATTTCCAAGCTGCTGGGGGTGCGTACTATTCGGACAGAAAGCTCTGTAACACAAACACCTTCAAAGAAATAAACCCCCAAAAGACCGACGCAGTCTTCTGAGGGTTCAATTACGAAACTTCTAACGACGCAGCTCAGGAGCGGCTCGTCAGAGACGTCTCACTGGAGCTGCTGGTTAAGTGCCCCTCACTGCTAATCAAGAGGGTCACCAAATTCTTTGTTGTTATAGTACTTTTCTAATTCAACATTTCTTTTTAGGAACTCTATTAATTCCTTGGCATTACCTTCTTGATAAATGCCACAATGGTATGTAGTCCCATCTTTGTCGTAGAAACTCTCAACTGTATTTAGAATATCAACGATAAGAGATAGTGCTGAATCAACATCGTTTATACCAACGCTAGGAAGCAGTTCGTCTGTCTTTTTTAAGACAGTGATAAGGTCGTAGTGGCCAATTCTACGGTTCCTGTGACTGCGAAAAGGCTCCCATGGCGTTTTTGCACTTTCCAGCATCTGATTCAGTTTATCAGTAAGAGCAGAATCCTGTGACGGGATGAGGTTTGCGAGATGCTTAAGAGTAAGGTTGTCCCTTTTTTCGCCCTTCACTTTGGAAGATGCAGGATCAGTTAAGACACATATAGACATCATTATGTCGTCACGCATAATATCGCCATGCACAACGAAAAAGCCCATCGCAGAATTATCAAGCAATTCAATATTCTCGTCGTTTGTGCAATAGAGTGTTTTAAAGGAATTCCACTTCGTATACAGAATCAACAGCTCTTGCTGTAAACGGCGGAAAACTTCAGACAACTCGTCTGGGATGTTTGACGATGGTTTATCCATAATTCACCAATAGTAGCTGACACTTAACGAAAAGCTCACCCGCCGAGGTACGAGGTCGGGTGCAGTGACATGTTAGGTCTCACGCTTGCGGCTCCCTTCACAGAGTCGCTCCATGCTGCCTCAGCATCTGCTGAAGAGGCTCCATCAGGTCCCTTCCTCCGCCGATGACCTTCTTCCCTTCTGCTACGGCCAGCACAGTTCGGCCGTCCCTTGTGCGTCTGTTCACATCTGCCCCGGCAGCAAGTAGCGCCTCTGCTGCCTCCCTCGCCCCAGAATCGGCAGCCTGGTGAAGTGGAGTCATACCTAGTACTCCGTCCGCGGAATAAAGTCTGTTAGGTCTTTTTGCCGATAGGATTAACATAACAGTTAATTCCTTAATTCTGCAAGGAGGCCAACATGAAAAAATATATTGTTGAGTTGACAAGTGAAGAACACTCTGGACTCAAGGACATCATCAAAGCTGAACGTATGGCGGCACACAAACGGCGACATGCCCGTATTTTGCTTAAGGCCGACCAAGGGCCACAAGGTCCAGCCTGGAAAGACGCAGACATTGCCAATGCCTTTGATTGTACGATCAAGAGTGTTGAGCGTCTTCGTAAGCGACTGGTTGAACACGGTTTGGAAGCAGCAATGGATCATGGCAATCGTGGTTCATATCGTGCAAAAAAACTGGATGGCGTT
>Ga0114930_10004462_pt1 | contig 11822 bp, 11 predicted proteins | sample AnhtaG_FD_87300 | JGI IMG/M metagenome (GOLD analysis project Ga0114930, IMG submission 87300) | Deep subsurface microbial communities from Anholt, Denmark to uncover new lineages of life (NeLLi) - Anholt_01485 metaG | ecosystem: Environmental > Aquatic > Marine > Oceanic > Sediment | place... | reverse complement strand
GTGAGGGCGGGGGGCTGTCGGACCTGGGCCGAAGGCTGGTCGGCGTCCTGCCGCCCATGCACCAACTCGCCAAGATGGTCGGCCTCGAACTGCCCGACTACCTGGGATCGACCGCCGGCAAGCAGACGTCAGCCAAGCCGAAGGGCGGCGGGGCCGGACAGACGCCCGAGGGTTAGCGGTCGCTCATGTGCGTTGCGCGGCGGGTCAGGAGACCCGCCGCGCGAAGCGCGCCGACCCACCGCCCGAAGCGCGGGGTCACGCCCGGCGCCGTCGAGCCGGGAGCGGAAGCTCCCGGTTATCCCCCCCACCGTGGCCCGGTCCGCCTTCCCCCGACGCGGGGCCCGTCCTCCTGCTTTGGTCCCCTGGACCTTGCGGCGTCGGCAACGGGCACTTACAATAGCCGGTGGTCGTGACGAGGAGCCTGCGGCAATGGTCGAGCAACCGTTGGCCAAGCAGGAACGTGGGCCGACCGGGACAGGCGATCCGGCCCGTCTGGCGGCAGCCGACCCGCCCCGCATGTCGGGGGCGGCGCCCGACGAACTCCAGGACGAGGCGGCGCGGACGCGGATCATCTCGCCGTCGCTCCTGTTGCCGGCCGAAATCGTCATCCTCGAACTCAAGCCGTCGCGGTGGCTGGCCGTCTTCGCGAGCCTCCCGATGGCGGCCGTCGGGCTGACGCTGATTGCTCTGGTGTGCGCGATCGACCAGTTGCAGAGTCTTCGGCAGCTGGGGGTCATCGTGGGCGTGTGGATCATCGGTCTGCGGGTGGCGCTGGCGCTGCTTCAGTGCCTCGGCCGCACGTACGTCCTCACGGACCGGCGGATCCTGATTCAGTCGGGCGTCTTCAACGTCGTCGTCGAGGCGATGGGCCTGGAGGAGATCGAGAACACCTTTGTCGCGCAGGCCGTGGGGCAACGGGTCGTGGGAATCGGGACGATCTTCTTCCGGTCCGACGGCCCCGGGCGCGCGTCGCTCGCATGGGAACACGTCCGCGACGCCAAGAAAGTCCACGCCCGCGTCGTCGCGCAGATCGACCGGTGGAAGAACAGCCTGAACGGCATGAAGGGGCAATGAAAGGCCCGGCGCGACCGGCGAAACCTCACAGGATGCCGCGGAGCCACTCCAGGCTCTTGAGCGTGTTGGCCTCGCCCTTGCTCTCGAGGCTCATGACGCCGGACCAGTCGTCCTCCTTCAGAAGTTCCACGATCCCTCGGATGTTGTCGGCGTTGATGCCCTGGCCGACGTACACTTCGCTGGCGGCGATGCCGGTGTCCTTGCCGACGCTCTCCCGCAGTTCCGGCGCCACGTCCTTGACGTGGAAGTGCCGGATCCAGGGCAGCAGTTCCTTGACCATGGCCACCGGGTCGTTGCCGGCGATGAAGGCGTTGCCGGTGTCGAAGTTGACGCCCAGGAGCGGGTCGTCGACTTCTTTCATCAGCCGGACCATCATCTCGAGGTTGGTCGTCAGGGGGCCGTGCGGCTCGATGTTGACGCCGACCTTGTGGGTGCGCGCGACGGGCAGGACCTCACCCAGATGGTAGACGGCCCGGTCGAAAACCTGCTCCAGGGTCATTCCCTCGGGCACCTCGGCCCCGTCGGTGGTGGCGATGTACGGGCAATCGAGCACCTTCGCCATCTTGACGCCGTTGATCATGTAGGGGATGCACTGCCACCGGTGCAGGGCGTAGTGGCAGTCGAGTTGGCTGACCTTCAGGCCGCAGGCGTCCAGTTCCTTTCGCAGGGCCAGTCCGTCGGCGCCCAACGACATGGCCGGCGAGAACCCGAGCCCCTCGAAGAAGTCCTCACCGTTGACGGTGTTGATCTCGACGGTGTCGCACTTTTGGTCGCAGCACCAGGCGAAGACGTACGCGAGTGAACGGTCGTCGTGCCGGAAGTTGTCGCTGGCGATTCCAATCTCGATCACGGTATTCCCCTTTCGCATTCGGCCGGACAACAAGAACCGGCAACCGAGAACCCTAATCCGGCGCCGTTGCACGCGTCAAGCGAAACCTGCGGTGCGGTGTCGGGCGGGGCCGCGCGGATCGTCTCCCCCCGGAGCATGACCCGGACCTTCCGGTCCGGGCTCGGTCCGGGCTCGGTCGCGTCTCGCCCGAAAGACGTTGACCGCCGCGCTCGCCCCGGCTACAGTGACGACCCGCGAGATGAGCGGGAGGGTCTGTCGAATGGCCGTCGAACTGGCCTATGCCATGATTACGCCGTACAGCCTCCACAAGAGCCGCACGGGAGGCATCATCGGGCGGCTCGTCAGCCTGTCGCATCTCGACCTGGTGGGCATCCACATGTACGCCCCGAGCGACGCGTGGGTGGATGCGTACCTGGACACCCTTCGCCGCAGCGACCTGGACAACCCCGTCCGCGAGGCGTTCATCGACTACGTGGATGAGAACCTGCGGCGTGACAATCCGCTGGGTCTATCGAACCGGTGCATGGTCCTGCTGTTCGAGGGCGAGAATGCCTTCCGGCACCTGATGGCCGACGTGGTCGGCCACGCCAGCCCGCGCGTCACGGGGCACACGGTCCGCGGGACGTACGGCGACTTCCAGAACAACCCCGACGGCACGATCCGGTACTTCGAGCCGGCCGTCATCTGCGGCCCCGACCCGGCGACGCGCGAGGAGGAACTGGCGTTCTTCGCCGCCACGGCCGCCACCGACGGCGGCATCATCGAGGATGCCATCGATTTCCTTCCCGGAGCCGACGGGTTCGAGACCGAACTGGTGATCCTGAAGCCGGAGAACTTCGAGCGCCGCAGCCGCCGGCCCGGTTACATCATCGACGTGTTCTCGCGCACGGGGCTCTACATCGTCGGGGCGAAACTCCTGTCCATGTCCGCCGCCCAAGGCGAGGCCTTCTACGGGCCGCTGCTGGAGGTCTTCCGCGAGAAACTCCAGTTCCTGGTCGAGAACACCATGCGCGAGCGGTTGGAGGGGGCCTTCGATTTCCGCCTGCCCGACGAGTTCTTCGAGACGGCCAAGGAGATGCTCGCCGACCTGAACGCCCGGACCGAGTTCGCCAAGATCGTCCAGTACATGACGGGCGTGGACCCGCGGACCGTGGCCGGCAAGGCCGAACGCGACACGCCCGGCCCCGTGCGGTGCCTGGCGCTGCTGTACCGCGGTCCGGACGCCGTCGCGAAGATCCGCCGGATGCAGGGGGCCACCAACCCCGAACATGCCGAGGAGGGAACGGTCCGCAGCGACTTCGGCCGCGACCTCATGCGCAACGCCGCCCACGCCTCCGACTCCCCCGACAACGCCGAACGCGAACGCCGCATCATCGGCATGGGGGAGACCGAGAACGAGCCCGAGTTCGCGAAGGTCATCAACGCGTTTCTGGCGCAGTAGTCGTTAGTGATCCGCCACTCGCCGTTTGTGTCTGGTCTTTGTCGTTCTCTGCGTGCTCGGCACTCTCTGCGCCCTCTGCGTTAAAACGACCTGGCTACAACTGAGGATATCCTGCATGACGCCCATCCACCGCATGACCGTCCGCGTCCGGTACCCCGAGGTGAACGGCGGGGGCCGCGTCCACCACAGCGTGTACCTGGTGTACTTCGAGATGGGCAGGACCGAACTGCTGCGCGAGCGGGGCATCGCCTACGCAGATATGGAGGCCGACGGCCGCTTCCTCGCCATCATCGGGTGTGGCATAATCGCTGTGGCGTGACAGCCCTGCGCGAAAACCTTTTACACCTGCCTGCCCGGCCCGTTATACTCCGGTCCCTTTTTTGGGCTGAGGGACCGCTGTGGACCAAGCGACCTATCCGGGCGGTGTCCATCCCCCCGAGAACAAGCGGACGGCCCAGACCGGGATCGAGACGATTCCCGTCCCGCCGCGCCTCGTCGTGCCGATGGCCCAGTGCCTCGGCGCCCCCAGCCGGCCCCTCGTCGAGAAAGGTGAGACGGTCACGAAGGGCCAGATGATTGGCCGGCCCGACGGCTTCATCTCGGCAGCCGTCCATGCCCCCACGTCCGGCACGGTGACAGGCATCGAGCGCGTCATCGATTCCGCAACCGGCCGGCAGACCGACGCCGTCGCCATCGAACCCGACGGCGAGGACACTTGGGCCGACGGCGTGGGCGAACCGCGCCCCTGGCAGGACACGGGCGCCGACGCCATCCGCGAAGCCGTGGCCGAGGCCGGCATCGTCGGCATGGGCGGCGCCACGTTCCCCACCCACGTCAAACTCAATCCACCCAAGGGCAAGAACGTCGATACCGTCCTCATCAACGGGGCCGAGTGCGAGCCGTACCTGACGTGCGATTACCGCGTCATGCTCGACCGCGCCGAGGACATCGTCACGGGCCTGCGGCTGTGCATGAAGGCGACGGGGGCCGAGCGCGGCAGCATCTGCATCGAAGACAACAAACCGGCCGCCATCGCGTGTCTGCGGGAGGCCGTCCGCGACCACGACGGCTGCGACGTCCGCGTCTTCGAGACGAAGTACCCACAGGGGGCCGAAAAGCAGTTGATCCTGGCGTGCCTGGGCCGCGAGGTCCCGACCGGCGGTCTGCCGGCCGACGTCGGCGTCGTCGTCCAGAACGTCCAGACGGCGCGGGCCATCGCCGACGCCCTGGTGCGCGGGGTGCCCCTCATTGAGCGTGTGCTGACGGTGTCAGGCGACGCCGCCGCCGTGCCGGGCAACTTTTGTGTGCGCATCGGAACGCCCATCGCGGCGCTGCTCGAAAAGGCCGACGTCGCGGACGGGTTCGAGGAACTCATCCTCGGCGGCCCCATGATGGGCAAGGATCAGTTCACGACCGACCTGTACGTCACGAAGGGAACGAGCGGCATCCTGGCGATGCGCCGCGCCGCCGTCTACGAGGGCGGACCGTGCATCCGATGCGGGGCGTGCGTCCGGCACTGCCCGTCATACCTGAACCCGAGCCGCCTGTCGATCCTCGGCGAATCGTTCCTCGGCGGCAACCTCGACGCCATCGACATCGCCATGGACCACGGTCTGATGGACTGCATTCTGTGCGGCACGTGCGCGTACGTGTGTCCCGCGCGGCGGCGGATGGTTCACCTGATCGAGATGATGCGCGGCGAACGCCGCAAGGCCCTCCGGCGCCAGCGTGAAAAGGAAGAGGCCCGGAAGGCCGAACTGAAGCGGGAGGTCGAGAAGGTTGCCGACTGACGCCCCCCAATCCGGCCCGCAGCCAGCCGAGCAAGGCCTGTATGTTGGTCACTGGCCGCACCTGCGCAGCGAGGACACCGTCGGGCGGATCATGTGGTCGGTGGCGGCGGCGCTGGTGCCGGCGGCCGTGGCGGCAGGGTACTTCTTCGGCATCCGGGCATACCTGCACATCGGCCTGGCCGTCGCGACGGCGGTCATCACGGAGGCAGTCATCACGCACCTGCGCCTGGGCAAGATGAGCATCGGCGACGGCAGCGCCGTCGTCACAGGGCTCCTGGTGGCGTTCTGTCTGCCGGCGCAGGCGCGGTGGTTCGTGCCGATCGTCGCCTCGGCCGTGGCCATCGGCATCGCGAAACATTGCTTCGGCGGCCTGGGGTACAACATCTGGAACCCCGCGCTTGTGGGCCGCGCGTTCGTCCACATCTCGTTTCCGACAGACATGAACCCGTCGGTCTACCCAGTCCTTCGGAGCGGACACTTCCTCGACAACATCGGCACCGCGCTCCACGAGAACCTGCCGGTAGGCGTCGAGGCCTGGACCGGTCCCAGCCCCATGAAGGTCCTCAAGGAACTGACGTACGAGCAGGTGACCGTGGACCGGATCCACGAAACGTTCCAGGAGCATCTGCCGAGCCTTTGGCAGATGTTCGCCGGCAACATCGGCGGCAACCTCGGCGAGACGAGCGCCCTGCTGCTCCTGATCGGCGCGGTCTTTCTCATCATCAAAGGTTGGGTGCGGTGGCAGATTCCGCTGGCGTACCTCGCGACAGTGGCCGTCGGGGCGCTTGTGCTGCCGCTTCAGGTGGCGGGTGACGGCCAAGCGGTGGTCGCGGCCGGATGGCATCCCATCGTCACAGCCGCGCCCGACTTGGCCCCACGCTACGTTGCGTATCACCTGTTGGGCGGCGGGCTGGTGCTGGGCGCCCTGTACATGGCCACCGACATGGTGACCACGCCGATCACCAACCGCGGGATGCTCGTCTTCGGCGCGGGGTGCGGCCTGCTGACGATCCTCATCCGCCGCTACGGCGGCTACCCGGAGGCGGTGTGTTACTCGATCCTGCTGATGAACACGGCGGTGCCGTTGATTGACCGGTGGACGCAGGCTCGCATCTTCGGACACAAACGATGACCCGGACGCTCGTGAAATTCGTGGTGATTCTCGGCCTCATCTGCCTGCTGATGGGCGGTGGCGTGGCCGTCCTGTACGGCGTGTGGCGCGACCAGATCGCCGAGCGCGAGCGTGCCGCCACGCAAGCAGCCATGCTGGCCGTCGCCCCCCAGGGGGCCGAGGTCGATGCCGCAGAGCCCATCGTAGGCAGCGCCGGCGACTCAGGCGCCGTCTATGCCGCGCGCGACGCCTCCGGCAAGGCCGTCGGCTACGTCGCGGGCGGCGAGGCGCAGGGCTACTCAAGCGTCGTCAAGACAATCGTCGGCGCGACGGCCGACGGCGGTGATCTGAAGGTTCTGCGCGTCGTGGTCGTCTCTCAGTCCGAGACGCCCGGCCTGGGTGCCCAGATCGCCGAGCGGCGAAGCACCTACACGCTGTGGCAGAAACTGTTCGGTGCCGACGAGCCTGAAGCCCTTATTAACCCGTTCCTCGACCGGTTCCAGGAGAAGCGGGCGGACGAGGTGCCCAACATCCAGGCCATCACGGCCGCCACCATCACGTCGAACGCCGTGAAGGCGGCCGTGGGGCAGGCCCTCGACCGCATCCGCGCCGCCAGAAAAGGGACCCAATGAGCAAGAAACCGCTGAAGGCGATCGTCGAAGCCATCCTCTTCGCAAGCGACGAGCCGGTCGCCGTCGAACGCCTGGCCGACGCCGCCGGCGAGGGCGTGACCCTCCACGAGGTCCGCGACGCCGTCCGGCAACTGGTCGAGGAGTACGACGACGCCGGCCGCGCGTTTACCGTCGAGGAGATCGCCGGCGGCCTGCAACTCTTTACGCGGCCGGAGTACAACCCGTACCTGAAGAAACTACTCCAGGCCCGCCGGCGGGCGCGGTTCACGCAGGCGGCCCTCGAAACGCTCGCCATCATCGCCTACAAGCAGCCCGTCACGCGGATCGAGGTCGAAGACATTCGCGGGGTGGCGTGCGGCGACATGATCCGCACCCTCATGGAGAAGGGCCTCGTGCGCATCACGGGTAGAAGCGAGAAACTCGGCCGCCCGCTCCTCTACGGCACCACCAAGAAGTTCCTCCAGGCGTTCGGCCTTGGCAGCCTGAAGGACCTGCCCGACGCCAAGCAACTCGTCGAGCCGTAGTGCTGTCGTTCGAGCCGGCAGCCCGAGCCCGCCGCGGGAGCGGCAGGGCACGCTCGATGGGCGTGGAACATGCCACGGCGGGGAAGATCACCGGGAGCTTCCGCTCCGGGCTCGAACGGCGGGCTCGAACGGCGGGTTGCTCCTACCCCCCTGGGCCTCGGCCATTGCCGGGTGGCCATGGCCACCCGCCATCGAACGGCTACGCGCCGCCTTTCGCCTCCACGACGGCGGCATCGATGGCGCGACGAAGTGCGTCGTGTCCCTCGCGCGCAGCGGCCAGGATGTCGTCTTCGGTCAGACGCTCGAAGATGCGGCGGCGGACGCCGGACGGGATGTTCTCGGCCTTTGCGCGGTCGCGCACCTGGCGAAGCGCCGCAAGGAGCGTCTCGTACTCCGGACCGAACTGGGCTTCGAGCCGCTCGCGAAGACGGCGCGAGAGGCTCGGCGCCGCGCCGCCCGTTGAGATGGCAATCAGAAGGTCGCCCCGCGTCACCTGCGACGGCACCAGAAAATCGCAGAGGGCGGGCCGGTCCACCACGTTGACGAGCACGCCGGCCGCGCGGGCATCGGCCGCCACCTGCGCATTGACCGCTTCGTCGTCGGTCGCCGCGATGACGACCGCTGCGCCGTCGAGATGCTCCGCAGCGTACGCTGCCGCCACGCACTCCAGGCGCTCGTCGTCGGCGAACTCGGGAGCCAACTGCGGCGCGACGACGCGGACGTCCGCTCCCGCATCGGCCAGCGACCGGGCCTTCCGGAGCGCCACCTTCCCCCCGCCGACCACGACAGCCCTGCGGCCGCCGAGGTCAAGCACGATCGGATACGCGAAGTGCGGTTCGGTCATGGGGGGGCAGTATAGCGACCGGCAGGGGCGGGCACAATCAAGCTTGCCTACGCGCAGCGCAAGCGCCGCGGCTAACAACCGCGTCACGTCGTCACTCGGTATTGAGGTACGGCAACACGTACGGCCCGTACGGTAAGACGGCGACGCGGGCATCGGGGCCGTGTTTCTCGAAGCCCCACTGGAGGCCCGCCTCCAGGCTGCGGACCGGCGTCACGAACAGGTGCTGCTGGTCTTCCCAGTCCAGGGCGTCCGACCAGAGGACGATCTCGCCATGCCGCGCGGCCTTCGCGAAGTTCTGAAGGGCCCACTGGTCTTTGACGACGCCGGCCCCCTCGGCCATGATGGCCTCGTGGAACCGCTTGATGGTCGGGTACTTCGCCACCAGGCCGGCGAACTCCGGCGAACCGAGGCCGTCTTCCAGAGCCGCCGCCCAGACGAACGTCCCGCCCGGTTTCAGAATCGGCAGGCCCGGAAGCAGCCCCTTCTCAGCACCGTAGAACGTGGCGTCGAGCGGCCGCCCACCGCTGGTCGTCACGAGGATGTCGCACGGCTCCGGAACAGGGCGCGCCACGTGCTGCCTGAGGAACGCGACCCCCGCCCCGTGGGCGCCTTCCATCGTGCCGGCAAAGACGCCCGTCAGACACTCGCTGCGGTCCACCGTGACGTTAACCGTGAAGTGCGGCGGGGCGAACCGCGCCGCGGCCAGCGCCTCGGCATGCGCCGGGTTGCCTTCGAGCATCCCCGGCAGGGCACGCTCGTGTTCGATGAACCGCGGCGCGTGGAAGGCGCGGACCGTCTCGTCGGCGGCAACGCCGGGGCAGACGGCCTTGCGTCCCCCGGAGAAGCCCGCCATCAGATGCGGCTCGATGACGCCGGTGGCGATCCGGACGTCGGCTTCCACCCACTCGCGCGCCAGGACCACCGGGGTCCCCTTCTCGGTCTGGCCGAGCCGGATGTGCGTCACGGGCCGGTGACCGAAGTGGTTGACGACACGGTACTTCGAGACGATCTCTGCGCCGAGGAGCCGGCGGGTCGCTTCGCCGGTGGTGGGGGCGTGCAGGCCCGTAGCGATGAGGATCGTGACGGCATCGGGCGGGACGCCCGCCTGGTGGAGGGCATGGAGGATCGGCACCAGCACCTGGTGGTTGGGGCACGGGCGCGTCGGGTCGCTCGTGATGATAACGGCGCGGAAGTTCCGCCAATCGTCACGCCATCCGGCGGACCCGACCGACCGGCTGCGGTTGCCGACACGCTCGGCCAGCACCGCCGCCAGCGGCGGGCCGTCCACGGGCACTCGAAGTACCTCGGCGACGGCCGTCTGCGGCTGCGCGAGGACGCTCGGCCAGTCGGGTTGGACGACGGCCACCAAGTTCTCGTCCGGCACCGCGATGCGGGCGCCCTTGCGCCCGTAGGCCAGGTCGATTTCCATGGCTGTTGCGCTTGCCCTCACAAAGGCATGGGCCATCCCCCGTCGGCAGAACGCGTATTAGACCACCGTGGGAGCGGCCAAGGCAAGCCGTCATTCGGGCGGCACAGGCCGCCCGTGGCACCCGGCGCTACGGTTCCGGAGTCTCAGCGGCCCCCCCGCCGAGATGTTCAATGGGGGCCTGCTCCGCGATGAGCCTGGGGTGGTTGTGCGGTATGACGCGGTTCTTGGCGGGATCGTACTTGTAGGCGTTGCCGTAGGGACACGCAGGGGCGCGGTCTGGAAAGATGTCGGTGTTCTTGAGGATCTGCTCGACGAATTCCTCGTGCGTCTGGGGATACCGGCAGCCGTTCTGCGCGGCCCACAGTTCGATCTGGGAGTTGATGATGGCGATGTTCTGGCGGCAGGTATTGGCCTTCGAGTCGCTGCCGGTGCTCGCAAGCCGCGGTATGGCCACAATAGCCAGCAACCCGAGGAGGGTCACCACGAGGAGCAACTCGATCAGGGTGAAGCCTGTTGCAGCGCGGCCGCGCATGGGCAGATTCCTTCGCCCTCGGATGAACCGCACGTTCCCCTCGGGTCTTTCGGCAAAGGGAACACCGCCCCGAACGCCCCCCGGGGCCCGCTCTACCCTGTATATCCCCGATTTGGCAGGTCGGGCTTGAGCCATTCGGGCTTGCTGCTCAATTCAGCCTTGCTTTCGCGTAGCGGCCTTCGGCGCTTCCCTGTAGACGACGAGCGCCGGCAGGCGCTCGAACGCGTCCACGCCGGGCGGCTTCTGCGGCGCCGGGTCGTGGAACCACGCCAACAGAAACGGCCCATCGCCCTCCCGTCGGTCGCTGTCCCACCACTTCAGGCTCCGGCCCGCGTAAGCCACGTTCGGATCATCGCTCCCCTGCCACTCGACGGCCCAAGCGTCGATGGTCTGGAAACGACCGTCGGCGTCGGTCGCGCGGTCGCCCTCGACAAGCAGTGCCCTGATGAGGTCCGGCCGTTTCAAGAGCATGGTCAACTGTGCCCGGGAGACCCCCGGCACCTCGCCGAGGGGGGGCGCCTGCATCGTGAGGATGTGAAGGAGGAGCGTTCCGACGTTGCTTTCGAACGCGGCCTGCTCTCCGAGCCGCAGGGCGCCCCGAGGCCGAAAGAGGTCCTCCGATGAGGCAAGCACCGGCAGCGGAAACGGGGGCTCGGCCTCCTTCGGCACACGGAACCGGGCCTTTGCTCCACCGCGCGATCCCAGACAAACGAAGTGTTCGAGGGCCGCAAGCGGCTTCCCCGGATCGGCGAAGTAAACGCGGCCCTCGTGAATGATTGTGCGGCGGACCTCCCCCAGCACACCGACTAGGACGCAACCCCCTGCACCCAGAACTATCATAGCCGCGAGGACGGCCGCGCGCCTCCGGCGCGGCAAGAGGACCCCGGCCACCAGCACCGCCAGTGAGAACAGAGCCAGCCCAAACCACAGCGCCTTGCGGTCTTGGGCCGGCCAGGGGTCCGAGGCAAACAGTCGCTGAGCGCGCGGCTGGATAGCTTCGCTGACGCCGCCTGGGAAGGGCGCAGCCTTCAGGTTGCCCGGATAGGAAACGCTGTTATCTATGCGACACACCCGCCCAACGGGAAGCGGCAGGCCCCTGTCTACGACAACGACGTCCAAGATGCCGCAACGCAGCGCTTCGACCATCTGTTCCCTTGACAGTCGCAGAGGGTCGGGAACGACCTCGTCAATGGTATTAGGCAGGCCTTTCTGAATCGCCACCAATGCCTCACCTTCAGGCAGCGCCCGCACCTGGGCAGGGCTGACCCTCGCGAGCGCGACAGTTTGGCCGTTGGCGTCGAAGAACTTGACAGCAAGCGCCACGTCGGCGCCGGTGTAGTAGATGGGCAGGACCTTTTCATCTGTCTCGCCGGGCGCGACGCGCCACTCGGAGCGCACATCGACCGGGCCGCCGGTCGTCAAGACGACCTCCGCGATCTCTTTGTCCGTGTGGTTTGTGACCTTGAACGTCACCGGCACGTAGGCGCTGACGCGGGCCCAGCCGTCGGTGATCTCCAGCGCAACGGTGACCTCGACGCCTTGGGCAAGAGCCGGTGACGCGATGAGGAGCAGTACGAGCATCATGTAGGCCGGGG
>Ga0114930_10004461_pt1 | contig 11827 bp, 9 predicted proteins | sample AnhtaG_FD_87300 | JGI IMG/M metagenome (GOLD analysis project Ga0114930, IMG submission 87300) | Deep subsurface microbial communities from Anholt, Denmark to uncover new lineages of life (NeLLi) - Anholt_01485 metaG | ecosystem: Environmental > Aquatic > Marine > Oceanic > Sediment | place... | reverse complement strand
TTATCAGAATGACCATATCCAGATAATGCTGGATACCTTTCATGATCGTAGAAATGGATATATTTTTGTAACCAACCCCCTGGGGGCTAAACTGGACCTTCAAGTAAGGAAAGAAGGGAAAAGGGAAGGGGGGTCGCATATCCCCAACACCAATGTTAATACAAGCTGGGATGGAGTATGGAAAGTCAGGTCTGCCATCCATCAGGAAGGCTGGTCAGCCGAAATAGAGATACCGTTTGTTACCCTGAGGTTTGACCAAAACTCAAGGGAAGGTTGGGGGTTGAATTTTCTGCGGAATGTTAGAAGGAAAAATGAAGAGTCTACCTGGACGCCGTTGCCAAGAAATTTCAATTTATACAAGATATCCATGGCCGGCACATTGCAAGGGCTGGAGGGATTGAATAAGGTGCTTAACTTACAGGTCAAGCCCTACATCCTGGCAGGCAATACTTATAATAGAGACGAGGCGGACAGACTGACCTCTGAGAGCACAATTGATGGGGGAATTGACCTGAAATATGGATTAACCTCAAATCTGACCTTAGATATGACTTACAATACTGAGTTCTCCCAGGTGGAAGCCGATTACCAGCAGATAAACCTAACCCGCTTCAGCCTTTATTTTCCCGAGAAGAGGGAATTTTTCCTAGAAAATGCGGCTATCTTCAGCATTGGCAGCCCAGACGATGCTATGATTTTCTTTAGCCGACGCATAGGAATCTCACCCCAGGGAGAGGAGATACCCTTGCTGGGAGGGGTCAAATTAGCCGGTAAAGCAGGAAGGTTTAATATCGGTCTCATCAATCTTCAGGCTCGAGAGACTGGCGAAATTCCATCCAACAATTTTACCGTCTTTCGCCTAAGTCGTGATATCTTGCAGAAGTCAGCCATCGGATTAATGGTTATCAACCGACAGTCTCAAGTATCCGGGGATTATAATCGAGCATACTGCCTGGATGGCGATTTTATTTTTGGGGAGAACCTTTCTTTGGGTGGTTATTATGCTCTCACATTTTCCCCCGAACTTGATGGGCAAAATAGAGCTGCCAAGCTGATTTTCAATTGGTTAAGCGATTTAGTGAGTTGCTATGCTTACTACTTTGACATCCAGGAAAACTTCAATGCTGAGATGGGCTTTGTAAAACGGACCGGGATTCGTAGATTCCAAACACATTTCGGTATCACTCCAGAGCCTAATATCAAAGGGGTCAGGAAACTCGACACCCATATCTACTTTTCCTATAATACCGACCAGGAAAATAAGCTCTTGCTGAGAGAGAAACACGCTCATGGGGTGGTGAACTTTATTAACGGTGGTCATATCGGATTTCAATGGAATGAGGACCACGAGTTTGTTGATTTTCCCTTTCATGTTCATAAGGATATTACTCTACCAGTTGGTACTTATACTTCCCCGTGGTGGCAGGCTGACTTTAGTACCGACAAAAGCCTCAGGCTGTATGGTTCTGTGAGCTATCGCTGGGGCGGATTTTATGGAGGGTATAGTAAAATAGTTAGTGCTAGCACTGGCTGGCGACCGACCCCCAGCTTCGCTAGCGAGATCAACCTGGTTTATAATGATATTAACTTGCCCCAAGGCGATTTTACTAATCATTTACTCAGAGCTAAGCTGGTTTACAATTTCTCCACCCGCTTAGCCCTTATGAGTCTTATTCAATGGAATAGCGATACCGACCAGGTGGATGTAAACATGAGGTTTAACTTTATCCATAAACCGGGTAGCGACCTCTTTATAGTCTACAACGAGTGCCGCATGGTTAAGGGTCTGCCGGCTGGTATCCGGGACCGAGCGCTGCTGGTTAAATTTACCTATTTGTTTAATTTATAAAAGCTGCTCTTATTATGAACCATATTTTAAAATTATCGTTTTTTAAGAGAAAGTCGCCACGCCCGGGGGCATTCACTCCCCACATCATTGGGATTCGTAATTAAGCGATACTATACTTTGTCCTTATATCTTCGCGCGGCAATTCGGTCAGTAAAATGTAACTAAATTTGATTTAAATCATACTGCTTCGCTACAGACGATATTATTTCACGGTAGTAATTTATCACTTTTGGGATTGCCTGCTTGTTTTGGAGGTGAAAAGGAGCGTATGTCGATCGCCACTATTCTCTCTTACGAGTCGAAATTCTTGTCCTCGATGTCTGTGCCCGCTGTCTGATAATCAATCAGGGGGAGGTCAAAGCCGAAGGTTAAACCGAGGAGATTTTAACCGACTACCATTTTATGGAAACTAACGACCTGGAGCTGTCCCTATCGCTCTCCGAGCTACTAAAAATCAAAAACCGATAAAATTTTTCCCCTCCAGATTTTAACCTTTAATCCCCTTTATTGGTCTAATTATATTAAGATAAGGATATTAGGAAAGGTAAATGAAAACAACCAAAGGGAGCAGAGGCTAACCCGATTGAGGCAGATGCCTGATCCACTGTTTCAAACAAGAAGGACTTTCATCCTGTGGAGATATATGAGCCTCCTAACCTATAAGATATTAAACCTGACTAAAGAGGATAAAAAAGGCGGAAGCCCGCCAGATGTCTCATGTGGACTTCCATCTGAGTATGAGCATTCTAGGGAAATGGTATAAATTTTAGTTATAAGCGGAGGTAACCATGAGTAACATCCATCCCATCTTAGTCTTCTTTCTTTTAGCCATGTTTACCCTGATCCTCAAAGCAGATGAAGTGAATGTTACCGGGGATAGAAAACAGACCGTATTTATTAAAAAGGAGGAGAATATGAAAATTCTATCCAAGGTATTCAAAAGTCTTTTTTTTCATAGGCTTCCTGTTACGTTATTTGTTTTATTCATATTTGCCATCTTTCAGGTTGGATGCAGCACACTCGAGCTAAACAGCAATTGGCGGGACCGAGAGATTACTATCGATGGAGAAAATTCCGAATGGATGGGAGCCATGTGGCATTTTGAGGATGAAAACATTTCTGTTGGTTTGCTCAATGATGACAATTATATTTATGTCTGTATGATTGCTGAGGATCCTCTCATACGAGCTCAGGTGATGCGGCAGGGTTTCACGGTTTGGTTTGACCCGGCTGGTGGCAAGGAAAAAACTTTTGGGATAAGATTTCCCATCGGAATGCCAGCGAGGGATGTTCCCTGGGGGGAGAGAGAAAGGGAACCTGATCCGGAAAAAATTCGGAGAGCCTTTAGTAGCTCAATGGATGAATTAGAAATCCTTGGGCCCGGGAAAGATGACCAGAGAAGACTGCTGGTTAAAGAGGCTAAAGGGGTCGATATTATGTTGAAGACCTCAGATGGATTGCTCGTCTATGAACTTAGAGTTCCGCTTTTGCATAGTGAGCAACATCCTTACGCAGTTGGAGCAGAAACAGGAGATTTGATTGGCACAGGACTGGAAATGCCCGAAATAGAAATGCCAAATGTGAGAAGACAAATGGGTGGTGAAATGGGCGGAGGAGCTGGACCACCAGGAATGGGCGGTGGCAGAAGACCACAAATGCCGCAAGGCATAAAAATTTGGGCAATTGTGCAGCTTGCATCTTCAAAACAGTAAAAAAAGTTAAATTCGTCCAAGAGGGAGATATACTAAAGGTGACCATGAAAGACCCTTGATGAAATGAAATCACAGGTCAAGGTACAGTTAAAGGGAACAAAATAGAATGGTCCATGACCCGTAGTACTCCAAGGGGAGAAATGACTTCTACCTACAAGGAAAAGGTCGAAGGAGATACCATGACCGGTGAGGTTCAATCTGGTAATTTCGGCAGCTTTAAATGGAAGGCAACAAGCAAAGAAGAATAATCTTTTCCAATGAAGGCAAATTTTTTTCTGTTCTTCCAAAAGATAGCATGTAGCTCAATAATTTAAGTAAGGAGGAAAAAAATGAAAAGAGCACTGTCAATATCAATTCTCTCTCTTTTCCTGATAGGTACCTTCTTCTTGGCATACGCCATGGCACAGGAGCCGCCTGAAAGACCGCTGAGAATCAAAGGAATGTTCGAGGAGATTAAACTGACCGAGCAGCAGAGGGAAGAGCTGGCTAAGCTGAGATTGGACAACCAGAAGGAGATGATTAAACTGAGAGCTGACCTGAGAGTGTTACATTTGGATTTAGAAGCCCTGTTAGATGCAAAGGAGCTGGATAAAGCAAAGGTTTATGCTCAAATCGATCAGATAAACAATCTCAGGAATGAGATGACGAAAAAGCGGATTGACTTCTCCCTAAAAACAAGAACAATCCTAACACCAGAGCAGTGGGAAAAAATAAAACATCTAAGGGAACCTCTACCCGCTCGGAGGATGCTCTTTAGGCAAAGAGAGCGACGCCTTCTTCCCAGATTAAAGGAGAGACCGCTTTTGCAAAGAAGATGGGAGAAATAGGGATAAAAAGAAGGCAGATACGCTAAATAAAAAATACAATTATCTAAGGATATGAGGGGGCAAAGGTCTTTGCCCCCTTCTTTGAATGAAGGGCAGGACAGTCTCCTCACTGCCAATGATGCAAATTCTCCTGAGCGGCAAGGAATTTGTGTTGGTTGAGTGGACGTGGTCATTGAAGAAAAATCGCTGAACAGTTAAGTGGTCCATTCAAAAGATTAAATCAGTTGGTATTAAACAGTAGAAGAGATTCAATTGAGTAAAGGGGGGTTTGAATCTAAATATAGGGGCAGGTTATCGAGTGTGATGGAACTAACAGATAAAGATGGTTCGGACATAACCCCTACAGGGTCTGATTTTCGGGTTCCTTTTCCAGATTAGTCGCAGGGATGGGGCGAAGCTTCAGGCGTTCCTCCTCTTTCTTTTTTATCTCTGTTTCAAGGTCACCTATCCGCTGGATTAATGACGCCACCTTCTCTTCCTTCTCTATCCTACCCATCCTTTTCTCCGAGGAAAGGCGATAAACCTCTACTCCCAGCTCCTGATACAACTGCCCGAGCTGACGGCGTAGCTGGCATATCTTATACCTCAGGCGGGTGTCATCGGATATTCTGCTCAGTTCATCGGCGGCTGCATAGGCTGTTTTAGTAAGAAAGCCCTTTATCTCCCTAAGAGAGGTTTTAAAGTCGTTGACAAAGGACATGGCACTCTCCTTTAATGGTTAGCGGTTTAAGGTTACTGGCTGTTTTCTTTGATAGGCTGGCGGCAATAGGGGCAATATTTCCATTGGGCATCAATCTCTCTGCCGCAGCTGGGGCAGACAGAAGAAGAGGAGCGCAAGTCATATCCACAGTAAGGGCAAAGGGCGAAGGTGGACTCTATTTTCCGCTTGCATTTGGAGCAAGTCGTGCCCAATACCCTTTCGGGTCGGACAATGAGGTAGACCAGGAGCCCGATGAAGAAAGAGAACAGCACCAACACCGCCCACAACAACGGTTTATCCATTCCCCGACTGCGGGCGTCGTAGTAGACCCAGATGGGAAGCCCCAGCCAAGCCAGTATTACCAGAGCCCCGATGGCGTGGCTCAACAAGCTAATCACCAAGGCGACCGCCAGAATTGCCCCCAGGGTGATAATGATATAGCTTATCACTTTGGTCACCGACCATCCTCCTTTTTCAGCTTCTTGGTTTGTCATTGGGAATCCCTCCCATTTGTCCGGTCGAGATTGACCGGGAGATTGTTTTCTTCATTATCAGAATGGGAGAGCCCAGAAGGGTCAGCAATCCCCCAAGGCTCAAGAAAAGCCCCATCAGCAGCAAGGGGGTGCTGGCATTCTGTACAAACTGCCATCCAGAGGGAAGGCGTGCCAGCAGTGGAGGCAGGATCAAATCCTGAACTCCTAAGAGGAGATTGAAGATGATAATCCCGATAGAGACCAGCACGCCCACCTGGAGGTAGGAGGGGAGCTGATGGACCCCCCAATGTTGCTCGGGTCGGAGCCTTGCCTTGAGAGCAGACAGACATAAATGCTCCGCTTCTATAGCTTCCCATTTGTCGAGCATCCTCAAGGTGTAGCTTAAAAGTTTCAGCTCCTCCCGGCAGCCAGCGCAAGTGCTGAGGTGCTCTTTTATTGCCGAGGCTTGGTTAGGTGGCAGTTTCTTATATACATAATCGACCAACCCCTCCAGACATTGTCTGCAATCTATCATGATAGGCTTATACCTCCCTTTTCTCTCTTTTTGAATTCGCTTCTCAGCAGTTTATAAAGCCTCTTAATGCCATAGTGGAAGCGGGTTTTGGCAGTGCCTACCGGGCAGTCTACTACATCGCTTATCTCTCTGAAAGTTAGGTCCTCATAGTGGCGGAGCACAATGACCTCCCGCTGGCGAGGGGGGAGGCGGAGGAGGCATCTTTTGACTATCTCCTGTTCCTCTCTTTTTATTAATTGACGCTCAAGGGGAATTTCATTTGCCACTTTCAATTGTTCTACCCCCGGCTTTTCGTTCAGAGGGAGACTAAGGTAATGGCGTTTTCTCAGCTGGGAGATAGCCAGGTTATGGCTTATAGTGTAGAGCCAGGTGCGGAAAGACGCCCCTTTGCCATGAAACCCCGGTGCTCCCCGCCATACCCTAACGAAGGTCTCTTGCATAAGCTCCTCTGCTTGCTCCTGGGTGCCAAAAAATCGGTAAAAATAGTTTAACACCCTATCCTTATATCTGTGATAAAGGATGGTGAAGGCACCTTCATCCCCACCGGCACACATAACAATCAGCTCTCTGTCCTCTTCCATCTCCCTTCTTTTTATCTACTCTCTATATTATATACTTCGGAAGGTGGCAAAAGGTTCAATTTTTTAAAAATAACAGACTTCAAAGGGGACTTTGTGTTGAACTATCCCTGCTTCCGGATGTAACAGATGAAGGGGTTAAAGGGAACCTTTATTCTGCGTATAGCGTCTTTTACATATAGAATATTTTTAGTAAATGTTTGCTCTAACAGGAACAGGGAGGATGGGGGGACAAATCATTTTAAGAGAGGATATATTGCCCTAGGATGGCGATGCTTCCCCCCCCTGCAGGTGTTTGTTTCCCCCTTCCCCATAAAGATTGGAAAATTTTTTACTACCCAGGCAACCCTTTTCTCTTTTTAAGCGTCTATACAAGTGAGAGTTTATTAAAACCCTCTTTCCTCTGATAAATAAAGGAGGGATAACATGACAACCAATAGCGACCGCAAAAGTATACCAGCAGAGAAGCGGAAAAAAGCAAAATTTTTCAGGAAGCTGTCCGCTAAGCTCAAGGTAGTAATGGAGAAGCTCAAGCCAGGACCTCGAACATGGAAGGGAGCGGCGATTGGAGCAGCTGCCGTGGCGGTGGCTTTTACAGCCTTCTTAGGCTCGCTCCTTGGGACTGGGCTGGGTTTTATTATCGATCTCCTCATCGGTCTCCTTATTGGGGTAATAGGCACAGCCTTGATTGGGGCTGTAACTGTGGGCATCGTAGCTTTAGTCAGAGCCTTACCACGGCTCCTCACCGGAGCTCTGGTCGGAGCTATAGGGATTTTCGCCGTTTTCCTCTCAAGATTTGGACTGCCTTTTAAGGTAGCCCTTCCCATCGGAGCCGCCATCGTCCTGGTGGAGGCGGCACTCGTAGCTACAGTTGTTGTCGTGGTGGTGGGAGGTGGCTTCAAGAAGGAGTCTACTATTAAGAAAACAATGACTATAGTTGTAATGGTTCTGGCAGTATGTCTGAATATTGCTGTAATTATGTGGCTGGCAAGCCCAGGTACAGATTCTCACTTAGTTAAAGAAGATTTTGCTGCTCCTTTAGGAGTGCATAGGCTCGATGCCCCCAACCCATCTGAACAGGGTAGTTATGAAGTCCGAACCTTATTCTACGGAAGCGGAAAGGATAAGCGTCGCCAGGAATTTGGTGAAGCTGTTGACCTTAAAACTGATACGGTCGATGCTTCACCCTTCCTGAAGGGGTGGAAGGGCATAAAAGCAAAGGCGAGAAAATGGTACTGGAAGTTTGAACCCAAGAACTCTCCTCTTAACGGTCGAGTGTGGTTTCCGGCGGGGGATGGTCCGTTTCCGCTCGTTTTGGTCGTTCATGGAAATCACCAAATGGAAGAGTTCTCCGACCCCGGCTATGCCTACTTGGGAGAGCTACTGGCGAGCCGTGGATTTATCACCGTTTCCGTGGATGAGAATTTTTTAAACAGCTCCTGGGCTGGCGGTCTTAAGAAAGAAAACTCTGCTCGGGGTTGGATTTTACTTCAACATCTAAAAGTATGGCAATCTTGGAATGAAATGGAGGGTAATCCTTTTTATAGAAAAGTGGATATGGACAATATTGCCCTCATCGGTCATTCGCGCGGAGGAGAAGCAGTTGCCATTGCCGCCGCTTTCAACAAGCTATCGCACTATCCCGATAATGCTAACATCCTGTTTGACTTCAATTTTTCTATCAAATCGGTGATAGCGATTGCACCAAGTGATGGACAATATAAACCTGCTAAGCAGCCGGTGCCATTGGAAAATATTAATTATCTGGTTTTGCAGGGAGCTCACGATAGTGATGTATCTATATTCTTAGGTATTCGTCAATATCAGCGATTGAAATTTACCGATGAGCAATATTGGTTTAAATCAGCCCTTTACATTTACCGTGCCAATCACGGTCAGTTCAATACAGTCTGGGGAAGAACGGATATTTCTACTCCAGGGAGCTGGCTACTAAACTTAAAACCGCTTCTAAAAGGAGAAGGACAGCGCCAAATAGCTAAGATTTACATATCCGCTTTTCTTGAGGCTACGCTTCACGGGGAACGAGATTATATGCCCCTTTTCCGAGACCACCGAGTTATAGCTGGATGGCTTCCGAAAACCATATATGAAAGCCAATTTGAGGATTCCAGCTACAGGGTTGTGTGTAACTACGAGGAGGATGTCGATGTCACGACGACAACTGTGGAAGGTGGAGTTCAGCAAGGAAAAAATCTGGCAGTTTGGCGTGAGCAGGGCTTGGATTTTCGGAAAGAAGTCTCGCAAAATAATAATGCAGTGTATCTGGGTTGGAACTCCGAAGGCAAAGGGGAGCAGTCAGTGAACAAGATAGCAAGCTACTCAATCATACTTCCTGATGCTCTTGCTCAAAAATGGCAGCTTAACCCGGATGCTTTGCTCGTTTTCTCCCTTACCGATGCAGATGAGGTTCCACCGATATCTGATGGGGAAAACGACCAAGAAGAGTCTGAAAAGGGCAAGAAGGCGGAGGAAGAAAAGGAGCCATTAGATATGACCGTTGAACTGGTTGCTAAAGACGGTTCCACAACAGATTTGCCTTTGAGTCAGTTTGCCCCTATCCGACCTGCCCTTACCGCAAAATTTACCAAATGGCACTATTTAGAAAAGAAGCGATACGGTAAGCCCACAGAGCCTGTCTTACAAACTTACGAACTCCCACTTTCAGCTTTTGTGGAAGTCAATTCTCGGTTCCAGCCAACTGACCTCAAAACAATACGCTTCCGCTTTGACCGGAGTCCTACAGGTGTGATTATCCTTGATGAGGTTGGTTTTAGGACGGGCAAATAGGCTCTGCTTATCTCTCATTAAGCGATATAGGGGTTCTAAGTCTTTTTGCAGAGCAGTAGGTGGGCTTACGATTTTACCAACTTTTTAGCCATCTCCAACTCCTCTTCAGGGGTGGAGACCAGACCATCTAATTTGGCGAGAAGAATCTTCTTGAGGATTTTGTTGAAAAGGGGTCCGGGTGAGCAGCCCAGCTTCAGGAGGTCATCACCTGATATATGGAGTCTCACCCGGGAGAGGGTGCTCAGGTAAAGGGAAGTAGCTTGTTTTACCTCTTCTTGCTCAGCCCTCGCCATAGTATAGAGGAGCACCTCCAGCCGGCAACGATGGAGCCAGCTATATATCTGGCTCGGTTTTGCCTCACCGCTCTTTATCAATTTCTTAGTAATAGCATTCACCTCTCCGGGAAAGGTTTTCAGGGTATCTCTCTCTTTGGGGGGGAGTGAAAGGCGTTCGGCTCCACCTTCACGGTCGCCGGTAGGGAGCTCTTCTAAGAGTCCCATAAGATAGATAAGCCACAGCTTCGGCTTTGGCTCCCTGTAAAGGAAGTCATACCAAGAGATGACCTTCTCAATATTAGCAAGGGTTTTCTGGAGGGTTTGGTTATAGTTTATCCGTGGATGGATGAAGCTTAAAATGTCGAACTCCGCCATTGTCTGCACAGCCTCAGCCGGGTGCTCCTCTTCAAAGATAAGGCGGAGTTCATTGAACAGCCGGGTGCCTGATAAGAGGTTTAAAATCCTTTTCTCGACCGCTTCTCTCATCAATTGCCGGGTATTCTCCTCCGTCTGGAAATGAAACCTTTGCTGGAAGCGTATAGCTCTGAGGAGCCGGGTGGGGTCTTCGATAAAGCTCAGGTTGTGTAATACCCGGATGACACCTTTTTCGAGATCCCTTCTTCCACCAAAATAGTCTATTAGTTCCCCGAAATGGGGTCTGTTAAGGCGGATTGCCAAGGCGTTGATGGTGAAGTCCCGGCGGTAGAGGTCGCTCCGCAAGGAGCTCTCCTGGACTATAGGGAGGGCGACAGGAACTTCGTAGAATTCGGTTCGGGCAGAGGCTATATCTACCTTGAGCCCCTGGGGGAACTTCACCACCGCAGTATGGAACTGAGGGAAACCTTTATAGGAAGCTTTTACTTTTTGAGCCAAGGTTTTGGCAAACTGAATTCCATCTCCTTCTACAACCACATCGAGGTCGACATTTTGGATTTTGAGCAGGAGGTCCCGCACAAAACCACCCACCAGAAAGGCGTTGATGGGGACTCCATCAGCGGTCTGAGAGATGGTCTCAACGATGGCGAAGACCTCCGCTGGGAGCTGTTCCCTCATAAGTGGGGTCAGGTTCTGGGAGGAGGGGATGGTCGGGTTATGGGTGCTGATTCCGCCCTTATCGGGCAAAGAGGTGGCTGATGTCATCTCTTCGGTTTCCTTCAGCACTTCTGAAAGCCGGGCAAGGAGAGCCTCACGGGATTCCAAAAGGCTCATCCCCCGTATGGTAGCAGAGGCAGCAGAGGGATGCCCACCCCCTCCAAAAGTCCCTGTCAGAGAGCCGACATCTACCCCTTTTAAACGACTGCGGGCAATAAGGCTGCTGTGGTTCCCTATTTTCACCAGAGCGAAGAAGAGGTCGATTTTAAGCATATCCATAAACCTCTGCACCACTGTTCCCAACTCGCTCATATACTTCTCCTTATAGAGAATGGAGATCGTAACCTCATTCCCCTTTATGCGGTATCTCTCGGAGGAGCGAAAGAGGTCGTTGAGGAGCTCGAACTGCTCGAAGGTCAGCTCTTCTTTCAAGAATTTAGAGACGAGCTTGAGGTCGGCACCACAGCCAAGCAGATAAGCCGCCGTTTCCAGGTCTTCGGGAGTGGTGGTGGGGAAGGAGAGAAACCCGGTATCCTCGTAGATGCCCATAATCATAACGGTTGCCTCCATAGGGGCTAATGGGATAGCGCGCTCTTTTATGAGCTTGGTCAAGATGGTGGCTGCTGCTCCCACGGAGCGCACTACCTCTATCTCACCTTTGAGGTCGTCGGGCTGGGGTGGGTGGTGGTCGTAGATGTCTATTTTCAGAGCCGGGTTGGAGGCAATCAACTGAGAGAAGAAACCGAGGCGGGAAGCCTGTTTGGCGTCCACCAGGATGAGGCGGGTGATTTGGTTGAAGTCGACCTCTTTGGGCTTGAGCACCTTCCAGCTATAAAAAGGGGAAGCCATAAAGCGGCGGAGGCTATCCCCCCAGGAGCCTGAGAAGGCCATAGTTGCCCCTGGGTATAGCTTGGAGGCTGCAATCATAGAAGCCAGGGAGTCAAAGTCGGCATTGATATGGGTGGTAATCAGTTCCAT
>Ga0114930_10004459_pt1 | contig 11831 bp, 11 predicted proteins | sample AnhtaG_FD_87300 | JGI IMG/M metagenome (GOLD analysis project Ga0114930, IMG submission 87300) | Deep subsurface microbial communities from Anholt, Denmark to uncover new lineages of life (NeLLi) - Anholt_01485 metaG | ecosystem: Environmental > Aquatic > Marine > Oceanic > Sediment | place... | reverse complement strand
TTGTGCCATGGTGTAGATCGGGTCAAGCTGTAAGCCGGGAGGAAGTGCTGGGATCACTGTGTAGTGCGGCAAGATACCCATTCGTTCCAGCACAGCGATGACTACCAAAGTACCAATACCAAGGGCGATGTAGATGTAGGGTGACGGGCTTGGCAGCAGGATAGCTACCATAAGCATGTGGATTGCAAAGATCGGAATCGCAGGACTGGAAACACCGCCGGTCAGGTGGAGAAAAACGGTCATGCTCAGCCAGTCGAGTGCCACTTGCAGTACCACGAAACGCTGGAGACGTCGTAGATATAGTGTGTGATCTGGGGAGTAAATTTTCTGCGACACCCAGGCAAGGACAGCGTTATAAACCAGGATGCATACTCCAATCATATAGAGCATATGATCAGGGAGGGGTAGACCCAATAAATGCACACAGACTGCTGTTGCTACAAGCACTAGGACTCCCGCAACCCAGCGAGTCTGGATCAGGCGGTTAGTGAGGTTGGCAATGTCTCCTGGCTCGGCAGCCATAATAGGGCGGTGTGCAGGCGTTTTGTTGGTCACGCTGTATGTTGTCCCTTCGTTGAGATCAGTGGTAATTGTATGGGGATTACGTTCCGGCGGTCAACAACTCTTTAACCTTCTGTGCCAGCAAGTCTGGTTCGAGCGGCTTCTCGATGAAGTCGTCAACTGGAAGGTAGTCCTCATCAGGTCCAAAGCGCAAGGGTGTGGTTGTGTGAATGGCGGTCAACATCAAAATTGGAATCTGACGATAGGGCGTATACTCCGATTCAGGGTCAGAGCTGCGTAGTGTGAGCGCCACCTGAAAACCTTCTGTGGCTGTATCCATCATTACATCCAGCACAATCAGGTCAGGGTTTTCAGATTTCACCTTCTCTAGACCTTCATTTCCACTGCCTGCCTCAACAATTTCATAGCCGGCATCTTCCAGGCATAAGCGGATCGCCAGCACCATATCAGGGTCGTCGTCTATGATCAGGATTTTTGCCATCGTTTATGTGTCCTTATTATGAAGGGCAATCATTAGCCCTTTGTAGATTCTCAAGGATTGCCGAGCATATAGCCGGGATGGCTTCCTGCACCGGATTACTCAATCCACTAGACCAGCCGATTGTTGATGGCTGAATGCCACATATCGTGATGTCATCGGGCAGGATGCCCAGGGTATAACCCAGTTCTAAAGCTTCAGCTAAACCAGCAGAGTGTACCGATATCGGTTGATCAACGTCGTTTGGCTTAAGGAAAGTATTGTCGTTCAATACGAACTGTGCCCATGTGCCTGGCAGCAGACCCATTTCTGCTGCGTCTACAATAATAGCACGATGGTAACCTTGCAATAGCAACGAAGTATCTACGCCGGGAGTTCCACCATCGATTAAATCCACCCCCTTTGGTAGCCGCGGATTAGCCTCCAGAGCGTTGATGATTGCTATCCCGACCCCGTCATCGCCGCGCAACGGATTGCCTAACGCTAAGACAATCGTTCTAGCCCGTCGATGGGCTTGCTGAACATCGGGAGGGGTGGCTCGGACCAGTTTAGACGAATTCAACATTGAGCATGTGTGTCGAGCAAGAGATGCATGGATCATAAGCTCTGACCAACATCTCTAAAGTCAAGGTGATGTCGGATTTCTTATTATTCAGGATAGTCGGCACCAAAGCGCACATGTCGGCTTCAATGTTAGCCAGGTTTTGCGCGGTCGGAATGATGCAATTGGCGTTGACGACCAGACCGTCCTCGATGCAATAATGGTGAAATAGTGTGCCCCGGGGAGCCTCACAAGATCCTACTCCCTCGCCGGTTAGACGAGTTGGCGGCATGGGATCTTCCCAGGTCACTCCTCGATCGAGTAACAGGTCGATGAGGAGAATGGCTTCTTCCACACTGTGGACGATCTCGACTACCTGAGCTATAGATATCAGGTATGGGTTGATACACTTAGGTTTTAAATTGAGAGCGGTGGCTGCTGCCTGTGCCCGGGGATGCAGCTTGTCGTGATTGATGTTATAACGAGCCAGCGCGCCTACCATGTACTCCGACCGCTGATTACGAGTGCGTTTGGCAGTGGAGTGTGGCACCATATACTCATTGGTCACTTGAAGGTACTTATCAAGGGACCAAACGCCACCGTCGCTGCTGACCAGTTCGCCATCCATATAGCAATACTCATCTTCCTTGTGCAGGGCAATATATTCGGTTTCTCGATCAAAAGCGGGTAGGCTCAAGGATTGAAAGAGCTCAACGGTTGCGTCCACGTCGACCCGTGTAGCCTCCAGCCTGTGCCTCAACTGGTTAAGCTCATCTATGGTGGGGAAGTGAGTGAAACCACCAACTGTCATCGCGATTGGGTGGGTGTGTCGCCCACACACAGTGGCGCATAAATCTCCTGCCAACTTTTTCATTCGCAGGGCACGCAGCACTACATCCGGAGAGCTCTTGGCAAGTGGGAAAACGCTACCTACGCCCAGCAGGTCAGGGGCAACCAGCATATAGGTGTGCAAGATATGGCTGTCGAGTATCTCGCCGTGAAGGTTGAGCTTTCGCAGCATTATAGTCTGCTCGCTGAGTTCAACGCCCAGGGCTGTTTCTGTCGCCCGTAGTGAGGTGGTGGCATGGACTACGGCACAGATGCCACAAATGCGTGAGGTTAGATGGGAAGCCTCGCTGAACGGGCGGCCACGCAGCATGGCCTCGAAGAAGCGAGGTGTCTCAACGATCTGTAGCTCACACTTTTTAAGTTCCCCGTTATGTACATCGACGACGATGTTGCCGTGTCCTTCGACGCGGGTGATATGGTGGACGTCGACTTTAACCGTTTCCTTGGTCATCGTCAGCCGCCTCCCTCTCCATAGTTTGATAGTTTAAGAACAATGTCATTTTTGCCAGTGTTTCTTCCGGGTTAAGATCATGCTCAGCCAGAATCTGCCTAAGCGAATCAATGTTTGGGTCGGGGATCAAACCCCGACATCCTTCGCAGCCATCGCCGTATGTGGGGCAGATGGCGTCACAGCCGGCACGGGTGATTGGGCCCAGGCAGGTCTTTCCCCGCAAGTACACGCAGACAATTTCTTTTAGCTTGCATTCGATGCACACAGGGTAATCGGGGATTTGAAACACCCGGCCTTGCAAGAGTGTCTTGAGCGCAGCCACAAATTCTCTGCGATCGATCGGGCATCCCGGAAGGACGGCGTCGATTGGGATGACTGCATCTATCGGCCGCGCCGGGTAGGTCTCGTACCACTCTGCCTTGTCACCGTATACGTACTGGCGTACGTTGTCTAGATCGAATCGATTGCGAATTGTGTTTATCCCACCAAGGTGGGCGCAGGTACCTAAAGCCACCACCAACTCTGCGCGATCGCGTATAGCCTTCATGACCGGCTCGTCGCTGGGCCGGGTACAAGAGCCTTCGATGAAGGCAATCTGGTAATCATCGCCTTTCTCACTCATAGCTTCGCGGAAGCAGACGATCTCGATGGCGTCTAGGATCTCGGGGTGAGTCTGGAGCGAGTCGATGACTGTTAGTTGACAACCTTCGCAACTGGTGAAATCAAAAAAGGCTACTTTTGGCTTGGCAGACATCACAAAGCCTCCGCAAGGTGTTTGATCTCAGTATAGGAGAATGACGGACCAGATTGACAAGTGTAAAGGTGATTAATCTGGCAGTGCCCACACTTACCGACGCCGCACTTCATCCTACGCTCTAGGCTGAGCCATATGTTTCCTTCTGAGATACCCTTGCCGAGCAGTTCCATCAATACGAAGCGATACATGACTGGCGGTCCGATAGTAACCGCGACCGTATTACGTGGATGGATATCAATTTTGGGGAACAATGTAGTAATTACGCCTACGTTCTCCTTCCAGTCATCGTCGGCGCGGTCGACGGTGAGGTGTAGTTCGATGTCGTCCCTTGCCTGCCACTCTGCTAACTCATCGGTGAATAGGAGCTCGGATGGATGGCGTGCACCATAAAGGATAATGACCCGGCCGAAGTTACCGCGTTCATCCAGCACCTGGTTGATCAAAGAACGCAACGGGGCTAAGCCCAAGCCTCCGGGAGCAAACAGCATATCCTTGCCTCGAAAACGCTCGAAAGGAAAACCGCGTCCGAAAGGACCGCGTATCCCAATCATCTCCCCTGGGGTCATCCGGTGGAGGACACTGGTCAGATCACCGGCGCGCCGTACGCACAGCTCAAAGGAACCATTGCTGCGACTTGGCGAGGAGGAGATGCTGATTGGAGCCTCTCCTACACCTAGCAGGGAGACTTCAACAAACTGGCCTGGTTTGTGGTCAAGTGCGATACCCCCTGGTAGCTCGATGGTGAAGAGCATCTCCAACTTGGTGAGCGGTTGCGCTGCCAGGATCCGAGATTGGGTAGGCAAGTAAATCGAAGACTCGGGTAAAGTCTCAATTAAATTTATAGTCATAGTAGCCTTTCCTACTCTCTATTGTTGGCATGGCGATGGTATAAATCGTTTAAAGTATCCACCATTTTGATATCAGCCAGGCAGGCCTGACCGCATCGCCCACAGCCAACACACCCTAAAAGACCGTAAGCGTCCATCTGGTACTTACCTTTACGGAAGAAGCGATGACGTTGGCGGTGAGCGCGGCTAGAGCGGAAGTTGTGCCCGCCAGATACGGTGGCGAACTTGTCCAGCTGACACGAATCCCATATCCGGATTCGTTTACCAGCGCTAAGTGTGAAATCGACCTCGTCGGTGACGTTGAAGCAGTAGCAGGTAGGGCACACGTTAGTGCACATGCCGCACGCCAGGCAGCGCTCACCTAGTTCATCCCACAGTTTGCTTTCGTAGCTCATGGAGAGCAAGCTGGGCAGTTCAGTGATGTCGAAATCAAGCCGAAGCGGGAAGCGCGCCCATTTCTCGCTCACCACCCGATTGAACAGTCGATAATCTTCATCGGTTACATCACGAGCAGCGGAGAAGCCATCGAGAAGGGCAGCACCCTTCTCAGTCTCGATATCGACAGCATAATCATCACCTATGTCGGTCAGGTGAAGGTCAAAACCGTCGGTCACTGACAAGGTACCCATGCTCTTGCAGAAAGAATCCGGTAAGCAGGGCTGTAAGCATTCTATGCTGACCAAATATGTATTCTCTCGGTGTGCCTGGTAGTGTTGATCGGAATAATCCTGGTAAAAAACATGATCAAGAAGTTGAATAGCATGCAAATCGCAGGTATGTACACCTAGGACCACTGTGGGTTTGGCTTCGATTACTGCCTCAACTTGAATTTGACTACCCTCGGAATTGAAGCGGATCAGTTCCTCCCGTTGTGGGAGCATGTATTTTTTAGGAGGAATTACCGTTGTCGGGTAGCCGAGGTCCAGCTCTACTGCGGACTGAATGTCGCTGAATATGTGCTGTCCGTGCAGTGGCTTAGGGCCAACAACCCGGTGACCAGTGCATAGGTGGTCGATCCACTCCGGTAGAGCAACCTTGGGTATGACTTTAAAACTCATAGTTTAGATTGCTCCTTTCTGGGCGAGGCATAATAACCCGTTGATGACTCGAACGAGTTTCAGGATAATTGTAAGTCATCAAGGCTGGTGAATGATCTAACACACATCATAATATTGTACGAGTGATGTCTTAAGGGGAGGTTTTAAATACATTCCAGTGAGCAGTTTCTTAGGTATCTTAGCAAATCTTTTTTTGTCGAGATTGACATGCATATCGGTAGTCCTAGCACTAACTGATGTGAATATTTACGCTCCATACTTCGCCAACCGACCAGCGTGTGCCATTAGAAGCGGCATTAAATCAGTTGCTGGGAAGGTTCCAAGACCACCTTGGGCACAAGCCCGATCTCCAAAAGTCGTCTGGTCGTCGGGCAAAGCGGTTGCAGGCGCCCAGAGAAGCGTGGGCACCGGATGCCACGAGTGCATCCTCATCCTCGCCGGTGTGGAGTGGTCGCTAGTCACACACAATACATCGGGATTCAGATCAAGCAGCGTCGGCAGTGCCCCGTCTACCGCTTCGATGATCGCTGTCTTGCCAGCGAAATCACCATCCTCGCCCTTGCTATCGGTTTTCTTTATGTGGATGAAGAAGAAGTCGAATTCATCCCAAATGCTGGCTGCCATGTTAAATTCGTCTTCAGGCTGAACTCCGGGGAAATCCTGCACTTGCATTCCCACCAACTGTGACACGCCCCGATACATTGGATAGACCGCCACACAAGCTGCCCGCAGGCCAAAGATATCGGGAAATTGAGGTAGACCTGGGTCAGTGGAGAAGCCACGTAGGGTGAGACCGTTGGCTTTAGGTTGGTCAGCTAAACATCTATGCGCCTCAGTAATCCACTTATTGAAAAGGTCAGCCGTCGGTTGTGCCATTGTTGTTTGAGCACGGGCTGTAAGCGGCGATACGCCAGTCTGTTGAGGGTCGGTGTCCTCGATATCTGGCTCAAGACCTTCCCCCCGCATTACCACCGCAAAGCGATATTCACGGGCGTGTCGCGCCTCTACTTCCACACCGGGAATCTGTATCTGTGACATTCGTTCAACCAAGGGGATGGCTTGATCTGAAGGGATGCGACCAGCTCGTCGATCAATTATCCTCCCCTCGGTGTCCAGAGTGCAGAAGTTCCCTCGGCTGGCAACATCTCCTTTAGCCACCGACAACCCGATCCCGGAGGCTTCCAACACACCACGTCCGACAGCGAATTGGACTGGATCATAGCCGAAAAGCGCCAGATGAGCAGGACCTGAACCGGGCGTGATTCCACGTCGGATGGGGATTGTTTGGCCAAGTGTGCCCTCCGATGCTAACCGGTCCATATTGGGGCTTCGTGCTGCCTCCAATTCTGTCGGGCCGCCCAGATCAACCGGCAAACCGCCCAAGCCGTCTAAGACCAATAAGACGATCTTGCGATAAGATTCTTGGCGAAGTTTACGTATCAATTGGAAGTCGGTCATCGGGGTTCTCCGGGCTTCTATAACAAAGCCCCCTCGCCGGTGTGCAGGGGGCTTTGAATCATGTCCTCAACCGGCTAGTGAATTGCTTGTTGTTCTCCTTCAGTCTCGAACAGATGCATGTTGTCCATATTGAACACAAGTTGTGCGCGATCGCCGACACGGAGTTTTGTGCGAGGATCGATGCGGCCGATAGCGGCTGACTCTCCAATTACTAAGTTCATTAAAATCTCGTTGCCCAACAATTCGACTACATCTACTTTAACTTCAACTGGTGCAGCAAGGATGTCGGGTGGTGTGAATGCTGGGTCGTGAATGTCATCTGGGCGAAGACCGAAGACTACCTGCTTTCCGGCATGTGATTGGTAGGTTTTTATCTTCGACTCAGGCACACGGACCTGGAAGGCACCAGCATCCACTATCATGGTGCCATCCGCTCGGTCCAGTCGCGCGGTGAAAAAGTTCATTGCTGGAGAGCCAATGAAACCCGCTACGAAGACGTTCGAAGGATGGTCATATAGTTTCTGAGGCGAGTCAACCTGCTGGATTAAGCCATCTTTAATCACCGCGATACGGGTGGCCATGGTCATCGCCTCTACCTGATCGTGGGTGACATAGATGAATGTAGTCTGGAGGCGTTGATGGAGCTTGCTGATTTCGGCGCGTGTTTGCACTCTCAGCTTGGCGTCTAGGTTGGAGAGCGGTTCGTCGAATAGGAAGACCTTGGGCTCGCGCACAATCGCCCTGCCTACAGCCACTCGCTGGCGCTGGCCGCCCGACAGTTGACGAGGTTTACGATCAAGCAGATCTCCTATCCCCAAAATATCTGCTGCCTTCTGTACTCGCTGCTTAATCTCCTGTTTTGGCGTCTTGCGTAGTTTGAGCCCAAAAGCCATATTGTCAAAGACTGACATGTGTGGGTAGAGGGCATATGATTGGAACACCATTGCGATGTCCCGATCCTTAGGGGCGATGTCGTTAACTACCCGGTCGTCGATAAAAATCCTTCCTTCTGTTGTCTCCTCCAAACCGGCTAGTAAGCGAAGGGCAGTGGTTTTTCCACAGCCTGACGGCCCCACCAGCACGATGAACTCCTTATCCTCTATATGCAGATCCATATCGTTAACTGCAACGACTTCACCGAACGTTTTAGTAACGTGTTTGTAGGTTACGCTGGCCATGGGGCCGTCCTCCTTTAGTTTGGGTATCGTGCCGCCAATTATACACCCCATCCGATCCATTGCCTTATAAGCGAAATTGATAGTTAGGTTGACGGTCGTTATGCTCTCTGGTATATTCGACAGGGTGTATTCAAAGATGGGTGACTCAAGTATAGATCATGAAACAGCCGTCTGGTGGCGGCGTTTGGGGAGGTGGCTCAAACCGGGTCTAGGTGTAAAACGATGGTTGGTGATGTTGGTCATCGGAACCGCCCTGATAGGCTTGGGGTTGGCGGTCCTTCTCCTCGATATCTATCGCACTCATCCTGAATCACCCTGGCTGGCCTTGCTTAGTCTGAGTGCCCTGCCAAGGTGGCTACGAGCTCTAGTATTAAGCTTGGCCGGCTTAAGTTTGCTACTGATAGCCGTGTTTTCTTTGAACCGCACATTGCTTGCCCCTTATATCCGACCCGGTAAATCCGTTGTTGAAGCGGTGGCTCAGCATCGTCGACTGGAGCGAGGACCGAAGATTGTAACCATAGGTGGTGGCACAGGATTGTCAACCTTGTTAAGGGGTCTGAAGCGACATTCCGGCAATTTGACCGCCATCGTCACAGTTACCGATGATGGCGGATCTTCAGGAAGACTGCGACGCTCGTTAGGTTTGCCTCCACCAGGGGACATACGCGCCTGTATCGCTGCGTTGTCAGACGATGAGGACCTGCTTACCCAACTGTTCCAATATCGTTTTGTTGAGGGAGATGAATTAAACGGTCACTCCTTTGGCAACCTCTTCATCGCTGCTCTTGCTGGAGTTACCGGCAGTTTCGATCAGGGAATTGTGGAGGCAGCAAGGATCCTTTCCATTCGCGGCCAAGTGCTTCCCTCAACCCTCAAGGATGTAGCCCTGGTCGCAGATAAAACCCCCAACCTGGTGTTGGAGGCTTTCCGAGTTGAGGGCGAAAGCCTCATCCCTGAAACGCCAGGACGAATCCGTCGTGTTCACCTTGAACCTAATGACCCACCTGCATACCCTGGTGCGATCCAAGCCCTCCTCAGCGCTGATATGATAATTATTGGCCCCGGCAGCTTGTATACCAGTGTCTTACCCAATCTGCTTGTGCCGGATTTAGTCAAAGCCATTCGGGCAGGACAGGCTTTCAAGGTATATGTATGTAATGTGGCTACTCAGCTTGGAGAAACGGAAGGATATGACTGTCAGCAGCACCTGGAGGCAATCGAACGCCATGTTGGGCGTGGCTTGGTGGATACGGTCATTGCCAACGATCGCCTAGATTACCCCCTTCCAGATCGGATCTCTCCAGTAGCCCCGTCAATCGGGGAAGATATAATGGTTCCAATCTACACTGCGGACCTGGTTGACCCGGTACGCCCATGGCGTCATGACTCGGCTAAATTAGCTGATAAGCTGATCGATCTACTTGAAGAGAGGACCGGTCCACTTGATTTGTCAGCTGGAGATCGACTCGAACCATCAACAAATTTGAACTAATTAAGAATAGGAGATTATCATGGCAGCTCGAATAGGAATCAATGGATTTGGACGTATCGGACGACAGGTCTTGAAGGTGATGAAGGAGAATTATCCTGACGATTTCGACATCGTAGCCTTCAATGATCTAGGCAACCTTGAGACGATGGCTCATCTATTCCGCTATGACTCCAACTATGGTGCCTACCAAGGCAGTGTTGAGGTCAAAGAAGATGGGCTGGTTATCGAAGGGGATTTCATCAAAGCATTATCGCTGCCCAATCCTGATGCGTTGCCGTGGAAGGATATGGGCGTAGAGATCGTAATCGAGAGCACCGGCATCTTTCGTGCTCGCGAGGATGCAGCTAAGCATCTCGAGACGGGAGCAAAGAAAGTGATTATCACTGCTCCAGCCAAAGGACCTGACCTGACGATTGTCTTAGGTGTAAACCAGGGCGACTATGACCCAGCCAAGCATCACATCATCTCTAACGCCTCTTGCACTACCAATTGCCTAGCGCCGGCGGTTAAAGTCGTGCAGGATGCTTTCGGCATCACCAAAGGCTTAATGACCACTATCCACGCATATACCTCCGACCAACGGATCCTCGACCTGCCCCACAAAGATCTTCGAAGGGCGCGCGCAGCGGCGCTAAACATCATTCCCACTACGACCGGTGCTGCCAGGGCTCTTGCCTTGGTGATCCCCGAACTAGAGGGGAAGTTCGATGGCTTCGCCTTGCGCGTTCCCACCCCAACTGTATCTGTTGTGGATTTCGTCGCCACCTTGGAGAGTCCAGCGACGACTGAAACCCTTCACCAGGCTTTCCGCAACGCAGCTGATGGACCGATGAAGGGAATCCTGGGTTTCTCTGAAGAGCCCTTAGTCAGCGTAGACTACAAGATGGACCCCCGGTCGAGCATTGTTGACGCGCAATTCACCTTTGTCCTTGATGAAGATATGGTGAAGGTAGTCGCCTGGTATGACAATGAGTGGGGTTATTCAGTGCGTACCGCAGACCTTGCATTACTAGTGGCAAAATCGCTATAGAGACTTAGAGCGCGGTGTAGCTTAATCAGCTATGCCGCGCTAGGATTCAAACCCATGTTCAATAAAAAGACGATAAGGGATGTCGACCTGAAAGGGCAGCGGGTGCTAGTTCGGGTCGATTTTAATGTACCCCTGGACGAGGGTGCCGTCGCGGACGATACACGCCTCCGAGCATCGTTGCCTACATTGAATTATTTAATTGCGGAAGGTGCAGCGGTTATTCTTTGCTCCCACCTTGGTCGCCCGAAGGGTAAAGTTATCCCCGAACTCTCACTAAGACCAGTGGCGAAACGCCTTTCGGAATTGCTTGATCAACCGGTGGCTTTTGTCGCTGACTGCATCGGGACGGATGTTCAGGCTGCAGTAGAGAGATTGAAACTTGGTGAGGTGCTATTGCTTGAGAACACCCGTTTCTATCCCCAAGAGAGAGCAAACGATCCGGATTTCGCGGCTGATCTTGCCTCCTTGGCTGATTTATTTGTTAACGACGCCTTCGGATCCGCTCACCGAGCTCATGCTTCTACCGAGGGGGTAGCCCACCATTTACCGGCAGTAGCTGGATTCCTGATGGAAAAAGAGCTCAATTACTTAGGTGCTGCCTTGGAAGAGCCAGAACACCCCTTCGTTGCTATTTTAGGCGGAGCGAAAATTTTAGATAAAATCGGTGTAGTTGAACGGTTGCTTGAGCAATCTGACCGTCTACTGATCGGTGGCGCGATGGCCAACACGTTTCTTGCCGCTAGTGGACTTGACATGGCTGAATCGCTCGTCGAGGAAGAATCCTTTGAGACTGCACGTGGATTGCTTGAACGGGCAGGGGACCGTCTGCTTTTACCCACTGATCTAGTCGTAGCTGATTCATTCGCGGCTGACGCGATGAAGAAGGTGGTGGCGGTGAACGCGGTCCCAGCCGGCTGGCGTGCAATGGACATTGGACCCGAGACGATAATCAACTTTAAGCGAGCACTCCAGGGCGCACGGCTTGTGGTTTGGAACGGCCCGATGGGAGTATTTGAGTTTGGACCCTTTGCTGCCGGGACAACCGCGTTAGCCGAGGCGGTAGCAGCATGCGATTGTAAGACAATCATCGGTGGTGGGGATTCTGCAGCCGCTGTTCGGAAAGCGGGCTTGGTGGATCAGATCAGCCATGTCTCTACAGGGGGCGGTGC
>Ga0114930_10004456_pt1 | contig 11835 bp, 9 predicted proteins | sample AnhtaG_FD_87300 | JGI IMG/M metagenome (GOLD analysis project Ga0114930, IMG submission 87300) | Deep subsurface microbial communities from Anholt, Denmark to uncover new lineages of life (NeLLi) - Anholt_01485 metaG | ecosystem: Environmental > Aquatic > Marine > Oceanic > Sediment | place... | reverse complement strand
TGGTGGTAAAACCAGACATTGACTCGAACAGGGAGTCCACAGGTGAGAGACCGCTAAGCAGAAACGGAAGTGCACCGAACATAGCAGCTGTTAACCAGGCGAATGCCACAATTGCAAAACTCTCCTTGTTTTTTAACTCTTCGGTGTTGTGGTTAGTGTATTCAAGTATGATCCCCACCACTGATGTGATAACAAATGAATAAATAAAGATCAAGGCAGAATCCCACTCAGCAGGGTCTGACCTTGAATAATAATAACCCACTAATGCGGGGATGAGCATTAGAAATCCAAGAAACTTCAAAATAATTCCCAGGGTATGCAAAACAATCTTGAATTTCATGAGACCTACTGCTATTTATTTAGAAATATATAATGTTTTACCAATTAAAAGTCGAAAAATAGTTTATCTGGGGCCTATTTGAATAGATTTTCAACATTAGATACAACATCCAGGTTTGTGAACACGATCACCTTATCACCAGGCATGACCTTGTCGCTGCCGTGTGGGACAATGATCTCATCCCCCCTGACAATGGTGCTGACAATAGCACCTTTCGGGAAATTGACATGTTTCAGATCCTTTTTAACGATCTTGGAACCTTCTTTAGCAGTTAGTTCAAGTATTTCAGCAGTTGCACCTTCCATGGTTGTTATTGACTGGATATCGGCCTTCAGCATAGTAGTCTTTAACACTTCATTGATTGTAGCTTCCCTGGAACTCATGGCCACATCCACTCCTACCAGCTCGAATAATTGGATATATTCCGACCTCTCCACCCTTGCTATAACCTTTTTAGCTCCCAACTGCTTTGTAAGAAGTGAGCACAGCAGGTTCTTCTCGTCACTATTTGTAACAGACACTACCACATCCATATTTGCGGTATTAACATCTTTCAATATGTTAATGTCAGTTCCGTCCCCGTTTATCACTGTTATTTTCGGCAGGGTTTCAGCAATTATTTCACATCGTTTACGATCATTGTCTACCAGTGTAATATTAAAATCTTTGTCGCTCAACAATTTGATAAGGTAAAATCCTACTTTTCCACCACCCACAACAAGCACTTTCTTACTCACAGTATCAATTTCAAACCAGGTACGTATCTCCTGAATAGCTTCCTCTTTCCCGATCATAACAACACGATCGCTGGACATGATAATATCGGACCCGCCAGGAATTATTATATCCTTATCCCTGAATATTGCAGATATCATGCTGCATTTTGGAAATTCGATATCCTTGAGAGCCTTATTGATAAGGATATTTTCACCTTCCACTTTAAATTCGATCATTTTGACCTTGCCGCCCACAAAATCTTCCACATCAAGAGCAGATGGGACTGATAATATCTGGTACATCTCATCAGCCAGTGAAAGTTCAGGACATATCATGATATTCATACCCACCTGTTCCCTGATGGTGACCGGTTTGTCAATATAATCTGGATTGCTCACCCTGGCAATGGTTTTGATATTTTTATTTAGCAGTTTAGCTGCCAGGGATGCGACTATATTTACCTCATCATTTCCTGTGACTGCTACTACAAGTCCTGAATTTGTTATTTTTGCATCATTCAACCGCTTTACGTCAGCACCGTTACCCTGTATCACCTGAACATCAAGTTCACGGGCTCGTTCGCATGCCGCTTCGTCAATATCGATCAATACCAGTTCATGGTCATGATACAACGTTTTTGCAAGATGATAGCCAACATCACCCGCACCTATGATAATTATACGCAATATATTCACCTAAAAAAAATTTATGAGATAATAAGTCCTAAGACTATTAGAATTATCACAATATATTAAAAGATTATCCGTAAAATTGTGTTAGAATTCAAGAATATTCTGATTTCCAGTGTTTTTCACGTTATAATTTTTCACTTCATCAGGATTTATGTCAACACCCAGCTGCCTTAACGTATTAGCAGCGATTTTTGGTCCGATGATCTGAGCAATGATCGCATATCCGGCCTGCCGTATAGCTTCAATGTCCTTATATCCTGCAGTATAAAGCTTCCTGGCCCTAACCCGACCGATCCCCTTGATCTTGATAATGGGCAGCAGTTCTGAGGATGCGCCATAAGAGATCCGTTCCACCAGTCCATTTATAAAAGAAGTATAGTTACTTCCCAGATGTGCACTTATGCGGGCAGTTGAATGCATCAACCATTCGGCATTATCGGCCTGCGCCCTTATATCACCGGGACCAATGTTGAACCTTGAGGTAATATCATCTTCTTTACGTTCAGATATCCAGTCCAGCATTACCATGGCAGTTTTCACTTCAGAGAGAAACCATTCATAATCAGCGCTGCTGGATGATGGTGGATGCACGAACTGGTCGCTGTGCTGGGAGACAAAATCACCTAGCCAGGAATAATCATTTGAGCGTAAAAAGAGGCGGCGCATATCAGGTGTTTTGTAGATGAGATGTAAACAGGTAAGTTCTGTAACATTTACTGTATCCAGATTGCGCAGCCCATCCACAATAATGCTTGCCGACATGGGATCTACATATAATTTTGATACCAGTTCCCCCAGACGTGTAGGGTACAGCCCATCACTGTCCACCAGCATCTCATTATTCTCAAGAAAGGTCAATACATCATCTACAACAGCTGCCAGACGCCAGGTATCCTGCTGGTGGGCAAAGAAAGTGCGTTCAAGAAAATGCATAAGTCCTTCCCTGCTCTTGACAACCCCGGTTGAAACAGCTGAGAGAATGTGGGTGCGCAGGGCATTTTCAGTGCCTAATTTTGACCAGATATCTTCAGCACTGCTTAGCACGTACTCTTCCATTAATAGATTCATTTCATCGTATGAACGAACGACAAGTACAGATTCGCCGTACGGGTCAAGCCCTGGCCTGCCTGCTCTTCCTGCCATTTGCTTGTATTCAAGTACAGGGATGGGGACCATCCCGTAATTCGGGTCATACCTTCTAAAACCGCGAATGATCACCCGCCTGGCAGGCAGGTTCAATCCTGCAGCCAAAGTGGGTGTGCTGGATAAGACCTTGATCATATTGTTCCGAAATCCATCCTCTATTAACTTCCTTTGTTCTGACAGCAGTCCTGCATGATGGAAAGCTGAGCCGCCTTTTATACAATCTGACAGCTTCTTTGTGAGCTCTGTTTCCCCTGTATCCAGCATTTGCTCTGCCAAATCCCGCAATTCTGCAAGATTCTGACTATCCAGCATTTTGCCAAGTTTTTGTCCGATCCGTTTAGCACTAGCTTCTGCATTCCTGCGGCTGCTCTCAAAGATCAGGCATTGTGCACCTTCGTTAATAGTGTCTGCAGCCAGATTGAGCAGGTCATCTGGATATTTTTCTTCAATAACCCGCTGGGAATCTGGAAAATTTATGGCACTGCCGAAATACACGCCTTCTTTCAGGTCGATCGGACGCCACTCACTTTCCACAAGGGAGGCATCCAGCCACTGTGCCATATCCTTTGCATTACCTACTGTGGCAGACAGACCTATGATCTGCGCATCGGGATTCATCTGCATAAGGCGTGCAATAGTAACTTCAAGGGTGGGCCCCCTGTCAGGTGAATCCAGCAGGTGTATCTCATCCACCACAACCACAGTGATTTCATTCATCCAGGCTGTACCGTTGCGGATAAGTGAATCAGTCTTCTCTGAAGTGGCAACAATGATATCTGTCTTTGCCAGCCACTCGTCCCTGGAATCAAAATCCCCTGAAGAGATACCTGCCCTGACACCAATTGATTCAAATTCCTTGAACCTCTGGAACTTTTCAGAAGCCAAAGCTCTTAGCGGAACAATATACAGGCATTTGCCGCCGTTAAAAATGGATTTCAACATTGCCAACTCTGCAATCATGGTCTTGCCTGAAGCAGTGGGGACGGCTGCCAAGAGATTTCGGCTTTCTAATAATCCTGATTCAACAGCTTTTATCTGTGGAGGATAAAGCTCTGATATCCCGGATTCAATATAAAACGACCTGACCTTATCTGGAATATCTAAGCTTGCGATTTTCATAAGCAGCCCAATTCAAAGGTTTAAATAGATATAAAGACATTGTGCAACCGCGTATTAAATTACAGGATTATCCAAATTATTAAAGGTGAAACAAATGTATTCTGACAGGATCAATAATCTCCCCCCATATCTTTTTGCAGCTATAGATGAGGCAAAGGCAAAAGTTGTTGAACGAGGAGTTGATGTGATAGACCTGGGTATTGGTGACCCGGATATGCCTACTCCTGATAATGTAATCCAGGCTCTATGTAAGTCTGCAAAAAATCCGGACAGGCACAAATATCCCTCATATATCGGAATGCTTTCCTTCAGGCAAGCGGCGGCCAAATGGTATAAAAAGCATTTGGGAATTGAACTTGACCCCTCAACCCAGGTACTTACTTTTATAGGCTCCAAGGAAGGCATCTTCCACATCCCATTAGCGTTCTTAAATCCCGGTGACATTGCCCTTATCCCGGATCCGGGTTATCCTGTATATAAGATCGGGACGTTATTTGCGGGAGGAGTACCCTACATTATGCCCCTGCTGAAAAAGAACGGATTTTTACCAGACCTGGAAGCTATTCCCAGGGACGTTCGAAAAAAAGCGAAGATCATGTTCCTTAACTATCCAAATAACCCAACATCTGCCATTGCATCTGAAGACTTTTTCAGTGAAGTTGTGGAATTTGCAAAAGAAAACGATATTATTGTGATCCATGACAATGCCTACAGCGAGATGACATATGATGGATATCAAGCCCCAAGTTTCTTAACAGTGGACGGAGCCATGGACGTAGGAATAGAAGTTCATTCCTTATCTAAGACATATAACATGACAGGATGGAGAATTGGTTTTGCTGTGGGCAATACTGAGATAATAAAGGGTATTGGAAAAGTTAAAACTAATGTGGATTCAGGTGCATTTGAGGCAGTACAGGAAGCAGGCATCGAAGCCATGTTAGGTCCCCAGGATATTATTGATGATATGAGAAAGATCTACACAGAAAGAAGAGATGCTTTGATGGTGGGACTAAAGGAACTGGGAATTGATATGGACCCGCCTAAGGCTACTTTCTATGTATGGGCACCAGTTCCCAAAGGACATGATTCCATGGGATTCTCAAAGATCCTGCTTGAAGAAGCGGGAATAGTTGCCACTCCAGGTAATGGATTCGGGGATTATGGCGAAGGTTATGTCAGATTCGCCCTTACCAGTTCAGTAGATAGAATTAATGAAGCAGTTGAAAGAATGAGACAATTGAAGGTCTAAAACAATTGTTATATATAACATCCGAATAGAAAATTAAATAAAAAGGAATGAACAATATTAATTGAGGAGTAATCATGACTGCAGATACCTTAGTGGAATCAGAAAGAGTTAAGTCTGGGATACCTGGATATGATGAGATGATCAGTGGAGGTTACTTCAGGCAGACTGTGAACGTAATCTCTGGAGAATCCGGTACAGGAAAGACTATTTTAGGATCCCAGTTCCTGTATGAAGGCGCGAAGAAAGGTGAAAAAGGTCTTTGCATCATGACAACTGAATCAGCAAAGTCCTTGAAAAAAGAAATGTATACTTCCTTTGGATGGGATTTCAATGAACTGGAAAATTCAGGAATGATCTCATTTGTAGATATTGCAGACCCTGAGCTGAGGTTACAGAAGACTGTTGATATGGCACCAACTGAACTTATTAGAAGTTTTAAAAATCTGATTGACCGTAAAATAGAAGAAAATAAACCGGCCAGGGTTTTTATCGATTCTGTTGAGGCGCTCTTCCTGGCAATTGAATCGCCCTTCAGGTTAAAAACATTAATCGATGATCTTTTCGGTGTTCTCAGGTCACATGATGTAACTTCAGTTATTACAGTAGGTACCACATTCAAGGTTGAATCCACTGTAGAATATGGTGCAGATTCTGTTACCAGATTGGGCCGGGTTGTTTCAGGTAATAACCTGCAGCGTTCGATCTATATAGCCAAATTGCGAGGTTCAAACACAATAAACGAGATACGTGTCTTGAATATTTCCGATAATGGTGTCAGGGTATTGGACCAGTCTCCATATATTACTTAATAAAATGCTCTGTAGATGGGGGTAGCACAATATTGTGTCATATGACCTTGAGTTATTGATCAGACTCCTGATCGAATTATTCTGGATATCTTCATGTATCTATGCGATTAGATCAACCAAGCTGGTCTATTGGAAACAGTGCTGGTATGTCATCTTATTGGGCTGCATAATCCATATATTGTACATTTTCGCCACATTTGCAGATTATTCTTATACAGGTATTTTTAGAAATCTCGGTATGGGAATAGTTGCAATTGGAATATTTATGCTTGCCAAACGCACAAAAGATATTTTGGGATAATTACAGTATTATGATCCCATTGTCAGTTATATCATAATCGACATTGATCTTATCTAATTCCATCATGGCTTCAATTGTGATCTCATTACCGTCCAGATGAACTATGTTATCTACGCTAGCTTTTAGCAAAGTCTCGATCTGGGAATCTACTACACCTTCCGTATATGTTATTATACTGGTACCGCCTGCTAACTTGAGCCGCATAGTGTATGATTTTAGCACCCGGATGATCAGTATGGGTGAGTTATATGAAAAAAGAGTTGTAGTTGAATCGAGGATAGACCTGAATTGATGGGTTTTTTGATAAATGGATTGCAGATCTTCGATTATCTTGCTGATTATCTCAGTAGGGTTCTGGGGTGATGATATTTTATGTGTATCAGACTCTTTTTGAGTTGCACCAATGGCACCCGATGCAGTATCAAGTACATAAAGCTGTCCTTTCTGGAAATATTCATGTATCATCCAGTTAAAATTCATCATTGTTTCTTCAAGCTGGGCCAGGTTGTAATCAGTCATTAAATACAAACTGGTTTCATCATCAGTAATTGCCTGGTTTAGGAAATGATAACAAAAGATCGATTTGCCACATTTTGGAGGGCCATAGACCAATGTCATCGAATTCTCTGGCAGTCCTCCACTTATTAATTGATCAAGACTTTCAATTCCTGACTTGATTTTCGGCATCATTTTTACACTCGATATATCAGATCAAAAAGGGCGTCAAGTGCATTATCAAGCCCTCTTTTTTCTTGGACTGAAACTGGAATTATTAGTACTTTTTCACCTAAAGCCATTCTTTTTTTTATCTCTGTGGGTGTTAGGGCATCTTCAAGGTCCTGCTTATTTGCTACAATCACTTTCGGTATAGCCTCTGCCCTGCACATACTAATCATTTCCTTTGCTCTGGCAAATGTTTTTGGTTTGGTGGAATCAATTACAATAAATGCACCAATAGATTCCCTGGCCAATGGCTCCAATAGCAGGTCAAACCGATCCTGGCCAGGGGTCCCGAAGATATCGGCTGAAAATCCTTTATAGTCGACATGCCCAATATCCAGTCCTACCGTCGTTGGGAACATTTCAAACGCCTGCCTGTCCACAGATACAGCATCCTGTGCGATTGCATGTACAAATGTAGTCTTCCCGGCATTGTACGGTCCGGTTACTAAAAGTTTCGGGATGAAAACCCTTACACCGCTTGGCTCGATCACTTCAAAGAAGGTTTTACAATCAGTTGTTTTACCCCAGGTGGATTTTACCACCACAAATACCTGCCTGTACATCACCTTCTCTTCAATTCCAAAAAGTTCTACTTCACAATTGACCAGACTTATTAATCTGTCTACCATCTGATCTTCATAATTCCACCTGGTAAACAAATATACGATATTTACATTCTGTTCAATGGCAGCCTCATTCCATATCCTGATCAATTCCAATGTTTTTTCTTCACCAATAGAATCAATTAGAGTTGCAACATTCTCAATTATTGCAGTTCCACCTGCTACATCCTCAATTGCAGACAATAAAGTGTCCCGGCTTTTCTCAAAATCATCAATTACATATTTGCCAATAGGTGGTACCCCCATCATTGAAGAAATGGAATCCACAAAGAATATCTGACCCGCCTCCAATGGTGTTTTCAGGTCCCATCCATATTTTTCAAATACTCGACCGATCTCAGCAGGTGTTCGGGTATTAGTATATATAAAACCGATTTCTTTATCAATTTGGGCCCTCTCAGCAATTATCTGATAACCAAAAACATCAGACATCAAACCAGGCATTGCATTGAACAACATTGATTTTCCTAACGGTACTCCTCCCTGGAGGAGATCATCCAGTCGTGGAATATAGGTTTTCTTCATATTCATAATCCTATACCTCTTCCAGGATCTCCTGCACCTGTTTCGCCCTCAACTCGATCTCAACTGTGATTAGACCAATTTGAGCTTCAACTTCAGCCAGTGCTATAACCTATGCCTTTTCTCCTGCAGGTTTTAGCAATAATGTTCCCTCTGCTGTTCTCACACTTACCTCACTCACATCACCTGTTCCCATCTGGGAGCTTGCCGTTTCTGCGCTTGCGATTATTGTGGAACAAAGAGCACCTACAATACGTTCATTCATCTCAGGCGGCATTCTTGATGTGATCAAAAGACCCTCGGTACTTACGATGCCGCATGCCTTGATCTGGCCCACCTGCATGAACTTGGTCAATATTTGGTCCAGCTTTTCCTTCTTGGTTTCAGCCATACTCTCACCTTTTAGGGATGCTTATTAACTCTCGTCTATAATTGCTATGGTATACCTCAATCCCTCATGCAGGGATCGTTCTGTTGTGATGGGAGCAAGGATCACACCCAGCTCTAACAGTTCACGCTCTACTTCTGGTTTGATACCTGTAACTATACAAGTAGCTCCTAACTGTCTTGCATATCGTGCGATATTGATCAAAGGTTGTGTGATTTCAATATCTGCTGGAATCCCCGTAACATCAAGAATAACCCCTTTCGATTTTTCTTCAGTGACCTGTTCAAGCGTGGTTGTCATTAATCTATTGATACGATTAGTGTATGCCTCTAGCTTCTGGATTGTCTCTTCTAATTCATGTTCTGATCTTTTTCGCTCGGTAATGTCCCGAGCAGCAGCAAAAGCACCAACCACATTCCCCTCCTGATCTCGATAGACTGAAGCATTGTAAGCAACAATGGTCTCGGTCCCATCCCTTGCTTTTAACACCAGTTCATAATTCCGGACTACCCCTAATTCAAAGACCTTCATAGCTCCTTTATGTGCTTTTTCCGGATCAGTAAAATAATTGGCAAATGGGGTGTTAATAAGTGCTTCCCGGCTCACACCAGTAGTTTGAATGGTGGCCTCGTTCACATCCAGTATGATCCCGTTATGATCAAATGTTACCAGAGGATCAAGGCTAACTTCGATCAATCCACGATTGTAACGATGAAGGTTCGAAATCTCATGCTCGGCACGCTTCCTGTCTGTGATATCACGGGCAGCACCAAAGGCACCTACTACTTTGCCTGACTGATCTTTATAAACCGAAGCATTGTATGACACAAAAGTTTCGGTCCCATCCTTTGCCTTCATGACCAGTTCATAGTCCCTGACCTCTCCGGTCTCAAAGACCTCCAAGGCACCTTTATATGCTCTCTCTGGATCGGTAAAATAATCAGCGAAGGGTGTGTTGATTAACTTATCCCTATCTACACCTGTAGCTTTGATAGTGGCTTCATTAACATCAAGAATAATACCTTCGTGGTCAAAAGTGACTAACGGATCTAGGCTTGTTTCGATTAAACCCCGATTATAACGCTGGAGATTCTGGATCTCTTGCTCGGCACGTTTCCGTTCAGTGATATCACGGGCAGCACCAAAGGCACCTACTACTTTACCAGACTGATCTTTATAGACCGAAGCATTGTATGACACAATAGTTTCAGTTCCATCCTTTGCCTTCATGACAAGTTCATAGTCCCTGACCTCTCCGGTCTCAAAGACTTTCATGGCACCCTTAGATGCTCTTTCGGAATCAGTAAAATGATCAGAAAAAGGTGTACCTATCAACTCTTCCCGACTTCTGCCCGTAATACGGACTTTAGCTTCGTTCACATCCAGAATTATGCCACTTGGATCAAAGGTCACCAGAGGATCAAGGCTTGCCTCGATTAATCCGCGATTATAACTTTGAAGATTCTGGATCTCCTGCTCGGCACGCTTCCGGTCTGTGATATCCCGAGCCGCAGCAAAGGCACCTACAACTTTGCCAGACTGATCTTTATATACTGATGCATTGTAGGCTACAATGGTTTCGGTCCCATCTTTAGCCTTCATGACAAGTTCATAGTCCCTGACCTCGCCGGTTTCAAAGACCTCTATGGCACCTTTATATGCTCTATCCGGATCGGTAAAATAATCAGCGAAGGGTGTGTTGATCAATTCATCCCTTTCCATACCTGTAGCCTTGATAGTGGCTTCATTAACATCAAGAATAATACCTTCGTGGTTAAAAGTGACTAGCGGATCAAGGCTTGTTTCGATCAAACCCCGATTATAATGCTGGAGATTCTGGATCTCCTGCTCGGCACACTTCCGGTCTGTGATATCTCGGGCAGCACCAAAGGCACCTACTACATTCCCAGACTGATCTTTATAGACCGATGCGTTGTAGGCTACAATGGTTTCTGTGCCATCCTTTGCCTTCATGACAAGTTCATAGTCCCTGACCTCACCTGTTTCAAAGACCATCATAGCACCCTTATGAGCTTTTTCAGGGTCTGTGAAATAATCAGCAAAAGGTGTGCCTAATAATTCGTCTCTATTTCTACCAGTAGCTTGAATTGTAGCCTCATTTACATCAAGAATTATCCCTTCATGATCAAAGGTGACCAGAGGATCAAGGCTAACTTCAATCAATCCACGATTGTAGTTCTGAAGATTATGTATCTCTTGATCTGCACGCTTGCTCAAAGTAATGTCGCGAGCAGCGGCAAAAGCCCCAACCACCTGCCCATTTTCATCTTTATAGACAGAAGCATTGTAGGCAACAATTGTTTCGGCCCCACCCCTGGCCTTTATGACCAGTTCATAATCCCTTACCTCACCGGTTTTAAAAACCAGCATCACACCTTCTGATGCTTTTTCAGGTTTTGTGAAATAATCAGCAAATGAAGTACCTATCAATTCTTTCCGAGTCCTTCCTGTTACCCGAACGGTTGCCTCATTAACATCCATAATAATCCCATTTTGATCAAAGGTCACCAATGGATCAAGGCTGGCCTCGATCAAACCACGATTATAGCTTTGAATATCGTTTATTTTCTCACCCCCGAAACAGATTTCGGTGTATTATTATACCCTCCTTTAAGGGCACATGACTGCAAATCTAATATATATGCAAAAGTTGTAAGTAGTGATTCCAATGTTGTTCCTTTCAAGTTCTGACCCCCTATGAAACAATTATAATATGAAATTTATTCCTATACTTAAGTAATTCCTCTAATAATATAAAGTAAATTGCTTTTTTTTTGTTTTCTATAAATCGAAGCAATCAATTAGAATTAAAACTGGCGGTTCTTATTTGATTTCCCGATTATAGTCAAAAGTTGCGACGGCACACCCAACCGCAGCAGAGCTGCGGGGTATAGTTATAAAGATTATATATAAGGATTCATAATACTTTCGAATTATTTCTCTTATGCCACAATTTTACGTTCTGCTCTAGCTGATGAAAGAAGAGGAGTTTTCACATGATATTTGAATCCAATTTAAATGAACAGGCATGAATCGGCTGTAGTGAGTGAACGGAGCGGAGCAGAGAGAACGAACGAAAGACGATTGATGCACTAAACTGAAGGGGACGGGCCGAAGCATGAGGCCGGTTCCCGGGTCTCTAAACACTAATCTTCACTTCCCGACATTACGGGTGAGGCGAG
>Ga0114930_10004453_pt1 | contig 11841 bp, 6 predicted proteins | sample AnhtaG_FD_87300 | JGI IMG/M metagenome (GOLD analysis project Ga0114930, IMG submission 87300) | Deep subsurface microbial communities from Anholt, Denmark to uncover new lineages of life (NeLLi) - Anholt_01485 metaG | ecosystem: Environmental > Aquatic > Marine > Oceanic > Sediment | place... | reverse complement strand
GGCAAGAAGCCTTGTTGTTCACGCAGTCGGTGCCCCGGTCAGTTGATCGCCCCGTAGCAGACGATCCGACCGTCTTTGAGGGACACGACCACGCAGCCGCGCGAGTCTACGGCGATTCCCCATCGGACGGCTTCGGCGGGCAGCGGCTGTGACCAGAGTTCCTTGCCGCCGGCGCCGGTGGCGACGAGGGCCCAGGTGGGTGCGGCGTCGGTCCCGCGCTGCCGGCACGAGAGGCGGGCGTTCTTCGTCTGGATGACGGCCTCGCCCCATTGGACCGACTTGTCGAACACCGGGTTGGCGTCGTTTGAGTAGAGGGCCTGACCGCGGACCTTGACCTGCCCCTTCTCGATGATGAGTTCGCGCCCGCGCGGGGCACGCGACATCCAGTCGGCCGGTGGTGGATTGAGGCACTTGCCGTTGGCGGCGTCGTAGATGGCCGGCGAGACGGCGTTGCCGCCCGCCAGGTACAGCCTGCCCCCATGCAGCAGCATGTCGCCCTGGGCCGCGACGCCGCGGTGCGAGAACGCATCGAGGTGACCGCTCGTGTTGTTCTGCCACCTGATCTTGCCGGTAGCGGCGTCGAGGGCGTACACGTGCGTGCCGTCGAAGTTGTTGATGCCCGCCGCCAGGTACGCCACGCCGTCGTGGACGAGGACGCCGCTCGACACCGGCCAGGTTGACGAGAGCGTTCCGTACACCGAAATCCGCCGTTCCTTCGGCGCCGCGCGGAATCGCCACAGGAGCCTTCCGGTGGCGGCCTCAAAGCAGTACGCCCATCCGTCGCCGGAACCGACGTAGGCCCGGCCGTCGGCAATCGTGGGCGGATAGCGGACGGCGCCGCCGGTGTAAGCGGTCCATTTCGGTTGGCCGCTTGCGGCGTCGAAGGCGCGGACGATGCCGTCCGACCCGCCGACGAACACCATCCCGCCCGCCGCGACGGGGGCCGTTGGATCACAGGTAGCCTTCGGCTTGTACTCCCACAGGCGGCTGACCTTCTCGGGGACGGCAGCGCCTGACCTGGCCTCGCGTGCGGTGCCGGCGCGGTGGGTGGGCCAGTCGGCGGCGGCCACGTCGAGGGCGGCGGCCTTGGCACCGCCGGCGGCTTCAAGACGGTCGGCTTCGGTGGCCTTCCCGTCGAACGCGAAGTCACCGGCCGGCCCGCAGCAGATGACGCCGAACATCTGGAGGTTGCAGTCGCACGTCCACGGCACCCAGTACAGGTGCCCGCCTGAGACGACCACGCCGACCTGGCACGACGGCCGCATCGTCGAGATGTACTGCGGCTTGCCGGACGCCAGGTCGAGCCGCTGGCTGCCCCCCTGGGTGCGGAAGATGATGCCGTCGGGCGTGCCGACCGAGCGGGTGCACGCGCGACGGTTCAGGTCGTAACTCGCGAGAACGCTGCCGGTGAGCGGGTCGAGTTTGTTCGTCATCTTCTGGCTCTTCTGCGGCCCGATGGTGTAAAGGCCGTCGTCGCGGATGACGATGTGCAGGTCCTTGGCCGGGTACTTCCATAGGAACTTCCCGTCCTGGGCCGAGATGGCCGTGAGCCAGTTGACCTGCGGACCGAGGAAGTATAGGGCTTTGTCGGTGCACTTCAGGTACACCGTGCTCTTCCATCCGCCGACGTAGCCGTGTCCGGGGCGATAGGGGCCGATGGCCTCGAAGAGTTCGGCGTCTTTATCGGCCGTCCGCCGCCAGACCTCCTTGCCGGTCTCCGAGTCGAGGCACGCCAGGTACTCGCCGAAGCGGCAGATGAAGATGCGGCCGCTCTTCATACAGATACCGCGGCTGTCGATCGGCCGCTGCTCGCGGTGGTGCCACAGGACCTTCTTGGTCTTGGGGTCGATGGCGAAGAGCGTCGGGGCGAAGCCCCACTCGTACTGCGGGGCGTTGTAACCCTGCGAGATGCCGCCCCACGGCCATCCGTGGCCGCGCCGGCGCCACTTGGCGTCGGCGTCCTGCTTCTCCGTCCGGCCGACCAGGGCGTAGAGAACGCCGCCCTCGAGGGCCATCCACTTCCAGAACGGCCCGTCGGTCAGGTTCTGGCGGACCGTGATCTCGCCGGTCACCTTGCCTGTGACCGCGTCCAGGAGTTGGCACGACGTAGCGCCGCCGAGGTACAGCGTCTGGGGCGTCGCGATCATGGTGCACCGATCCACCATGTGGCCTTGCCGAAGGGGCCGCTTCCACAGCATCGTTCCGTTGAAGCCGTTGACGGCGACGAGCGTGTTCATCCACGGTTCCTCGCGCTCGTGCCAGGCGACGTTTCCGAAGGCCATGAAGAGGCGGCCGCCCGACGCCACCGCCGCCTGCGGCGCAGGCGCGTAGCGCGGCTCGGCGATGAACTGGGTCAGGTACGGGGCGCGGGCCAGACGGTCTCGGGTCTGTGCGTTGTTGTCGGGACCGTGGTAATGATGGGACCAGTCGTCCACGCCATCGGGCCAGGGCTTCGTGATGGCCGCTCTGCCAAGCAGCGCCTTTCCGTCGGGCCGGAGGACGCGCAGGGCTTCTTCTCTAGGCGGGGCGGTTCCGACCGCAACGACGGCGTCCGCCACGTTGTCCGCGAGGTGGATCCGCTCGGGGCCTCCCTTGGCCACGTAGATGCGCGTGCCGTACAGGCCTGCGGCGTCGGCGGCGCGGCAGGCGGCCTCGACGTCCTCGGCCTTGGCCAACTGGACGTAGAGCATCAACTCGCTGGTTCGGGCGAGGTCGAGGGCCAGGCTGCACCCCTTATCGCCCACCAGGATGCACACGCCGCGCGGACTGCCGATGTGCTCGACCACATCCGCGCCCTTGGGCTTCGTGGCCGCATGGCAAGGTGTGGCCGCAAGGCACGCACCTGCCAAGGCAGCGGCAAGGACTACGACACGTCGCAGGTGAGCACTTGGAAGCAGCATATCGGCTCTCCTTAAATCGCCATGGCGCAAAGTGCCATCGAGACGGGCGATGGCTCGTCTCATTCTCTTACGATCTCGACCGCGTTGATGAGCGGCCGCACGTTGAGCGGCGGCTTCTTGGCCTTTGTCAGGAGTTCCAGCGTGAGTGTACCAGCGGCGCGGACACCCTTGAACTGCTTGACGACGGCGCGGCCCGGGCCGGGGGCCTCTTTGATAATGTCGAAGTTCTCGAGGACCGTCTTGCCCTGCAACTTGACGTCGAAGACCCGCCGGCCGGCATCCTGGTTCTCGGTCTCCGAGAAGTACAGCCGCACGGTGTACGTGGCGGGGGCCTGGCCCTTCTCGGCGAGCGGGATGGTCAACTCGGCGGTGCCGTAGAGGCCGGTGGCGTAGAGCCACGGGGCGTCGGTGCCGGCGATATCGAGGAAGTCGGCGCCCGCGCGGACATACATCCCGCCGGACGGCTGCTTCTCCTTCATGGCCAGTTTCAGGTCGAGCACAAGCCGGCCGTGGTACGGGCGCGGGCACGTGAGCCAAAGGGTTCCGTTGGAGTCGCGCCGGTCGCCGGGGGCGCCGAAGTTGACGGCCAGGTGTTTGACCGGCGTCATCGGACCCGGCGCGCTGAACATCCCCCACACGCGGCGGGCCTTGCGCGGCTGGAACGTGATCGTCGTGACCAGCGAGAAAGGGCACACGCATCCGGAACTGGCCTCCGGCATCGTGATGACGCCGTTGGCGGGAATGCAGTTGATCCAGCACCCCGGCCGCTGAGCGCCGAAGTGGGCCGTGCCGTGGTCGGCCTTCAGGTCGTAGTAGCCGGTCGTACCGGAGCGGAAGAACAGGGCGTTCGTGCAGGCGGCGATGTTCCCGCAGTGGTGCCCCGGGCGGGCCATCTGCCACTTGCCTTCGGCGCCGGTCACGGGATGCTCGCGCATCTTCGGCGTGCCCGTGTAGAGGTCGTGCATCCACGGCTCGGCGACGATCTGGTCGCCGACGATAAGCGGGCGGCTGCGATATCCCTTGCGTCCCGACCAGAGAGGGGCACCGTCCTTGGCGGAGAGGGCGATGAGGCTGCGGCGGGAGAACTGGCCCGCGAAGAACTCGCCCCAGAAATGTCCGTTCCACGGCTGGCCGCACAACACCAGGACGTCGTTTGCGACCATCGCGGTCAGTTCGCCTCCGGCCTTGCTGATCTTGACGCAGTCGGCGACGTACTGCGGTTGCTCCCAGAGGACCTGGCCCGTCTCGGCGCTCAGGGCCACGACGAGACGCACGTCGGGTGCGATGGGCTTGCCGCGCGTATCGACCCGCATCTTCGGATCGACGCCCTTCAGGCCCGCTTCGCGCTGCCCCTTTGTGACGGAGCGATCAACGAAGAACAGCCTTCCGGCACTCATGCAGATGGTCGTTTCCATGAGGCTCTTGGCGTCGTGGGTCCAGCGGCCCTTGCCACTGTCGATCTCGACAGCGAAGAGACGACCGCTCTGCGTGCTGCCGTAGAGCAGATTGCCCACGCAGGCAACGTAGCGCCAGTTGCGGTGCTTGTCGTCCTTGGCGGCGGGGGTCTTGTAGACCTTGAGCGTCTTGCCGGTTGCCTGGTCCAGTTGCAGGCACCGGTCGCCGATGGCCACGAAGAGGCTGTCCGTGTTGGCGGCCAGGTTGGAGACGGCCCCTTTCAGATGGAGCCGCAGGGCGCCGGGCATCGGCTGCTGCCATAGGCGCAGGCCGTTGTACGCGTCGTAGGCCATGACGACGTTCTCGCCCTGGACAAACATGCGCCCGTTGACGGCCAGCGGCGACACGTTGCTCGCGTGGCGGCTGGGCATTTGCTTCGGACCGGGCTCGCCGAACCACAGAACGCCGATCGCCCCCTGCACGAGTTGGTCGTCGGAGCAGGCCGTGTTGCCGGGTTCGGCGTACTGATGGGTCCAGGACCCGGCCCCTTCGAGTTTGCCGCGCGTGACGATGGCCCAGTCGCCGCCGACCTCCGATTTGACCTCGCCGATCTTCTGCAGGCCCTCGAGAAGAGTCTGCATCCACTGTTTCGCCTTGGGCGGTGTCTTGGCGGCTTCCGCGCCGGCCGGGCGGCAGATGAGCGCCACGCCGCCGCAAGGCTTCAGCATCCGGACGAGTTCGCCGGCCGGCGCCGTGCGGCCTTGCTCGAAGAACCCGTCCTCGCAGATGATGAGGTTGGCGAAGTAGTCGGCGAAGGGGATGCGGTCGGGCCCCGCCTGGGTGACCACGACCTTGCCTCCGTAGACGCCTGCATCGCTGAGGGCGCGGCGCATGGCCGCCACACGTTTGGCGTCGGGCTCGACGACGTAGATGAGCAGGTCGGTCCGTCGCGCCAGTTCCAGGGCCAGCCGCCCGGCGCCGCCGAGCATCAGCGCGAAGCCGCGCGTGATACCGAACTCCTTCACGAGGTCCTCGGCCACTTCCGGGAACGTGTCGGTGCGGTCGTCCATGGGGAACGGTTGCGCGACGGGTTTGTGAGCGACGGTTCGCCCCTTGCCGCCGCTGCCCTGAACGAAGCAGTGAATGGCGCCGGTGTCGGTACTGACGAACAGGCGGCCGCCGGCGATGGCCAGGCCTCGCGCCTTCCCTCGGACATCGGCCGACCAGATCTGCTTACCGCTAGCCGTGTCGAATGCGATAACGGTGCCGGCTCCGCCCGCAAACAGCGTCTTGCCGGCCAGCGCGATGGAATCACACGCGGTGGAGGTCGTCCGCCAGAGCCACTTCGTGTCCTTGGCAACGCGGCCGCGCAGATCGTTGCGTTTGGCGACGGCGTCCTGTACCTGCTTCTTCAGTTCGCCAAGCCGCTTGGCAGCCTTCGGGTCGGACTTGGCCAGGGCCGTGAGGGCGCGGATGTCTCTATTAAGGCCGTCCACCACGCTCCGGGCCTTCGTGTGGCCGGTCCTTGGAGAGATCCAACTCTCGCGTTCGACGGCGACGGCCTCCTTGCCGTTCAGCATGTAGACGGCGTCGGCTCCGAGGACGATCCGCCGGCTGCCCGTGCTGGGCGTGGCGGCTCGCAGCCCCTCGTTGAACGCGAAGGACCCGTTGCTCTCCCAGACGGCGTTGATCTGCTCCGTCCCGTTGAACAGGAGGTCCCCCGCCAGCACGTTGTAGGTGCCGCCGAACAGACCAGTGCCCCGCCAACTGAGGTTGCGGTGGAAGAGGAATCGTCCGTCGCTGCGGTCGAACGCAGCGGGCATGGCGCGGCCGGAGGGCATGAAGAGCCGCTCCTTCGACGCCACGAGGTAGCCCTGAGGTGAGATTTCGCCGCGACCGCCGCGGCCGTACGAATCGTTCTTCCAGAGAAGTTTGCCGCCCCCGGCGCCGACGGCGTAGAGGAACAGACCCTCGGCGGGAAAGACGCCGGCGCCGAAATACGCCACGCCGCCGTCCACCACCACTCCCGTCCGGACGGGCCAGAGCGAGATCATCCTGCCGTTGCCGAGGACCTTGTCGGGGCTCGGCGCGGCGGCGAACGTCCAGAGCAGCCGGCCGTCGGACGCCGACAGGCAGTAGACGTTCCCGTCGTCGGACCCGACGTACACCTTGCCGCCCGCCACGGTCGGGGCCGTCCGGACCGGGCCGTCGGTGGTGAAGGTCCAGCGGGTCCGGCCGTCGCGGGCGTCGAGGGCGTAGACCTTGTTGTCGGCCGACGAGCCGAAGTAGACGAGGTCGCCGACGGCGGCGACGTGGAAGGCGTCGTCGAAGCGCAGGCGAGGCAGTTCCAGGTTCTTCTCGATCGGCACCGGCTTCGGGTCGCCCCAGGCGTGAGACGGAGGGAAGGTGGGCGCAAACGCCCAGTCCTCCGAGAGCGGGGCCGAAAGCGACTCGGCCGAGATGCCGCTGCGGCCGGCGTCATGGCGATAGGTCGGCCAGTCGTCGGCCGGTGCGAAGGGAGCGATGATGCCGACCAGAACTCCGAGCAAAACGACGTGAAGGGTGGTGCGGAACATGGATGTTGCCTTTACGGTCAGAGGGCGATTGGTTAGGGCTGCTTCACCACGACCGTCGTGGGCAAGCAAGCGAAAGCATACCACCGGGGGCGCATGTTGGGAAGCAACCTTTTGGCGCGAGGTGCCTTCAGGTTCCGTGTACCTGGTTTAACCCCACCGTCTTCCAGACGGTCACCTTTCGGTGACGTCGTGGCGCCAGGGCGGAATTGAAAGTCCACTCAGGTTTTCTCTTGAATTCCCTTCGAGGGGCGGTTACATAGTCACGCTTCAAGGATAGGGGGAAAGGATACGCTATGGCGAAGAAGAGCAAGGCGGACCTGCGGGATTGGGCTCAGGGCTTCGGGCTGCTGTCGGACGCCACGCGTCTGGGCATTCTGTCGCTGCTTGCGAAGGGCCCGCGGAATGTGACGGCGCTGTGCAAGTCGCTGGGGCTGAAACAGCCCACGGTCAGCCATCACCTGGGGCTGCTCCGGATGGGCAGGCTTGTCATCAACACGCGCAAAGGCAAGGCCGTCGAGTATTCGACCGACAAGGCTGCCCTGAAGCAGTTGGCTTCGGCGGTCTCGCAACTGATGCCGAAGTAGGTCGGCGCGACAAGCCTGCGTCGGGTCGTGGAGGGAGAGACGAGCGCCACCCCCGCGCCGTTTGGCCGTCGGCGGCACGCCGACGTGAACGGCCGGCGGCGCTCCAACGGCAACGGCCGTCGCCGTGCCCCAAAGGGGTCCTGCCGAACACGGACCGGCGACGGTTCAACGCGGCGGGTGCGGAGACCCGCCGCGCAGTTTGCGCCCCCCGTCGGCGCCACAACACGATCTGAAAACGCCCTCAACGCCCGGGAGACACCACTCCCTTGGCCGGTTGTGCCTTCGACGTTATGCGCATCAAACGGCCCCGTTCGTACAACCTGTGGCGGAATGGCCAAAGGGGGCGGGAGGAGCCCGTCGGTGAGACGTGCCCGGACAACCGGTGACCGCGAACGGTTTGTCCTGTCGGTACTGTGCGTCACCCTTGCGAGTGCCGTGGCGTTGACGGCACCGGCGGTCGGGCTGTGCGCCAGCCAGATCCGGACCAAGGGCGGGACGACGTACGAGGGCTCGGTGGTGCGGGAGGACGGCGACCAGGTCGTCATCGAGACCTCCAAGGGGACCATCCGGCTCTCGCGTGACGACATTGCCGCCATCCGAGCGATGGAGAAGCAGAAGGACTGGCCGACGCGCGACCCCGAGGCCCCCAGGATCACGCCGGTCGTCGTTACCCCGGACAAGGCCCGGGAGGCCCTGACGTGGGCGCGCGAGGCCGTGAAGGCCGGCAAGTGGGTGAAGGCGGGGGGCCTGCTCGAAGGCCTGGCCGAACTGAAGGGCGACGTTCTCAGCGCCGATGACCGGCGCGGTATCACCTCGAGCCTGGCCACGTGCTACCTGCAGATCGACGATCCGCGAGGGGCGGCCCGCAGTTTCGGTCGTGGGGCCATGGTGGCGAAGGACGATGGTGAACGCCGCCGCATCCTCGCTGCGGCCGAGGCGCTCGGTACGTTGAAGAGCACGCGCATCGGCGGCCAGACGGTGCGCACGTACAAGGAGGCGATCCCGGCAGCCGTCAAGTGGAAGGTGGATCAGATCGTCAAGACGGCCAGAAAGATAACGGGCCAGGCGCGGCTGGTGACTGTGAAGGCGCGGCTCGACCGGACGGCCCAGGGGGCGCTGAAGAAACTCAAGGAGGCCGACCTTTACGAGCCGGGCACGAGCGCCCGCGAGCGCACGAGCGTCCTGCGGCCGCTGGTGGACAACGTCATGCGGGGCGCGCGGAAGGCCGTGGACGCGTGCTTGAGGGAACGCCAGTGGTTCGACGCGAACCGGTGGCGGAGCCTCTCCGACAAAGAGACCGTCAAGCGATGGGCGCAGCGTGTGGCAGCGTACCTGGCGCTGCGTCAGGGCGCCGAGGAGGGCGTGACGAACCTGAGGGCCTTCGCCTCGCGATTTGACCTCGGCGGCCTCTACAACGACCGCGAGGCCAAACGGCTGCTCGATCAGATCGAAGACCTCAAGTACTATCCGCCGCGCGGCGGAAAGCAGATCAAGATCCTGCCTCGCCGGACCGGCGGTGCGATCAGGCAGTAGGCCCGGCCCCGCACGTCCTCTCGATTCGACGCGGAGACGGGCGCGCGCTCGTGCGACCGCAAGGGCCCTTCCTGCGAATCATATCTTCGCGTAGCACGTCTTGAGGTAATCGCGCGACTTCGCCAGCGCCGCCGACATCGCATCGGGCTCCGGCTCGTGGTGCATGAACGGGTTGACGTACCAGGCGTACCCCGCCTTGGCGAGGGCGGCGATCCATGGGGTGAAATCGGCGGGTCCGTGTCCGGGCAGTTGACCGGTGCCTTTGGCCCGTTGCCAGGCGTAGAAGAACAGCAGTTGCTTGCCGGCGACGGCGATAACGTCCTCGACCTTCGCCTTGGCACCCTGAAGGTGGTTCGGCGCCATGGCGATGCCGAGACGCGGGTTGGTGTTGATCTCGACGAAGGCCTTGAAGGAGTCAGCGGAGTTCAGCAGCGCCCCGCCGTGGTTCTCGATCGCCAGATACGAGTCGTACTTCTCGGCGAGTTCGAGATCGGGCTTGAGGCCCTCGATGAATGCCTTCATGCGTGTGGTGAGTTCCTCGGGCTTGGCGGCACCGGTGCTGCCGCGCACCGCCACGCCGCCGCCCATCTTGCCGAGCAGTTCGGCGTACTTGCGGTACCCGCCGCGATAGACCGAGAAGGCGTAGAGTTTGAGGTTGTTCGCCTCGAGCAGTTTCTTGAGCCCGTCGGGGCCCAGGCGCGCGAGGACGTCGTCGAGGTGCGGGCACCCGGCATGGGCCGACCAGACGTCGATGGCCTCGAACCCCAGGGCGGCGATGCGTTTGCACGCCTCCTCGATGGGCAGTTTGGAGTAGTGGATGGAGGAGGTGGAGAGGCGCATCGTCCATCGCTCCTTTTCCTTGCCCGCTGCTGTCCGCGATACCAGCCCTGCTGCCGTCATCCCGGCCGCCGTTGCGGCGGTGCGGTGCAGGAACTCCCGCCGAGTCAGATCGCTGCCTTGCATGGTCGCGTTTCCTTTCTCCCAAGGTTAATGAAACTGTTGCTGCCTCCACGTCTCACTGCGCCTTCACGTCGTAGCAGAAGAGCAGGCCGGAGTGGCGGATGTACAGCCGCCCGCCGCACACCACCGGATGGGCCCAACTCGGGCCGCGCCCGCCCTCGGGTATGCTGAACTGGCTGATGAGACGGAACCCGCTCGGCGAGGCCTTGACCAGGGCCACCTTACGCCTGTGGTTCAGGGCGTAGAGCATGCCGTCGGCCCAGGTGAACGAGGCCCGGCCCAGGCTGGATTCGGCGCAGGTTCGTTTGCCGGTCGCGAACTCCAGGCACATCCACGGTCCCGGCCTGGCCGACATGGCCGAGCCGTACAGGTGGCCATCGAGCAGGATGACGCCGCCGTGCTGGTTGTCCAGGTCGTCGCTCGCCCACACCTGCTCGACCGAACACGCCTTGCCGTCCACGTTCAACTTGTAGAGCCTGCTGCCGGTCGTGCGGCTGGTCCAGTAGACGTGCCCGTTGTGGTGGATGGGTGAGGTGATGTTCTCGTCGAAGGGGGTGACGTGTCCGACCTTCCATAGCAGGCGTCCGTCGGTGGCGCTGACCCCGACGACGGAGGTGGCCATGAGCGTCGCGATCTGTCGCAGGCCGTCGTGCTCGAACAAGATGGGGGAGCAGTAGCCGGCCTTGTCGCCGGTGCCCTTGCACGTCCAGACGGTCGCCCCGGTCTGCTTGTCGAGTGCCGCGAGGCTGATGTTCGCCCCGCCCGGTGTGCAGATGACGTTGTTACCGTCGATGAGCAGCGACTCGGCGAGCGCCCACCGGATGTTGCGACCGCGGAACCGTTCGACCATGTTGACGTGCCAGACTTGCTTGCCGGTCTTGGCGTCGAGGCAGACGATGTCGCCGTCGGCGTTTTCGTGATACAGGCGGCCGCCGTCGATGGTGGGCGTCGAGCGCGTTCCGGGCTTGTCGCGTTCGTAGGCCGCGCCGTTCGTGGCTCGCCACGCCACTTTGCCGTCCAATGAGAGAGCCGTGATGACGGTCTCGGCGCCGACGTTGCCGGTGGTGTAGAGAAGAGAGTCGGCCACCGCGACGGTCGAGAAGCCGTGGCCGAGGCCACGGACGGTCCAGAGGAGTTTCGGCCCGCCCTCCGGCCACGTCTTCAAGAGGCCCGTCTCGGTGGAGATGTTATCGCGCCGCGGTCCGTGGAACTGGGGCCAATCGCCGGGCGGCTGCGCGGTAGCCGCAGACCCCGCGAGGGCGGCCGAGGGGATCAGGACGCCGAGCAGAACCGTGAACCCACGTATCGAGACGGCCTTGGCCATGGCGGAACTCCTTCGTCTTCGCACACGCGGCCGCGCTTCGATGCGGCCGACGGTCAGGGCGCCAGCGTATACGTCGCACCGGTCAGGGTGGCGAATTCGATGAGGCCGCGCGCGCCGGCCTCGGGAGCGCGAGTCTCCACCGCCTTGCTGCCGCACGTCACGTTCAGCGGCGCGGCGCAGCGGACGCGGCAAACGTTGCCGATCTTCGACCGGATCGTCGCTTCGGTCAACTTGCCCTCCTTCCACGCCATATCGACGACGAACCCGCCGCGGGCGCAGAGGCCTTTGACACGACCGCTCGGCCAGGCTCGTGGCAGAGCAGGAAGGAGTTCGATCTGGCCGGCGTGCGAGTGCAGAAGCATTTCGGCGATGCCGGCGGTGCCGCCGAAGTTGCCGTCGATCTGGAACGGCAGCGGACGGCCTGCGAAACACTGGTTGAACAGGTTGTCGCTGGCATTGTCGGCGATCAGGTGGTGAAGGCGGTCGTACGCCAGTTCCGCCCGGGCGAGGCGGGCAAAAAGGTTGACCTGCCACGCCCGGCACCAGCCGACCGGCCCGTCGCCGCGCAT
>Ga0114930_10004452_pt1 | contig 11842 bp, 12 predicted proteins | sample AnhtaG_FD_87300 | JGI IMG/M metagenome (GOLD analysis project Ga0114930, IMG submission 87300) | Deep subsurface microbial communities from Anholt, Denmark to uncover new lineages of life (NeLLi) - Anholt_01485 metaG | ecosystem: Environmental > Aquatic > Marine > Oceanic > Sediment | place... | reverse complement strand
GGGACCTTTGAGAATATAAAGAGCTTAGAAAGACACCTGTTTGCCCTGATCATTATCAACAAAACTAAGCAGGATACCCCCTATATGCTTTTTACACAAAATTCTTGACGCTCTCGGTTCTCGCCGGCTCTTTACTTTTGGTAGATTTTGAGTTATAGTCTTCCAAAATAGCTTGGGAAAATTGGGACGAGAGGCAAAAATATATCGAGAAATAAGCCAAAGATTAATACATCTTGCAAAAGCCAAAGTCGTTAGCCACTATATTTCATATAATATCAGCGTTCACTTGACTTCAAGTTTTTCCTGAGCTACAAGAATAGGACAGATGGAGAAAATTAGCGCAAAGGGGAAAAATCGGATTTATGCCCAAAGAAGAAGTTCTATCCTATATATAAAAATTAGCAGGGAGGATTTGTTATGAAAAGATTTAATTTATTCCTATTCGTCTTAGGTCTTGTTTTTCTTCTCATCAATGGAACTGAAACCAGCTCTGCGCAAGGTAAGACCCCTACATTTAAGGAGATTCTCAGCCTGAAATCACCGGGCTCTCCGCTGATTTCTCCTGACGGTCGCTATGTTCTGTTTACCGTCGGAGAGGCTGATTGGGAAGGTAATGGGTATAAGAGCCAACTACGGCTTGCTGACATCTCCACCGGTGAAACTCATCAGATGACCTTCGTTAAAAAATCCAGCTACAGCCCCCAATGGTCTCCGGACGGTAGATTTATTTCCTTTATATCAGCACGGGATAAAAGGGCTCAGCTCTACATTATGTCGGTATCGGGCGGTGAGGCCAGGCAACTTTCAAAATCCAAAACAAATGTAGCTGGCTACCGATGGTCACCCGATGGCAAGTGGATTGCCTATACCGCCTCCGATGAAAAGAGCGAAAAGGAAAAAGCCGTTGAGGAAAAATACGGTAAATTTGAGATAGTTGACCGGCAGTTCAATGTTAACCACCTCTGGCTGATTGAAGTGGAAACGGGAAAAACAGAAAAGCTGGTAAACAGAGATGACCTGCATGTGGGTGGGATTGATTGGTCGCCTGATGGCTCGATGATTGCTTTCAGCGCCAGCCCCGATCTTAGGGCAGAATCGTATGACAAATCTGATATTTATGCAGTGAGCATTGCCGACAAAACTATTCGTAAATTAGTCAGCCAGACCGGTCCTGACAGCTCACCTTTCTGGTCTCCTGACGGAAAAATCATCGCATTCAGCTCAAATATGGGCACAGAAGATTATTTCGTCAACAGTTGTATCTGTACTATCCCGGCAGAAGGGGGTAAAATTTCCTGCCTCACAGAAGATTTCGATGAGAACCCCTATCCCCTAACTTGGAAAAAGGATGGTATTTACTTCCCTGCTTACCAGGGGATGTCGAGGCACCTTTTCAGAATAGACCCAGCTACCAGGAAAATCACTCAGATTACCAGGGGTGATGGCTGGGTTTTAAGGGGGGGGTCTCTTTCGCAGGACGGCACCAGGATAGCTTTCTCCTTCGTTGATGCTACCCACTATCCAGAAATTTACTATTCTGAGGTGAACAATTTCGCACCGAAAAAGCTAACAGATTTCTCTGCCCAGCTAAAAGATTGGAAGCTCAGCACCAAGGAGCCCATAAAATGGAAGAGCAAGGATGGAGTTGAGATAACCGGGGTGCTCATTAAACCGGCGGATTTTGACCCTGAGAAAAAATACCCGTTGCTTGTCATTATCCACGGTGGTCCGGCTGCCATCTCCTATCCTCAATATCTTGATGGCCGTAGCCGCTCCTATCCCATTGAACAATGGGTGGCCAAAGGAGCAGTTATCCTCGAACCCAACTACCGAGGCAGCACCGGTTTCGGCGAAGCATTCCGTAAACTGAATTATCGCAACCTGGGGGTTGGCGATTACTGGGATGTAATTTCTGGTGTCGATTATCTTGTTTCTCAGGGATTTGTAGACAATGAACGCCTGGGTGCTATGGGTTGGAGCCAGGGCGGTTATATCTCAGCCTTTATCACCACTTATAGCGACAGGTTCAAGGCGGTTAGTGTGGGAGCCGGAATATCGGATTGGGTGACCTATTATGTCAACACCGATATCCACCCATTCACCCGAAGCTACCTTGGGGCTACCCCCTGGGATGATGAGGAGATATATAAGAAGACCAGCCCTATGACATATATCAATAATGCCAAGACCCCAACTCTTATTCAGCACGGCGAATTCGATAAGCGGGTGCCTATCCCCAATGCCTTTAAACTCTATCAGGGACTCCAGGATGAGGGTGTTCCGGTGGAATTTATCATCTACAAAGGGTTCGGTCACGGCATCAACAAGCCCAAAGAAAACCTGGCCTGCCTTACTCATAACTTCGAGTGGTTTAACAAATACATCTGGGGAGAGGAACCAGCAGAAGAGAAGTTTGAGGAAAAGAAAGAAAAGCAGCAGAAATAAGGTTAAAGGTAATTATATTCTGTGAAAGCGATTTTGCTTGGATAAAGTGTAGCAATAGAGACGCTGAGTATCTTTTAATTTTTTCCTGCAAAATAAGAGACTTTTGTCCTTCCTGCATACCGGGAATCTGGAAGAATATGAAGAGTCGATGTTAGCATTACTATAGAATGTCGCATAATTAATTATTTCACGACACATTCCTCTTTTAACCCTCTCTGAGGAGGTTTTTTACCCTTGTCATAGGAGGTGGTTTGAGATATTCTAAAAAGGGGGTTGTTTTCGCTTGGTCTTTAAAAGGGTGCTTGTGGGGATAATTTTTTTAGTATCTTCCTGGGGTAAGGGTAACTTTCCAGGGGTAGGATTCTGATGAGAGAGATGAGGGAGAGAGGATATACCTTCCGCCTGCGAATAGCTCTTATAATACTGGTCTTTATCATCCTTGGGGGGAGTTTGAGTTATGTCTTGGTCGAGGGGTGGAGCTTCGGTGACTCCCTCTATATGACCCTCATCACCCTCTCCACGGTGGGCTTCGGTGAGGTGCATCCATTGAGCCAGGGGGGAAAGATAGTCACCCTGGTTGTTATCCTCTGTGGTGTGGGGACCGGGGCATTCGCCGTCGGAACCATCACCGAGATGATTTTGGAGGGGAGGATAAGGGAGATTTTGGGGAGGAGGAAATTGGAGAAACAGCTTCAAAGCTTGAAAGACCATTATATTATCTGTGGTTATGGGATGATTGGGACGGTGATCTGCCAGGAGTTTCAGAAGAGCAGAAAGCCCTTTGTAGTTATCGAGAAGATGGAGGAGCCTATAAGGGAGATTGAAAAGAGGGGCTACCTTTACATTCAGGGGGATGCCACTGAGGACGAGGTTCTTCTGAGGGCGGGTGTTAAGGGGGCCAGGGCTTTGATTTTAGCTATCTCCTCAGATGCCGATAATGTCTTTATCACCCTGACCGCCAAGGAGTTAAATCCGGGAATATTCGTAGTCTCCCGGGCTTCTGATGCGGTAGGGGAAAGGAGGTTGCGGCGGGCGGGGGCTAACAAGGTTATCTCTCCGGATAGATTAGGAGGTTACCGGATGTCTCAAGCGGTATTGCGTCCGGCAGTGGTGGAGTTTATTGAACTGACCCACTGTGTCAAGGATATAGAGCTAACCATTGACGAGGTGCAAGTGCAGGAGGGGAGCCGCGTGGCGGGCACCACCCTGAGGGAGTCGGGGATCCGGGAGAAGACCGGTATGATAATAGTAGCCATTGAGAAGGCTTCCGGGGAGATGGACTTCAACCCCTCTGCGGGGGCGAAGATAGAGGATGGGGACCGCCTGGTGACCATCGGCTCCACCGCTCAGCTGGAGGATTTGATAAAATTAGTAACCGCAAAAAAGGGCATTGCAAGAAAGAAAAGCGGAGCAAAAACCGAAGGGGGGAATAGCCCCCTATAATGGCAATGTCCCAGCAGTTCCGCTATTAGCCGTAAGGTGGCTCCATGTTTAGTTCTTCAAAGGGACAAAAAGGAGGGGCTGGCGGGTTGAAGAACGCAGAGGAGCGCCTGCTGCACTTCCTTTTGAAGAGGCTATCTGGAGGGTAAAAATCTGAGGCTGCTCATTGGGAAAAAACTACCATTCAGGCATTTTTTGGTATAATTATAATAGAGGCGGTTTTTTGGAGACATAAGCGCTCCGCCGTTACCTCTAAGTGCATTAGAGTTTCCTCTGACCAGTTGAGGGGGGGCTGGATTAAACCCAGCCCCCCCAAGGCTGAGAAGAGGGAAGATAAGGGATGGTTAAAATGCTAAAAATTAGGAGGAAACCCTATGAGGTATCAAAAGTTAAGCACCAACCTATTTAAGGATGGCTATTTCCGCAAGCTCTCTCCTTCAGAGCAAATCACCTTCCTCAGCTTAGTTCTCAACCCGTACGGTAATATGCATCCCCTTCTGCGATGCAGTGTAGAAGAGCTGTCGGAGATAACCGGGACAAAGAAAGAAAAGATTCAAGGGCATCTGATAAAATTCAAATCAGATGAGGAGATTTACATCTCAGGTCATTGGATGCTGATCTCAAGATTCTTTGACTTCGTTTGTTTGGCAAGCAGCTTTGCAAACACAAAACGATCTTTACTATCTTTAAAAAACCCATATCTCCCCAAGGAGTTTGTTGAGGTTGCCCAAGAGCTTTTGGATGATAAGATAAAGAGGCACAGAATACGAAAAAATGAGGGTGAAAAAACGAAAAAAGATGGCCAAGAATACGTATTGATGTCATCTTATAAAGACAATAAGAAGAAAGAAGAAGAAGGAAAAGTAGAAAATACGTCTTCCTCAACATCATCTACTTTCCAGAATCCATATCCAGAAGAATGCAAGATTATCCTGGAGGCCTACAAGAAGACTGGCTTTGGAGACATTGATCAAGATGATCCCCGCCTCATACGGGCCGCCATCAGACTCAGAAGCTCCAACATTGCTGTTAAGTCCTATAGTGTGGTCGCCGGGCATCTGATGGACTGTTTCTACGAGAAATACATCACAAATGACGCTAAAGGAACTGGAGGGGTCTATCCTGGCAATCTTTGCAGTGACCTTGTCTGGAAGACATTACTCCCTCAGTACATAATGGAGACTGGGGGATTTCAGCTTCATGTGGATTGGAAGCTGGTCAAGCAAAGGGAAACTGAATAATGGAGTGCAAAGAAAAATTAAATAAGGAGGGCTTTGGTAATGACTAAATTAAAAACTAACGAGGTGGAGCTAATTCAAAGTAGATTTGAAACTGAGCATAAAAAAGTAAAAATACTTTTGGCTCTGGTTCAAAAAATGACACCCGGCTTCCCCACCCAGCAGATTCTGGAGAAGACGCTGGAGGGAAGGGATTTGGATGATGTTGTGGCAGATTTCTTTTACGATGAACTAAAAGAGGAGCTCAGAAATGGCTAAAACAGGACGCCCCAAAAGTCCCGGTATTTTGGATCGATGCCCGTGGGGGAGAGGGCGATTCTATGTTATTTGTTTCCTCTTGGATACCATCAATGCCCACTGGGAGAAGGAAGATAAGAAAAGCAAAAAGACTAAAGGAGGCAGACCAAGCTCAAGAGGTTTGGCAGAGCTCCACGAGTTACGAGATGAGGTCTGCAGAAGATTTAAACTGAGCAAAGGAGAGCTGAAAGCTTTGGTCGAAAAAGAAGAAAAGTTGAGGCTCGAGCAAAAGGAGCAGGAAGATAAGAACTGGCGCCGGATGATGGCTGATGACCGATGCTGGACTCCCTGGGAGGGGTTCTAAAACTAAGTAAAAGTAAATGGGTATTAAATATTTCAAGTTCATAGCTGGCAAAAAGGTAATAGACTGGAAAAGTATACCGATAAGTATGATTGAAGAATATTGTATTAACACTCATCAGAGATATGGGTCATACCCCTCTATCAGAGATATTTTCTATGCTTTTGTAGGTGTGCTTTGGACAAATACTAACAGCTCTTATGGTTATTTAAGTAGAACCTTTTTAAAAGAGGCTCGACTCAATTATATTAGTGATAATTATCAAGAAAATGCCCGGTTTAAGGGTGTCATTGATTGGCATCTTATGAGAGATGGTTCTGGTAGAGCTCTGAATATTTATTGGGATTATAGAGACCCGCCTGAGCAATCTCCTGAAGAGATATTTAAGGCTGCCTATGAAGAATATAAAGAATCCCGGGAGGAGGCTTATAATATTTACATTGATGATATGGAAGAAGCTGCAGGTGCTACTGAAAGAGCCAAAGCAGAATTGGAGGAGGATATTAAAACACTTAAAGAAAGGGCTGAGACTGCTACTGAAAGAATGGAGGAGGAAGCTGAAGAAGATTATGAGCAAACTAAGGAAGAGACGACAGACCAGTTTAGAGATTGCTATGAGCAATATAACCTCCCCGAACGCTATAAGCAGCCCTATAAAGTTGCCATATTATGTGAAAAGGAAGCCGACTTCCCCTATGTGACCTCCCTACTTAGAGATAAACATCTGGATATAGGCTTTATGAGAGGGCAAATTAGCATTCAATTATTGCTTAAAATAGAGGAGAGATTTGAGCAATATCCCCACGCTACACCCGTCCTACTAAATGATAGGAGACTTTGACCCCAGTGGTGAGGGCATCAAAAACAATGTTTTAGATTATATGAGCTGGCTTTGCCCCGATGCTATAGTAGAAGATATAACAGTGACCCACGAACAAGCTGAGAGATTTGAGCTGGAACATGTACCCGATGACTCAGAATATGAAAAAATGCAAAGAGATCCCAACTTCAGAAAATGGACTTATGGTAGATATAGAGTAGAAACTGCAGCTTTGAGAATTCAAGAGCCAGATTATTTTGATAACCTGATAAGACACTGTGCCGATAAATATATTTTTGATGAGGAGGTTTATAAACAAGTTCAACAGGAACAGAAAGAGGAAAGAGATAAGATTAAAGAGATGGTAGAAGATGTGCTGGCAGAACCAGAGTAAACCTCGCTTTCGCATAGACCCAGTTCTTTAAAAAAAGGGTATCACTTAGTTAAGACTATATGGTATGGGATGTCTATAAACCCTTAGCCTATAATAAGTTAAAAGACTTGGGTATAATAACCCAGCCAAACAGGTAAACCACCAAAGCACCCTCCTCTTTTCTCCTCTTTTATCGGGTTATTGATGTAGACCCTACAGTATCAAAGGTCTATAATTTATCCATAAACCTAAATTGATTTTAAAAAATTTAACAGGGGGGAGGGGACGGTTTTATTACCTGACTCTGCCCACAAAAATCTGAAAATACGAGTTCGGAGACGGAGCGCAACAAAAAGAAACTGATAATTGATTATACCTAATCTCCCTCTCGGACCTTCTTAAACCCCCCTCAAATACAGCCTACAATCCCCCAAATTCCCCCTGTGTGGGGTTTTCTACAAATATTTGACTATTATAGGGTAGGGGGGTAGATAAAACACCCCCTAAAACGGGGATATATGATAAATACCCCCCTGTAGAGTGGGGAGTGTTATGGGAGGTCTTTGGTGATGTTTTTATTCCGTGATAGAGTGGTGTAATATTTATCTTGGGCTGGAAGCAGGTAGAGATAGCCGGATTGATGGGGCTAACTAAGCAAGCTATTGGTCAAAAAGTAAATCAAATCCAAGAACTTGGATTTACTTTACTTTCCGCCTTCAAAGCTGGCGGTAGCGGTGCAGTTGGCACAGATCTGGAATGTAAAAAGGGTTCTATTTATGAAAATTCGCATTTTTAATAATGCGCATTTCTAAAAAAGGAGTCTATTTATGAAAAATTCGCATTTCCTCAACCGCTACTCAAAAAATAGAAATAGGCTTTTCATAAGCCCACACATTGGATATTAGCAGTTAATGATTACCATAATACTATTAAAAATTCGCATTTTGCGAATAACAGCGATAACAGACCTACATGCCGATTTTTCGCATTTCAGGGGTTATTATTATCAGTACACTGCAGGTTATAAACTGCATAGTGAAATACTGCTCACGGATAGGTATTTTTAGGGCTGTATACGCTGGGTTAAAATCTCATATTTGGATTGAAATGGATTAAAAATTTTAATTAATATCAATACAGTTTAGGGTTTAAAATACCCCCATGTTTCTAGTCTAAAATCGATATTTAGGACCCATTGTTGTTATTCTGAAATGCGTATTTTAAAAATGCGAATTTTGTCACCTGTTGTGATTATGGCAATCAGGGAGGGGCTATCATGAAAAATATTATCCAAAGAGATAACAGATAGTCTCACTTCCCACCATATATGCAACGATAGGTGGACATTATCAGCTTATGCAGTAGGGGCTATATAGCACCAACCAAGATTGTGTTAAAGGAGGTGCGATGAATACAGTTAGCTATAAGCTAGACCAAGTTCATAATTCCCCTGATGGCAAGACCTCATGCTGGCAGATTTATCGGGGTGAGTATCGGGTGCAGACAACCGACCCCGAGGTTGCCAAGGTTCTGAAGCGTTGGAAGGGCATTGAGGAAGTAGCTTCGGGTGTGAATTTCTTTATGAAGCAGTTCAGTGTCCCCGGTTATAAGATAGACCGTGTCCTGAAGCTTGCCAACCTGCCTCCCAGGAAGATTCCACAATGGAAGGTTGAGCAGGGTAAAAGGCTATCACGGACAGTTGAAAAAGTAGCTGTATAACCCCCTGAAATTCACAAAATGCCCCATTTTAGGGGGTAAAAATTCGGATGAGGGGTAATAATATCAATCTTTTTGAAAACAGGGCGATTTGTGGGGTTAATAGATGCGGAGTAGGGTTTTGTTATGCAAATAATGTATGTTTTCCATAGGATAAAAGCTCATTTCATTGAGATTCATTTTTTCACCTCACAATTCTTCATTATGTCAAGAGGGATCCCGCAGTAGTTGCATTTCGGGGTATTCTCTTCTATCTTCCAGATGAACATATAGCAAATGGTTAAACATCCGGGACATATGAACGGAAAAGTCCTTCTCGGATTTTCCGGAGACATATTGAAGTTTTGAGGGAGGTATTTTAGAAAGTGATCTGGGAAAGGTGCGGATTATACTTTTAATATTTTAATACAAAGAATTTTGATATCTAATCTCTATGTTGTTTTTTATAGAAAAGCTCATATAATAGGAGTTAGGATAAATGTTAACCATACACGTAATAACACTGAATTATCTAAAATAAAAACTTTCATAATGCTCTACTTTCTTTTATCGAATTAACTAGATGTAGTGGATATATTTCATCTTGTCTCAGATATAGTATGAAAAGCCATTAATGTGTAGGCATTAGTCTGATTTTTTGTAGGATTTTGACTCGTTATATAGTCAGTATTTGTCCTACAAAGTTGTGAGAGATAGGATATGGGTGGGCAGGTTTAGCGGTTGAGTGGATTAGTAGGCGGAGGTCAAAAAGCAGAAGGCACAACTATGATGGCTTAAATTTCTAAGGTATAAATTATAGTTGCACATATATGCTTACTGCCTTATGGTCGTTTCAATCCACCAGCCGATGTTGTATACCATAACGGATTAATTCCGCATTGCGCTTCATTTTCATCTTTTCCAGAATACGATATCGATAGGTGCTGATGGTTTTTACACTCAGGAACAGTTCCTCGGCGATCTTCGTTACCATTTTTCCTGAGGCAATCATACACATCACATCATATTCACGGTCGGAGAGAGTCTCATGGAGTGGTTTTTCGGCGTCAATTTCCAAATCAAAGGCTAATTTCTCAGCCAGAGAGGGACTGACATATTTCCTACCCAGCGATACCTTTCGTATAGCCTTGACCAATTCATCAGGTATGCTTTCTTTTGTCAAATAGCCAGAGGCACCTGCCCTTAAGGCCCGCACCGCATATTGTTCTTCCGGGTGCATAGTTAATATCAGAATGGGAAGTTTAGGTCTATAACTTTTTAATTGTTTTAAAGTATCCAGCCCATTTCTGCCGGGCATGGTAATGTTTAACACAACCACATCGTAATCATTTTTCCATACTTTTTCAAGTACTTCTTGCCACTTGCTTGCTTCATCAGCTAACACCATATCGGGAGTTTCCTGGAGAATATGCTTCAGTCCTTCACGGACAATTGGGTGGTCATCAGCAATAAGCACATTTATCATCGATCTTTCTTTTTTTTAAACGGAATACCTACTGTTACTGTGGACCCTTTATTCTGAACACCGCTGATTTTGACCTTGTCTCCCCAAAAATGGGCACGCTCTCGTATCCCCATTAGCCCAAATGATTTAGGATCGGAAATCTGCATTCTGTAATTCCTTTACTATTATCTCTAACTTCGAGCAATAACTTAGAGGATGGATATCCCGTATTTCTCCATTATCTCCAGCCATATTTTGACAATCTGAGGGTCGAACTGGGTTCCGGCGTTCTCCTTCAGCTCCTCTACGATTTTCTTCAGGTCGATAGCTTCTCTATAAGGTCGGGCGGAAGTCATGGCATCAAAGGTATCAGCTACTGCCAGAATGCGGGCACCCGGGGGTATCTCCTCCTCTTTCAGCCCGTCGGGGTAGCCCTTTCCGTCCCATCGCTCGTGGTGATGGCGGACAATAGGTATTACCGGCTTAAAATATTCGGAGAAGGTGAGCATCTCCGCCCCCTTTACGGGGTGCATCTTCATCTCCGCCCACTCGGCAATGGTGAGCTTGCCGTTCTTCAGCAGTATCCTATCGCTAACCGCTATTTTTCCTACGTCGTGGATGCGGCAAGCCAGCTCCAGGTCACGTTATATGGTGTTAGCACATAATCTTTTTCGGTCAGAATCAAATATTTTAGGACGACACCATCTTTGAAGCGGGCGGCGACAATCTGATGCTCTAATTTTAAAGGATCGTTTTCATTGAGGTCGATGGCAACGATAAAACCTTCGCTGATAATAGGATGCATGCTGTTGTATCGAACTCGGAAGCAACAGTAGGTGTGCCCTTGCTTAACCCATGTTTTATGTATACCAACAAAGCCTTCTATTACTTTTTCATTTATATTTAAAGCATCGCTGGCGGCGATATGATCTGGTATTATGGGTATTAGGAAGAAGGTTTTTCCGTAGCGTACATTCTGGAGCCGTTTTTTGTATTGGGGCCAGCTAATGATATTTATATAAGGAACTTTTTCTAATATAGTATCCGAAGGTTCTCTCGGTTCTTTCCCCGTCAGAAGCCATTCCATAGACACATTGGCATATTTAGCTATTCTGAGCCATCATAATTGGGGAGTATTTCCTTCCTGTAATATCGATTTACAGCTTGTTGGGTGACCCTGCATATTTTAGCTACCTCAGTTTGAGGTAACCCCTCGAATATACTTTTAATCCTGTTTAATATTGCAGACCGATCTATAGTTATAAAATTACAACAGTATGTTATTTTTGCCTTGACAAAAGCTACACATTTGATTTATGACATTCTCTATATCAGCAAAATAGGGAGGATGAGATTGAAAAAACGATATCTTTTTCATAATCAAGCTCCCATAAAAACCCGGAGGCGAGGTGGATTTGTTACCTATCATTTTCTACTTCCTTATTGGGAAGAGCCAATTCAATCTCCCTTCGGGTTAATAATTTTAGGTGATTGACCATGAAAGCGGAGTAAGTTAGAATCCCTTTCATGTATTTGGCATGATGGAGCGCAACGGTAAGGTGATGGTAGAGCCTGTTCCCAATGTTAGTGCTGAAACCCTAACCAAGATGGTCAAAGAGCATGTCAGACCAGGAAGCAGGACCTATACCGACCAGTTCAGAAGCTATAACTCCCTTCTTATCAAGGGTTATGAGCACATTAGATAGACCATAACCGACACTTTGCTAATGGCAGAGCCTATATCAACAGCATCGAGGGCTTCTGGTCT
>Ga0114930_10004451_pt1 | contig 11845 bp, 10 predicted proteins | sample AnhtaG_FD_87300 | JGI IMG/M metagenome (GOLD analysis project Ga0114930, IMG submission 87300) | Deep subsurface microbial communities from Anholt, Denmark to uncover new lineages of life (NeLLi) - Anholt_01485 metaG | ecosystem: Environmental > Aquatic > Marine > Oceanic > Sediment | place... | reverse complement strand
TAAATTACCTGACTTTTCCCTTAATTTTATACACTACACTTTGACAAGAGCAGTGGATTGACTGTTCGGAGGATTTCCTCTTGTTTTTTACTCAGCGTCACTGTCTTGACAAACTTATTCTTAGACTTTGGATCTGTGAGATAGACTTTATACATCGATTCCATCATTTCCAAGGCATTAATAGCGCTGATTCCACTCCCCTTTAATCTGTAATCAAACACAGAGAGGAGTAGGTACGCAAGATAACAAACAAAAATGTGTCCCCTCACACGATTAGGTAACCAAAACCTCACTTTGTCCATCTCTAAAAAACTCTTTAGACACCGAAACGACTTCTCCAACCGGTCCTTCTCAAAATACCCTTTGACCATCTCCTCTACCCTGAGATTCCGGGTGGAAAAAATAACCGATATCCCATCATAACGCTCTGCCAACTGTAAAACTCTATGATCGATCTTGTTGCCCTTAATATATTTGCGAAGACCTGCTTTTATGGCCTTCTTTTCTTTAAGAAGCTTAAGGGCGTGATCAATCTCATCGTAGCGCCGCTCACGAGTCGCTTGTCGCTGCTTCTCGTTGACACAAACCGCAATATATCCTCTAATCCCTTCGACCTCGTACCTCTGTTTCTTCACATAAAAAGTCGCACTCCTGAGTCTTACTCTGTTTCTCATTGCAACAATGTCCTCTCCCAAAACACTATCGACCACCTTCTTCATCCCCGTCTTCAGTGCCAACCCGCAAAGAACCTCAAACCCCATCCCCTTGGCTTCCCTGATATTAAGCTTCGAGGAAACACCCCTGTCCCAGACTATACATACATTCTTTATATCATGCTGTTTGAGATGAAGAAGTATATCCGGCAGTGTCTTCGAATCAAATATATTACCCTCAAACACCTTATGAAAGATCGGGATCCCATCTTCTTTAGTTATGGCCAGCCCAATCTGAATCTGCAGCTGATTCCGCCCCTCCGCATTTTGCCCCTTCTTGGCCAGAGGACAGCAAACACCATAAAAATAGACATTGGTAATGTCGTAAAGATAGCCCGATGAAGAAAGACTCAAAATATCTTTTAATCGAGAAAATATCCGCTCCTGTACCTTATCGCCATCCATCCCGTCCAGATAATCGATCGCCTCTACGAGCTTTTTGTAGGTAATCTGGGGAATGTCTAGAAGGTTACTGATTTCGGTTTTCTGGTACCATTCGGTCATTCCTCTTAAACTGTCGGGTGCGACACAATGGGCAAAGGCAAGACTCAATAAATAATCTCCATAGTCCCCAAGGGCATCTCCTAAATCGATTTGCTTTGCGATTTCATCCAGTACTAAAAGAGGACCATAAATAGTGACCTTATCGATTGAAGATCTTTCCACAGAGCCTGTGAGAATGGGCCTGTCATCGACTTCTTTTCCGACATAACGGATATGCTTCTGTACGACCTTGCCACCGATCCTTTGGTTTTCGACCTCAGCCAGATAGATAGAGTTACCCTTTTTTATTTTTCTTACGAAGCTCATGGTGTATATGATATACACTACAACACAAAAAGTCAAGTTCTTTATTCCCCGAAACTCCTTGATTCTACTGCTGTTTTCGTGTATCGATACTGTAGTGTACATTTTTTATGGTAAAGTCAGGTAAATTAGACAAGTTAATTTCTTTATTTGCTGTTCAAGGGAAGGAAAAGGAAGAACAAATTAAAATTATGGTAAGTTACGGACATTCTAATAGCCAGATAAGCAAATTACTTGGCATCCCAAAGGGAACCGTAGATTCTATAAGAGCAAAATTTAAAAAGAAGTAAAAAAATCAACAAGTGCACAAAATATGGGCAGGGAAGATATCCACAACTGAGGAAAACTCCCATCTTTATTGATATCAACTACTTATGTTTGAGGGTAATATTGTGTCGCATAAGGTATATTATGTAAACTTTTATCAGGGATAAATATCCAACTAGTAATTATTCTTCAATTTTTAATTTTTTAATCACTTCCTTAAGTATTTCTATTATTTCTTCTTTGCTAACCATTTCTTGTTTAAATTCTATTCTAAGTCTGTAAGAATCTTTTTCTTTAGGCTTAAAATTATAAACAAAGTATCTGTGTTTTCTCTGGATTCCTTTCATGTCTTTCGATAGATCTCTTGTGTCTTCACGGCTCAGCTCTCGGCTTTTAATCATCGATACAAGCCTTTTCATGTTCTCAACATTTTTTTGTTTAGCTATTTCAATCAAAGTGCTACGGCTAACAATACTATTTTTAATGCAGAATTCTCTTATTTCTTTTGGAATTTTGCATATATTTATAATCTCTGTGATTGTAGATCTTGCTTTTCCAATTTTTTTAGCGATTTCTCCGTGATTATATCCATAAACATATGCTAAGGCCTTCAATCCATCGGCTTCTTCAAAAACATTTAGATCTTTTCTCTGTAAATTTTCAATAAGAGCGATTTCCATAGCCTCGTTATCTTCTACTCTCATCTCTATACAGGGCATTTCCTTCAATCCCGCTCTTTTTGTTGCCACATACCGTCTTTCACCGGCTATGATCTCATATCTTCCAGCTTTAGGTCTTACAAGAATTGGTTCTAAAACTCCTTTTTCCTTTATGGATAACATTAATTCATCTATATTTCCCAATTCACTCCGTGCTTGTCTAGTATTTGGATCGATTGAATCAATAGAAATCATACGAATTCTAGGCCCGGTAGGCCGAGATGTTATTAGCTCCACAAAATGTGTATCATGCCTCATCTTTACCGAATCAGGAAGACCGGTTTTTTTTGACTTTTGCACGTCTGATAATCTCCTCGGAAAGTTCTTTGTATTGTTTTGCACCAACAGAATACGGTGCAAATGTAAAAATGGATTCTTTGTATGCAGGGCTTTCCTCAAGCTTTACGCTCTTGGATATAATGGTTCGAAAAACCTTCCGCCCAAAAACTTTTTTTATTCTATCTACAGCATCTTTAGAAATGTTGGTTCTCTTGTCATGCATTGTGATAGCCACTCCAATTATCTCAAGACTGGGATTTGCAACTTTTTTAACCTTTTCTATCGTTTCTAATAGATCATCCGTCCCCTCGATAGAAAGATAAGATGACTGGATAGGTATTAATATTTTATCTGCAGCGACCAACGCATTCAGCGTAATCAATCCTAATGTTGGGGGTGTATCGATCAGGATGAAATCGTACTTTTTTTTCACGTCTTCTAAGGTATCTTTTAGTCTATAATGCCCATCGATCTCCCCTAACAAAGAAGGCTCCAATTTGGCCATCGATATTTTGGATATCGCAACATCGAGGCCAGGAATATTGGATCTCAATATGATGCTTTCAATCTTATCTTCGCTTCTAATCAATACATCATATAGTGATTTTGTGATAGAAAAAGGATCCATCACACAAGATATAGTGCTGTGTCCTTGGGGGTCAGTGTCAACCAATAGCGTGCTTTTTCCCATAAAAGCCAGGGCAGCAGATATATTCAATGTCGAGGTTGTTTTTCCAACTCCTCCTTTTTGATTCGTTATAGTAATTATCAAGCAATCACTCCGGTATTCTCGCTTTTTGTAACATATAAGAAATGAGGAAAAATGGCAAGAAAAAATTATAAAAATGTCGGCATGCCGACATTATTGACCTAATTGCTTTAATATCAACTAATTAGAATGCTAAAGCACGAGAAAATTCAATCGATAGGTCTCTGGCTTGCCAAACCTCCAGCAATCTCTCCTCCATCGATCACAAAGCATTGGCCAGTAATATAACTGGCCTCATCTGATGCGAGATAAGCAAACAGAGAGGCCACCTCTTCAGGTTTTCCCAGTCTTCCAAGAGGAACTTTTTCTTCGAATTCTTTAAGCATATCAGGCGTATATTCCGCTTCTTGCATCGGCGTTAAAATATAACCAGGACAAACAGCGTTTACTCTTATTTTAGGAGCAAGTTCCAAGGCTAAGCTCCGGGTGAATTCTACGACTCCGGCTTTGGAGGCGTTATAAGAGGAATAAAGGTGATATCCTATTAAAGCATTTGTGGAACCCATGTTAAGGATAACTCCCCCCTCCCCTCTTGCCATGCTTCGCGCGGCTTGCTGAGCCACATAAAAAACGCCATTAAGATTAATGTTTATAACATCAAGCCATTGTTCGCGAGACATCTCCAGGAATGATTGACGGATACTGATGCCTGCGTTGTTGATCAGCACATCCAAACCGTTCATTCTATCCTCTATCACCTTGAACGCATGAACAACGCCATCGTAATCCGTAACATCCGCAATGATCGGATCTTCCAGTCCCGGCAATTCTTGTTTTATGTTCTTGCATGTGATTTCATCACGGTCTATGATGATGACTTTTGCTCCTTCCTCTAGGAAACGGTTGGCGATGGCTTTTCCGATTCCCATGGCACCTCCAGTTATCAAAATCCGCTTGCCTTGCAATCCCTTCATCTGGGCCTCCTTAAAAACTTAGGCACATGTCCCCTATTTAAGCGATGAATTTTTTCCCATCCTTATTGCAAATAATTTGGGCCACATTTCTTCCGGACAATAAGGCTGGCGGAAGCCCTCCTCCCGGTTGAACCCATTGGCCGATTAAGTAAAATTTTTTCAAACCAGGTAGCGTTTTTTTCATCTGAAGCATCATGGTTCCTGGCCCTGGTTGCCAACCCTCAAAACTCCCTCTCCAGTTATTTGTATATCTGATTATTGATGCAGGAGTGGAAACATCCATTACCTCAACCTTCGACTTAATGTCTCCGAAACGCTCCTCCAAAGCCTCTATTACCTCCGTTGCAATCCTTTCCTTTTCCTTCCTATATGTTTGCATATCGGTTTTTCTGAGATCCGCCCAATATTGATAATTGTATGTGCCAAACATGACAGTAAGGCAGGTTTTTCCTGTTGGCGCGAAAGTCGGATCAAAATTGAATATCCTGACACTGAGATTTTCATAACTATTGCTGTCATCCACAATAATAGGGTTTTTTAGCGGAAAAACCAGTGACGAAGATTCATTTTCAAAGGTTCTTGCCACTCCTAGGGAAACAAACACAAGCGAAGGGAAAACCTTCAGTATTTTGCTTTCTCCGCTGTAATAATCCTGAATTCTTTTATCGATATATTTCCCGTCCAACATTTCATAAATTGTGCTGTATCCATCCGCTGCAGAGATGACGACATCAGCCATATGAGTTTCGCCGTTCTTAAGTTTCACTCCTTTTGCACATTCGTTTTCTTCAATGACCTTTTCTACTCTTGAGTTATAAAGGATTTTTCCTCCGAGATTAAGATACTTCTCTTCGATCAACTTAGCAAAATTGAGAGAACCGCCTATGGGATAGCCGGCCGATTTTTTATGCATACTCACAAGTGTCATGAGAAGAAAAAATATGGAGCTTTCCGGCAAAAACATTTCTAAGATAGCTCTCCTGAGCAGAGGATTTTTGCACTTACTCGCAAACTCTTTTGCCGTAATTTTTTCCCATTTTCTGAATTCCCTGAAATAAGGAAGCATTTTGATCGTCATTTTCAATCCATCAATCGGATTCATCACTTCAGGGGCCTTATCTAAAGACATGTTAAAAGGCAAAAACTTCCTTATTCCACCGATAAAGTCAGCTATGAGATCAATGTCTTCAGGTGCAACTGCCTTCATCTCCTCTTCCAATCTGTCGACATCCGTATATATTCGGAGTGTTTTGCCTTTAGTGTCTTCAATTTGAAAATATATATCAAAGTCAACAAATTCAAGTTTTCTCATGTCAATAAGCTCGTTCCAGAGGCTATAAAAACTATCAGAAGGAGATGAACCGACTAGCCAGTGGATACAGAAATCGAATGTGTATCCTTTTCTTTCCCAGGCCGTGCACAAACCTCCAGAAACATTGTGCAGTTCAAAAATTTCCGTGTCATAACCATTCATCTGAAGATAGCTACCTGCACATAAACCCGAAATTCCAGCGCCTATGATGATGACTTTTTTACTGTTCATAGGTAAAACCTCCACTTTAATATTATCTCATTCGAATAATCGAATATTGAATAATGGTCGCACTAATTACTCCCTTTTCCAGAAACCGTATCGAGAGCCTGAATGAGCTCTTCCGGCTTTTGGGTTCCTATGAGTAAACGCTTTCCATCCAGAAACTCGAATTGCACTCCCCTATTGCCACTGATGTTGTATGCCTTACCGTTTTTTCCATACCGTATACCATAGCCACCATATTCTTTCAAAGCTGAATACGTTCGGATCTCATATGTTTTTATTTCTTCGTATGATATTTTGTGAGAATGGAATTGGAGAGGAAAAAACCGCACGTACAATCCATCATTCCGGACATCCGTAGCCAGTTTCAAGGAATAAAAGAAGATCGGGAACAAAACACCAAAGATAATCCAGATCATGATCATCACGGGATCCGGAGCAGGATTGTTTCCAAAAGGCTTTTTCAATACGATTTGTTGGACAGCTCCATACCAGGCGATTCCGGTTACAAACAAAACCAATAACCATACCCACCACTGGCGGAATCTTTGGACTTCAGTAAAGATTGAATAACTTGCGTTCAATTCAGTCCTCTTCTCGACCCAGTTTTCTTAAATGAACATGGCTACAACGACGCCGGTATGGGCCATTTCCACATCATATCGATCGATCTCCTCGAGCTCATGTTGTTGGATAAAGGAGCTTAATCCTCCTTGTTTCAAAAACTGACGGCCATTATCAAAATGTTCCTTGCCAGCCAATCGTTCGATACCGTATATATAAAGACTTGCCATCCGTGATTTTTTGTTCCAGGGAGGTTCGAAATCGACAAAAACGATCTTGCCATCGGGACTCAAAATCCGCCTAACCTCCTGGAGCATTTTGTTGCGTGTTTCCGGAAACTTATCATGAAGTGCATAGGATAAGATCGCCCCTCTTACACTAGAATCTTTGACTGGGACGTTAGTCGCATCAGCACACATGAACGGAATATGAGGATATTTCGAGACTGCGTAATTGACCATTCCGACGTCTAAATCCAACCCATACACGCCCTCTCCGTTTCTTATGATCCGAAAACACTGCACACCTGATCCACAGCAAATATCCAGCACAGGATAAAGATTAAAAAGGGAAACGAATTGAGCTACCCTTTTTTTAATATTTCTCACGGGGGGTTCCAGAAGCCAATCATTCAACAGGCCGCCGACATAGAGTCTTCTCAAAGGAATAATACCTTTTATTTCTTTGTTTCTGTGAAAAAAAATGCATCCCCGTCTTCAAGTTCCTTCGGATCATGGACTGGTTCCCATACAATATACACGGGATTTTCATGGTGAAGCAGATTAAGAACATCGGCAAATTGATCGCCTCTTGCAAAATAGTATATTTTCCCCTCTGAAAAATACGGTTCTGGTACTTCGTGCCCAGGTTTTGCAAATACAGCTTGAGCGATCTCTTTCCCTTCGGAATACAAATAAATGCACCGGTCCCCCCATCTTGTCCGTCTCCCCTTACTGTCATTTCCAAATATCTTTACAGAATAAGAATCAATCTTAAAGCTCGTAGCAGCCATAGGCAATTCCTCCCGCTAAAATCCCCTATATTTATTCTCATGATCCATCAGCCATTCCTTTTTCCACAATCCGTCACCGTATCCTCCCAGTGTTCCGTCGTGAGCAATAACGCGATGGCAAGGGATGATAATAGCGATATTATTCCTTCCGTTGGCGCTACCCACAGCGCGGACAGCTTTTTCATTCTTGATGGCTGCGGCAATATCTTTGTAAGAGGCTGTTCTTCCATAAGGAATCTTCATCAGCTGATTCCACACTTTTTTCTGGAAGTTTGTTCCCTCTAATTGTAATTTTATCGAAAATTCCTTTCGGTCTCCCGCAAAATACTCATAAAGCTGTCTACAACAGTCCTTTAATGTTACTGGAATGGCAGGATCGGGATCGCTCTTTTTTTCCACAAAATGGACGCCGGTTATTCTCTGTTCTGTCCCCATAATTTCTAGTATTCCTATCGGTGCATCGTAGTAAGTCTTGTAAAGTTGTTGCATATTCAGCTTGCTTATAGCATAGCCCGAATTGTAAATCAATAATAGACCCGATAAAACAAGGCATATTAGATGGTATGAAAAAGATCCGATGATATGAATTTTTCTTTTTTAAAATTTATTCTATAATAGGACATTCGTCATTTTAAGGAGATTCTATTGGGCAGATCAGCAATATTCGCTTGCTTACTTTTATTTCTTTGTATCGCCTCTCCCCTCTTTTCTCAGGAAGAAACGTTCTGTGATCAAATCGCATCCTACTCCATGGACGTGGTGCTCGACACGACAGAAAAAACAATAGACTGCATAGAACTCTTGTCCTGGACAAACACATCAGAGATGCCCACAGATGAGCTCTGGTTTCACCTCTACTGGAACGGATTCCAGAATAACATGAGTGATTTTTTGCATGAAGGGACACAGAGATGGGACCGAATTGTCCGCCAAAACAATGAAGAGGATTGGGGTTACTGCCGAGTGGAGGCCATAAAAATCATCGAAAATGAGAATTTCTCTGAGGCTGACCTCGGACCTACCATGCTATTTCGTCACCCTGACAATAACAACAAATATGACCAAACCGTTTTTTCTGTCCAGCTTCCAAAACCCATAGAGCCCGGCCAAACCATCGAGTTGGAAATCACCTTCCACTCCAAAGTCCCGCGGCCGATTCACCGGACAGGGGGACATAAGGATTATTATTTTATCGCCCAGTGGTTTCCTAAAATCGGTGTTTTTTACGAGGGGAATTGGAACTGCCACCAATTTCACGCCACGACAAATTTTTTTGCTGACTTCGGGACCTATGATGTCCGTATTACTCTTCCTTCCTCCTACAACATCGGCGCTACCGGGGAGCACCGCGAAAAGAGCGGCAACAAGGATGGCACAACGACCCACCGCTTCTTCCAGCACAGCGTCCATGACTTTGCCTGGACCGCCAGCCCCAATTACCTGGAATTTATCGAGGATTTCGAATTTGCCCCTGGAAAATCCACAGAGATCACGCTGCTTCTCCAGCCATACCATAAAAATCTCAAGGACAGGTACATGAATGCAGTGAAAAATGCCGTGAAGTACTGCAGCCTATGGTACGGTGATTACCCTTACACCACTGTCACCTGCGTCGATCCGGCCTATAACAGTCGTTCCGGTGGGATGGAATACCCCACCCTTTTCACAGGAGGAACTTATTTTCTCAGCCGCAAGGGGATATCCCGTCCCGAAGGAGTGACCATCCATGAGTTTGGGCACGGCTATTTCTTCGGATTAGTGGCAACCAACGAATTCGAAGATGCCTGGATGGACGAAGGCTTCACCTCCTTTCTAGATTCTGAAGTTTATTATGAAGCCTATGGCCGTCCTATTTATTCTAGGTCCTATTTCAACATACCCTTTGTATTCAAAGACGTTCCGATGCCGATTGAATCCAGTGGAATTTCCAGGCATCGGAGAACCTATGACATGGATACTATGCAGAATTTCACCTGGGAATTCATGGACAGAAACAGCTATGGTGCCAATTCCTACGCAAAGGCAGAATTGATGTTGAGAAGTTTGAAAAGATACATGGGAAAAGAGGTTTTTGCCAAGATGATCAAGGACTATTCCCAGCGCAACTGGTTCAAACATCCACGGCCCAAAGATTTTTATGCCACTGTGGCTGAATTTGCCGGACAGGATATGAGCTGGTTTTTAGACCAATTTATCTATGGATCGGGAAAGCTGGATTATGCCCTGGGAAACATCACGAACAGAAAAGAAAGACGACAACGGGGCTGGCTTAATGGTGAATTTAGGGAGAGTGAGAAAAAAAACTCTCCGACGAATCTTTATCAATCCGAAGTGTTGGTCCGGCGTCTTGGCGAAATCCAAATCCCTGTGGACGTGCTCATCAGGTTTGAGGATGGTTCGGAGATAAAAGAAAAATGGGATGGTCAATACCGATGGAAAAAGTATACTTATGAAACGTCCTCGAAGGTTAAGTCAGCTACCGTGGATCCTGATTTCAATTTAGTGGCAGATCTAAACCGGACAAACAACAGCTATCTTGTGAAGCCAAACAAGCTAGCCCCTATCAAATGGACAACAAAATGGCTATCGTGGCTCCAACATGCGATGGAATTTTTTTCCCTGTTCGGCAGTTGAGTTTTAAAAAGTTTGGCCGTATCCTCCTGGAGCAGAACCCACAGCTCGTAAACCCCGATAAGTGTGCCATTAGCAGTCCGAATCCCCCGATGATTTCCGGGATAGATGTAATGTGACATGCTTTTCCATCATCCCCTCCTTATTAAAGACCCAGCTTGTTGTTTGTGTATTTCGTTATCAGCAAATTTCGCAGCTCTTTGTACATTTTGACCGTCCGTTCCATATTGGATCGCGTGTAATCGGTCAGATACTTTTTGGCCATTTCCGGATTCTTCTTGAATAGCTTGAGTGCTTCCTGATCGATGGCATCGGTTTTAGCAAAAAATTCTTCCTCTAGCGGATCCCTTGCGGCTCGAAGATCCTTGATGGCATGTTGCCACCTCAGATACAAAAGATTATCCACAAAATCGATGGCCCATCGTGCCGAATCCTCGCTGAATCGGTCTGGATCATACGTCTTATACAGTGGCGATATCTCTTGGACACCCGTATAGATGGGTACATAGGTGCTGACATGTTGATTATCCAAATAAAACCAGTAGATGCCACCGATTTCTGGAGGAAGCCAACCACGCAGTTGAGCCACCATCCCATAACCACCCCGAGAAACCATCCGGCGCCAGGTGATATCTAAAAGCTCCCGTATATCCCGCGTGGGGAATGGCGTGGCTAGCGGACTTTTTTTCATGCCCCCTTTGCCATCAGGCACCATCCAATCCGTGTCTGCAGTCATATCATAAATCGTTCCTTCGAAAACGGACCGCTGGAATTCGATCACATCTTGCACGGATAACTTCTTCTCAGGCTTAACAGAGAAAGGATAAGTCGAAAGAGGCTCTAAGTACTGGTGATAAGCATCATAGCTCTTAAAAGGCGTGTTAAGTCTCTTATCGGGCCATCCCTTGTGCTGAGGGGCAAAGGTACTGAAAAAAAGCCAAAACCTGCTTGTGGCCCACTCTCTGGGCATTGGGGAATAGATATCTTGCCAGATAAACGGCTTCCCGCTTTCAGGATCGTACCATCCATGTTTTATGGCGATCTCCATGTAATTTTTCGACGCCATGAAATAGTCCGGTTGGGTAAGATCGATCTCTTTGATAATGCTCCAGTTGGGAACGACAGCCACATGGTCATCGGGAACACGTTGTGCCGCCCATATGGCTCCCAGCTCGCTGCTACCAGGCTCCCAATTCTTTCCGACAGAAAAAACCTCCAAAACCCATGCTTCTTCGGGATCTGCGATGCACAGAGCTTCCGATTCAGGACCGCAAGAGGGCAAAAACCCGTACTTTTCGACAAGCGCTGTGATCAATGCGATGGCCTCCCTTGCTTTTTTACACCTTTGGAGCGCAAAAAGCGTCGCCTGCTCGATCGTCATGATCTGTTTACCTGAGTCGATGTCAACCTGCAATTCCGGCCTCTGGCTCAATGTGCTTTCGCCTATGGCCAGTTGATGCTCATTGATGTGGGGATAGCCGGTGTGAAAATATTTGTATGTTTTGGCCACTTGAGGAATGGTGCCGATAACCTTCCCGTACTCGAGTAATGGTGTTTTAACATCCTGAAGCCCGTAATAAACCGGTGCCATGGTCCCTTTTTTAAAGGTCTGCGCAGGAACCACATGAACCCG
>Ga0114930_10004450_pt1 | contig 11845 bp, 16 predicted proteins | sample AnhtaG_FD_87300 | JGI IMG/M metagenome (GOLD analysis project Ga0114930, IMG submission 87300) | Deep subsurface microbial communities from Anholt, Denmark to uncover new lineages of life (NeLLi) - Anholt_01485 metaG | ecosystem: Environmental > Aquatic > Marine > Oceanic > Sediment | place... | reverse complement strand
TCGCTACTCCTGCCGAAAATGGGTCTCGACGTCATTGATGCGTCTGCTATCAGCCAGGACAAAACGGTCGTGGATGCCTATGTGGACGACCCGCTTGTGTATCGAGGTAAGATTCGCGCCCGCTTAGGTGCCGAACTTATTAAGGCGATACAGATACTGCTGCCTCAAATGTCGAAGATTTGCTTGCCTATCCTGATTATGCACGGTACTGCTGACCGATTGTCCGACCCAAGAGGCAGCGAGATACTGTATAACAGAGTGAGCTCTAGGGATAAGACATTGAAATTATATGATGGCTTCTACCACGAGATTTTCAATGAGCCAGGGCGTGAGCAGGTATTTGCGGATATGGAAGCGTGGTTAGTCGTTCGCATATAACTAGGTCAAGTCTATCTGTCTCCCGTCTTCGGCGACGAACGTCCTGACCAGATATGGATTTTCAGTTTGGGCAACCGCCGGGCTTGTGCTGACGAGAAATGGAGCACTACTACCTATGAGCAGTGCCAAGATAACAATTATACTTAATATTCTTTAAACCTTCACCATTAAGCCTCCTCCCAGTTTTTATAGTACCACAGCCAACCGTACCCAAGACTCCCAGAATACCTACCAACGTAAATATGAATCGGTGCAATTTCATTTTAACTTACCTCCCCTAGATATTAAGGGTTGAGTAGCACCCCAGCAACCGCCTCTACATTATTCAAGGGAGTAGATAAACAAATACGATACCATGTCGATTCTTGGCCAAGCTATCACGATATATCATACCTGTCAAGACTTTGGTAGGTTTTGTGGAACATTCTAGGAGAGTGCTCAGTTACGGCTGGTGGTTTCAACACTCCCTACAGAATGGTTACGGTTAAGGTTTATGCTCATTCTACCCATCTCAAAATCAGATATGGAACTAGCGTTCCAAACAAAAAGGGCACCAGCCACCGCCATATTACTTAGCGGTTCCAGTGCCATTCTTCTGGCCTACATTTGCTCACACCACCACTAAAATATTCTTTTCTTAAGGCTATTTTACATGTTGGAACTTGAGTTTAATCCTTATTTTTGTGGTTGTCAATACCATGTACTCGTCCAGTACATTAGTGAGACATTACCTCCTTTCCTTGATGATATTTTTGTTCATTCTACAATCAAGACCCCTGAACTCCGCTATCGGAACTCAGGGGACTCCTTCGGTTTTAATGCTATTAGCCACTCTATTGTATAACCTGTGGGTTTAGAGGTCAAGGAATAAAGCTTGTAGGTTCTGCTTAGGTATGGTTTTTAACTATTTTAGTGGAACTGCCATAAATGACAAAGCACCCACCTCTTTTTATTGGTGGGCACTTTGTCTAAACTAACCTATTATACGCTGAATCACTTCAGCGACTATTATTATACAAGGCATGTAACGATTTGTCAATACCTATATGTAATACTTATATAGTTATGTAGGAGTTCCAACTATGGACTGGACAAAATCATGTTCTCTGTTGAGGCGAACTGCTGCTGTCTGTGTTCCTGGCAGGTTGGGGTTCGGAACATAGTGCAACTCGACAATACCAGCCGCCAACGCTTCACCAACCACCATTTGCCTCCCTTCGGTGCTATCGAATTTACCTATTACCGACGGAGGTAGTTTACTTGTGAATAGCTTCCTAGCAATGAATGGCATCGACCCCCTTTCCCACTGGTCTAGATACTTAACAAATGCATACCAGTCGACCGTAGGCACCTTAGGCACACTAAGAGCTTTGAGCCCTAGCAGTTCATCAATGGAAACAAAGTCATCTCCCACTAGCTGTTTTAAATCTCTGCTCGTGCGTGCTTGGATGCCAGATAAGCAAACAAGTTTAGAGTTGTTGTGTAACCTAATTACAAGAGGCACAAAGTCGTAGTCACCTGAAATTAGAATAAACGTATTAATGTTTGACCTTGTAAAAATCAACTCTTGAGCGTCGAGAGCCAACTGAATGTCAGCGGCATTCTTTGCTACGCCTGGTCTCAAGCCAGACTCGCTGCCAAAGCTACGTTTCGCTCCAATGTATACGGGCTCTATCTGCTCCCGCTGCAATGCTGCTGGGACGCCCACAAAACGCTCCCAATCACCATATGCCTTTCCAATGATGATGGTACCGTATTTCGAGAAATGCTGCTTGATGGCCTCGACAAGAATGTGAACATCAGGAATGGCACCGAATGTGGTCTGCATACCTATGTGGATATTCTCGTAGTCTAAGAAGAGAGCAGCTTCCAAAGTAGTAATTAAGCCACCACCTCAATTAGTCTAGATGTAAATAATAGCACATGATAACTCTTCCCGCAAGACCACATCATATCCAAGAAGCTAAAAAGGACATGTGTTAGGCGTCAACCACAAATAGCAGACCCCGCTATTTAAGAGATATGCGAAACTTATCCTCACGTATACACCGCTATCACTACCGCCTCTTTAGGGTTATGCTCATCAAAGAGTATTAAGGCTACTTTCCTACCGGCTGTCATCTCAGCCGTGGGCAGGTTGCGGGCGACAGTAACGTCTTCCAGGTAGACCTTGTAGCTGCCGGCAAGCTGGACAGTAGCGGTATAAGCACCAGAGTTAAAACTTTTCAGCACTGCTTTCTTCAGTCTCATTTCCGATTACTCCTTTTCATGTCGTTATACTTCTCCCAGTGATAGCCGCTCCTCATATTCTCCCCGACGAGGATTGTAAGCCAGGGTTAGACCGAGGACTCGCTTCTTCTCAGCACTGAGCCCGGCCCGGCTGTCCGTTATATCAATCACGTCATATAGCTGTTGCCCACAATTAACCGGGATTCGAATTATGCCGCTGGCTGATTCTATTTCAGCTTCTCTTAAATAGGCTTCTCCCCGAGCTTGAGCTTTGGCTACCGTGTCTATATTCCTGTCTTCAAGCTGCCTTAGCCGGTCATAGAGCCTCTCTATTTCCTCCCAGACAAAAGAGTCCACCACTATCGATTCCTCACCTACCGGGTCATAGCCTTCAACCTGAACTCGGTTGATAGCCTGGGCTCCCTTTCTATACCTGCCCTCGAATATCGGATGGGCTGAGCCATAGGGATAGACCGAACTATCCGTATCCAGTGGATTTATGATATAGCCCTTGTTACCCTCAATAAGCAGCACATCAGGGACAAAGGATAACAGCTTGCTGATAACTGTTACTCCTTGGTTATTGGGATTGATGGTGAAATCAGGGTGGAAGCTAGTTATAACTGACGACTGAGATTTAACTTCAAGCTTTAAGCCGACTCGGGAAAGAACAAACTCAAGGATTTGCTTAACACTCATCTGATTTGAATCCTTGTTCCATCGGAATTGATGCCTGGCTCTCCAGGTGTCTATCAACCCCCAACCGTCCGAGGCGTATAGAATCAGGCTGGCTTTACCGGCAGCGCTGGTATGCTCATAGGCATCAAGAATAAAGGTTTGCCCTGAGCTGGCCTCATTACCAGCCGTGGTCAGATAGCCCGGACTGAACTCAAGCTGACAGCCGATATACAGGGCTTGTAAGCCCCCTTGCCCAGGCGAAGCATACTGTCCCTCATCATTTCTTAGCTCAACTATTAATTTACCCGATGTCTCGCTAGTCTCTTGTTTCAGGGATAGCACATCAGCAGTTAAGTTGACGGCTTGCTCCACTTTACTGGCTCGCCATACTCCGCTTGGATTTGACAGCCAGCAGTAGTCACCATGGTGAGCTATGGCCAGACCGTATTCCGAGGATAGGCTAAATGGCACTGGCTCATGCCATAGATTATCAGTGAACTTAGTGTCAGGAATGGAGTAAGACCAAAAAGGACGGTTATAGGATTCAGTACCAGTAAACTTCTCCACATAGAAGGCTCGGTAGACATCTGGTTTATCCCAAAAAACTCTATGATACTCAAAGTTACTATCTGACGGGGCGGCAGTAATTTCCTTTAGCGTTGACCAAGTGCCGGCGGTAACCTCACCACCATCACCATAGACCAGCGACCATAGCTTATAGTTGTCGCCAGTATCTTTGCCGGTGACAATGAGGTTCCAATCCCCATCATAGACGGTAGCCACACCGGATAAATCACCAGTGGACTTATCCCAGGCAGTACTACCACCCCAGTTACCATTTATCCGCTTCATGACGTATAAAGTAGCCTGGTCGGCAAAGAAGAGAGCGATATCTCCGTTAGGTTTATATGCGGCGGCAATGCCATAGATGGCGGTGGTTGGGGTGTAGCCGAGAAGCTGAGGGCTACCCCAGTTGACGCCGTAGTCGGTGCTCTTTAGCTGATAAATCTTCCGGTCACTCTTAATCCAGAAGATAGACACCTCAGCCCCTGATGAGCAACAGGCCACAATAACGGCATTATACTGGTTGGTATAAGTCCACTGGCTGAAGTTGGATTCCGGGCTAGGGTCAGCCACCCTCTGACGATATAGCTTTCTGGAATCAGCCGGGGGTGTTATCCTGACCCTGATGAGTGAGCCATCACCGGGCATGGTCACGGCATGGAAGTAGTTGTCCTCAGAGCCGTTATAGAGCCGTGACCAATCGTATCTCACCACCCCGGCAATATTATTCTTGGCTTCGAGCTTAACATAGGGGGTTCTCGTCGCCTCTTTCTGAGCAGCTAGCAGTGTTTCTGACAGGCTTCTCATCGTTTTACTCCACCAGTTGTATTATTGGGCTCCCCTTGGTCTGGGATATATTCCTTGCCCCAGAACAGGTGGCCGGCGATGTAGCCCAAAGCAAAGACCATCAGCAACCAGAAGACTGACTCCCATAACCAGTGCCCCAGCACAGCACCGATGGCAATAAGACCGATAATCCAGAGTCCCTCAAACTTATGCCAGGTATCGCGCAGGATATAGCTCCACGGTCTGCCACCTATTCTTGACCAAAGTGCTTTATAGATGTTTATCGCCATTATCTCTCCTAGGTTTAACTCAGTATCTTTCCTTGTCTAAGGCCCGTAGTCAGTTGATTTAGAGACGATGGGAAAGTAGGGTTTGTACATGGTACGGACTCTGACGCGGTTTCTCCTGCTCAGTCTCTTTAACTCACTCTTAAAAAATCTCAGCTTCTCGTTCCCCCAGGCTAGGAACTCCCTGGGGGTCATGGTACCACCGACATTGACCCGGTTGATGGCGTAGACAGCCCACTCAACAGCGGCATAGCCACAGGCTCCAGCAACAACTAGGTCTTCAAGGTAAGCGGGGATAGTAGAGCTTTCGGCGTCAAGGGTATGGAGCTTACCGTAGTAGATATAGGCATTCGAGCCATCGGGGACTTCCTCACCCAGCAGGGTTATGGTGTCTCCCCACAGGATAAACCGCTGGAATCGTTTAGGAAACTTGTCCACCGGGTATTCCACAGCTTGAACCATAATATGGTCGCTTAGGCTAGATATATCAATGTCTCTAGAGCCGAGGGTGGTGGCTTTGGTTGCCTTCTGTTCATTGGGGATAGCCTCAGATAACTCCCTGACGGCATGAGTGATGTGTCTATCTAGCTCATCATTAGTCCAGCGGTAGTTAGCCTCATCTTCGTCTCTGAGGTCACGCCTGACTATAGCCCTCATTTCGCTTAGATTCATCGCTTATCTCCTTAACTTGGCTAATGCTTTTAAGAACTTGACAACCTGAGGAACTGTAAAGCCTGCATCATTATTTAGGGCGGAGAGTTTAGCGACTATCGTCTCCGCCTCCTCCCTCTCCAGCTCCTCATCGGAAACTTCGTAAGGAATCTGCTCTGTTCCTATCAGGTTGTCTTTATTATCATAAGTCTCAATTGTTTCGTATCTTATCTCTGGCATTTCTTCCTCCTAATCCAAGCTACTGGGGCGTAAGACAATATAAGGCACTCTGGTAACGTTCTGTACTAAGGAACCCCCGGTGGTAAATGGGTCTGGTAAAGTGCCATAGGCTTGTGATACGTCCCAACCTACATAGTAACTAGAATAATTGCTACCAATGACACCCATAAATTTGCTAACCACTAATGCCTGCTCAATCTGTGGAGCCCCATCACTGACAACTGCCAGCCAGTAAAGTCCTTGAGATAGTTGTTGGTCTATGACTATCTCTTTAACACCAGTAGCCCCACAATCTATGGTGCCACAATCTATGGTGCCACAATCTAGCACTAGTGCCCCTGGATACATATTCGTGCCATTGCGGTAGATGCCAAGGCGGGCTGATTTACCAGCAGCGGCAACCTTGATTTCAGTAGCTATCCTATCTACTGTAAGTGTTCTTGCAGCAAGGTAAGGAGTAGCATAAAGATGGTCAGCAACTAATGTTTTAACGCTTGTATCCAGGTTAACAAGAACATTAGAATACTGCCCCGTTATAATCTCCTCAAACGGGTTTCTGGTATGAGCATCGAGGTCAGCTATGTGGTCAGCCAGTTGTCCTTCTAGTAATTCTCCAGCCAGTTTAAGCATGTTTTCACCTCCTAGTTTAGGGCATAGTCTGCTGACAGGGAGAATGATGTCCCTGAGAAAGCAGTTACCTTAAGGAATATGATAGCCCCTCTTGAGTCGACCACCAGGGCATGTTGTCCGGTAGCGGTAAAGGTTCTCGTGCTACCGCCAAACCATTTTTCTTGCCTCGGGTTCCAGAAAAGAACCTGAGTCTCAAGGCTGGCAAAGTCATTACCAGAGATGGTGATGTCAAAACGGCACTCCTTATATCCTCGGCTATCAACAGCACCCGAGGTATCGGCTGGGTCGGTAGCGTCAACGCTTGTAACATTACTCCGGTGGAGCTTGGGTTGTGTTGTGTAAACTTCTGCCATAATTTACCTCCTTGTTTGGAGAGGGGCCAAGCCCCTCTCCATCGGTTTACTTTAATCCTGAACCCCGATTAAAGCGGCTGCCTTAATCGAGCTAAACAAAGCTAGAGCCACATACCACTTAACCCTGGTTCGGGAAGCGTCCTTGTTCTCCAGTGAACCAATCGGCTCCGCCTGTAAGAAACCAGGACTGGTTAGGCCAGAAAGGGCACCTTCCCCAAACTGAATGGCATAGATGGTGGAGCAGGTACCGCCAGTGGTGGCTGTCTCCAGACCATCAACCAGAACATGGGTATCAAGTATCCAGTCATTGACGCCAATAGGAATACCATCCCACAACTGGATGAAGTTACCCCAGGTATCCCGGTCGGTATCCATCATCCCCCCAGCTGCTCTAACCAGAGCATTAATCTTGCGCCTTGAGCGGCGGCTCATTAGCAGCATGTCAGGCTTGCCACCCTTTACGGCATCGATAAGCTCGTCCAGCTTATTCAGGGTCAGAGTAGCTCCGGTATCCCCCATAGCTATCACCTGGTCGCTGGCAGTAGCCGTATCAATAAGCTCCTTTAGGCCATCAAACTGCTTGGCATTTTCGCCTGAGTCCCCGTAGATAAAGGTATCCTCAAACTTGTCCCGAAGTGACTTAGCCTTGAGCTCAATAACGGCGGCTTCTAAGTCCTGGACATTACTTCGGGTTGCCTTAAGGAAATTATCAACATCGGCATCGCCACCCATAATCTTCAGGTTGGCTGTTTTCTGTTCAAAGGTTGGGGTAGACTCAGCCCAGGTGTCACCCACATCGTAGAAATCGATGCTAGGCAAGGTATTTTCCTGGTTATAGGTTAAGCCATTGCCTACGATTTCAATGAAGGGGAGACGCTGCAGGATAGGTGAATCCTTAACGATAGTCTCCACCACCCCCTGTAGTAACACATCATTGGATAATTTGGATGCTTCAGCTAAAGTTAACGCCATAATTAACCTCCTTCAGAGGAAATCCTAAATTCGAATTTCTAAATCCTAAAATTTCCTTATTGTTTAGGATTTAGAGTTTAGGATTTCGTGTTTTATTGTTTACCTCCTATTGCGTATTGAATCTTTTCCCTTGGGGATAGAGCTGATAGGTCAGGTGCTGTCCTCTCCGGGGCACCAATCGGCACCCTGACCAATGAAATCTCAGCCTCCATACCTTTCCTTATCTTGGTAACAAGCTCCTTGGCTGATGCTAGAGAATCAGTTATCGCCTCAATACTATCTCCGGTAACCAGCTCCTCGGGGACATCGGGATTAGACTGAATCACTAGCGCCTTATAGCTGGCCACCGCCTGATTAAGACTCTCATTGAGTTTATTCAGGTTGTCATCGGATTCAGCCACCGCCTGCTTCAGGGCAGCGATTTCACCCCCCAGACTGGCTACTGCCTGCTCTAGTTCCGAGATACGGGTATCTCTTGAAGCCAGCTCTTGGTCTTTCTGAGCGATTAAGTTCTCAAGCTCAGCAATCCTTTCCCTGGAGGCTTCACTCTGACCCAGCTCGCCCTCCGGTGGATTCTGGACGGTAGGTTCTGCCGGGTTTAGTTCGTCATTATCTGGCACTTTTCGTCCTCCTTTTTTCGTCGTCCTTACCAAGTCTGTTAATTAACTTCGCTGGCTCATAGACAAGCATCAGGACGAAGATTCCTCAATGCCCTCTACCTGAGAATCTGAAGCCCTCTCCCTCGCTCTGTCCCGAGTAGATTTGGCATTAAGCTCCTTATTCATCCTGAGGATGGTCTCTCTCTCCTCAAGCCACCGATTAAACTCATACTCTGGGTCCTTAACCCCCAACTCGTCCATTGCCCGGCGTCTAGAGTGGATGCCGGTTTGAACCAGTGTCTGCTCGTTGGCTACCAGCCGGGTCATATCCCGGGGCAACACCGGTCCCCACACCACCCTCAAGCGGTTGGTGCCGAAGCTCTCCCCTTGGTATTTCTCCAAGAGCTTAAGCACCATTTCATTCCGCTTATTATAGACCACCGTCCTGATGAGCCTCTTTCTACGAACCTTCTGGAGCAGGGGGTGAAGCTCAATCTCCATGGCTACCCCAGATAAATCCCTCTCGGCGGCACCAAAGGCAGCCCGGGGTGATTCTGAGATATCATGCAGGGTTCTATATAGCAAATTGATATAGTCTATATGCAGCCTGACTCCACCACCCTGAAGCAAATCAAGTAGATATGCTTTGGCATCCTCAGGTATATTCCATACTGCCCCCGGCCTAACCGCAATATCCTCTGACTCCTCAACATTCTCCAGAACAGCAATGGGGTTACCGGATAACTCCAGTATCCGGGATAGCTGGCTCATTGCTCGATTCAACTCTCTCTGCGACTCCATAATCTGGGTTAGGTCGGAAATACCCCAGAATTTCTTGGGCTCTCTCAGGTTGGGATAGATGATAAATGGTATAAATCCGTAAGGATTGGGCTTCTTCTCCTGGAGAACATTATCCAGGTAAAGCTCAAAATCCCATTCTGTCCAGACCTCAACGATGGTAGCTGTCTTAGCCTTGGGCTTTACCTTATACAGGAGCTCAGTTTCCTCGGCGCTGAGAGAGTATTTAGACGCTACCCGCCATACTCTGGAAGCGTCATCCCCCAACCACCAGGCATATATCCCCTGAATATCGGGGGCAGTAACCCTAACCTGCTGCATCTCCTGGTCCCAGATAACCTTGTAGCAAGCGTCGCCGAGGATGGCGCAATCTATCTCTGTCTCCAGGTCAAGCTGCTCCAGGTTATTGCTTTCATATACTTGATATAGGGCGGCCTCCGCCCTCTGGGCTACTGCCTGTGCCTCGTCAGAGTCCTCGACAGCATCAACGGCAAAGTTAATCCCAGACATAAGGTAGCTGGTAACCTTGTCCACAAATACCTTGGCGTAGTTAAAGGTCAGGCGTTTCTCTCCCCGCCTGTCTCTACCCTCCCAGTGCTTACCCTGGTAGAAGTCCAGTAACTCCTTATACTTTCTGATTCGGTCTAAATCACGGTGGATTAACTGCATAGGAATAGAAGTCTCATTCATTTTTCACCCTCTTTAATGCTCTCTGTATTGTTCTCTGGCTGACACCAAACATTATTGCCAGTTCCCTTAGCCCTCTGCCCTCAGTAGCTAACAGTCGCTTTATTTCCCCCGCCCGTAATCTCTTTAACCAGTGTTGCCTGCCTCTGGGCTGCTCATAGATACACTGGGGAAACGGGCAATTAAGGCAAGAGCTGGCAAATTCACAGCCTTCATCTCGATAGCGACAATGCTCTGGTGGTAAATCCAATTCATCATCTCTCGGTCCTAACTCCATAATTTGCCTCGTAGAAACCTTACGCTGTCATGATAGCACATATGTTCTAAACAGGTCAATGGGATTTTGTCGCATTTTTGACCTGAGCTAGTTCAGATAAATAGGTGACACTATAATAGTGCTACTATGAGGATAATAAGTGGAGTAGTACCTGGAGCTTCTCGCCTGGCAAGGTTTCAGGTGGAGCTATCCAAGAAAGCCAGGCAAAGACTAGAATGGTTTGATTATTACAATTCACATGGTCACAATGCCCGTCTCACCTAAGCTTAATGGCCATGCGGAAAGGGCACCCCAGAACCCATACTGAGGAATTCTACGATGTAACAGACAGTTCCTTTGACCTTCCTGAACTAGGAGACGAGCTGTTAGAATGGGAGAGAACATATAATACAATAAGACCGCATCAAGCATTGGACTATATGACACCGCTTAAATTCTTGGAGCAGTGGAAGGAAACTCAACGAAAGGAGGTCATGTGTCACTAATCAAATGAACGAGTACACCTCCCGTATTGCGTCAAAATAAACTGTTACCGAAGAGGGTAGGGTTGCATCATAAATCATGTTACTGAAGCCTGATAAGTTCTCACTTTCCTCTGTTGCTGGACAGGGTATTCCGCCATAGCCCACAGATGCTCCAAGTTCTCGTTGATTTGCTTCAAGAGTGAGACTGGGTTGAGACCGTGGTAGATTGCTGCCAGCTCCTGTCGTTTAGCTTCCGTAAGCACGCCAGCCTCCAGTAATCGCTGGTAGGGTGTTCGTGCCGCGTCATAGACCTTGTGCACCTTAGCACCATGCCTTGTCTTAGTCACCAGCTTCATCACTGGCTGGAAGAAGTTGACATAGAGACGGGTAAGATCATAGACACGGTTAAGAGCCTCTAAGGCGGCTTTAGAGCTGTAGCGGTCGTAGCCTATCAGCCGTCTTACCACTGACCAGTTCTTTTGCTCTACATGACAGCTATCGTTCTTTTTGTAGGAACGAGAGCGAGTAAAGTTGATCCCCTCCCGACGGCAATAGTTATAGAGGTGCTGGTTGATGAACTCACTGCCATTATCTGAGTCCAATCCAAGCAGGGAGAAAGGCAGGCGCTGCCGCACCCGGTGCACTGCACCACCGACACGCTCCTGGCCTTTTCCCCACACCCCCATACACTCTGACCAGCCACTGGCGACATCAACGGTACACAGGGTGGTCAGGTAGAAGCCCTCGGTACTCTCTCCGCAATGGGACACAAGGTCAACCTCAAGGAAACCAGGGTGGTCCTCCTGCCAGTCGGCAAAGGTTCGGATAGGGATGGAGCTCCTTAGCAAGCTTCCCGGCTTGGTAGTGGTAAAGGGACGACGTCCTCCAAGCCGACGCCAGGGGTGCAACAGCCGGTCGATGGTAGATGAGCTCATTCGGCAAAGCTGGGCTTCGATCTCGGTCGTCATGGTCGTGTCACTATGTCTCCTTAGAATCTTGACTAGCTCTGGCAGAAATGGGTGCAAGCGCTTGGAGCACAAACGGTCAGTGGCTTCCCAGGCCACTCTTAATGCACTAGCCACAGTGGCATCATATTGCCGAGGACGGCCACGCTTTTTGTTCCCCCTGAGCTGATTTCCTCGACGGAGTAAACGGATGGCCGCCTTGCGGTGGCAGCCTATGACCTTGGTGAATTCGTCCAAAATCCTGCCTTTCTCTTTCTTCGATGCCCGGACATATCGCCCTCGCACCG
>Ga0114930_10004448_pt1 | contig 11847 bp, 5 predicted proteins | sample AnhtaG_FD_87300 | JGI IMG/M metagenome (GOLD analysis project Ga0114930, IMG submission 87300) | Deep subsurface microbial communities from Anholt, Denmark to uncover new lineages of life (NeLLi) - Anholt_01485 metaG | ecosystem: Environmental > Aquatic > Marine > Oceanic > Sediment | place... | reverse complement strand
CTGGTCTCGACCGGGCTGCACGTTCCCGACAGCGCCCTGTTCCTGCACGCTATGCGCATGTTCCGCACTGGGTTCGAGTCGCTGTACGCGACGTGCCAGTCGCCCTACGGGACCCACAGCATCGCCTACTTCCCCTTGCCGCACCTCTGGCTGTACGGCGCGCTCGGCGCGGTCGCGCGGCTCGCCGCCCTGCCCGACTTCATCGCGTACGGGTTGGCCAACGGACTGGGCGCGTTCGTGTATCTGCTGGTGGTGTACGCCTTGCTGCGCGAGGTCGCGCCCAAGCAGGCCAACCTGGCCTTTCTGCTCTACACCCTGAGCGGCGGCTTCGGGGGAATCCTGTACGTCGCCACGGGCGCGTTTGGCCTCCACGCCGCCCCGGGGTTCGAGGACTACTTCCGGCGCTACGCGCTCTACGAACTGTTCGAGGGCGCCCACCTCCAGCCGCTGCTCTGCTTTCCCCGTCTCTACTACACCGTATCGCTGGCCCTGTGCCTCGGCGCGCTGACGCTGCTGGCCCGAGGCGTCAGGCGGGCGCGCGTCACACCCGTGGTCGCGGCCGGGCTCCTGATGGTCCCCGGGGCCTTCATCAATTTGCGCTACGGCGTGTTCACGTTGGCGCTGGCGGCCTTGTTCTTGTATGCGCAATCGGAACGGCCCGCGCGGATGCGGCCCGCGCGGACGCGGTACGCGTACGGGGCGCTGCTGGCGGCGCCCGCCGCCGTCGGAGCGGCGCTGGCGCTGGCGCTGCTCCGAACGAATCCCGTCGCCATCCGGAACCATCACGACGTGGCCAGCCAGGTCATGTACCTGTCGCCCTTCCTCAGCGTCGTCGCGCTCCACCTGCTCGTCGTACCCGGCGAAGCGGCGCGACGCATCGGCAGGCTGCCGTTGATGGGACGCGTCGCCGCGTTCGGGGCGACCGGCTACCTGACTGCGTTCGCGGCGCTGTTCCTGGCGTACCAGGTCTACTACGGCAACGTGCTCGTGGCCCGCGACGCGGCCGTCGCCGTGGCGGTCTCGGACTGGGCCCTGCTGGGCGCCTGCGCGGGCGCGGCGTACGCGTTGGCCCGTCGCGGCCGTTCTGCACCGGCGTCGGAACGCGATTGGGTCGTGCTTTGGCTGCTGTTTTTCCTGGCGCTGGCCATCTCCGCCTTCGGACGCGGCTGGTTCCTGCAATTCGGGCCGCAACGGCTGCAGATCTTCCTGTGGCTACCGATCTGCGTGCTGTCGGCGGCCGGCCTCGAGCGCTGGCGCAAGTCGAGGCCGCGCGCCGCGCGCGGTCTCACCGCCGCCATGGTGGCGTGCGGGTTGACGTCGGCCGCGGTGACTGTCCTGTGTTTTCAGGGGCCGCTCGGTTACCGGCCGGGGGCATCGCCCTACGCCGCGTTCCATGCGGAGGTCATGACCGAGGCCGACGCGGCCGTGATGGCGCACGTGGGCGCCGGCATCGTGTTGGCCCCGCTCTACGCCGCGGACGTCATCGCGATGCGCCGGGGCAACCGGGTCGTCTTCGGCGTCGGGTCCTTCAACTGCTCGGACCAGCGCTTCGTGACGTTGCGCGCGCAGGTGGCCGACTTCTTCTCGCCGGCGGCCGACGACCCCCGCCGCCGCCAGTGCGTCCGAGACTGGTGCGTCGGCTACGTGTACTGCCCGGACACGTGGCCCGTGGACGCCGACACCGTCGAGCAGTTGCGTTCAACGCCGTGGCTGCACGAAGTCGCGGCCGAGGGCCGGGCCGTTCTGTTCGAGGTGGCCGCCGATCGGTCTCACCGCCACCTCGGCCCGGGCTCGTCTTCGGGGTAGTAGTGGAACGGAACCTTCTTCCATTTCGTGGGGTCGAAGCGGGTCGCTTTGCGGATGTAGCCGATGGACGACGCCTTGGGATTCAAGGGCAGGCCGCAGCCGGAGCCGATCAGGCCGGGCGCAGCGCAGCCCAGGGTCTCCTGCCACCAAGCCTCGTCGAAATAAACGCGCACCACGTCCATGTCCCCGGCGTCGTCCGTGTACAGGGCGCCGTCCTCGACCAGGAGCGGCCAGATGCGGCGCAGGCAGTCACGGGTCGACGACACGAGGTCCACGTCCAGAAAGGCGCACACCAGGGGCCGGTCCAGGGCCTCGAGCGACTCGGCGAAGTAGCCCTGGACGAACTCGCAGGCGGACAGGTCGCCGCATCGCCGGATGTTCTCTCGCACTTCGTCGAGGCCCCCCGCGAACATCCCCTTCTTGTAGTAGCCGTAGATGTGGACGTGCGGGCCGCGGTGAAGTTGCAGGGCATCGTCCGGCAACCCCTCGAAGGAGTCGCACACCCAAAGCCGGCGTTTCACGAGCGCGCACACCAGCGACAGACTGGCCGCGGTCGCCCCCTTCCACACGCCGCACTCGATCACGTCGCCCTCGACCTCGGGAGGCACGCTTAGAATCTCACGCGCCAGGACCGTGTGGACCAAGGGCGACGTGCCGGACTCGATCTCGGCATTGCAGCGGCGAAAGTCCTCGACCAGCGCCATCTTCTGATCCGGGCCGACGCCGTAGGCCGAGCCGCATTCCCCATGAACGAAGTCGTCGATCAGGGCCGCGCTGAAGGGCTCGGCGGCGACGCGCGACAACTCCCGGCGCACCATGGCCTTCACCGGACGGCACCGCACCAGCAGGTCGTACACAGGCCGCAGCCACCCCTTGAGGCCCCGGTTCACGGCCGCCCCTCCTCCCTGGTTCCCTCGGCTTCCCTTCCGCCGCGCCTACGGAACGACAACGGCACCGTCCACGCACAATTCAACAGCAACCCAGCCCGCAAAACAAGCCTCACGCCGTCCCTTCGTCGCTCGTCGCGGCCAGCCAACTGTACACGCACGGGACAACGAGCAGCGTCAGCAGCGTTGAGGTCGACAGGCCGAAGACGACCACCGTGGCCAGGGGCCGCTGCACCTCCGAGCCAATGCCCCGCGACACGAGCAGGGGAAGGAGCCCCAGGACGGTGGTGACGGCCGTCATCAGGATCGGCCGGACGCGCAACAGGGCGCCTTCGATGATGGCCTCGCGCGAGCCCCGGCCGCGGCGTCGCAGTTCGTTGAAGTAGCTCACGAGCACCACGCCGTTCTGAACGGCTATGCCGAACAACGCGATGAACCCGACGGACGCCGGCACGGAAAGGTACTCGCCGGTCAGGTAGAGGCCCAGAATGCCGCCGATCAGGGCCAGCGGGACGTTCACGATGATGATGACGGCGTCGCGCCCGGAGCCCAGCGCCAGCCACAGCATGATGAAGACCACGGCGATCACGATGGGCACGAGGATGGCCAGACGCCGCATGGCGCGCTGCTGGTTCTCGAACTGCCCGCCATATTCGATGTAGTAGCCCGGCGGCAGATCGATGCTCTCGTCGATGCACCGCTGGATGTCGGCCACCACGCCCCCGAGGTCCCGGCCGCGCACGTTGCCCTGAACGACCCACCGGCGCTGGTTCTTCTCACGGTTGATCTGGAGGGGGCCGGCCACCTCTTGTACGGCGGCGACTTGGGCCAGCGGCACCAGCGGGCCGCCTTCGGTCGGGATCTGGAGCGCTCGAATGGCTTGGGGGTCGCGCCGGAACGGCTCCTGGAAGCGCAGGTGGATGCCGAAGCGGCGCGTGTTGAGGTAGAGGTGGTCAATCACCTCGCCCCCGACGGCCAACTCCACCAGGTCCAGGATCTGGCTCACCGCGATGCCGTAGCGCGCACACGCGGCACGGTCTGCGATGACCTGCACCTGGGGCTGCCCGAAGCTCTGCTCGACCGAAAGGTCGACCAGTCCGGGCACGGACTCGATGGCCGCTTCGATCTCGCCGGCCAGATGCTTCAGGACCGCGAGATCCTCGCCGTACAGCTTGACGGCCACCTGCGCCTTGATGCCGGACAGCAGTTCGTCAAACGCGTTCTGAATGGGCTGCGTGAAGTTCAGTTGCACGCCCGGATAGGACGCGAGTTCCTCGCTCAGCTCGGCCACGAGCCTCTGCTTGGCCGCCCGCGCCGACGATTCCGGCACGGGCTTGAGCTCGATATGGACCTCCGCGTAGTTGACCGGATGGGGGTGGCTGCCCGCCTCGGGGCGCCCGATGCGCGACACGGTCTCGCGGACCTCCGGGTGGCCCATAACGCGCCGCTCGATGCCCATGACCGTCTCGGTGGCCCGCTCCAGCGAGATCGAAGGGGCCATGGTCACGCCGATTAGAATGCTCCCTTCTTCGAGCGCGGGGATGAATTCCATGCCGATCCGAGGCAGCAGGGCGAGGCTGGCCGCAAAGCCCGCCAGCGCCGCCAACATCACGACGAACCGCAGCCGCATCGCGCCCGCAAGCACCGGGCGATAGACGCCCTTGAGCACCCGGAGCACGAGGGACTCGCGGCCTTTGCCCCGGGCGAGCAGCAGCGAGGACAGCACCGGCGCTACGAACAGCGCCGCGGCGAGCGAACCCAGCAGCGCAAACGACGTCGTGACCGCCATCGGGCGGAACATCTTCCCCTCGACGCCCTCGAGCGCGAAGACGGGCAGGAACACGGCAATGATGATGACGATCGAGAACACGATGGGGCGACTGACCTCGCGGGCCGCCTGAAGGATCACCTCGGGCTTTGCCCGGCCTCGGTTCGTGGGGTCGTTCAGATGACGGTGGATGTTCTCGACCATGACGATGGCGCCGTCCCCCAGCATGCCGATGGCGATGGCGATCCCGCCGAGGGACATCAGATTCGCCGAGATGCCGCTGAACTTCATGCCAATGACCGCGATGAGCGCGCACATGGGCAGCGACAGCGCTACGATGAAGGCGGTTCGTACGTTGCCGAGGAAGGCGAACAGCATCACGAGCACGAGCACGGCCCCCTCGAGCAGCGCCTTTCTTACCGTCCACGTGGCCTGGCGCACCAGCTCGGCCTGCTCGTAATAGGGCACAAGGGTCACCCCTTCCGGGAGGGAGGCCTGAACGGCCTCGACCTTCTCGTAGAGGCGCTCGATGACGTCCGACGTGTTCTCCCCGAACAGCTTGAGCACCATCCCCGAGACCACTTCCGCCTCGCCGTTGTGCGTCACGACCCCCCGGCGGATGGCGTTGCCGTACGCGACCTCCGCCACGTCGCCTACGGTCACGGCCACGCCATGGTGCACTTTGAGCGGAATGTCCCGGATTTGGCCGAGATCCTGCACCAGGCCCATGCCCCGCACCAGCGACTCCTCCGCGCCCAACACGAGGAACTGCCCGCCCACGTTCCTGTTGTTCTGCCTGACCGCCGTCACGACGTCCTCGAGGGCGATCCCGTACTTGCGCAGGGCGTTGGGGTTGACCCGGATCTGATACTGAAGGACGTGGCCGCCGATCGACAGGATATCCGTGACGCCGGGCACGGTCTGCAACTGGAACTTCACCACCCAGTCGTTCACCTCGCGCAGGTACGCGTCGGGGGCTTTCCCCTCGGTATCGGTCCCCTCGTCCAGGGTGAGGTAGTAGATGAAAATCTGGCCGAGACCGGTGGCGATGGGACCGAGGGTGGGCGGCTCGTCCATCTCCGGCAACTCCGACATGGCGCTCGACAGCCTCTCGGCCACGAGCTGCCGGGCAAAGTACATGTCCGTGTCGTCCTCGAAATACACGTACACCACCGCCATGCCGAAGGCGGACGTGGACTTGATCTGCGTCACGCCCGGCAGCCCGTTCATCGCCGATTCGATCGGGTAGGCGATCAGGCGCTCGATCTCCTCCGGCGCCCTCCCATGACCCTCCGCAAACACCGGCACCATAATCGGTGAGATATCGGGGAAGGCATCCACGGGCATCCGGTTGTACTCGAACAGACCGTAGCCCACCACGACAACCAGGGCGATGATCACCAGCGCGCGCCCTTTGAGCGCGGCCTCGACCAGTGCATCAATCATGGTGTGTCCTTCGGGTCCGGGCGTGGGGTGCGGTCCGGCCTCAGTGGCCGTGACCGGCGTGCGCGCCCAGTCCGCTCGTCATCATCTTCGCTTTCAGTTCGAAGGCCCCCTGGGCCACGAAACGTTGGCCCGCCGACAAACCCGACAGCACTTCGACGCGGTCTTGCGTCTCGCGCCCGAGCACCACGGGCGCCGGTTCGAAAGACCCCGCCTCCTCGACGAAGACCACGGGGCCTGCCTCGAGTCGTTGGATGGCGTCTCTCGGGACCACGATCGGCGCCTCGTCGTTGCCGATCGCTATCTTCGCGTCAACCAACAGGCCCGGGCGCCAGTCTCCCTCGGGGTTGGGCAGGATGGTGCGCGCCAGCGCGGTCCGGGTTTCTCTAGCGACAATGGGCGACACATAGTCGATGCGGCCTCTTGTGGCGGGGACGCCCGGAGGACCGCACACCCAGACGTCCTGCCCCTGCCACACCGAGGGCAGGTCCTTCTGATACACACTCAGATCTATCCATACCGAACGGAGGTCAGCCACGACGAAGGCGTCGGTCTGGGCCTCGAGCGCCTCGCCCAGCACGATGTGTTTCTCAATGACCTCGCCGTCGAAGGGGGCCCTGATCTCGTAGCGAGTCAGCATGGCCTCGGGATGACCGGCGATCCGCTCGAGGCACTCATCCGACACCCCGACCGCCCGCAGCTTCTGCTCCGCGGCGCGCAGCTCGATCTCGGCTTCCTCCAAGACCCGTTCCGCCTCCAGATACTCCCTCTCGGCCGAGATCTCCTGCTGCCAGAGGGCCTTCTCGCGCTCATACGTCCTCTGGGCAAGCCGAAGACGGGTCGATGCCGCCAGATACCCGGCATTCGCATCGGCCAGTTCCCGGCTTTCCAGAACCGCCATCACCTCCCCGGCGCGCACCTGATCGCCGACCGACTTCCGCACCTCGACTACGACGCCGGCAAGACGCGGAACCACGTGAGCAACCGCGTCCTCGTTGAGCCTCACTTCCGCCGGCAGCTCGAGATCGAATGACAAGCTTCCGGGCCCGGCCGTTTCAAGGACAATGCCGAACGTTTCCCGCTCCCGCTCGGACAGCCCGACCCGCTCGTGGTCCGCCTCCTCACCGGCGTGGTCATGACCGGCGGCCTGGTCCGTGTGGTCCGCCTCCTCACCGGCGTGGTCCTGACCGGCGTGTCCATGGGCCTCCTCGCGGGAAGCGGGCGCCGCCGCCGCGCGGGTGGAAAGGCCGAAGCCTCGACCGACGGTCAGGGCCAAGGCCAGCCCCGTTGCGGCCAGCGCCGGAACGAGTACCGCGGCGATCATTCGATGGGCAGTCCTGCGTGCCATTTCACTCCTCCTGTTTCGAAGCGGAGATGTCCGCCTCGCGCCCTTGGGCGCTCTCGCCCAAGAGACGTTCGACCTCCATGACCCCCTGCTGGAACTCGGCTTGCGCCTCCAACAGTTGGGTGCGCACCTCGAAAAGCGTCCGCTGGGCGTCCAGTACCTCGAGGTAGCTGAACTTGCCCTGGCGGAACCCCCGCTGGGTCAGTTCAAAGGTCCGGGCGGCGTTAGGCAACATGTCCGCATCGAGCGCCCCGAACGCCTCATACGCCGCCATGGCCGCGTGGTACCACGCCGTCAGCGCGGCCAGCACGGTGACTTCGGCGGCTCGCCGCTCTTCGCCGGCCGCGGTCGCCACGTGCTCGGCCGCTCGAATCGAGCCTTGGTTGCGGTTGAACAAGGGCAGCGGGAGCGACAGCTCGAGAACCAGGCTCGCGTCCCAACCGTCCTCGAAGCTCGAGCGACTCCTCGAGAAGAAAGGTCCTTCGGGGCCGAACCCGTAGCTTCGGACGTCGTGACCCCGCAGGGGTTGCGCCTGTAGGCCAAGGCTGACCGTGAGGTCGGGAACGCGCCGGGCCTTCTCGAGGCCCACGGCGGCGCGGCGGCGCGCCACCTCGGAGACCCACCGGGCCAGGTCCGGATTCCCGGCCGTTCGCTCTTTCAAGACCTCGAGTGGAGACAGCGGCTCGGGGGCCTCGAGACGCCCGAAGACGCGCCCGAAGGCCGCCTCCGTGTCTCCCCACGTCGAAGCCAGTCGCGCGCGGGCCGCCTCGAGGTCGCGCTCCGCGCGCTGGACGGCAATCCGTGCCGAAGACCGTTCGATCTCCGCCTTCCGCAACTCAAGCGCAGCGATCTGACCCGCTTCGACGCGCGCGGCGGTTGAGTCCCGGACCTCTGTCGCGAGTGCCGCCAGCTCCCGCCTTATGGCCAACCGCTCCTGTGCGGCGAGCGCCTCGACAAACGCCTTGCCCACCTCGGTGAGAAGGCGCGCCCGCGCCACCTCGTAATCCCACCGTACCGTCTCGACGTCGCCGGCCGCGAGCCGGATGCGTTCCGCGCGCTTCCCGCCCAATTCGATCACCTGGTCGAGCCGCAGCGTGAACGTTGACTCCCTGAGACCGGAATCGGCGCCCTCCTCGATCTCCATCTCGAACTCGCCCAGCGGCCCGGCCAGACCTCGCTCTGGGGGCCCGCCCAAGCGCGCGGTCCGTGTCCGCGATTCCGGCCCGGCCCGCCATCGCATTCCCTCGACCTCGAGCGACAGCTCCGGGTTCGGCCAAAGCCCCGCCTGAAGGTGCCGGGCCTCGGCCGCCCGGATATGCCATGCGAAGGCCTTGAGCTCGGGGTGTCGCTCCAGGGCGAGGGCAAGCGCTTGGCGCAACGTCAGCCCGTCCCCTCGATACATGGCCGGGGCCCCCGCCGCGGAAGGCGGCGCAACCCCGGCGCCGTGCCCCACGGTGCAAGTCAACCAGGCCATGATGATGACGGCGCATCGCCTACGCATGGCTTCCCGACTCCCCCCCTTCCATGGCCGCCGGCCGACCTCCGCCGGAAAGGCGTCCGGCCGCAGCGCGGCCATGGCGCTTGTGAGGCCGCAACGGGCGGCCCTCTTTATCTGATGTCGAGACAACGTGTGTCACGTGAGTTCCTCCTGCGGGGTGGCTGGCCAAAGACTGCCGGTGCGGGCGCCATCTGCGCCGGACAAAACGGAATCAGGGACTGGGCATGGGCGAGGGGACCGAAGGGTGGCTCAGATGATGAGCACCGCCGTCCGAATGACGGCAAGATGGGATAGCTGGGCGAACGCGGATTCCGTTGTCCCGCCTGGGCAGGAGCACATGGCAGGGCCGTGGTCAACCGAGGTCGACGCCGGAACCAGCGGCACGTTCCCCGCCGCCGGCGGCGTCGGCATGGGGAAGGGACCGTGGCTGAGCAAGCCCCCCCACAGGGGGATGTCTATGCAAGAGCCACAGGACCACTTGCGCGGCTCGCATCGACTCGCACCGGCTCGCCGCTGCGGGCTGCTTGCGTTCGCAGGGGGCGTGCATACCCCGCCGAGTGCGGCCTTCAACGCGACGTGCCCGTCTTCGCCAATGCACAAGACTATCGCGTTCGCCGCCGCCAGGCTGCCCCCCAGGCACACAGCGACAAGAAACACCGCCGTCGTCTTTCGCGCAAGCCGTTTCAGCACGTCCGAACGTATCCTTTCATAGCGTATCCTACATGCCGTCCCTAAGGGTTGTCAAGCAGCGGTCATTCCAGTTGGCCTCGTACTCACACCCGCCTCTCTGGCCCGCGTGCTCTCGATCTCGCCCCCGAATTCGAGAGCCTATCGCGTATCACCATCGCTCCTCGTCTTTCGACGTGACCACGACAGCGCGTCTGCGGCGACACCTTGCGGGGACCACATGGAAACGCGAGGCAGCGCGAGCTCGGGAATGCAACAAGGGGCTTGGCGCATCATTTCGATCACACGATGACGAAAAATGTGTTATGATCGAAAGTAGGGTCCAGAATGAGGTGTATATGGCAACAGACAGCAAGATCCTGGTGGTGGACGACGAGATCGTCATACGGACCCTGTTGGTGGACATCCTGGACGAGGAGGGCTACGACGTCGAGACGGCGGGGAACGCACGCGAGGCCCTGGCGTTGCTGGACGACCCCGGCGATTTCGTGATTCTTTTCACGGATATCATGATGCCAGAGGTCAATGGAATCGAACTCATTCGCGAGGCCCGCAAAACCCACCCTGAAATTATCCCCATCATTATGACGGGCTTTGCCACCCTCGAGACCGCACGCGCCGCCGTGAAGGAGGGGGCCTACGACTATGTGCTCAAGCCCTTCAGCATCAGCGAGATCAAGCTCGCGGTCACCAATGCGGTCGAGCGACACGCCCTGCTCAACGAGAATGCGCGCCTGCGCGAGATCACGGAGTTGTTTCACATCAGCGAGGCCGTGGCCGCCATCCGCAACGAGCGCGACTTGCTCGATTTTGTCCTCCGGGCGGCCCTCGAGCGCGTGCGCGCCAAGCGCGGGTCGCTCATGATGACGACGCCGGACGGCCAGGCCCTGCAAGTGGCCGTCAGCGTCGGGCTTCCGGAAGAAGGCCGGAAGGCGGTGGTGCCCGTGGGGACGGGCATATCGGGTTGGGTGGCCGAGCACGCCCAGCCGCTCCTGGTGGAGAACATCGAGGACAACGCGCGCATGGCCGCCATCAGCCGCAAGCTTGAAGACCGCTCGTTCATCTCGGTGCCGCTCGAGCGCAAAGAGCTTTCCGGCAAACAGCACATGCTGAGTGCCGTCGACATGCCCCGCGTCCTCGGCGTCCTCAACGTCAATGAAAAAAAAGGCGGCGCGCACTTCAACGAAGGCGACCTCAAGATCATCAGCATCGTGGCCAACCACGCGGCCGCCGCCCTCGAAAACGTACGACTTATCCAAGACGTCGAGGCCGCCCATCTCTCGACCATCCGGTCCATCACCCTCCTGCTCGAAGCCAAGGACCCTTACACGCGCGGTCACAGTGAACGCGTGCGGGACTACTCGGCCCTGGCCGCGCAACGGCTCGGCATGTCCGAGCACGAGGTCGAAGTGCTGCGCGTAGGCGCTGCACTGCACGACGTGGGCAAGGTCGGCATCAAAGACGAAATCCTGAACAAAGTCGGCAGTCCCACATCCGAAGAGTGGGACATGATCAAGCGCCATCCCCTCGTGGGCTACGAGGTGCTGCGGCCCGTCCACATGCTCACCGAGGAGCACCTCCAACTCGTGCGCTGGCACCACGAGCGCGTGGACGGCAAGGGCTATCCGGACGGCCTCAAGGGCGATGAGATACCGCCGTTGACGCGCGTCATCGTCGTGGCGGACGCCTACGACGCGATGGCCAGCAACCGCGCGTACCGGCCCGCGTTGTCGCCCTCGGCGATCCGGGAGCAACTCATCGAGTTTTCGGGCACCCAGTTCGACCCGGAAGTCGCCCGCATGTTCGTCGACCTCATGGACAGCGGCGCCATCCCCTAGCCGCCCGCCAACCGGGGCCGTTCCTCGCGACTCGGGTTCTCGGCGCGGTTTGTGGTACACTTTCGTGATAGGCCGGGTTGGGCCGCGGCCTGCACGCAAGCCCACAAGCATTTCTTGCGGCGGAGGTTATCTCGGATGGCCGAGTCTGCCGATAGACTCCACAGCCTCGATTGGGACACGGCTCTCGGGCAGGGCCGGTCGCCCTTCCCCGGTTCCCGCAAAACCTACGTCACCGGCAGCGACCCCTCGATACGCGTCCCCATGCGCGAGGTCGCCCAGACCTCCACCAAGGACCGGGCCGGCCACGAACTCCCCAACCCACCCATCACCCTGTACGACACGTCCGGGCCTTACACGGACCCCGAAGCGTCGTTCGACTTGCGTGTGGGCCTCGAACCTATCCGGCTGGCCTGGGTTCTCGACAGAGGGGACCTCGAGGAATCGGCGCGTCTGACCTCGGCCTATGCCCGCGAACGAGAGCTCGACCCCGCGCTGGCCGCGATCCGTTTTCAGCGCCGCCGCAAGCCGTTGTGCGCGAAGGCCGGCGTGCGCGTGACGCAGATGCACTATGCGCG
>Ga0114930_10004446_pt1 | contig 11853 bp, 9 predicted proteins | sample AnhtaG_FD_87300 | JGI IMG/M metagenome (GOLD analysis project Ga0114930, IMG submission 87300) | Deep subsurface microbial communities from Anholt, Denmark to uncover new lineages of life (NeLLi) - Anholt_01485 metaG | ecosystem: Environmental > Aquatic > Marine > Oceanic > Sediment | place... | reverse complement strand
CTTTGTGGCTGAAATATTATGTTATCTTAACACATAACGATTAACGATATTCATTAAACTTTAAGTATCTTGACAGTGGTTTCAATTGTACCAACGTGTCCATCCCGATACCTTACCTGACCTTTAACCTCTAATTCTTTTTTATCGGAATACATGGCATCGATCAGGTCTTTGTACTGTTCAAAGACAAATTTTCTTCTAACCTTACCCGTCCGGGTTAATTCCTCGTCATCTGCATCGAGTAACTTGTAAAGAAGAATAAAATTAACAAGTTGCATCGGTTCTGGCAGCTGGGTATTTACCTGTCTGATCTCTCCCCTGATAAGATCTTCTACCCCAGGTTGCTGGGAAAGGTCTGTATAGGTAGTATATGGTATCTTTCTTTCTTCTGCCCAGTTACCAACATTTCCGAAATCAAGGTTTATGAAGCCAGTGATATAAGGTTGTCCTTCGCCAAAGATTACAGCCTCCTTAATATAGGGGCTAAATTTTAGTCGTGTCTCAATAAAGTCAGGGGAAAAGGCCTCACCCTCTCTTGTCCTCATTATTTCTGCCTTTCTCCCGATAATGAGAAGGTGCCCGTCATCATCTATATATCCGGCATCCCCTGTATGGAGCCAGCCATCTCTTAGGGACTTGGCTGTTTCCTCCGGGTCTTGATAATAGCCAGCAAAGTTCGATTTGCTTAAAACAAGGACCTCCTGATCTTCGCCAATCTTTACCTCTGTACGTGGCAAAGGTACCCCCACGGTCTCTAACTTAACCTCATCATCCGGCTGAACCTGAAATATGCCACCTGCCTCAGTAAGTCCGTAACATTGCTTTAGATTTATTCCATTGGCCCTGAAGAATCGGATGACATCGGGACTTATAGGATGTCCCCCTGTATAGGCGCCCCTAAATTGCAGACTGCCTACCCTGTCCATGAGAGGTCTAAACATAATACGAGATGATATCCAGTAAAGAGATCTTAGATATAGGGGAACTTCCTTTTTCTCCGACTCCCTATCAACAACCGCCCCTCCAATCCTCATGCAGATTTTAAATAGAAAGCGCTTGATGAAACCGGCATCACTAATCTTTACCCTGATCTTTGAGGCAAGATCTTCCCAGAACCAGGAGGCAGTAATGATAACGGTTGGCCCGATTTCCCTGAAATCCTCCACAACTGTCTCAAGCGTTTCAGGAAAGTTCATGATCATTCCACCTGAAAGTGTTACTCCCATACCCCACATCTGGTCCACGATCCATGCTGGCGGAGTAATCGAGATCCAATTATCACCAGTCCCGATCGGGGCAGTCTCAAGCCATTTTCTTGCCATCTCGGTGAAATTTTCATGTGTTATCATAGAGAGTTTTGGAAGGCCGGTAGTCCCTGATGTCATGATCATCAAGGCTACTTCATCCGGCTTTCCCTTGCTTAACTCATCAGCAAATAGATCTGGCGATTTTCTGTCCAAATCTGCGCCAAGCTCTAAGAGCTCCTTAAAGCTCATAAGCCATGGATCATTGGTGTAGGTCCTCATGCCGGTTGGATCAACATATATAACCTTCTTAACAAAGGAAAGTTGTTCTTTGACCTCTAGTAGCTTGTCTACCTGTTCCTGATCCTCAGCTATCACAAGGGCTGCCTGCACCCTACCAAGACCAAACGCGAGTTCTTTGGCTACCGCCGAGGTAAATAAATTCAGAGTGACTGCCCCAAGGGACTGGGCCCCAAGTTCAGTAAAGAGCCATTCAGGGTGATTATTGGTGATGATGCCAATATTTTCACCCCTCTTGAGCCCAAGGGTCGTTAAACCTAAGGCCACCTTTTTTGTATACTGTAAATAGTCATTCCAATTATAGGTCTGCCATATACCAAAAGTTTTTTCCCGGATAGCAGTTCTTTCTGAACCTAATTCCTGAGCCTGTTTTTCTAAAATCTGTGGCAGTGTATAGTGGGTAAGGATGGATAGGGTGTGTTCGTCTAATCGTTCTATCTTTTTCAAGCTACAACCCTTTTTAATTTTCGATTGACAATTGACAATTGACAATTTTCACAGGTGGATCATTTCAATTTTCAATCTTCAATTCTATTGCCTTTCTCGCCGTCTTCCTTGAAGACATAAAGATGGCTGTTAATTCCTCTGCTTCTTTAAGTAACGGAAGAACTCGATTTTGACTTAGCAGTTGCTCATCAATGATGAACTCCAGCCAGAAGTGTGCCTCATCCACTTCTTCCAGTACAATACTCAGTTTTGAAATAAAACTTGCCTTAGATTGTGCGATGCACGCAGCGCGATAATTCGAGGCAACTGAAGTAGAACACCGGATTAATTGCCCCTGAATGTGATTACCTAAATAGGTTCACGGCAAAGCCATACTCAATTTTACGCAACGATGAGCAAATTCTTTTGTTCTCTGTTTTAGGGCTTTTTCATCCATGTATCCCAATGGAACATTTTCTTCGCAGCGGGATTCAATTTTCAATTGTCAATCTTCAATTGTCAATCTTCAATTCCTTTTACATTTTCACGGCTTCTCCAAGGTAGGCCTTGATTACCTGAGGATGATCTTGAACAGTCTCTGGTGGACCCTCTGTTATCTTTTTTCCAAAATCCAGGACAACAACCCTTTGTGAAATGCTCATAACAACTGACATATCGTGTTCTACCAGGATCATGGTCTGGCCCCATCCCTCGTTTAACTCCAGCAGGAATCGTACCATATCTTCCTTTTCCTCTAAGGTCATTCCTGCAAAGGGTTCATCTAGAAGTAAAAGCTTTGGTTCCAGGGCCAGGGCCCTTCCTAGCTCGACCCTTTTCCTTAAACCATATGGAAGGGATCCGACCGGTTTTTTTCTGATGGCTTGCATCTCAAGGAAGTCAATAAGTTCCTCTAAGACCTGGCGGTGGCGCACCTCTTGCCTCTTTACCGATGAAGAAAAGACAGAGGCCAAACCTACACCGTAGTTGGTGTGGATATGCCTGGCCAAGAGCATATTTGAAAGGACGCTTATACCCGGGAAGAGTTCAATATTCTGAAATGTTCTTCCAATACCCAGGCCTGTAAGGCGGTGGGTTGACATGGAGGTGATATTCTCTCCATTGAAGATGATTTTGCCCTTTTGTGCCCTGTAATATCCTGTCATGCAGTTCAGCAAACTTGTCTTTCCAGCCCCGTTTGGACCGATTATTGCTAACAGTTCCCCTGTGTGTAGTGATAGATCGACACTATCAAGGGCTACAACACCTCCAAACTGTAAGGATAGGTTCTTCACCTCCAACTCAGCCCTTTTTTCTTCAGGCTGCTTGGAGGTGAAGATACTTGGCTGACCCCTAAAGGCCTTCATCTATCTCCTTTTCAAAAGTTTAATCCTTTCTTTTCCAGGTACATAGAAGGTAGTAAGCGGTGTATAGGTGGCATCCTCATGAATTTGAACAATCCTTGCTGTAAATGAGGCACTATGGTCAGTCTTTGTGTAGGTAATATTGGGCACAAGACCCCCAAAATCCTCATCCCTGAATGTCTCGAGGGCGTCATTAATGGTTTCGCTGTTTATTTCCCCGAATTTTTCATGGGCCCGCTGAAATGCCCTTTCCATAATCATGGCGATGACAACACCTTCCCAGTAGGAGACATCAAATTTGGTTGCACTCTTGTACCGCTTCCACAATGTCTCCATAACCTTCACTCCAGGAGAACCGTCAACAGGGAGACATCCCATAAATTGCATATACATCCGATCCCTGATCAGGCCTTTACCCCTAGGAAAGAAATCCGGATCCGTGGATGTCCAGGTTCCAAAGAAGGGCACATCATAGTTAACCCTGTCCGCAGATTTAAGGGCCATGATGATTGCAGATGGAAGACACTGCATGAATGTGTATTCTGCTCCCGCTTTCTTAAGACGGAGGCATTCAGTGTTAAGATCAAGGGTCCTTGGAGGGAATTGTTCAATGGCTACTATGTTTATGCCGTGTTTGGCTGCATATTCTTTGCTCGGGGCGTGAATAGACTTTCCGTAGGCATTGTTGTAAGTCAGGAGCCCAACCTTGGGGGCCTCTCTTCCTCTATGGATGGTCCTGATATATTCTAACACCGCGCAGCTATCCATGATATAACTGCCAAAGGGCAGATATGCATAATCAACTGGAGGCTTAAGAATTCCCTGGTAGGTGGAATAATTAATGTTAGGTGTTTTGTATTTCTGGATAATTGGTTTGCACATGATTCCAGAGCCTGCATCCCATGTGGCTATCATATCCATCTTATCAGAGGTACAGAACTTTTTGACATATTTAATCGCCTCAGGAACTTTATAGGCATGATCAACAACAGTCAGATCTATTTTATTACCTGCAATCCCTCCCTTTACCTCGTTTACATACCTGGTGTAGTCTTTATGGCCTTTGGCATGGAATTGGCCCCAACTGGAGGCCATCCCTGTCAGGTTAATTATGGCCCCTACCTTTATTGGTTTCGCCCATGCAAAGGTGCCCAAACCAAAACAAACAAACCCTGCAATGAGTGCTAAAATAAATAACTTTCGCATAATAATTCCTCCCTGTTTAAAATTGTTATAAACCTAGCCCAAAAGGACAAACATTAAGGGTAACATCTTACCCCTTCAGCCAAAATATTGTTAACTAGTCCCTGAACGAAAACCTCTCTCAGGATATAGGCCCGAGGCTAGTTGTAGCTAATCCAGTTTCAAAATGAAAATTAGGGGTTTTCGTTGAGACATTAGTTATGCTATAGCTATTTCATAGCTGCAACTGTCGAATTGTTATGAATATAGAATATTTTTGTCAAGAAAAAAAGGGAAAAATTTGTTAGGGAGGATGCGACATGCTTATAGGAGATATCTTAGGACGGAATGCCAGGATGTATGGTGACGAGATTGCCCTTATTGAACGGGATCCTGGCAAAAATAGAAGGAAAGAGATAACATGGAAGGAGTTTGATGATCAGGCCAACAGGTTTGCAAATGCCCTCATAGGCAAAGGAATTAGAAAGGGTGATAAGGTTATTCACCTCATGATGAACTGTCTTGAGTGGCTACCAGCCTACTTTGGAATTTTGAGGACCGGGGCGTGGGCGGTGCCATTGAATTTCAGGTTTTCTGCTCAGGAGATAAGACTATGTGCCGGGATCGCTGAAGGTACGGCCATGATCTTTGGAGAGGAATTCATAGAAAGGGTAAACGAGATAAGGGGAGATTTAAGTACCATAAAGGATTATATCTTTATGGGACCAGATGAGATCAGGCCTGATTATGCAGAAAAATATGAGAATATTCTGGAAAGGAGTTCTCCGGGAAACCCTGATGTTTCAATGAGTATAGAAGACGAGGCAGGCCTTTATTTCACCTCTGGTACAACAGGTACACCAAAGCCGATCCTTTTGACCCATAGAAACCTTGAGGCTGCCTGCATAGTTGAAAATCGCCATCACAATCAAACACATGAGGATAATTTTCTTTGCATTCCACCCCTGTATCATACCGGAGCCAAGATGCACTGGTTTGGGAATTTTATAGTTGGGGCTAAGGCAGTTATTCTCAAAGGGGTAAGGCCTGAGTGGATCTTAGAGGCTATATCAGAAGAGAAGGTAACTGTTGTCTTCCTGTTGGTTCCCTGGGCACAGGATATTCTTGTGGCAGTAGAGAATGGAGATGTAAGACTTGCTGATTATACACTGGATCAATGGAGATTGATGCATATTGGTGCCCAGCCAGTACCACCAAGTCTGATAAAGAACTGGAAAAAGGTATTTCCTCATCATGACTATGATACCAATTATGGTTTAAGTGAGACAACTGGACCAGGATGCGTCCATCTTGGAATAGAAAACATACACAAGGTCGGGGCCATTGGTGCCCCTGGTTTTGATTGGGAATGTCAGATAGTAGATGAGAACAGGAACCCTGTGCGTCAGGGAGAAACTGGTGAGCTCGTGGTAAAGGGGCCAGGGGTGATGAAGGAGTACTATAAGAACCCTGAAGCAACAGCCGGTACCCTTTTTAAGGGTTGGCTTCTAACAGGTGACATGGCCAGAATGGATGAGGATGGCTTTATATGGCTGGTGGACAGAAAAAAAGATCTTATCATCACCGGAGGAGAGAATATCTTTCCAGTTGAGATTGAGGATTTTCTTGCAGGCAATGACAAGATCCACGATACTGCTGTTATCGGTATACCTGATGAAAGGCTTGGTGAGATTCCAGCGGCCATCATTAAGGTAAAGCCTGGAAAGGTGATGACTGAGGATGAGGTAAACGAATTTTGTCAGCAATTACCTAGGTATAAGAGGCCTCGAAGGATATTCTTTGGTAATGTGCCCCGGAATCCCACCGGCAAGATAGAGAAACCAAAACTCAGAGAGATCTATGGGCACGGAAAGGAGAGTTTTGAGATTAAATAGTTATCCGTCTTGTATTTGTCTTGACAGGATCTTCTATTAAAAGTTACGAAATAGCTAAATTGCAGCTAAAATATTACTAACTATTCAGCCACTAAGTCACCAAGACACAAAGGGAAAAATTAATTATATTCTCACATCGGCAAGGGAAGATTCCATTGCGAAAAATAGTAGATGCTGCCTATAGCGTAGATATACAAGAATTGTCCTATAATCTTGGTGCCCGCCCTGGCGCGATATGATTGAAATAAGCTATTAAAGCTTTAATATCAAAGAGGGGGTGCCATAGAACTCAGTCATTACATGCCAGGTCTGGGCCAGGGACTTCGTGTCTTTGTGGCTGAACAAATAATACCAACCTTAAGTACGGGTAAGAATATGCATAAACTACTCACAGATTCGCCAGGAAAAGAGATCTTCTTACTGGGTAACGAGGCCATTGCAAGGGGTGCTGTTGAGGCAGGTATTGCCATTGCTACATGTTATCCGGGGACCCCATCCTCAGAGATTCCGGATACTTTTTTTGCCATGTATAAGGAGGGTGGATTCTACTTTGAGTATTCGACAAACGAGAAGGTAGCATTGGAGGTGGCAGCCGGTGCTGCCATTTCGGGTGTAAGAAGCATATGTACCATGAAACATGTAGGGATGAACGTTGCCGCTGACTCCCTGATGACACTGGCCTATCTTGGTGTTAGCGCAGGTATGGTTATTGTAAATGCCGATGATCCATCTTTGTTTTCAAGTCAGAATGAGCAGGATAACAGGTACTATGCGAGACTCTCCGGACTGCCTATGTTAGAGCCAACAACCGCCCAGGAGATGAAGGATATGACGGTTGCCGCATTTGGCCTGTCTGAACAATTGAAGTTACCGGTTATCTTGAGGACCACAACCAGGCTGAATCACCTTAGGGGAGTAGTCAGATTCGGAACAATTCAGCCGATCAAATCAAAGGGTTTTTTTAAGAAAGACCCATTCCATTATGTGGCAATTCCTGCTGTTTCCAGGAATTTGCATAAGATCCTGGTAGAAAAAAATGATCAGGCATTGGAGCTGTCTGAGAACTCAGAGTATAATCAGATTATTGGTAAGGGGAAGTGGGGTATTGTTACCAATGGCGTTAGCATGAACTATGTTCAGGATGCTATTGGTGATCTTGGAATCGGTGATAAGGTGACTATCCTCAGGCTGGGTTTTTCTTATCCCATGCCGAAAAGAAAGATTGGGAAATTCCTCACCGGTGTAGAAAAGGCCCTGGTGGTTGAAGAGCTTGAGCCGGTAATGGAAAATGACATCAGGTCAACGGCGCAATCTAAGGGGATCGGTATCCCTATTGATGGCAAGGGAGATGGCCTTTTTCCACGACTCTACGAGTTTGATCCAGGCCTCGTTCGAAAGACTATTGGCTCTTATTTCAAAGTGCCTGACACCTCCCCAAAAGCAGTTGATGTCACGGGTATTCCTGATCTTCCAGGCAGGCCACCTAATCTCTGTGCTGGTTGCCCTCACAGGGCTATGTACTATGCGATAAAAAAGGTTTATGGCCCGGATGCTATTTACCCGTCAGATATTGGCTGCTACACCTTGGGCTTGCTTCCTCCCTTGTCTATGGCGGATATTGTCATATGTATGGGTGCCTCTGTCGGTTCCTCTTGTGGTATAGCAAAGGCGACAGATCAGAAGGTCGTCTCATTTATAGGGGATTCAACCTTCTTCCATGCAGGTATTCCTGCTCTGATCAATGCTGTTCATAATAACCACAGATTTACCCTGGCAATCCTTGATAATGGGACGACTGCCATGACAGGCCATCAACCTAACCCTGGTGTAGATACAGCTCCCATGGGTGTTGACACGAAACAGATTTCTATCGAGTCGGTGGTAAGAGGTTGTGGCGTGGAGCATGTCCAGGTAGTCAATCCCCTTCAGGTCAAGAAGAGTACTGAGGCAGCACAGGCATCAAAAGAATTTGACGGCATCTCGGTGATCATATCTCAAGAGTTGTGCCCGCTGTTTGCCAGGGTGGTCAAGAAGGCAAAAAAGATCAGACCATTCTATGTCAATCAGGACAAATGTAAGCAGCACCGCGACTGTATTGATCTTCTGGCATGTCCGGCAATGTATATTGCTGATGGTAAGGCTATGATAGACGAGAAGCTTTGTATTGGCTGTACTGTTTGCGCACAGGTCTGTCCTGAGAATGCCATTCTTCCATTGAAAATTGAAGATTGAAAAAGGAATAATTGTCAATAGTGAATCGAAAATGGTCAGTCGAAAAAGGAGTTGAATATGGAAACCAAACGGATAGTCTTTGTTGGTGTTGGAGGTCAGGGAAATCTTCTTGCAACAAGGCTGCTTGGTGAGGCCTGCTTATCTGCTGGGATACCTGCGGTAGTAAGTGAGATTCACGGAATGGCCCAGAGAGGTGGTATTGTTGAGTCGGCACTTGTTATGGGAGCAATGAGCCCGATAGTCTCCAAGGGTGAGGCCGATATTTTGATCGGTTTTGAGCCATCCGAGACATTGAGGGCATTGAACAAATGCAACAAGAATACGGTAGTTATCACCAATATTCGCCCTCTTCCTCCCTTTACAGTGACAATTGGCCAGGGAGTTTATCCTGATATTGATAAGGCCCTTGATTTAATCAAAAACAATGTTGGCTCGCTAATAGTCTTAGACGGTAATGAGCTCGCAGAAAAGGCTGGAAACCCTCTATCCCTGAATATGGTTATGCTCGGGGCATTGGTTGGTAGCAAGAATATTGCTTTGGATGAAGATACACTCAAGGAGACAATAGGTAAGTCAACGAAGCAGGACTTCTTGGAATCAAATCTGAAGGCCTTTGATCTCGGTGTTGCAGCCTCAAGGGTTGGATGAATTGGTCAATCAATTACGTACTCCTTTTTTGTTGATGCCTCTGATTTTACCCGGTTGACTGCATCGATAAGGGCTGGGAATACATTTTCTCTGATATCACCAGCGACCACTACTGCTACAATTTCCTCACCAACTTCAAGATGGCCACTATTTGTTTGAATGAGGATGTCCACTATTCCGGGCCTTGACTTGATATCTCTTATAATCTCATCAATCTTTTCATTGTCAAATTCCACATCAACCCCAGATACAGCCTTTCCATCCCTTGAAAAAGACCTGACTATACCAAGGTGGCTGGCGATCATACCTGCTTTATGGAAATTGGGATTGGCTTTAATAGTCTCTATCATCCTATTTTGATCCATCCTATTCAACTCCTTTGGGTTTTGTCTCGTCACTATCAGAGTCCAGATTAAACAGCTTTCGGGCAATGTCTAAATAGAGATTTCGTGAAGTCCTGTCTTCTTTCTTTTTTAGGAGGACAATGGGATCGTTTAAGATCTTTTTGGCAATCGATATAGTCAGATTTTCTACACCTTTCCTCTGCCCTGGTGTGAGATCACCAAGACTGGAAAGGGTTTTTCTCAACTCTATCTGGCGTATATTCTCACACTTGTCCTTGAGGGCCACTATGGTTGGAACAACATCCAGGGTCTTGAACCATTCGCTGAATTTGATAACCTCCTCATCCACCATCCTCTCTGCCTTGACTGCTTCCCCTTTTCTCTTATTGATGTTGGACTCAACAATTCCTGTAAGGTCATCAATGTCATAGACAAAGACGTTTTCTATTCCATTTACCTGGGGCTCAACATCTCTGGGCACAGCAATATCTATAAAAAAAAGTGGCCTGTTTTTTCTGCGCCTCATCGTATTTTTTACCTGGTTTAAAGAGATTACCGGCTCCGGGGAAGCGGTGGAGGTGATAACAACATCTACCACCAGCAACTGATCACTTATCTCTTCAAAGGAGATTGCCTTTCCATGAAAGTGATCTGCCAATTCCACGGCCCGGCTAAAGGTCCTGTTGGCTACCAGGATTTTGGCTATCCTGTTATTCAAAAGATATGTGGCAGCAAGCTCTGCCATCTCTCCAGCCCCGATCAGGAGAACCTCTTTCCCCTGTAAGTCTCCAAATATCTTTTTGCCTAATTCCACGGCCGCAAAGCTTACAGAAACGGCAGATCCTGATATGTCTGTTTCAGTCCGTATTTTCTTAGCCAGTGAGAAGGTCCTGTGCATCAGCCTGTTAAGAATTACAGAGGATGATTTATGATTCACTGCTATCCTATAGGCCTCTTTAACCTGTCCCAGTATCTGTGGTTCGCCAACTATCATTGAATCAAGACTGGCACCCACCCTGAATATATGGCGTATTGCCTCCTCATTATCATAGATATAAAGTGTTGACCCAAGTTCCTCTTTTTTAATTCCACTCACGTGGGAGAGGAATTCTATGACAGATTCCTTAGCCTCTTTTTCCTTATCGGTTGTGAACAGAATCTCCACCCGGTTGCAGGTGGACAGCACCATGGATTCTTTGATATCCTTGATGCTCCTGATGGAGTTTATCACTTCATCTATATTATGTCCTCCGAAGGCAACTAATTCTCTCAATTCAACCGGTGCAGTCTTATGATTCATGCCTATATCGACTATTGCTGTCATGGCAATTAGTTTCCTTCTAAGCTCTTGAAACTATGATACCCCTCCATCAAGAAGTTGACTCCAATGAACGTGAAGACCAGGATGAAAAAGCACCCTATGGACATGAGGGCAGAGCGTCTGCCGCGCCATCCTACAGCCATTCTCTGATGCAAAAGTGCTGCATAGCAAAGCCATGTTATCAAAGACCAGACCTCTTTTGGATCCCAGAGCCAGTAAGAGCCGTGGGAGCCCTGGGCCACGATAGAGCCGGTAATCATGCCTATGGTAAGAAGGAGAAACCCATAGTTGATTGCCTGATAATTGATTGAATCGAGGCTGTTGAGGGAAGGAAGCCTGCTGTAGAAGGCCCCGAGCCTTTTTGACTTTATCTGATGTTCCTGGATCAGATACATAACCCCGGCAATAAAGGCAATGGCAAAGATAGCATCCCCCAACAAAGCAGTGGCTACATGTAGTGGAAGCCAGAAACCTTTAAAGATGGGTCTCACCGTGATGGGTGAAATGGGGATTGTTGAGGAGATAATCATCAAAAAGGTGGAGAAGGGAACGACAAATGAGCCTAAAACCATAATCCTGAATCTCAGCTGAAAGATGATATATGCACCGATTATAGTCCAGGAAAAAAATGAGAGTGCCCCCTTGAGGTTTAAAGCAGGCACAGCACCCAGCTGATAATAACCAAGGGCAAGGTAGATGGAATTGAGTACAAAACCTGCGAGAAGAATCCTGTGTGACCAGAACCCTACTTTCTTGTTTTTCTTTATGATAAAGAATAAGAAACCGGCTGTAGCTATGAGATATAGAATAAGGGTCAACCTAAAAAAAACGATATGCATTTTACATCCTTCTATAGACTTGTTGTGACTATTTTGCCACTAAGACACTAAGACACTAATT
>Ga0114930_10004443_pt1 | contig 11860 bp, 8 predicted proteins | sample AnhtaG_FD_87300 | JGI IMG/M metagenome (GOLD analysis project Ga0114930, IMG submission 87300) | Deep subsurface microbial communities from Anholt, Denmark to uncover new lineages of life (NeLLi) - Anholt_01485 metaG | ecosystem: Environmental > Aquatic > Marine > Oceanic > Sediment | place... | reverse complement strand
GCTTTTGGGCAACTTTTTTCAATTTGAGGCCACCAGTTGTGGGCATAACAATCGCCACATAATACCTCATATCCGAGTTATTAGCAAGCCAAAGTGAGCTATATTTTAGATTGTATGGAAAAAAGTCCTTAAAATTATAGCAAAATTGCAATACAAATTACTAACAAGTCCAGCGCAAGCACGAATGCAAATGACTTTTGCCTTACCCGCACTACAGATGATAAAAGATGGATGGGCTCATTATTAGCCGTCTGGGCTTGCACATTTAGCCATTTACCCGTAAAATGCTTAACGTTGCCCCCATCGTCTAGCGGCCTAGGACATCAGCCTTTCAAGCTGAAGATCAGGGGTCCGAATCCCCTTGGGGGCATTTCCTGCGTTAATCTCTCTTCTAATCATGGTGTCAGAACGCCGGGTCAAGGGGCATTGACTCCATATTCACCCACGAGTATGATTATATAAATCATGCAGCAATTGCTCATAAGTTCGCGCGGTTGGACTTGCCAACGGTGGTGGGAGATGAGCGGTGTTTGAATCGTTCCAAGGCGGCAGGTACAAGGTCGCAAAGAAGCTGGGAGAGGGCGGCAAGGGTATTGTCTTCAAGGCTGAGGACACCAGGCTCGGCCGTACCGTAGCCATTAAAGTTATTAAGGGTGAAGGCCTTGACCAGGAGTCCTTTGCCCGCTTTGAGCAGGAAGCCAAGGCCACCGCTGGCCTTTCTCATCCTAATATTGTCGCCATATACGACATCGGCCAGGAGGGCGAGAGCCATTACCTCATCCTGGAGTTCGTCGATGGCCCTAATCTAAGCGGTTTGATCCGCTCTCAACCTGGTACACGCTGTGATGCCGCTACCACGCTCAGAATCGGCAGCCAAGTCTGCCAGGCACTGGAATATGCGCATTCTCATGGCATCCTCCACCGAGACATCAAACCGGAGAACATCATGATTACCTCTGCGGGGCTGCCCAAGCTGATGGACTTTGGCCTGGCCAGAGCATTAGGTGGACCTAATCTCACACAGAGAGGTGTGATAGTAGGGACCCCCACCTATCTGCCTCCCGAGCAGGCCCTAGGAAAGCACTCCGATACCAGGTCAGACCTCTATTCTTTGGGCTGCGTTCTTTACGAGATGATCACTGGCAGGCCTCCCTTCCACGGAGATGACCCGGTTAAAGTCATTTTCAGCCATATCAACGACCTGCCCATAATGCCCCGAAAACTGGCCCCGGAGATTCCAGAAGCTCTGGAGCAGATCATCCTCAAGCTTCTTGCCAAAGACCCCGACCAGCGCTACCAGTCGGCCAGTGAGCTTTCACAGGCTCTCAAGTCTGTGAAGGAGGCGAGGGAGACTATACCAGCACCTGGTGTAGGTGTGCCAACCGAGGAAAAAGCGGCTGAACGCATGCCCACGCCGGAGCCGCGATGGGCTCAGCCACTGGTGGACCGGGAGCAAGAAATAAAAGCCCTCAGGGCACGTCTGGATGCAATCTTAAGGGGTGAAGGAAGCCTGGTCTTCATCACCGGAGAGGCGGGCATTGGTAAAACCAGGCTCGCTTACGAACTGAGAGGCTACGCCAAACTTCGAGGTGCTCAGTGTCTCATGAGCAAAGGTGGCGAGCGTGAGGGCGCTGTCCCCTACCAGCCCTGGAGCGATATCATCAAGGAATATGTCCGCTGGGCACCATCGCTTCTTCTGTTCAAAGCCGTGGGCACCTTTGCCCCCGAGTTGGCGAAATTAATACCTGAGGTTGGCGAGAAGTTGGGCACCATCCTATCTTCAGCGCCAGCACCCTCTACTCAACAGCATGTCCGCCTCTACGAGGCGGTTACTCAATTCTTTATCAGCATCTCCAAGGAGTCTCCGCTTGTGCTGTTCTTGGATGACCTGCAATGGTTTGATGATGCCTCGATGGGGCTTTTGCACCACATGGCGCGTGCCATCACCGCTGAGCACCTCCTGGTTGTGGGTGCTTATCGTGACCTGGAGTTGGAAGATCAGCGCTCCCTCTCTCGCTCTGTTGCTGAAATAAACCGGGAGAGGCTGTCTTATGCACTTCCCTTAAAGCGACTGGCCTTCGATCATGTTCTTCAAATGATCAGGCAGACGTTCGGCGAGAAGGTTCCCGACGAGCTGCCTGACCTGGTTTATGGCAAGACGGAAGGCAATCCTTTCTTTGTCGAGGAAGTATTACGCTCTTTGGTCGAAGATGGAGCAGTATACCCGGTAGAAAAGGGCTGGGGTGTCAAGGACCTTTCTGATGTACATGTTCCTCGTGGCATAAAGGAGGCAGCCCAGAAAAGGCTGGAGTGCCTTGATGAAGAATCCTGCCACGTCTTGAGTGCGGCGGCGGTGATTGGCAGAGAGTTCAGCTTTCCGGTGCTAAGCGAGGTCACCGGCTTAGGTGAAAACAAATTGATCGACATAATTGATAAGTGCTTGCAGGCTCGCCTCGTGGTCGCCCAGCACATCCTGGGGGAGGAGGTCTACGCCTTCGCCGACACTCAACTCAGAGATGTCCTTTATGAAGGCATCAGTCCAGTCCGAAGGAGCAGACACCATCTGAAGGTGGGGGAAGCGATGGAGAATGTATATGCCAGGAAGATAGACGACCATCTGGAAGCGCTGGCATACCATTTCCTTGAGGGGAATGACTTGTCCAAGGCTATTGATTACTCTCAGAAGGCCGGGGATAAAGCAACCAGGCTGTTCGCCTGGGACCAGGCAAGGCGATATTATGAAACCGCACTGAAGCTGATGGAGAAAAGAGGATAATGATGGAACAGGAGCTTGCCAGGAAGGCGCAGCTATTAGAGAATTTGGTCAGCGTCTCTTTAGCCCAAATGGATTATGATGCTGCCCTTGGCTATACCAGGTCGGCGCTGGAGCTGTATGAGAAGCTGGGCGATAAACAAAAGATAATCCGCGCTCAGATGTATTTCATAAACATATACAGTGCCCTGGGCAGAGAGGATTTGGCCCTTGAACACGTGGAGGCGGCCAGGAGCATGGTAGAAGAGGACCCTGATAGTGTGGCGAAGGGGCTGCTATATCAACGTATGGCACATGTCTATCTCCACCTGGGCCAGCCGGCTACCGCCCTCAGCTGGGCACAGAGGGCTGTGGACTTATTTGCAGGGCTGGGTGTGCCTATGGGCACCCGCTTGAAGGCAGCCTCCAGCCTGGGGATGGCATTAACGTACACCGGACGGGTAGACGAAGGTATAGCCTATAATGAGAATGTCTGGACCCCAGTCGTCAAGAAGGGAAATGCGCTTGTCATCGGCATGCTGGGCCAACAGCTTACCCTCAGCTTGGCTTTGGTGCGGGATGTCCCAATGGCCAGGAAATGGGGGGAGAAAGCTCTGCCCGAGGCGACTAAGTTCGGCATACCTACCATAGAGCTCTTCTTGAGGCGCCCGCTGGCGCTAATATATACGCTATCCGGAGAAGTTGCCAAGGCGGAGGAGTCCTGCCAGGCAGTCAAGACTATACAGGACAAGGACTCAGCGGTAGAAACCGGGGTAACTTGCCCCTTTGAAGACGTTGCCAGCATTGGATTTCACTATCTTCGCCAGGGGGAATGGGACAAGGCCAGGGAGTATCTGGAATGGGCGATAGCTGTCTATAAAGACAGAACCAATCTCGCCGCCGTGAATGCTTGCGGTCTTGTCTTAGGCAGCCTTAATCTGGAAGAGGGCAACTATCCTGAAGCTGAAAAGTTAATGCTGGGGAGCTTAGAAATCTGCCGTAATGGGGGCAACGTGCTTTTTGAGCTGTGGGTGCTTCCGGTGCTGGCTGAGCTTTACCTCAATACGGGCCAGCCTGACAAGGCAGCAGAATACCTGGACAGGGGTTTCGAGCTTATGAAACCAGACCAGAACTGGTATGGCCTGCCAGCTCCCATGTATCTGGCCAGAGGTATGCTGGCCACAGTGCGGAAGGACTGGGATAAAGCGACCGAGTCCTTCGACAAAGCAGTTCAAATCAACCGGCAATACCAGCTCCCCTGGGATGAAGCCAGGACCCTTTATGAGCGAGGATTGATGTACCTGGCTCGCGGCGGCAAGGGAGACCGGGACAAGGCGCATGAGGACCTGGATGAAGCACTTGCCATCTTCCAGAAGGTTGGTGCCAAAAAAGACGTTCAGAAGGTGCTGCGGAAGAAAGAGATGCTGAAGGCCTAGGCCCACTCCCGTTCACCTTGTCAATAGTTAAAAATACCAATTAACCATGTTTTCTTGTTTTGGCAAACGCTTAATATTGACAGCTTCCCTGTGGCTTGTTAGCCTTTATACTAAATGGACAAAAATGAAATGTTGTCTTTATTAAAAACCGGCCCTACCAGCTTCAAAATCAGGGTTGGGGGATAATAACATGGCAAGGATCGAAGTGAATCTTGAAGTGAAACGGCCTGTTCGTGATGTATTTAACTATTGGGTAGACGTGAAGAGTTGGCCAGAGTGGTCACTGTCAATGGATAAATTAGAGTTTGTATCTAACTATCCTATTTGCATTGGGAGCAAAATGAGAGGAGTCACTCGTCATCTGGGTCGACCATGGGCGTGGACAGCTACTGTGGTCGAATATAATCCTTACAAAGTGTGCGCATTTATCATCGAAACCTCAGCCGTAACGCTCACAGAACATGATACCTTTGAGTCCATAAATAGTGGAACAAAAACCCATTCAGTACTCGAAATCAAGGGTAAAGGTTTTATTAAGTTGCTCCTGCCATTGCTTATTGGCAGCTTCAAGAGGTCGGTGACACAAGATCTCGCTAAGTTACAGTACAATTTGGAATCCAGGAAATAAGAGCAATATAAAGAATTCACTACTCAAGGACATACCTTTTGCATCTTTTAATCAAAGCCATACCAGGTGCTCACATTATCCAACGGCTCCCTTTCGGAGCGGAGCTGATTTACAGGGTCATCCCAGTCAGGGTAGCCAACAGATATTCCCAGCACTATAAGCTTGGAATCTGGTATTCCCAACACCTTCCTCAACACATCAGGATACACGACAGCCTGTATTTGAGGAATTGTTCCTAGCCCATACCTGGTAGCCAGCAGCATGATGTTCTCAGCCACCAAACCACAATCGAATACGGGCCAGATATTTAACCCGTCGCCTTGCCGGTAAAAAGAACGGTCAATATAGATATAGATGACGCAAGGAGCTTCGAACAATCTCAGGCCCTGCAAGAGCCACCTCCCCCTCTTCTCCTTATCCTCCCTGCTTATTCCCTTTAGTTCGAGAACTTTCCGGCCCAGAACACGGCGGCGAGTATCATAAGGCTGGGGAAATTCTCGAGGACGAGGGATGTCTGTGTCTGGATTGTGTCCCTCTTCTGCCTTTTTAACAAAGGCTTGTCTTATTTCCTCCAGCTTTTCCCCAGTCACTATGGCGAATTCCCAGGGCTGAGTATTCGCCCAGGAGGGAGCTCGCAAAGCCAGCTCCATTATCTCCTTTAGAATTTCCTGGGGTACAGGGTCGGATTTAAAAGCCCGAGTGCTCTTCCTTTGTTGGATAGCTTCAACGATGTCCATGCCTTGGCTTTCCTCCTTATCTTTTTCAGAATTTCCTGGGGCACAGGGTCGGATTTAAAAACCTATATTTCTCGTGTAGTTAAGGGGGCGATAGTGGCTTTTGCCTTAACTGAGGCCGTAGCTGGCAGCAATGAGAGAAAATCTTCTAGCATCTGAAGTGGTCTCCTTCTGGAATCCCCAAGGAGTCTACTACATCAGATGCCATTATTTCAATTTTTGAGGATATACAAAAGAACAACAACAAATAAGCGTTGTTGCTAAATGTTCAGGGGAAACTCCACCCATAGTCCAGTGCCAAGAGCCTTAAATGACTTGACTCATACCCCCTAAGCGTAAAACAAGTCCTATCCGCCTCTGTCCTTCTTAAGCTCTTCAATAAGACAAGGAAGAACTTCGCATAAGTCGCCAACAACGCCAATGTCAGCCATCTGAAAGATCGGAGCCTGCGGATTCTCATCCACAGCCAGAACCACCTTAGAACCCATAAAGCCGGTAGTGTAGTGCATCGCTCCTGAGGCTCCCAGACTTACGAATAGTCCCGGGCTAACCGTTTTACCGCTCTGCCCTACCATCCGGGCTTCATCAACCCAGCCTTTATCCATGGCTGGTCTGGTGCCAGCAACGGCTCCTCCCAGGATATCAGCCAGTTCCTGCACCTTGGAAAAGTCACCCAGCGCATTCATACCCCAACCCCCACAAACCACAACATCAGCCGACTCCAGTGCTTTACCTTTGGGTGGCTCCTCAACCTCCTCCACAGTCTCTATCCGACTGAAATCTTGATCCCTTACATCAGATTTGACCCTGATTATCTTGCCCTTCTTATTTTCATCCCTTACCGGCTTGGGTAGTACTCCGGGTTTCACAGTGACCACCTGCGGTCTCCTTTGCGGGCAAATGATGTGCATAACCAAATTGCCACCCCATCCAGGAACTACGTGAATGAGATGAGTAACAGCATCAACCTCGCCAACATAAAGGTCGATGCAGTGCGCCGTCAACCCGGTCCCCAACTTAGCCGCAACTTTAGGTGCTAGCTCTTTACCAATCTCAGTGGCACCAATCAAAATTATCTGAGGCCCATGCTCTTTGATAACCCCGGCCAGCAACCTGGTATATGCCTCACTCTGATAATACCGAAACCGGACATCTTCAAGAAGGTAAATCTTTTCAGCACCGTGGAAGACAAACTCCCGGGCAACTTCCTCGACCTCATCCCCCAACAACACCGCAGAAAGGGTCACACCCATTTTTTGAGATAGTGCCGTCCCCTTGCTCAAAAGCTCCAGTGAGACTTCTTCGAGCCTCCCCCGGCGCTGTTCACCAATGACCCATATTTCCCCAGAATTACTCACGCTTTTGCACCTCGCTATATCGCTCCCAGCTCTTTAAGTCGTGCCATAGTCCTTTGAACTTTCTCCTTGGTAGAGCCCTGCATTATTTCGCGCCGCCGTCCTGTCTTATGTTCGTAAACGCCGGCGGCACAGGTTGGTGAGCCTTTGAGGCCGATGCTCTCCGGTGGAGCCCCGATATCTTTCGCTTTCCAGATAATCAGCTCCTTCTGTGCCACCTCCATAATATTCCGCACTGTAGGCAACCGGGGCCTATTAATGTCCCTGGTTACACAAAGCAGAGCCGGTAGCTTCAACCTCACCTTCATGTAGCCGTGCTCCAAAGCACGCTTGACCTCCAGAATCTTTTCGTCAGCAAAAGTGCCTTCCCGAACACCGCTCACCTGAGGAATATCAAGGAGTTCTGCCAGTTGAGGGCCGACCTGGGCAGTACCGCTATCCACCGTCTCGTTACCACAATAGATAAGGTCGAACTTGCCCAGCTTTCGGATAGCATAAAATAAAGTATTGGCGGTTGCCAGAGTATCAGCCCCGGCAAATGCCATATCGCAAAGGAGGATGCCTCTATCCGCACCCATTGCCAGGGCTTCTTCCAGAGCTTTTTGAGCCTGGGGAGGCCCCATGCTTATCACGGTTACCCTCCCCGAAAACCTCTCCTTAACCCTCAGTCCCTCTTCAAGGGCATTGCGGTCCAGCGGATTTATTATTGCCGGGATACCCTCCCGGATAATGCGCCCGCTGCCTACATCTAGCCGGATTTCAGAGAAGTGGTCGGGGTGCGGCACCTGTTTAATACAAACTAAGACTTCAAGCCCCATAGAGCTAGATTACCTTGTAATGGTTGCCCCGATGGTAATCTTCATTACCTCCTGACTACCAGCAGCCACGCCCAGCTCTAGAGCATCTCTCAGTAGACCGATGACACGGTACTCGGGAGACAACCCGTAAGCACCCATGATATCCACTGCCTTATATGCACAGCGGTTGGCAACATCAACAGCATAGAGCTTACACCTGGCTATATCCACTGCCAGGTCCCGGGATGTCTTGCCCTGGTCAAGCTGCCAGGCGGTGCTGTAGCAAAGCCACTTGGCGGCCTCAATCTCCACATTCATATCAGCCAGCATAAACTGTATCGCCTGGAGAGCAGCTATCGGCTTGCCATAGAGGACACGCTCTCTGGCGAACTTCAAAGCTATCTCGTAGCAGCCACGGGCAATGCCCAGGGCTACCCCGGCGGCACCTGTTCTGCCGATAGTGGCAATAGTGGTCAGAGCACAGACAAGACCACGTCCCTCCTCTCCTATGAGGTTTTCCTTAGGTAGGCGACAGTTGGTCAGAGCAAATTCGTTAACCGGCAGAGAACGCAGCCCTATAGTTTCCTCCCTCCGGGTGACTTCAAAGCCAGGTGTGCCCTTTTCCACGATAAATGCACCGAACTTATCCCCGGTTTTGGCAACAAAGCCCACGACATCTGCCGGAGCGACTGCGGTGATCCAGTTCTTTCTACCATTAACGACGTAATCATCGCACTCCAGAGTAGCCTCAGTTTGCATATTGGCTGGGTCAGAACCACCACTAGCCTCAGTCAGGGCAAAAGCACTCACCTTCTCACCTTTACAAAGGGCAGGCAAATACTTTTTCTTTTGCTTGTCATTGCCAAAAGTCTCTATGGCGTACATTAACAGATTGCCCGTCTGATGGAAGAAGCCCATAGGTGGATAAACGCGCGAGATTTCCTCGATGAGAATCATCCGAGCCAGATGACCCATAGCCGTGCCGCCATACTCTTTGGAGTTTATCACTCCAATGAGACCCAATTGCCCTGACCTTTTTACCTGTTCCCAGAAAAATTCACCTTTATTGTCCAGCTCCAAAGCGCGAGGCGCTAGTTCACTGTTAGCAAATTCCTTCACCATATCCCTCAGCATCTCATGCTCTCGACTCAAGTTAAGATCCATTTTTCACCTCCGTTAGCTAGTTTTGCAGATGATCTCACGACAGGCATCCACAGTTCTCTACATTCTCAAACAGAATATAGCAGCCGGGATTTCTCATTTCGGCAATCCCCATTGTAAGTTATTACCACCAAGCATACCATAAGTGCTACCTGTGTATCTCAGCCTCCGCAGATATGGGAAAATCCAGATTTAAAAGCCCGAATGCTCTTCCTTTGATGAATAGCTTCAACAATGCCCATGCCTTGGCTTTCCTCCGTTCTTCTTCTCAGCAGCCAGGACTTACTATTTTAACTCACAATGCGGCAACTTTCACAGTTCTTCGCTTCCAGCACCAACAAGCCTGCTATGGCCATATCTTCGCCAGAGAAAGCTTCTCCTCTCTCTGTCATTGCGAGGAGCGAGATTCCTCGCTTACGCTTCGGAACAGGCTCCGTAACCCCGGTGGGGCAGGTGAAGTTGGAGATGCCGCCCACCTTTCAGGTGCGCGCAATGACAGGAAGGGGAAGGTGGCTTGCAACGACAATATAACCATACCTTCACCCTTTTAGGCAGAGGTTGGAGGGAAAGCTCAATTCAGCGTCTTTTGGTCTAGGCAGCTCTCTTTCTACGCACGAAGAAAATCGCCAGTCCTCCTGCTACCACCACTGCTATAATCCCGCCAATGAGAGCCCAATTGATTGGTGGTTTCTCCTCAAAGTTAGCCGTTATGGAATAGTTGTCGTTAATGGCAATGGTGGTCTGGGCAGCATTAACATTGGCAATGGTGTCCACATCGCCAGTCCAGTTGACAAAGCGGTAGTCATTCTCAGGCTTGGCTTCCAAGTTGAGTACCCTACCAGGATAATAGGGAAAGGTCCCCTCTCCCGGTCGGGTTACCCCACCTCCAGTGGTGCTGAAGGTGATAAGGTAGAGTGCTAGACTTCCCAGATTCCATTTGGCAAACTCAACTTCAAGGCCTGCGGCGACCACGGTGCCGTCGGCCTTAAGCCCCACTGTGTGATAGCTGCCTGCGGCGACCTTGATGATATCCGTCCAGTTGTCGACATCACATTGTCCTTCGTCGTTCAATCCCACGGCGACCACGGTGTCGTCGGCCTTAACTCCCACCGTGTGACCGTAGCCTGCGGCTATCGTGTGATAATATTCGCCTGTGGAAACCTGTTTGATGTCCATCCAGCCGCCGACCTTGCATTGACCGTAGTCGAAATATCCCACGGCGACCACGGTGCCATCGGCCTTAAGCCCCACCGTGTGACCCCAACCCGTGGTGACCTGAGTGATATCCGCCCAGCCACCGACATCACACTGCCCGATTTCGTTGTTTCCCGCGGCCACCACAGTGCCGTCGGCCTTAAGCCCCACCGTTTGACCGTAGCCCGTGGCGACCTGGATGATATCCGTCCAGCCACCGACATCGCACTGCCCATAGGCGCTGTCTCCCACGGCGACCACGGTGCCATCGGCTTTAAGCCCCACCGTGTGATAGCCGCCGACAGCGACCTCGATGATGTGCGTCCAGTTGCCAACATCGCACTGACCGATTTCGTTGTTTCCCACGGCGACCACGGTGCCGTCAGCCTTAACTCCCACCGTGTGACTGTAGCCTGCGGCGACCTGGATTATGTCCATCCAGTTGCCGACATCGCACTGACCGTTGTTGTTATATCCCACGGCGACCACGGTACCATCGGCCTTAACCCCCACCGTGTGACCGTAGCTTGCAGCGACCTTGACGATATCCGTCCAGCCGCCAACATCGCACTGACCATAGTAGTGCCACCCCACGACGATCACGGTGCCGTCGGACTTAAGCCCTACCGTGTGCCAGTAGCCTGCCGCGACCTGGACGATGTCCGTCCAGCCGTCGATATTGCACTGCCAATCGTCGTTGAGTCCCACGGCGACCACGGTGCCGTCGGACTTAAGCCCTACCGTGTGATAGGCGCCGGCGGCGACCTGGATGATGTCCGTCCAGTTGCCGACATCGCACTGACCATCGTCATTGAGTCCCACGACGACCACGGTGCCGTTGGACTTAAGCCCCACCGTGTGACCGTAGCCTGCGGCGACCTGGATAATATTCTTCCAGCCACCGACATCGCACTGACCGTACTCGTCATATCCCGTGGCGACCACGGTGCCATTAGTCTTAACCCCCACTGTGTGATAGATGCCCGCGGCAACCTGGATAATATTCTTCCAGTCGCCGACTTCACACTGACCATACTCTCTATTCCCCACAGCAACCACGGTGCCATCGGACTTAAGCCCCACCGTGTGATAGCCGCCCGCGGCGACCTTGATGATATCCGTCCAGTTGCCGACATTGCACTGCCCAAACTCGTTGTTCCCCACGGCAACCACGGTGCCATCGGACTTAAGCCCCACAGTGTGATAGCCGCCTGCGGCAACCTGGATGATGTCCGTCCAGTTGCCGACATTGCATTGCCTGGAGCTATTGTATCCCTCAGCAACCACGGTGCCGTCGGACTTAAGCCCCACAGTGTGATAGCCGCCTGCGGCAACCATGGGTGTTATCTGCCCTTGAGGCGTATTCAGCGCCATTGCCGAAGCAAGGCTGGACCTATCTACCGCTGAATGAATAATCGAACAGTCATCTGGCAGATACACGGTTGATGAGGCTTCAGCGACTGACGCAGGTAAAACAAAGCTGAAGACCAAAACCATAGAGAGTAGAGCTGGTAAGAGGATTTTTCTATTTTTCATTGTCATCTCCTATCATCCATCAATGTTGTTTAATAATCCCCTATCATTCTGAGGTTACCCTGGGCGTCGAAGAATCCAGAGAGCCTTTCCTTTCGTTTCAGTCAAAGTGAGGGTGACAATTAAACGGTCTCAACAGTTTAGTTTTTCAACGAAATTTCAAGATTTATGGATTATATGGCCTGCCCCTACACACAGTCAATGTTTTTCCTGAGTTTTTTCACAGTTTCGTCCGCCTTTTCACTTCCCCCAGGCACCTTCACCAATAAG
>Ga0114930_10004442_pt1 | contig 11861 bp, 6 predicted proteins | sample AnhtaG_FD_87300 | JGI IMG/M metagenome (GOLD analysis project Ga0114930, IMG submission 87300) | Deep subsurface microbial communities from Anholt, Denmark to uncover new lineages of life (NeLLi) - Anholt_01485 metaG | ecosystem: Environmental > Aquatic > Marine > Oceanic > Sediment | place... | reverse complement strand
CTCCAGTAAGTATTCACCTTACTGGTTAGCGTCCAACGGCAGAGGTTCCTACCACTAGAAAGCTATAACCCCGAAGCGCGATTATTTAGATGCGTTCGCCCTGCGGGCTACCAGTTCCAATCTCGGTTCTTCGGGATCGGCCAGTCATTGGGGTAGATGAGATAGACCGTGCCGAGGGAGCCTTTCTCGCTGAGCCAGGAAGCCTTCAGGTCGGAGATCTTGAACACTTTTCGGGCGCTCTGGCCTCTTTCCGGGTGGAAGTTCGGATCGTTGAGGATGCAGTCTCCCTCGGGCGTGAATCCGCGCATAACCACGAGGTGCCCCGACCGGCGGTCGGTGCCTTTCCTCCTGAGGATGTCGTAGTCGAGGCTGACGATCACCGGGACGTCATTCGCGATCCACTCCTCGATTTGAGCCACACTTGAGAAACGCGTGACGTACGCCCTCAGCCCTCCGAACTCGCCTGCGTAAGCCGTGTTAAACGTCCAGTTGCCTGTGCCGCCCCACTGCTTGTCGTAGATACCCTCGACCGCGCCCTCAAGCTCGACCGACAGCTCCGGCCGATCGAGCTTCTCCGCCCAATAGTCCAAGACCATCGCCGTCGCGGCCGGGCTGCAGAAGCGGTGGCCGTCCGGGACGCTGAGCTGCGACCGCTCGGGAACTGGAAGGTCCTTACCCCAGACGCTCTTGCGGCGCCTGCGCCGGGGCAGGGGAGCATTCGAATCGAGCACGTGGACTGTAAGCAGGCGGAGTGTCGGGTATGTTCGACCATCGCTTGAGCAGAGCTTCGCGGCGACACGGAAGGCATCCGCCCGCCTATTCAGCTTGAGAATGTCGGTATCCATCTTCGCGATGTCGTCTTCCTGGCCGTTGACGCTCATCCGGCCGACGGGACGGTTGTCGCGATTCCAGATGGCGGCCGCGAATCGGCGGCTCCAGAACGCGCCGGACCGGGCCTGGATGTAGACTTTCAGATAGCTTCCGGGAGGAGTTTCGGCGTTCCACGAGACAACCACTTCGTCGAATGGGGATCCGGTCTCGATGTTCGGTGACTCGACCAGTCCGAAGGGGAGACCGTCGGGTTCTGCACGGGCGGTTCCCGGTTCGAATGTCAGCCCGGAACACGCGCCGTTCCACTTGGCGCCGACGAGCCGAAACCCGGCGAAATCCCGCCTGCTTTGGAACTTGAACAGCTTCTTGGCACATAGGTGGCCGGGCGCGGCGGGTCCTGCCAGTATAAGGCTCGCAAGTATTGGGAGTCCGATGGCAAGGACGAGTTTCATCGAGGTAGAGGTTATCTCTGACCGCCGAAGAATCCTGCCGCGCTTACTTTCCTCTGCCCTGCGGATTGAAGGTCATCGGCAGCGTTGGGAACGGCCCCAGGCTCGCGGAGCCGGGATTTGCGGTGGGACGTGTACATCGCCGCCATTCGTCTGTAAGTCTCCGCCACTGAGGTCCGCAGACTTTCCGGCTCCATCACCTCCACTTTGTCGCCGTAGTTGAGGACCCAGTGCTTGATCTCATACACCCCGGCGACCGTGACCTCGAAGCGCGCCGAGCCGTCCTTCTCTATCGATACCTTCTGGTTTGGATGGAACGTGCAGCCGGCGATCCACGGCGCAATGCTCTTGTCGAATCGCAGGACAACGTGTTCTTCACCCTCGTGCGCCTGGATCCGCCACGCCCGTCTGAGGTACTTTTCCACGTCGAAGTCCCGCGGGTATTCGAAGCTGTCGTTGACCGTTCGGATAGCGTGTATCCTCGCTACGTTGAAGGTCCGTACATCATGCTCTCTGTGGGAGTAAGCGATCATATACCAGGAGCCAAAGCGGAATGTGAGGCCGTAAGGGCACACGCGACGGTTGACCAGCTCGTCCTGTGAGGTCTCGTAGTATGCGATATCCAGCAGGGTCCGGTTGGAGATGGCGATGCTTATTGTGTGCAGCGTCTCTGGGTCAATGTCGCGGACGAAGTTGACGCCTACGGTCAGGCGCTTCTGAATGCCCCGGATCATACTCCCCATTGACTCGGGCAGCGCCGCGCGGATCTTCGCGGTAGCGGTATGAATGTCGTTGGTGAACGGGATTCCGATCTTCTCCCCAACAAGGCTCCAGGCCAGCACCACGGCAAGAGATTCCATCGGTGTGAGAATCACAGGAATTGCCTTCATGTCCTCGATGGCAAAGTAGCCGTTCTCTCGCTTGATGATGCCCCATTGCCTGAGTATCCGAATATCCCGTTCGACGGTCGCGCTCCCGACGTCGAACTCGAGTTCAAGACGTGGAACGTCCCATTTCCATGGTTCGTGCTCTATGAGCCGAAGCGTCGTAACTAACCGCTCGAACTGCTGCTCTAGGTTCATTCTTAGTGTCACTCTCCAGAAACTATCGATTATTTGCGTTGCCGCCCGCTCCGCACGGCGACGCATACCGCTGTGCCATCTGTGCGGATACCTCCGCGACCCAGGCCCGGAGGCTTTCCGGCTCCAGGACCTCCACTTTGTCGCCGTGGGTGAGGACCCAGTGCTTGATCTCGTCCACGCCGGCGACCGTGACTTCGAACAGTGCGGAGCCGTCCTTCTCCATTGAGATCTTCTGGGTCGGGTGGAACTTGCAGCCGGCGATCCATGGGGCAATGCTCTTGCCGAACCGGAGGACAACGTGCTCCGGGTCAGCGTGGGCGTGGACCCGCCAAGCGGGTTTGAGATACTCTTCCAGGTCGAAGTGTTCGGGATATTCGAACCGTTCGTTCACTGTTTTGATCTCCTGAATCTTTGCCACGCTAAAGGTACGGGTTTTTCGGTGGGTGTGGGAGTAGCCAACCACATACCACAAACCATAGCGAAACGTGAGCCCGTAGGGATCCACCCTGTGCCTTTCCGCGGTCGGGTTGCTCTGGACAACATAATAACTGATAACCACCGGGTTGCGATTCGAGATGGCCATGCTTGCGGTGTTCAGCACCGCGGGATCAATATCTCGCGTGAATCTGGCGTCCACGGTCAGGCGCCTCTCGATCTCCTCCACCACAGTGTTCATCCGTTTGGGCAGCGCCGAGCGGATCTTCGCAATGGCGGCATGGATGTGGCCGGGGAGAGGGATCTGTATATTCTCTCCTACGAGCCGCCATGCCAACACGAGCGCTACCAGCTCCAGCGGTCTGAAAGACGGACTAAGGAACTTGGCATCTCCAATCGCGAAGCACCCGTTCTTCCGTTCGACGGTGCCCCAGTGCCTGAGTATCCGGATATCCCGCTCCACAGTGGCGGTGCCAACGCCAAACTCGTGCGCCAGCCGTGGGACATTCCATTCCCACGGCTCCTCGCCAATGAGTTGGATTGTTCTGATCAGTCGCTCGAATTGCTGCTCAAGTTTCATTCGAGGTGTCCACTCCCACATATCGTATATTCACGCAGAAGGAGATTAGTGCCTTCCTGCAAAGCTCTCCGAAATCGTATCACTCACCCAGTTCGCGAGGCTTCGACGGCCGTTGCTGATCCTGCGCGCAGCCATTCCCCTGAATGCGGCTTCCGGAGTCTCAATCGGCGGAATGCTCCCGAACCAGGCCGCCGGCAAATGCAAGGAAGCCGTGGTGACGGCACCGGATTTCGCTCCCGAGTATTCGAGCGACCCACGAAGGATTGCACGAGTAGGCATCAGACGGCCTGGGGCTTGCCAAGGGCAGGTTCGCTTTCTAACGCATACATCCGCGCCATTCTCGAGCAACTATCTGCCACCGAGGCACGGAGGCTTTCCGGCCCCAACACTTCCACTTTGTCGCCGTAGCTGAGGATCCAATGCTTGATCTCATCCACCCCCGCGACTGTAACTTCGAAGAGCACCGAGCCGTCCCTCTCCATGGAGATCTTCTGGTGCGGATGGAACTTGCAGCCAACGATCCACGCGGCAATGCTCTTGTCGAACCTGAGAACGACATGCTCTTGGCTGGCGTCGGCCTGGAGCTGCCAGCCGCGCTCCAGATACTCCTCCAGGTCGAAGTCCTTCGGATACTTGAAGTGGTCGTTGACCGTTCGGATGGCTCGGATCCTGTCCACGCCGAAGGTGCGCACGTCCTGGCGGAGGTGACAGTAACCGATCACATACCATGCCCCGAAGCGGAACGTCAGCCCATAGGGATTCACCCGCCGCTTGGTGACTTCATCACGTAAGGCCACGTAGTACGTAATATCCAGAGGGTTGTGGTTGGAGATGGCTTTGCTGATCCTGTCGAGCGTCTCCGCGTTACACTCGCGGATCAGGTTGACGCCTACGGACACGCGCTTCTGCATCTTCTTGATAGTAGCATCCACCTGCTCGGGCAGGGTGGCATCAATCTTCCGCAGCGCGGTGCGTATCGCATCGGTCGGCGGCATCCCGATCCTGTCCGCCGCGATGCTCCCCGCCAGCACGAGGGCCAGGGCTTCACTCGCCGTGAACGACGTGGGGAGGAACTTCATCTCTTTGATGGCGAAGTAACCTCCCTTCCGTTTGACCGTGCCCCAGTGCCTGAGTATCCGGATATCCCGCTCGATAGTCGCACTGCCGACGCCGAACTCGAGCTCAAGACCGGCGACGTCCCATTGCCACGGTTCGCGCTCGATAAGCTGAAGGGTCCTGATTAATCGTGCGAATTGTTCCTCAAGTGTCATGCGATAGACCCCCTGCCACGGTTCATATATTGCTCGCAGCAGAAACTTAATCCTTCCCGCAGCGGTCTCCAAAGGCACACCATTCACATGACTTGCCCGGCTTCGGGTCGAACCTGTCGGCTTCGATGGCCGCGGCCACTTCCTTGACTCTTTCGGCGGCCCGGCGAGCGACGGCGCCGTCGGCGGTGTCTTGGGCCCACTCCTCGTTTGCCGAGAGGAGTAGGAGGACTGCCCGCGCCGGCATCTCACCGATCAGTCGTGACGCCGCGTGCGCGTAGATGCCCACCTGGAGTTCATAACGCTCGCGGTCCTCTGCCTGCCCGGTTTTGTAATCCAGGACGGTCCAGCCATCCGGGCTGCGATAGAATACGTCAATTCGGCCGGCGAGGACCCGCCCTTCGACGATGAGTTCGAACGGCGTCTCCTGGAGGACGTGATCCGACGAGCGCAGCTCGCGGCACCAGGGCGTTCTTGAGAACCGCTCCAGGGCCGGCCATGCTTCGGCGCGAAGCCGCTCGTCCTCTATTGCGGCGCTCAGCCTCAGGAACTGCGCCTCTGCGGGGCGAGAGAAGTCGACAAGGGCGAGCGTGTTGTGGACGGCATGTCCCAGATCTGCGGCCTGGAATCCTAAGTCCTCTTCAAGCTCTTGCTCGGGGCGGTCGGCCGCTTCTTCGGGTGCGCCAATCATCCACGCCAGCCGGTACTTTGCGGGGCATTCCAGGTAGTCGAGGATCCCGCTGACAGCGAGCCTGCGGATCCCCCGCGCCGCCGCGACCTCCTCGCCCTGACACCGCCGCAGAACTTCTTGTATCTGTGCCACCCTCTCGGGCGACACGTCGGCGACTTGGAGAGGCCTGCCCTCCTCGAACTCGGACGGGAATCTCTGCACGAGCGGCGGCATCTCCGGATGCGGGGAAGGCTTCGGTTCCGCTGGGACGCCGCGCGTGAAGAAGATCCGGAAGCCGTTCCTGCTGAGTTCGCCCTGCGCGGATGCGGCGCTCAGGCTCAGGGCTTTCTCTATCCAGCCGGACCAATTGTTCGTCTCCCGGTAAGTGGATCTGTACGCGCGCTTCAGGTCGCTGCACCCGACGAGCACGAGGTGTTCCTCCGCCCGCGTCATAGCAACGTACAGGAGACGCTTCTCCTCGGACATAGCCCTGTCTTGCAGGGCCTTGCTGATTTCCTGGTGAGACAGCGGCGACTCCAGGTCGTAGGTGAGCGGATTCCGAATCTGGACTGCCAGCCCGTGCTCCGGGTCGAACACGAACGATCCAGGGTTCGAACCGAGTCCCCTGGACAGGTCGGCTGCGAAGACAACCGGCGCCTCGAGCCCCTTCGCCTTGTGGATGGTCATAATGCGCACTACGTCGCCTTCCTCGCTCTCAACGGCGGCCTCGACCTCCCGCTCTGCCAGGCGCTCGAGCTCTTGAACGTGTGCGACGAACTCCGCCAGGCCAAATCTGTGTCGGACTTCGGCTTGGAATTCCTGCGCAAGTTCGTAGAGCTTGCGGATGTTCGCGTATCGTCGGCGGCCGCCCCGCATCGCCAGCAGACGGACGTCGAAGCCCGAGCGCTCCAGCGCCAGATCGAGCATATCCGTGACCCTGGGCTGCGAGCGGATGGCGAGCAGATCGCGCATCATCGCGTGGAAGTCCGACAGTTTCTTGCGGTCCGAATCCGCGAGGTAGGGGATCTTGTCAAACTCCGCCAATCCTCTCCAGAGCTTGCCCGGCCGTTCGTACAGCGGGGGTACCCGCCCGGCCGGTGTTTTCGCCGACTTCTCCCGATTCTTTGGTGACCAGTCGCGGGCCAGCCAGAAAAGGGCGTCCTCCGAGATGCCGGCGAACGGAGAGCGGAGAACCGCCGCCATTGCGACGTCGTTCAGTGGGTTATCCACCGCCCGCAGGAGGTAAACAACGTCCTGCACTTCCCGCGTGCCGTAGAATCCGCGCCCGCTGACCGCGTACGTGTCGATGCCGTACTCCTCGAGCGTCCGCTCGTATATGTGGAGTTGCGTGGTCGAGCGGAGAAGGATCACGATGTCTCCCAAGCGGATTGGCTCGCCGGCCCGATCCTCCTTTGTGTGTGTAAGCGGGGTATCCCCGACTCGGCCGGTCAGTTCCAGGATTCTCTGCGCGATCGCCCTTGCCTCGTTTCGCCTACCCTGCTCGATGCTCCCACGGTCGGGTGCATTTCCGGAGGCTCGGGGCACCAATATGACCTCGACGTCAGGTGCCGGCTTCGGCATGAACCTCCCCTTGCACTTTAGTTCCTCGAAATCGAAATCCGGATCCTCGCCCCAAACCATGCCGAAGAACCAGTTGGCGAAATCAATTACCCCTTTTCGGCTGCGGAAGTTCTCCTGAAAGGGGATGGCAAGCTTACGCCGATCCATCCGTGCCTTCTCGTGGTGCTCCCTGAAGACCTCAACGTCGCTGTAGATGAAACTGAAGATGGACTGCTTGACGTCGCCGACGGTGAAAACATTGTGCGGCCGGGAAATCGCATCTATGATCTCCTTCTGGAGGCGGTTGGTATCCTGGAACTCGTCCAGGATGATGAACTTGAGCTTCTCCCGGTACCTCTCTGCCACTTCCGTGGGCCGCCCATCCCTCCCGCGGAAGAGGTCTCTCGTCTCCAGCAGCAGGTCGTTGTAGTCAAGAAGTCCGAGCTGCGTTTTGCGGGCTGTGTACCCGGCGTGGAATTCGGCGGTCAGTTCGAGCAGAAGGCGTGAGTACCGCTGAGAAACGCGGTCCAGGCTTGCCGCCAGGAATTCACCGAGCATCTCGCGGGTTGCCTTGATTTGATCTTTCACCTCACGCGGGCCGCTCGCGGCGCTGAAGAGTCCATAGTACTCCTTCAGGTGCTGGAAATCCGCCCAGTTGAACGCCTGATCGTCCTGCAGGGACATCAACCGTTCGGCAGCCGCTCGCACCTTGCCCAACCCGCCGGAAATATCGTCTATCACCCGCGCCAGGGCTTCGCTGGGCGACTCGACCATCTCCAGAAGCTCCTCAACGCACCGCTCGAACGTCTCCCAGAACGGCGCCGGATCGTTTGCACGGGCGATCAGCTCCGCGGACGGCGCCCATCCCAGGCTGCGAATGTGCCCATAGACGGAGAGTATCGAGTCCTGCACGAGATCGGTGCCCATTTCGAGCAAGAACGACATTGCGACAGCGTCGGCCTGCCTGGCCTCGAAGAGAGAATCGAGCACCTGGTTGGCGATGGCGCGCTGCTCGGCCTCAGTCAGTATCGCATAGCGGGGATCCACAGCGGCCTCGAAGGCGTTTTCGCGGAGCGTCCGACTGCAGAAGCCGTGGATCGTCCCTATGTACGCCGACTCGACTGCCCGGCGGTCGTCCTCCCGGCCCATACTGGTAAACCGCCTGACGATGCGCTCCTTCATCTCCTTCGCAGCCTTCTCCGTGAATGTGACGGTGAGTATCTCGTCCACGGCGGCTTTGCCCTGGATGACGATGTGGCAGAATCGCTCCACCAGCGCCCTTGTCTTGCCGGATCCGGCGCCCGCAGAGACGGACACCGACCTGTCCAGCGTCGTCACGGCCTGCTTTTGGTTCGATGTGAGTTTTACAGTATCAGGCATGGTTAGTCAAAGTTGCCTCGAGTGTTGTGATCTCTCATCCGCTGCCGAAGCCCTCCCATGTTGTCGAGGGAGTTGTCGCACGTAAAGATTGGCAGCCACTCCACAACGGAGCACGTGATGAAATGAGGTTGAAAGCCACCGTCTACTATCCGGTAATGTCGCATGATCGTCTTGACTTCCACCTGGGGAACGGAGTTCCCTGCCCAGCTCGGCGTCTGGGGATCAGAGATCCCCAGACAACGGGGGAGATCCCCAGACAACGGGGGGAGATCCCCAGACAACGGGGGAGGTCCCCAGACAACCGCGCCGCTGAAGCCCCCTATGTTGTCGAGGGATCTCTGATCCCTCGACAGAGCGAGGGAGCTCCGATCTCCGGCCTAAGCCCTCCTGTGTTGTCGAGGGATCTCTGATCCCTCGACAGAGCATGGAAGGGGATCTCCGATCCCCCCAATGCCCCGTCTACCACTCGAGATAATCCACATCCAGGACCCCTCTAACGCCAAGATAGTACGTCTTCGCGCTTGAGTATAGCCAGTGGTCTGGACTATCCACCAGTCCCTTGCGCCTCGGATTGTCGTGCAGGTAGTCGAGCTTCTGGCGGAAGAATGATTCGCTAGTTATGGTTTCCGGATGATTGTCGTCCGTCCAAACTTTATGCGTGCTCCCCTCGGAGGCCTTCTGCGCAGCCCTCTTGAATACCCACAGGAACAAGTGGTTTGCGTCTGCGTTGAGCAGGCGAGTGGTCGCCCTGGAGGTATACTTCTTGAAATCTCGGATGATCTCGGACAGGCTGACCGGCCCACCGGCTGAGAGTATCAGATGGACATGGGTCGGCATGATCACGTATGCGTGGACTAGCAGGCCCTTGTTCTCCCTACAGTACTGGAGGCTGTCAGTGATCGTCTTCGAGTAGTTGTCGCACGTAAAGATTGGCGGCCACTCCACAACGGAGCACGTGATGAAATGAGGTTGAAAGCCACCGTCTACTATCCGGTAATGTCGCATGATCGTCTTGACTTCAGCCTGGGGAACGGAGTTCCCTGCCCACTCGGCGTCTGGGGATCAGAGATCCCCAGACAACGGGGGAGATCCTCAGACAACAGGGGAGATCCCCAGACAACGGGGGAGATCCCCAGATAACGGGGCCGCTGAAGCCCCCTATGTTGTCGAAGGGTCTCTGATCCGTTGCCCAAGCCTCCTATGTTGTCGAGGGGTCTCTGATCCGCTGCCCAAGCCTCCTATGTTGTGGAGGAGGCTCCGATCTCCGGCCTAAGCCCTCCTGTGTTGTCGAGGGATCTCTGATCCCTCGACAGAGCATGGAAGGGGATCTCCGATCCGCTCAGAACGCGTCGGACGCACGGGTCCGACGATCACCGATCCTCCGACGACCGATTACGGAGGACTGGTTTCCTCCCCGGACAATACTTCACTCGCCGCCATAATGTCCTTCAGCAGCAGCAGTCGCCATCGGTCGATCCGGCAGACGGGGCGGAACCCGCAGTATGACACGCAGTCCACCGGCCTGACCTGTATATCCGCCCTGCGCATCCGCTCGACGTGGCGGGCGAGATGCGCCAGCGCGGTCTTGATCCTCTCCTCGAACAGATCGGGGGACACAGATCTGGCGCGTTCCCCAGATGGATGGGCCTCTGTATCGGCATACATGCCGCTCCGCTCCGGCTTTTTCAGGCTTCGGTACTCGGCCGCGACAGGTTCGAGGCTGAACATCTCCCTGAGCGCCAGGGAGTAAAGCGGCGCCTGCAGCACCGTGCCCTTCTCGACGTTGTTGAGCCCGGGGCACATGCCGGATTTATAGTCCACAACGATCGCTCTCCCATCCGGCGCGACGTCTACCCGGTCGATCTTCCCGACAAGCTCGACTTGCACTCCATCGCCCGCCGGGAGCTTGAATCGTGCCGTTGTGGACGCCCGGTCGCGCTCCCTTTTTCCGTCCTCGCGGCGGCCGAACTCCAGCTCGAAGTGGGTCGGAAGGAACTGTGTCTCGTTGAGATCAGCGATCTCCGTCCTGAGAAAGCGCCTGAGCATATCCGCCATGACGCTGCGCTCGATCTGCAAGAGGTGGCCCGGCATGTTAGCCACCTGCCGCTCCTCCTGGATGCAGGCATCGAGTAACGCGAGAGCCAGGCGCACGACCTCGTCCTCTCGCAGGTCGGGTCTTTGACCGCCTTCGAAGAGTGCAGTGTACAGGCGGTAGAGCACTCTATGGAGTATAGCCCCACGTTGGAGCGCGCCCGGCTCCTCCTCCACCTGAGAGAGCTTCAATTCGTGCTCGCAGAAATGCCGAAATGGACATGCGCCGTACGTCTCTAGTTCGGTGATGTGGTAGACCGGCGCGTGCTCGCGGAAGTATTCCAGAATCCGCTCGTCCGTAAGGCAGGCTTCCCGCTCGCGGGCCCAGTCGAAGGCGTCGGCGGATAGCGCGCCGCCCTCGATCAGCAGATTGAACGCCGTCATGGCGGTGACTTGGGCATCCTCTTCCCTCGCCGTGCAGCAGTCGAGCACTGTGCCGGCCGCCAGGGCACTCCCGGTCTCGGCCTGGTCTATTGGCGGCACGACTCGAGACAGGTCGCGGGCGATGCGCCGCACTCTCGGACTGAACAGAGCGTCAACTTCGTCAAGATAGAACGATGGCAGGCTGTCCTTCGCCGAAGCGTCGGCGGACGGGTAGGTGAGGTACAGGCGTTCCTGTGCGCTGCTCGCCGTCATGTAAAAGAGGTATCGCTCGTAACTCTGGCCCTCAAGGTGCGGGTCGAGCGGGTGCGCCAGGTATGGGTTGAGTATTTCCCGCTCCGCGTCGCGGATGAATGGATCCTCGCGTTCCTGGCGCGGAAACATCTTCTCCAGGAGGCCGATCACGAACACGACCTTGAATTTCTCTCCGCCGAGCGCGTTTGCATTGACCAGGGAAACGCCTTCGGCGGCTCTGCCGAACATGCGATACGTCCCCGTGCGAATTCCCAGCTCCAAGAGGTCGGCGAACTCCTGCGGCGCGAAATGTCTCTCCAGGATCTTCTCGCTGTCCTCGATCTCTCTCATGATTCTCCGAATGGACTTCCACGCGGCGTAGTCCTCCTGAAGCAGTTCGTCGCTCTCATGCCATCGGAAGTTCGCCACCAGGGATTCGACCGCCGCCCGCAGGTCCGAGGCCGTGCCTCGGAATGAGTCGGCGAATGAGCCTATGGGTTCCAATATGCGTGCCCGTGGGTCAAGTGTCTCATCGCCCGGCAGCCATGGCTCGAACCAGGTTGCCCTGCCGACCTGGATGCCCAGAGCTTTCGCGAGGTTCTCGATTCGACTGCATTCATCGGCGTCGCACCGGATGTAGGTGGACTTCAGCACGCCGAGAACGTGCTCTCGCCGCCAGCCGCCGAGAACGACGCGCAGACACAGCAGTATCGCGCGGGCGAATCCGCTTTCAGACAAGGGGTATGATCCACCTAAGGTGGACGGAATCCCGTAGTCGCGGAAGGTGGACGCGATCCTCTGCCTGTAAGGGCCGATTTGCCGGGCCACGATTCCGATGTCCGTGAAGCCGTACCCGTGCTCCCGCACCAGCTTCTTGATTTCCCCAGCTGCCAGTTCGAT
>Ga0114930_10004441_pt1 | contig 11861 bp, 11 predicted proteins | sample AnhtaG_FD_87300 | JGI IMG/M metagenome (GOLD analysis project Ga0114930, IMG submission 87300) | Deep subsurface microbial communities from Anholt, Denmark to uncover new lineages of life (NeLLi) - Anholt_01485 metaG | ecosystem: Environmental > Aquatic > Marine > Oceanic > Sediment | place... | reverse complement strand
TTATGACGACCAGTCTCATTACCAGGATATAGCCGTAGCCATAAAAGAGACCATTCGACTAATGGTCGAAATAGACAAGCTGATTCCAGGATGGCCTGTCACCTAATCTTAAATCTTCCCTCAATACCAAATCCCTCTCAAAGAGGCAGGATATGACGAAGAAAAAAGCAATCTATACAATAGATGGTAAGCCCGCCAAGCTGCGAGATGTCAAGAGTTGTGCGCAGGATGCTACACTCAAAGAAGCTCTGGGAGACTATATTAGTGCTAAAGATGCTTATAAGGCTGGTGTTAAGGACACCACTCTACGAAGCTGGAGAAACAGTGGCAAGATTCGTGCGAAGAAAGTTGGAGCCACCTGGCTCTACTCTAGGCAAGACCTGGTAGACCTTATCAAGACTTCTAAATAGGCGGTCTACCTATTCCCTTAAAAGTTCTTGTACAACATGCATCATAGCTGTGCAGTGAGTGCACAACATAGTGCTCTGGGTGATACGCTGATTTACCGTTGCACAAAACTGACGAATGTGCAATGGCACTCAGTCGCTGTATGCAAACGTTCGACGGAGGCCTCTTGCAAAAAGCGCACTGCATTTCTGTCAGAACTCGAGCAATAGTCCCATTCGGGATAGTTCCCTAAATTTATTTGAGAACAAGCAGCTCACACCAGCACCAATTGATGATCTCCTACCCGACCGGGGGATGAAATGGGACGATATCTTTCTAGACCCGCTACCGACTCATGAGGTAACGTTGACTACTTTTCAATGGAAGCATACAATGATTCTAGGCCTCAAACCAAGGTAAAACAGGGGGTTCCAAGCCCTAAAGCGCAGTAGGAGGTGGTGTATGGCATTTAAAGTACTATTTCTCGCTCATGCCCCGGATGCTGAGCCCGAGAAGCATATGTGCATGGTCGAAACTGGCAAGTATAAGCTCTTTGTAAGGGTAGTCAAGGGTCAAAGTGAAGCGCTTGAAGTGTGCCGAAATCTTGTCAAAGAGGAAGGCATTCACTCAATCCTCCTCTGCCCAGGATTTACACACGGAAATATTGCAGAGATAGCGGAAGCTGCTGGGACGAATGTTGGGGTTTTTGTAGCCAGAGGAGACCCCCCGAGCACTAGAGTTTCGATGGAAGTAATGGCGAGAGAGGGCTGGTTTCCGGAATCCAATCAGAGGTAATATTATTAACCTTTTTGGTAGTGCTTTCGGCCCTCGAGTTGCTGAGCAGACGCTTGCTTTTGGTGGGACCTGCTCTTAACGTAGCCAAAAGGGTCACAGCTTGAAGTAGTGTTGTTGGTAAATGCGTGAACAGCAGCTTTCCCGTATGATAGCCGTTGTCGCGAATTTGCGGCTTGTTGCACATTTACTCAAATCGTTGGATGAAAATAGTGCCCGGCCTATTTATGTCTCTACTTATTTTTTGTATCCAAGAAAGAACCCTTCGTATGAAGGCAAAACAATGCCTGACAGAGGCGGCGTCACAATATGTTAGAAGTTGGGTTAAGTCCTTATACATAGTTGTCAATAGCCGACTAGCTAACCGAGTATGATTGAAGCTCCATCATGGTATTGCCCTCTGCGTCCGCACCTTTAACTACACTTTTGACCTGGTCTGAATACCATATGGTTTGGGTAACATTACCGGCACCATCATACATAATTATCTTCCAGCAGCTAAAAGTCCCAGCGGTAATAGTGACACCCTCCTTGCTATCCACCTTATATTTTTCGGTAGTTACCATAGGGTCTCCTTGTTGGTTACCGTCAATATAGACAATAGCGGTCATCTCCGTCTCTACTTCCCGCCCAATCTCTAGCGGGAATAGAGATGTCCAGGGATTGTAGGAGTAAGTCTGTGTAGAGGTGAAGGCTGTTCCGTTATAACTACCCGATGCTTCCATCTTGACCCCATAAAGAGCGGTGGCTTTATCCGCCCAGTACTTCATGTTGGTAATGGTGCTGACCACACCATCCTGGGTATAGCTATAGGTTGGGTCAAACGACATATCGATAACATAGCAATCCCGGCCCTCCACCATCTCCTCCCCGGTTACCTCCTCGATGAGGGTAGAGGTTGTTTCGCCCATCACATAGCTCCAGACCCATCTGTCCCCCATCTCATAGGTTGGTAATTGCCCTTCCGGCTTGACCGCACAAGCAGGGAGCAACAACGGCATGGCTGCCAATAGGCAGAAGGCTAACAGCACTCCTAGCACTTTCTTCATAGCTTTTCAACCTCCTTTTCGCCCGTAATAAACTGAATCTTAAGCCGTAATATTGAGCCTGTCAAGGTCTCATAGCCCAATCATCCTTTGGTTTACCAGGCACTTCTCATAGGTAATGATGGCCCCGATCTGGGATACCACACCTTTTCTGACCCTCTTGTAGATTTATGTAATACCATACCGCTTGGCTAGGTTGCTAGGGGCATTGCACTTTTTAGCGGAATGTGACACCATGCCAAACTCTTTTGAGCCGATGCTAGACTAATTTCTGGTCTGGCATAGTGAAATGGCCATGTGATATAACTAGGACAGTGAGATTTTCGATAGCGGGGTGAACAATGAGAACTAAGGGCAATACTATCTTGATTACTGGCGGAGCCACGGGAATCGGTTTCGCTCTGGCTGAAGCCTTCGTTAAAGCGGGCAACAAGGTGTTGATTTGCGGAAGAAGAGAAGCCAAGCTGAAAGAGGCCAGGGGAAAATTGCCTCAGATACAGACGATAGCATGCGACCTATTGAAAAAGGAGGACCGCGAATCCTTCTGCGACTGGGTTAGAGACAATCACGAAGACCTGAACATCCTGGTGAATAACGCCGGTATTCAAAGGGCCATCGACCTGAGGAAAGGGACAGCAGAGCTGTTCGTCGGCGAAGACGAAGTCCAAATCAACTTTGCTGCTCCGGTCCACATATCGGCGTACTTCGCTCCACTGCTGTCGAAGAAGAAAGAAGCGGCCATCATCAACGTTTCCTCGGGCCTGGGTTTCGTTCCGATAGCCGCTATGCCTGTCTATTGCGCCACCAAGGCGGGAATCCATATGTTCACCATATCCCTAAGGCACCAGTTGAAAGACACTGCCGTAAAAGTATTCGAAATAGTGCCACCTGCGGTTAACACAGAATTGGGTAAGGATACTACTGGTGAATCGGAACAGGAGTACAGGGGCATCCCGCCATCTGTAGTCGCCGCAGCCACAATGAAAGCCCTCGCAAATGACGAATACGAGGTAGTTGTCGGTGAAGCAAGGGACCTCGTGGAGGGATCGAGAAAGGATTTTTCGAAATCCTTTCAGGAACTCAACAGCTGGTGACACTGGCTGTGCTGTCGCTAGCATCCGGAACACAGTAACCCGATAACAGCGTGTTCAAGCCTGCTGTCAACCCAATCAGGCAAGAATTGATGCTGTCACGATAATTAGCAACAAAATAGTAGTGGTACGAGGCATCAACAAGAGTCCACTTTGTGTAGCTTAGGTCACAAAAGCTTGGATTGTTGGATCACCAAGACAACCCAAGCCAGCCTTGGGCGAGAGATCAGATACTCAGACTAAAGGCCAAGCTGAAAGTTCTTGATACCGTCCACTTAGGCCCACCAAGTCCCCGATTCCAGAGGAGCTTTCCCTGCGCGATCTGCTAATTCAGTAGTTGTCAAAGCTCCCCAAGTTCAGAACCATCTTCCACGGCCTGCCCTCTGCTATAGCGCTTCCGAACCTCTATGGTCAGCCCCCAGGTGCTCAATAAGGATTGAACAAAAAGCCAAAAGGTAAAAATCCTTCCTAAAAGTCCCCGCTTTTGACCTGCGAAGCCCCTTTAGAAGGTCGTCGTTTTGCCGCCATTTTGCCACCATACTGTTTAGCACCCAGCAGCACAGAGTGGCACAGCCAGATACAAACCACGGCTTGACACCAGACCAGACGGGACATTATGCTATCTGCTGGCACTAGGTGGGCCAGCGAGTTCCAAACTTTTAATCAGGGTGTCGTGGGTTCGATCCCCACACGGCTCACCACAGATACAAATCCACCCCCAAATACCCCATCGAGCCGCCAAAAAGGGCACCTGATTTACCATCCGGTAGCACAAAGTAGCGTATCCGGCAGTACCCCTGTGGTAGGCTGTCACTGTGGGAGATCCGAAGTGGCTACGCTTCAGGACGCGCTGACAGCTTATCGTATCTGCGCTAAAGCCGAGGGGAAGTCGGCCAAGACCATCGGCTGGACGACGGACGCGGTCGGGTACTTTGCCGATTTCCTCGGAGGCGAAGGCATTGAGCTCGAGACCATCGATGCCCAGAGCCTGAGACGTTTCATCCTGGCCCTGCAGGCCAAGCCAGCCTTCAGCAGCCATCGCTTCACCAGGCCCAGCAACCGGCCGCTATCGCCGGAGACCGTGGCCAGCTACACCAGGGCGATCAAGGGCTTCTTCAGCTTCCTCGAGCGCGAGGGCATCATCCTCTCCAACCCCATGGCCAAGGTGAAGCTGCCAAAAACGCCGAAGAAGGTGATGCCCACATTCAGCGAGCAGGAGATAGGGAAGCTCCTGAGCCAGCCCAACAAAAAGAGTGATGAGGGCTTCAGGGATTACGCCATCATGGCCACACTGCTCGACTGCGGGATACGGGTCAGTGAGCTCTGCGGCCTCACCATCTCGGACGTCGATCTGGAGAATGGCTATCTCCGGGTCATGTGTAAGGGGGCAAAGGAAAGGCGGGTCCCCATCGGCTACACGCTAACCAAAGTGCTCCTCAAGTACAAAGTGGCGCACCGCCCGGCGAGTAGCTCGATGAGCTTTTTCCTGACCAGGGACGGGAGGCCCATCGCCAGGAAGCGGGTTCAGGTGATGATCAAGAAGTACGGTGCTCGGGTTGGGATACAGACCAGGTGCTCGCCGCATACCTTTAGAAGCACCAGTGCCGTGTCCTACCTGCGACATGGCGGGGACGCCTTCTCGCTTCAGCGCAAATTGGGGCATGCTACGCTCGCCATGACTCGCCGATACTGTGAGCTAAGCGATTCGGATGTCAGGGCCAGGCACCTGGCGTCGAGCCCGCTGGATAAGCTCACTTCATGAGATATGCCACCTGCTGCTGGTAGTGCCAGGTGCCAGCGCGGGAGTCATAGCTGACACCGAGCTTCTCCAACCGCTTGATGGCACCGAGGGCCTTTTCCGTCCTCAACTCGGGATCGGTTAAGGGCTTGGCCCTTATCTCCCAGCGCCCGCCCGGCTTTCGAACTGCATCGGCATAGAGTGCCTCCAGGTTACCCTGGCGGCAGTAGCGACGGATCATCTCCTTGGAGTATGATTTTCGCTTGCCCATGAACTCCGCCCAGGCCCACTCTTCTACTGCCCACCAAACGAAGTCATCTTCTCTATATGTCATATGGCCCTCCACTCAGTAGCATTAAGTAGCATTCCAAGGCTGTCGTATATGGTACTCTAAGGTTGGTGACACCCGTGTCTATAGGCACTAAACCAGTTCCTGCTCTTTATTATGTATAGCATAGCAAAGAACAAAGCGTAAAGCAAGGCGCCTCTCTGTGGCGTCCGCTTCATATTCCCGGAACACACTAAACAATAGCAAGTGGGCCCCGTTGCGATCATTCTAGTAGCAAGGATCAGTAGTAGTCAAAGGGTGCTCACTACGTTTATTGCGAATATGAAGTATATGTAGAGTATGATGGTTATGAAGTATATGAAGTGGGAAAAAGAACTGCGCTATGATACATACGTAAAACGAATACGCACCAGCTGCGCGGCATACCAGGCAGCAGCGGCGGCAGAGATTTGGTGTAGATAGAGGGAGCCAGCGAGGATGACAGTAAAGCTATCGCCCCAGAAGGTATCAAGGATGCTGGCCTACTTCTTTGCCGGCATGCCTCAAACTGAAATTGCGAGAAAGGTGGGGGTAGACCAGAGCACGATCTCGCTCTGTGTCTCCCGATTCAAGAAAAGAGTTGCGGAGATTGGTCTACTTGTCGCCGGGAGGGAGTACAACGTGTTTGGTGAAGTCGATACATTAAGGAGTCTATCTGTAGAGCTCTCCAAGAATCGGCTGACAGTGGAGGAGGCCAAGCAGGGAGCAAGGATATTCAGCGCTTTCCTCAAACTTGGAGTGGACCCCGAGCAACACGCTGACCTGGTAAGGGTGTGCGGAAAGATCGGGGACCCAAGCTTCCTTGATGCTGCGCTGAAATTGGCCAGGATTGAGTCAGATAGTGGTACGAGCTACCAAGAGGCGATGTCCAGATTTGAGCAGGCGACCTCAGGGTTGCCCGTTGTCGAAAAGCAGCTCGAGGAAAAGGAAGATGAGATGGAGTCTGCCGCAAGCCGTGTAGCCCAGAAGAAGCAAGAGCTTGCTAGCCTGAAGTCGCAGCTCGAGCGACGTCAGAAGGAGGTCGCAACTGAAGAGGCTAGGATGAAACAGGATCTAGAGGGCAGGATGGTAAAGCTGGGTGTTGAACGAAGAGAGGTTGAACAGGTGGCTGAGCTCAAGGCCGATTTGGGCAAACATGGGCTCGATATTCCGACAATGGCAAAGCTGGCCAGCGAGCTTGGCTATGGCGCTAGGAAACTGCAGAGAGGTGACGGCTCAAGACTAAGACAGGCGATAGAGCAGTTTGGGTCCTTACATGAGACTATGAAGACACTTGAAGCTAACAAGAGCTCACTAGAACGCATGGTAGCGGAGCTGTAAGGGATGAAGAATTGGTTGGAGAAGGCTGTGAAGGAGGATCTCGACCAACTTGAGGTTCTAAGGAGTCAAATAGAGGTATGCACACAGGTCCTGCTACAGCTTGAGGAAAAGAGAAGCCAGAATAGACGCCAGTATGACCTGTTCGAGGGCTTCGTGGCTATGATGCTGACATCTCCATCGGTCGATGACACCGTGAATGGTCTGCTCCTCGGTCTTCAGAGACTGGTGGATTCACCGTGGTACCCTTCCAGGAAACCAGAGGAGGCCCGGTGGCTCTTTGTTCGGCAGGTTCTGGGAGCATATCTGCACTGTTTCCGCTGCACCAACTGCGGAGCCAAGTTCATCATTGACATGAAGCCGGATCAGTACGGAATCGGTTACAGGTGCCCGAAGTGCGATTTGCGGGTCTCCGTCGTGGCAGATGACAGTTTCCTAGAGGCTTTGCTATACCCAAATCAGCCAAACGAGGTTACTCGGGCCCAGGAGCTACAGCGGGATGCGGAGAGATTGAAGCCTCTGGAGGTATTTCTCGACATCCCGTGCGCTGTTTGTGGAAAGCCGATGGCGAGGAACTGGACCAGGGAAGAGGTTCTAGATATATTCAAGCGTTGCAACTGGGGTCACAGCGCTTGTTGGAACTCGCTGCACGGCCAGTTCATGTTGATGCAACAGGTTGCCAGGTTGTTGGGGGAAAAGAAGAAGGAATTAGGGTACTAGGGGGGGCTGGCTGAACGAGCAGATGTGGAAGAGCTCGTGTTATTACCGCTTAACACTCCATTGGGGTTCAATGCTAAGAGGAGGATTATACATTCTGGCTAATTGTTGGATGCTAAACAATCTGGACATCTGTTATATGAAATTGAGACAATGGACGTACAGATTGGACGGTAGAGACTATACAAAGAGATATGGCATATGTTGTCCTTCAAACGGCAGTATAGCTCCATTGGGCTCCATTGTGAATCCTGCGAAGAAGGCTTTTAACACCCTCCAGTAAGCACCCAAGCACGCAACACGACATAGCTTTCAATGGATCTTGACAATCAACGAGCAGGCATCTAGCATAAGCACATCACTTGATATGGTGGCTCAGGCCTAGGGCTAGAGATGATCAGGAAAGCGCCGGGCGTAACAGGGAGCGACAAACCAGGAGATAAAGTGGAGGGAATGCTCAGTCCGTATAGGGTCCTAGATCTGGCGGATGAGAAGGGTCTTATCTGCGGTAAGTTGTTGGGGGATCTTGGGGCTGATGTTATCAAGATTGAAAGACCCGGTGGTGACCCTGCTCGCAGACTGGGTCCTTTCTATCACGATGAGGCTCACCCTGAGAAAAGCCTATTCTGGTTCGCTTTCAATACTAGCAAGAGGGGAATAACCCTGGATATAGAGACGGCCGATGGGCAGGAGATTTTCAAGAGGCTCGTGAAGAGCGCAGATTTCGTGATAGAGTCCTTTCCCCCGGGGTATATGGACAGGCTCGGCCTGGGATACTCATCATTGGAAGCGATCAACCCCCGTTTGATCATGGTCTCTATCACTCCATTCGGGCAGACGGGGCCATATAGGAACTATAAGGCTCCTGATATCGTAGCATGGGCTGTGGGTGGAGTGTTGCTTCTATGGGGCGATCCTGACCGTCCCCCTTTCTTCATCGGACATGGCTTTCAGGCATATCTTCACGCTGGGACCGAGGCCGCCGGCGCGGCACTGGTTGCGCTTTATTTTCGGCACATAACAGGTGAAGGCCAGCACGTTGATGTGTCAATCCAGGCGGCTGCCGCTCGCGGTGCCCAGTTGCCCATAACTAACTGGGAAATCAGTGGGATTATTATGAGGCGAGGGGTACAGGAGCACGAGAATGTTAGAACAACCGGTATATGGCCTTGTAAGGATGGCCATGTCATCTGGCGCTATTGGAGTGGGGGACAGGCAAGGCGTTGGAACACGCCACTTATCGAGTGGATGGATAGCGAAGGGATGGCTGACGACTTCTTGAGAGAGTTTGATTGGGACACTTTTAATTTGCATACAACAACCCAGGAAGTGGTGGATCGCATATCGGAGCCAACAGCCAAGTTCTTTGGGGCGCATACTAAAGCGGAACTCTATGAAGGGGCACTGAAGCACCGTGCCCAGCTCTATCCTGTGGCCACCACCACTGACATACTGGAGAGTGTGCAGCTTGATGCGAGGGATTTCTGGGCGGAAATCGAACACCCCGAACTGGGCACCACCATTACCTACCCCGGCCGTTTTGCTAAGGCGTCGGAAACGCCACCCGCGATATCGCGCCGCGCCCCGCTTATCGGCGAACACAACAGGGAGGTTTATGAGAGGGAGTTGGGCATGTCAAGTGAGGAACTCATAGCATTGAAACAGGCTGGGGTCATATAGGTAGGCTGAGCAGAACGATGAAGGAGAAAACAGTCAGGAAACCTCTTGAGGGATTAAAGGTTGCCGACTTCACCTGGGTTTTCGTGGGACCTCAGACAACTAAGCTGCTAGCTGATTGTGGCGCAGAGGTCATCCGAATAGAGAGTAAGACCAGGCCTGAGCTCTGGCGAACAATGGGCCCCTTCAAGGACAACGTCGTGGGGCTTGATCGCAGTGGTCCGTTCAGTCTCTTCAATACCAGCAAGCGCAGCGTGACAATCAACCTCACTCATCCTAGAGGGTTGGAATTGGCAAAGCGGTTCGTTGCTTGGGCGGATGTCGTGGTAGAGAACTTCGCTGGTGGAGTTATGTCAAAAATTGGTTTGGGATATGAGGAACTCAGGAAGATCAAGCCCGACATCATCATGCTGAGTTCGTGCATGCAGGGACAAACAGGGCCTAACGCGGCCCACCCGGGCACTGGCCTGCAACTAACTGCACTATCGGGTTTCAGCCAGATCTCGGGATGGCCAGATCGGGGACCGGGCGATGTCGGATACGTTACTGATTACATCGCCCCACTGTTCAATTTCCTGGCCATACTTGCCGCCATTGACTACCACCGCCGAACGGGTAAGGGTCAGTACCTCGACATGTCCCAGTTCGAGGGCGGCATACACTTCATAGCACCCATGCTTCTGGATTACACCGCAAACCAACACGTAGCTGGCAGGGTGGGAAACCGTTCGACTTCTGCTGCCCCCCATGGCGTCTTCCGCTGTCGTGGCGACGATAGATGGTGCGCTATTGCGGTGTACACTGATGAGGAGTGGAAGAGCTTCTGCAGTGTCATAGGAAACCCTGCATGGACCAATGATCCAAGGTTTACAACTCTTCTGGCAAGGAAAGAAAACGAGGACGAATTGGAGAGGTTGATCGAGGAGTGGACCACGGATCACTCAGCGGAAGAAGTAATGAATATGATGCAGGCAGCTGGGGTTGCGGCTGGAGTGTTGCAAACTGGTGAGGACTTGCTGGTGCATGACCCTCAGCTAAGGCATCGCCAGTTCTTTTGGGAGCTAGAGCACCCGGAGATAGGTAAGTACCATGGTCTGGCACCATCCTTTACCCTATCGAAGTCGCCATGTGAACTACGGCGTGCTCCGTTGATGGGTGAGGACAATGAATATGCTTTAAAGGAGATACTGGGTTTCTCAGACGAGGAGATTGCTGAGCTCGTCATAGAAAGGGTCATTGAGTAGCAGGGGTAGAGTTGGTACTGGGCTAGGTGAGCTGGCTGCTGCCATATGTAGGCTGGAAATCGATCCAGGAAAGGGCACGAAAATGACATAACAGCGCTGAAGAGGAAACTGAACCTGAGAATCAATGAAAGGAGGCAAAATGCCCAAAGCAAAAGTCGGTGATATCAACATCTACTACGAGGTTCATGGTGAAGGGGAACCCCTGGTCCTGATAATGGGTGCTTCTGGCACAACCGCGTGGTGGGGCCCCCAGATACCACTGTTGTCCCAGGAGTATAAGGTCGTGGTTTTCGACAACAGGGGGATAGGGCACAGCGATGCACCTGACTTCCCCTACACCACCAAGATGATGGCCGACGATACCGTCGGGCTTATGGACGCCCTGGGCATTGACTCAGCCCACATCTTTGGTTTCTCGATGGGTGGCTTGATAGCCCAGGAGCTTGCTCTCAACTACCCCCAAAGGGTTGTCAGCCTTGTTCTAGCGGGCACCGGCTACGGCGGCTCAGTCCTTCCCGAGGAAGCACGGACACTTTCCCGTCAGGCTGCAGCGATGCCTTTGGAGGACATTGTGCACATGATGCCCCCGATGGTTTTCACCATGGAATACGTCGAAGGGAACCCAAAGGCCATCGAGGAATTCATAGTGCGTGTCCTTGAGAAACCAGCTCCTCCCCACGGCCGCCTTCACCAGACAGAGGCTGTAGACGCCCATGACACCTATGACCGCTTGCCCCATATCAAGGCGCCCACGCTAGTCATAGGTGGGGAGAAAGATGGCTTGGTTGCGATCGAACACCAGAAGGAATTCGCCTCCAGACTAGAGAACGCTGAGTTCGTTGAATTGGAGGGCTGTGGGCACCTTTTTTTTCTGCAGAAGCCAGAGGAGGTGAGTAAGTTCGTCTTGGATTTCCTTAGGCGGCATCCCAAGAAATAGGTTTCAAGCAGATCAATCAGTCCTGAGGCTAGGCTTATCCACCTGTGCTCTCAGGGCAACGTAAAGTCACGGCTGCCCAGGGCACCTTTTCTTGGCTCTGGCTGCCCCCCCTTATGCAGACATCTGTTCGAGATTACACATAATCGAAATTATGTGTAAATCCGCCCTCGCACCTGATGCATGGCTTTATGCCAAGAGTAGAGGCGACTGCACTTTCTGACGAAGTGTGACCTAAAAACCGCCCTATTGTCTAGTCAGGGCAGCAGGGAGGAGGATTGGAAAGAACGACGAGCAGGTGCTCACTGTTACAATCGTTGAAAGTCCTTCGACCTTGAGAAGTCATGCCGAAAGGAATATGATGTAGAGACAGAGCTCGTTGGAGGGTAGGAATGATTAGAACGTTCAACGGGAAGACGCCGAAGATAGCAGATTCAGCCTTTGTTAGCGAATGGGCCTATGTAGTCGGTGAAGTGGAGATCGGTGAAAACTCCGGTATATGGCCTGGCGCTGTGATTAGAGGGGACTTTGGCTCGATAAGGATCGGCAGGGACTGCCATGTGGAGGATAACAGTGTGGTGCACGCCGGA
>Ga0114930_10004439_pt1 | contig 11864 bp, 2 predicted proteins | sample AnhtaG_FD_87300 | JGI IMG/M metagenome (GOLD analysis project Ga0114930, IMG submission 87300) | Deep subsurface microbial communities from Anholt, Denmark to uncover new lineages of life (NeLLi) - Anholt_01485 metaG | ecosystem: Environmental > Aquatic > Marine > Oceanic > Sediment | place... | reverse complement strand
CTTATACACATCGGGGTCATCTCTCAGAGTCACCTTTGGCTGTATAACATTTTGCAGGGCTAACCCGATGTTCAATTCATCTAAGGGCTCATAAAGTATCCCCAAATCTATTCCCTGGCCATTTCCTGAATATTTCATCACTCGCTCATGAAGCAGTTTCAAACTTCCCCCTACAGAAATATCTTTGTAAACTCTATTTGCATAGGAAAGAATTAAGGCGTTTTTGTATATTGACGTCTGCTTACTGCCAGTCGGTCCTAAGGTTAAGTGAACTTCTTCATATCCTCCCGAATGGAGTAGAACATCGGAAATACCCAGAGTCCCCCTCCTTCCCAGGGGATGAACATAAGAGACAAAGTTATAACTCGTCTGTTCAAAGAAGGGAGCATACATAGAAAGAAACTGATGTTCATCAATCTGGGTTAAGGCTGCAGGGTTCCAATAAGGTCCACTGGCCTCATCTGCCAGAGCTACATAAGCTCCTCCCATGGCCAAAGACCTTGCTCCTGCGCCATACTGCAGATAGTCATTAGCCATTCCATAGTAATTATCTGCCCTGACAAATTGCCAGATTATTATCAAAATTAACCCCGAAATAAGAAATGTTCTAAGAAAAGTCCTTTTCATTATCCTATCCCCCTACTTTATTTAGCCACACCAATCTTCCTCACCATATGCTTCTTTTCTCTGTCCACCCAGATGCGACAGATATAACCTCCGTTTGCCACAACTTTTCCAGAAAGGTTCCTTCCATCCCAGCGAACGGTATTCGCTGTGCTACCACCATCCTCTCCTGCCGCATAACTCTCATGCCAGACCTCCTGACCGAAGAGGTCGTAAATTGTAATTATTACATTGGAAGGTTGCTTGAGATTATATTCTATCAGAGTTTCCTCTCTACCTGCCCTGAATGGATTGGGTCGATTGGAAACTCCGTCCACTCCATCGCTAAAGAATGAGACATAAATTGTCCTACTCTTATTTATCTCTTCCTCATGTCCATACTTATCTATACCATAATATTCAATAGTATGGCCTCCTGGAGAAAGCCCAAATGGCTCCTCATAGGTCCTCCAGCCGGCACCATTGTCTCTATAAAGGATAGTCTCTGCTTCAATCTCAGATACGCAAAGAATCTTTACCAGTGTGCTTCCTCTTAAATAGATTGCGCCGTTCATTTCATTGTAGACTCCCTCCAATTCCATTACTGTTTTTGGCGCGCCATAAACTTCAATATTGCCAGTGCGGTCGGACGTGGCAGATGGAGAAGTAGAGGCATCTGAGGCTTCAATGGCTTCAATATAGATATCTTCAGCAAGGTTATAACTCTGCAGGATAGTCTTTTCTCCTCCTTCTAAATAGAAGGTTTCTACCTTCAATTTTCCCTCCGCCGGCGTCTCATCCGGATAATAAGCATCCAATTTTACCTGTCTGTCATATTTTTCAAGAGTCACCACATTTCCCGCACCCGTATCAATCAATTTAACTGTAACAGTAAATTCTTTACCAGCCTCAACCTTTTCCGGAGCGACTACCTCATAACGTAGCCCCACTGGCTGGATGTCTATAAGCTCAGTATATGCTTCAGGACGACCAAAACTATCGCTTACCTTGATGCGAATTTTTCCTGCTGTATCGTAGTTCACCGAAACCTGTGCATACCCGTTCTCCAGGGCTGGTGACTCTGGTGTTACTGTCAATTTGCCTGGAGCATCTTCATAATTGACTGTGTAAGGAGTCAAGATGAATGAGTTGTTCGCCCCCTGTTTGGGCAGACCTGCGCTATCAAGAAGTTCGATAGTCAACTGAAATGAGGTGACAGTGTTGGCATTGGAAATAGCACTGGTAATCCGGTACTCAGCTACTTCCATAGGAATGGTAACACGTTGGGGTTGTAAATCGGTTGGCTGTTTAGCTTCTGCCTTAAGAGTGAAAGATGAACCTGATTGATGAATAGTAACCTGGAAAGTTGCCATGCCGTTATCGAGCGGTAATTCAGCCTGGGAACTGAAGGAATTATCTGAAGATAGATAAACACTGCCTCCATCGAAATCGACCAGATTCCAGTACTGGTCTACAGCTCGCACTGTGACTGGAAACTCAATTTCCGTATCCTGAACCAAAAGCCCACTACTATCCTTACCAGTAGACACATAGGCCCACTCACCCGGTCTGTGTATTTCCACTGGAGCCAAAATCTGTAGCCTCTCCAGTGTACCTGGTAAAATCTGGAAAGAATCGCTCCATCCGTCCCCTGCGGGCGGGTCATAAATTTCGGCATCAGAAGCTCCTATCTGAATACATTCTGCCTTTGTATACCACTGATTAGTAATTGTCAATGTGCCTCTGGATAACACGCCACTATTGACATAGAGACGACCAGGCTCTGCACCGGAAACGGGCGCCAGATTGAACGCCCTATTATCTCTGGTGGGCACCACATTTCCTGTTCCTCTATCAAGCAGGCTTACAGTCATCTGAAATTCTTCCCCTGCAGTAGCTTGAGCAGGCACATCTACTTTATACTCCAGTGCCGTCTCACGCACATCTATCGCGTCACTATACTGTTCTCTCCCAAACACGTCAGTCACTTTTATACAGATTTCTTCCACTATATCATAACTCTGCTCAAAAGTGCGCTCTCCACTGACTAAGCTATACTCTTTTCGTCCCAGACCATCTGGATTTGTAGCAGGAGAGTAGTCCACCGCTAAGCAGGGAGTCATCTGGAAGTCATTGTTGGCTTCTGTTACCACGTCGTCATTGTCATCCACAAGCCTAACTATCATAGTAAATGTATTCCGGGAAAGGTTTCCAGCTGTACAATAAGTGGGTACTACTATCTCATAGCTATAGCCTGTTTCCACAAAAATCATTACTGTATCCGAGACAAGAAAGGGAGGCGTAAGTTGTTTTATTGCAGTGACATCTATCTCTTCGTTATTCCCATTAAGCCATATGGTAAAGGTCGATACACCGGCTTCAAAAGGCTGAAGTGGATATCTATTATCCAGACCAATATCTGTCAGGGAGATTAAATCGATGCTCTCACTATTTATAGTAGGTACTAAATTCCAGTAGTTGTCAACTGCTCTGACTGCAAGGTCGAAACTAACCCCTGCTACCTGAGCTAGAGGGCTTCCTGTTTTCCCATTTCCATCGGGAGCGCTTCCCGGGTCTGGATTCTCACCCGGGGCAATTATCTGCAATTTAGCGAAATTTCCCGGATTTACATTAATGAAAGTAGTATTCTTATAGTCCCTGCCAGGGTCCGTATCTTCAGCAGTTAACCACTGCCAATTGCCCGCTGTTCTAAAACTCGTCCAGAAAGTAACCTCACCATTACCCATGCTCCGAGGATTGGCAGGTCCCACATCCATGTAACGGCCGGTGGTGAGCCTTATCCGAGGCTCAGGGTCTGGAGGATTAACCCTATTCCAGTATTGGTCAACAGCATAAACTATAGTTTCAACGGCAGGGTCGCCCACTGTATAGGCATCAGCAACACCATCCCTTCCCTGTCTTACTATGTCACCAGGCCTGTGAATTTGTGGAGGAAGGAGAAGAATAAGCCCCGCATAGTTTCCAGGTTTTACATTGAATGGATTACTTGTTCCTTCATACCAGCCTGAAGTCGACACTCCAGGGTCACTTGAACGCAAATAACCCCGGGCGGTAATTCTTATATCGTTATCCGCTTTATAGACTTTTAGAGGGAAGGTATATACTCCGTTCTCGAAGGGCTGCAAACTAGAAATATACATGGGCGAAATGGTAAATAGAGAAGATTCTCTATCAGATTCTAGATAAATTGAATAGTAATGCTTTTCGAAGCTTTCTACTGTATTATCATATTGGTCCTTGGCAGTGATGGTGACATCGATACTCTCACCAGCAGTAACGAGACTTGGAATCTGACCAAACTCAAAGCGGGCCAGTGGACCGTGAGTTACAGGAATGAGAGCTCGACCCGTGTTGAGTGCGGAGACGGTTACAAAAACGGAATGCCCATTAGAACTGCGTGTAATTAGTTTATTGTCAGCGAAAGTTTTTATTCTGCCTTCCATTTTTATATTTGTCCACTCGGCTTCTCCTGCAAAACACACGTCTTGGTGCTCATCCGTTGACCAAAAATCTATCCACCGACTGAATTCCTCATCTACAGGATTCCAGTACCTATCTGTGGCAGCTACAGTTAAATCAAATGAAACGCCAGCAGCCTGTGTAGTGGCAGAACCACTCTTCCCATAGAAAGCATTAGATGTGCCGGGGTCCAGGTCCTCACCAGGTGCAACAAGCACTAAATATGTAAGAAGTCCAGAATTAACCTGAATCGGGCTGGACGTGCCTGTTGTCCCACCGCTGCTGACGGTTATGTACTGAGGTTTATTGACCCCTGAGGGAGTTTTGGCAGTTCTAAAAGTCACCTGGCATTGACCGCTTCCATTAACCAGGGCAAATTCCGGTACTGGCTCTATATAGCCAGTAGGGCATTCTACATTTATATTCACCGATGTATTTATTCTATTCCAATACCCATCACAGGCTATAACAGTAGCAGTCATTGAATCTCCTGCAGTAATTGGATTGGGAGTGAGATTCTTCCCATCCTCCAGTCCCGCGGTGTGGTTTTCTCCCTCAAAGAGGACTAGCAATTCGCTAAAGGGTCCAGCATAAACGTTGAATAAGTTACTTATTACAGAATTGCTACCATCAGTGACTTTAATTTTGACGTCATTTCCCCTCTTTGTCACATGAACTAAAGCACTCGCTCTTCCATCACTAAATTGTATGGTATTTGGGGTTATATAGTCATCACCAATACTACATTCCAGTTGCGCCGATACATTATAGTCTGTTGCCACATTGTCATCTTCATCATACGCTATAACATTAATCTGAATTGGCTCTGTGGTATACTGCGTATCCCCTATAAGCCCATCGAATTCAAAATAATCTGCAGTGTTGGGATTGACGATGATACCTGTGCTTACACTGTCCCTGGTGCTGTCGCTTACCATTATCGAATGGCCGGGATTTGTATTAGTGGTATAAAGGGTCACGTCAAAAACCTGCGCATGGTCAAAGGTGGTGCCTACCGGACCATCAAAGGTTGCTGCGGAATCACTGGAACTGAAAGTCATAGAGACATTGGCAGGAAGAGGATTCCAGTATGCATCTGTTGTATAGACCTTTACCTTGGGATTAATAAGCCCGCCTGCAGTCTGGGGGGATGGTATACCTTGCTTTCCAGTAACAGCCACCTTACCATATTGGAGCTCCTCTCCGGGAACGAGTAGAAGAATCTTCGCATAAGAATGTGGATATACACTAACCACACGGTTTCCCTCTGCATAGATGGTACCATGTATAGGGAGTTGCTTTTCAAATTTGCATTTAATTTTGACGAAGCGGGACTCTGGATGAGAACCATAAATTGTAACCTTAGGAGTAGACACACCGTTAATAAATGATATTCTGGCAGGAATCATATCGGGTTCGTAGGTATCCATTGGTGGTATTACGGCCGAGATATTTACCTCACCCTTAAATGGTTCTACTGTTGCAAAATTACTATCTTCAGCAACTACTGTGATATCAAATTCAACTCCTGCTGTTTGTGGAGCAATAGGGGCGTCAATACGAAATTGGTCAACAAAGTCGTACACTTTGAAATCGAGATAATCCCCTTTGACATTGAACATCTCGCCTGTATCCTGTTCAACTGTAATCGTTTTATCATCCCCAACAGCACCCAAGATTACATCAAAAATCTTATCACCATTCCCACCCAATAGTGTGCTATAGCGTGAGGCTGACAATGAAACCCAGTTACCAGAATCATTTTTAATCCAGGCATCGGGTTCATCGCAAGAGAGAATGATATCTGCACTTCGGGCGTAATTCCAACCCGATGTATCCGAGGTGATTGGGTCTTCATCTTCATTACAAGCTATCACCTTAATTTCAAAAGGAAATCCCTTAATTACATCTGTACTTCCCATAACCGGGTGGGTTTCAAGCTTTAGTTGGGAATAGTAGTCCGCATATACAATAGAAGGTATAATAGCTAATAGCAGACAACCCAGTAGTAGTAACTTTCCACGAAATTTCTTTTCCATTTTCCCCAAGAACCTCCGTCTCCTGCCAACTTCTGCTTTCTTCTTATCCATCGTCCTCAACTACCTCCGTTTTCTGTCAACTTCTGTTTTAAGTATAACACAACGATGTTATGTTTGGGTTAAGGAAATGTTAATTTTTTGTTAATTTTTTCAAGGCAAAAAATTTACAAAATTTTTACAATTTTCTTACAAATTTGTAACATCAATGATATATAATAGTAATAAAGGTAAAAATAGATGGGGTAAAAGCTTTGCCTGTTGGGCTTAAAAAGGAAAAAATGGGAGAAGTTCCGTTCAACAGGCGCTTCTCCCTTTTTATTTTGGGGCATCAGAATTTGAATTATTCAATGGAGTGTCAAGCGAAAGCTTGACCAGTCCCGACTTGTCGGGACACTCCAAACAAACTATTGGAGTGTAAAGCGAAAGCTTTACTCACCGCTATTTCACTCACCACTCTCAATGAGTTCTTCTGCATTTACTCTCATTTCTACCGGTATCTCTTCTTGAGAGAACGACTGCAACTTTATCTCTCCCTTATCAATCCATTCTCTATCGTTCTTATACACAATGGTAAATTTATAGGAATAGTCTCCCCTCTTTACCGGCCTTCCCATCTCATCACAAACATCCCACCTGATAATTTCCGGTGGACGGGTCTCCCCGGAGAAAGTCCTCTGCACTTCTCCATCTTCATCACTTATCTCCAGAGTCCATTTCTTTACAGTAATTGAGGGAATATCAGGAGAAAATTCGAGTTCATTGGTTAAAGCGTCAAGCCCATAGACATTCTCCGACTTCAAAATGGGACTCACACCTGCCTTATAGATATTTCCCCAGCCAAAAGTAAGGGTAAACTTGTGCAGATTTCCCATGTCGTGACTATTAAATGCATAGTCCATAGAGAAAAACTTTATCTTCAATCCAATTCCACAGGTAAAAGATTGCAAGTGGTTAAATCCCAACCTCACATCTACTCTTTTCAAAGAAGAATCAGGCTTCTCCCAGGGAGAAACTTCCAACCCAGCACAGAAGTATGCCTTCTCATCAACTAACTTATTGATATCTGCAGTCAGGGTGAGACGATTAGAGAATGTATTCAATGCCATACCAGCTTTCAAATTTAGCTTATACACATCGGGGTCATCTATCAGAGTCACCTTTGGCTGTAGGACATTTTGCAGGGCTAACCCAATGTTCAACTCATCTAAGGGCTCATAAAGTATCCCCAAATCTATTCCCTGACCATTCCCTGAATATCTCATCACTCGCTGATGAATTAGTTTCAAACTTGCCCCCACGGAGATCTGTTCATAAACCTTATTTGCGTAAGAAATAATTATCGCATTTTTGAATATTGACATCTCCTTACTGCCAGTCGGTCCTACATCATCGACTTCTTCATATCCTCCCGAATGGAGGAGAACGTCGGAAATACCAAGATTCCCCAACCTTCCCAGAGGATGGACATAGGAGATAAAGTTGTAATTTGTCTGTTCGAAGAATGGGGCATACATAGAAAGGAACTGATGTTCATCAATCTGTGTTAAGGCTGCAGGATTCCAATAAGGAGCACTCGCTTCATCTGCCAGGGCTACATATGCTCCTCCCATTGCTAAAGACCTTGCTCCTGCCCCATACTGCAAATAGTCATTAGGCATTCCGTAGTAATTATCTGCTCTGGCAACTTGCCAGTAAATACCAAAAATTAACACAGAAACAAGAAATGTTCTAAGAATCTTCTTCTCCATTTTATCTCCCCTTATCGGGCGACCGCAAGGGTCGCCCCTACGCGACCATTATTTAGCCACAGCAATCTTCCTTAACATATGCCTCTTCTCTCTTTCAATCCAGATGCGGCAAATATAACCCCCATTTCCTACCACCTTCCCCGAGAGGTTCCTTCCATCCCAGGGAACGCTATTCGCCTTGCTACCACCATTTTCTTCTTGCCGATAATTTTCCCGCCAGACTTCCTGGCCGAAGAGGTCATAAATTGTGATTGTTACATTGGAAGGCTCCTTGAGATTATATTGTATCAGAGTGCTTTGTCTACCTGCCTTGAACGGATTGGGTTGATTGAAAACTCCATCCACTCCAGGGTCAATGAAAGAGACATACATTGTCTTGCTCCGATTTATCTTCTCCTTATGCCCGTGCTTATCTATTCCGTAGTGCTCTATGATATGGACTCCTTGAGAAAGATTAAATGGTTCGGCATAAGTCTTCCAGTCAGAGCCATTGTCTCTATAAACTATTTCCTCTGCTATGATATCAGATATTGACATAATATTTATGGTTGTAGTGGTTCTTAAATAGAGTGCGCTGTTTATTTCATTACAAACCCCATGCAATTTCATTACCGTTTCTGGTGTCCCAATAACCTCAATGTCGGAAGTGCGCCCCGGTGTAGATTGAGGATCGTACTGTTTGGCATCGGAAGCTTCAATGTAAATAACATGAGCAAGGTTATAACTCTCAAGCACTGTTTCTTCTCCTTCTTTCAAATAGAAATTTTTTACCTTCAATCTTCCCTCAGCCGGGTTCCCATCGGGAGAAGAACAAGCAACCAATTTTACCTGTCTGGCATACTCTTTAGGAGTGACCGGATTTCCCGCACCCGTATCAATCAATCTAACCGTGAGAGGAAATTCTTTACCCGCTTCTACCGTTTCAGGCGCTTCCACATCATAGCGTAGCCCGACTGGCTTGATGTCTATAAGCCCAGTATATGCTGGTTCGTGACCAAAACTATCGCTTACCTTGAAGCGAATCTTTCCCACTGTATCATAAACTACCGAGATCTCTTGTTCCCCATTGACCAGCCACAACGACCCTCCCATTTTTATCCATTTGCCGGGTGCTGGTTCACAATTGACCGTACAGGCAGTCAAGATGAATTCATTATTCGCCCCGGCCAGACGCTCACCAGTCTCAGGGTCAACAAGTTTAATATTCAGCGTAAATGGTGTGGCAGTTTCAGTAGCTACAACAGGAGTGGTAATCACATATTTAGCTGCTTGCATGGGAATACTAACAGATTGGCGTTGTAGACCATTTGGGTTTTTGGCTTCCACCGTGATAGTGAAAAACTCCCGCGCTTGATGGAGAGTAACGATGAAAGTTGCCATACCACCAGAAAACGCTCGTTCCTCCGGGTCGGAACTGAAAGAGCACTTGGAGGATAGATAAGCAGGCCCTCCGTTGAAATCGACTACATTCCAGTATTGGTCTACAGCCCGAACTTCAACTAGAAAGGCGATTTCAAGTCTCTGCTCCAGGATCCCTGTACTATCTTTCCCACTAGCAATATAGGTTATCTCGCCTGGCCTCGGCTGCTCCCCTGGGGCGACAATCTGGAGCTTCTTCAGTTCGTCCGGTAGAACCCGGAAAAGAGGACTCGAATCAGGGTCTGCTGGTCGATCATAAACTTCTCTATCAGAGGCTTTAATAGAGACTATTTCTGCCTTTGTATACCGCTGGTTAGTAATTTTCCCTGTGCCTTTGTATAACGTGACACTAGTAACATCGAGGCTCCCCTCTCTTCCAGGTTGTGCAGAATTAGGAACCAGCTGCACTTCCCTTTTCTCCTTGATAGGCACCACATTATCTGTTCCGGTATCAATGAGGCTTACGGTCATCCCAAACGCTTTCCCTGCTGTAGCTTCAGCAGGCACATCTACTTTATACTTCAACCCCGACTCACGAACATCTATGCCGTCACTGTATTTCTCTCTCCCAAAACTATCGTTCACTCTTATGGAGATTCTTTCTACTATATCATAACTCTGATCAAAAGTGACTTTTCCATCGATTAGTTGCTTTTCTTTTACTCCCAGACAATCTGGATTTGTGGCAGGAGAGTAGTTTTCCGCTAAGCGGGGAGTCATCTGGAACCAGTTATTGGCATCTGTCACCACTTGTTGATTCTTATCCACAAGTTTAACTGTCATGGAAAATTTATTTGTCGCAAGGGTTCCAGCTATACAGAAAGTGGGCACTTCTACAACATATTGATAACCTGTGGTCACAGGAATCCATACCAAATCCTTTTCAATGAGGGGGCGGTCAAGATCTACGGCAGTGATGTCTATATCTTTATTCTGCCCATCAAGCCATATTGTAAAGATGGTCATGCCATCTACAAGAACTTCAGGATTGCATCTACCAGCCAGAGTAGGGTCTTTTTTAGAGTTTAATTCTATCCTATCTAGATTTATGCCCGGTACCAAATTCCAGTATTGGTCAACGGCCCTGACTATAAGGTCGAAATTCACGCCTGTTACCTGATTTTGAATAGCCCCAATCTTTCCCAAATCGCTCCCGGGGACTGGAGTTTGACCAGGGGCGATTATCTGCAATTTTTTGACCAGTCCCGGATATATATCGATCTTACTGGTATCAAAAATATCAGGATTCCCCATATCCGTAGCAATTAGTGTCTGTCCAGTGGCTGCTGTTCTAAGCGTTGTCTGGAATGTAATCTTACCACCAATCATTCCTAGCGGATTGCCGGGTCCCACATTTAAGAAATGCTCTGTTGGATTTTCTACGTCAATGTGTATCACAGGCTGAGATAGAGGATTAACCGTATTCCAGTATTCATCAACAGCATAAACTGTAGTTTCAATTGTAGGCCTGTCAGGATTAGCCACGATATAGGGCCATGGAGTACCACTCTTTCCCTCTGTCACTATGTTACCAGGCTCATGATTTTCTCCGGGAAGGATAAGAATGAGTTTTGCGTATGGGCCGGGATTTACAATGAATGGATTGCTTTGTCCTGATTTGTCTTGATAGCTGCAGGTAAGCGTGACTTTATCTGAGTATGTTGCCTTATAAATTGTTATATTAGATATAGATTGTCCACTGGTAAAGGTTGCAGTTGTGGGACTAAAAGTATTATCTCCAGTACTTGATAATATATTGGCTGTTTCATCAAAGGTTAAGACTCTGTTGTCATACTGGTCCTCTGCAGTAATGGTTACATTGAAAATAGTGTCGCCAGCAGTGCAGTTTCCGATAGTGCTGAACGCAAAGTGGTCAAGTGGGCCGTGGGTCACATCAATGTTGACCTGATCGCTCTTGTTTCCGTCGGTTACGCTTACCGACTGTTGAGAGGCGCGCGTGATTAGTTTCGCAGAGAAATCTTTTATCCTGGCTCCCATACTAACAGCGCTCCCCCGAGGCAATCCTGCAAATTTTACGTCAGGACTGATGTCCCCTGAATTAAAATATATAGTGTTAGGATACCCACTCTCAACAGGATTCCAGTAAGCATCCGTTGCAGCTACAATCAAGGTGAATGATGTACCGGCAACCTGCGTGGTGGGAGAACCGCTCTTTCCATTGGTAGCTTCTGTGCCGGGATCTAAGCTTTCACCTGGAGCAACGAGCACTAATTTATCATAAGGCCCGGGACGAACTGTAATGGGACTGGAAGTAGCAGTCCTGCCACCGCCCCTAACTGTTATTGTCTGTGGCTCATTGTCTCCCATTGCTACATCATAGGCAGTTCTAAAAGTAACCTGGCACTGCCCACTCCCAGCAGCTCCCAGGGTAAATGGAAGCAATGGTGGCTGTATATGCCCGGTAAGGGAACTTATATCACTTATCTCCACTGGAATTGCCTTCGGATTCCAATAATCATCACAGGCTATGATTGTAACAGTCGTCGAATCTCCTGCATTGATTGGATTTGGACTACCAGCCTTACCATCTCCCAGTCCCGGGGTATGGGTTTCT
>Ga0114930_10004438_pt1 | contig 11865 bp, 7 predicted proteins | sample AnhtaG_FD_87300 | JGI IMG/M metagenome (GOLD analysis project Ga0114930, IMG submission 87300) | Deep subsurface microbial communities from Anholt, Denmark to uncover new lineages of life (NeLLi) - Anholt_01485 metaG | ecosystem: Environmental > Aquatic > Marine > Oceanic > Sediment | place... | reverse complement strand
TTCCAGGATGTTATAAGTGCCGTTGATGTTTACATCCCAGGCAAGCTGAGGATTCTTTTCCCCCACCGCAGAAAGGATGGCGGACAGGTGATAAATGGTGTCAATATGGTATTTTTTGACCACTCTTTCAATGGTCTCTCTCTGGGTAACATCAATGAACTCAAAAGGACCAGAGTCCCGCAGAGCAGGGCTGGGTTTAGTTTTATGTCCGGTGGCTAAGACATTGTCGTTTCCATATCTCATTCTCAGAGCCATAGTTAATTCGGAGCCAATCTGTCCCACCGAACCGGTGACCATAATTCTTTTCATCTCTTTTGCCATTCGCTTCCCTCCAATGATTTCAAACTATTTTCATTGATAGCTTAGACGAGGTTATTTTTTGGTTGCTCTAATAAAGATACCAACCAAATAAAAAATCACCCTAAAATTTTATAGATTTAGCTCATATAAGTCAAGCTCTGAAAAAGAGGAGATAAGGATGAAATTAGGAGATTCCCAGTTATTATTGCTTGGCACGAGTCTTTTACTTACGGGTCAAAGTGGCGGAGGGAGGAGTTGGGGTAGTTCGGGTTGGGTTCTTATTCAGTTCACTGCACTCTGGTGTAGTTCCCCGGTAGGTATAGAGTTTTCCCTTAGACAAATTTTATTGACATTGAGGATAAAGTGTGATAAGAAAGGTGGAAAAAAGTGGGGGGCTATCATTATTGTTACAATTTGGTCGCCTAAAAGAAAATCAATACAACCATAGCTTACAGGAGGTGTAACATGCGTTCTAAGGTGTTCTTGGTAAAATTCTTATCCGTCCCGCTGTTGGTTCTGTTTACCGCGCTCTTCTTCTCTCTGCCAGTATTAGCCCAGAGCAAGGCTTCAGGGCAGGCGGTGGATGAGGAGTACACCCGCTTAATCAGGGAAGCCACCACCAAGCCAGAATTTCTCAGCCCGTTGACCAGTTATCTTCCCCAGGTCAACGGGGTGCCTACTCCCAAGGATGTTATAGGATATATCGCTGGTGCCCCAGGAAAGTTGACCCATTACGAGGACATCCTCAAGTATATGAATGCCCTTGCTAAAGCGTCACCCAATGTTCAGGTTTTCCCTATAGGCAAGACCTCTGAGGGACGCCAGATGGTCGTGGTAGCGGTATCCAACAGGGAGACCATGAGCAATCTGCAAAAATACAAGGACCTTCTGGCTAAACTGGCTGACCCCCGCCAGGTGAGAACCGAGCAGGAGGCAGAGGCTATTATTGCCCAGGCAAAGCCCATCTATTGGCTGACCGGTAACCTCCATTCCGGTGAGAGTGGGGCGGCTGAGTGCTCTATGGAGTTGGCTTATCGCTTAGCTGTTGATGACAACCCAATCGTTAAAAAGATCAGAGACAATATGATAGTGCTTATATCACCCACAGTGGAGCCTGATGGACACGATAAGCATACCGATTGGTTCTATAAGTATAACAAGGATATTACCGATTACAGCAAGATCAGCCGGGTTCCCTATTGGGGTAAGTATACCTTACACGATAATAACCGTGATATGATCTGCATCTCCCAGCCCGAGACCCAGAGCGAAGCCAATGCCTTCCTTGAGTGGCATCCGATTGTGGTCCAAGATAACCATGAATCTATTCCCTTTCTCCATGTCTCTTCGGGGACCGGTCCCTATAACCCTACCTATCATCCGAGCGTGACCTCCGAGTGGAACTTGATAGCCTGGTGGGAGGTTACCCGGCTAACCTCCTATGGCATGCCCGGGGTCTGGACCCACGGCTTCTGGGATGGGTGGGCTCCCAACTACCTCTTCGCCGTCGCCAACAATCATAATGCTCTGGGGCGCTTCTACGAGATCTTCGGCAACTCTATTGGCAATACTATGGAGCGCGATTTAGGTGAAGGACGCTATAGTGCGACCGCTGAGTCTAAGCCGTGGTATATGCCCATTCCTCCCTATAACAAAGTCCGTTGGTCTATGAGGAATAATGTAAATTACCAGCAGAGCGCTGACTTGTCAGCCTTCTACTTCGTGGCAGCGAATAAGGAGTTTTTCCTACGAAACTTCTGGAAGCGGGGGTTGGAGTCCTATGAAAAGGGGAAGAGCGAACCACCCTATGCCTACATCCTCCCTGCCGGACAAAAAGACCCGGTAGATACCGCCTACCTGGTGAATGTCCTTTTAAGGCAAGGCTTTGAGGTGCATCAGGCAACTGCTCCCATGAGCGTTGAAGAAGGGAGATTCCCTGCGGGTTCCTATGTGGTCAGAGCGGACCAACCTTACCGCAACTTTATCCTCAATCTTCTGGGGATACAGAAATACCCGGAGGATGCCCCTCGCTCCTATGATGATACCGGGTGGACTCTTGGGCTTCATATGGATGTGAAGACGTTGGAGGTTAAGGATAAGGCCATCTTCGACGCTCCCTTGGTTCCCATCACCAGGCCGGTGAAAGCGAAGGGTGAGGTAGTTGGAGGGGAGGCGGCTGGAGCTTATATTATCAACAATGGCACCATTAACAGTCTGCTCAGCGCCCGCTTTAAGCTGAAGGACTTCAAAGTACTGGCAGCGGAAGCTCCGTTTACGGCGAAAGGAAAAGACTTCGATGCCGGTTCTATGATAATCCCTGTTTCCGGAGCCTCGAACGGGTTGTATCGGGATGTCCAAGCTGTTGCCAATGAGCTGGGGCTGGAGGTAGTTAGTTGTGCAGACCTTCCTGATGTTAAAACCCATGAGCTCGACATTCCCCGCATAGCTATCTATCACACCTGGCTCAGCACCCAGGATGATGGATGGGTTCGGTTTGCTTTCGACCAATTGGACATCCCCTTTGCCATGACACACAAAGACCATCTTAGAAAAGGGAACCTCAAGGATAAATACGATGTCATTGTCCTCAGCAATTGTAGAGGAGCGAGCGGGGCTGACATTGTGAATGGGCTGGATCCGGAGTTTCGGGGTCCTTTAGCCTTTGTTAAAAGCAAGGAATTCAAACACTTGGGAACCCCCGACTCCTGTGAAGATATCACGGGAGGCATGGGAATAGAGGGGGTGAACAACCTTCAGAAGTTCGTAGAAGATGGTGGTCTATTAATCGCTCTTCACAACCCAGTAAGGGTGCCGGTAGACTATGGTATGGTGAGGGGAATCAGCCTCTTTAATCCAAGCGGCAGTTTCTACAACCCTGGTTCCTTGCTCAAGGGTGAGATTATCAATAGCAAGCATCCTATCGGCTATGGCTATGATGAAGATGTTTCTATCTATCGTCGTCATTCAGGTCCCCTCCTCAGCATCTCACCTGAAAAGGAGAAGTTCGTGGTGGCTAGATATGCCAGTGAAGGTGAGGTATGTCTAAGCGGGATAGTGAAAAGCCAGGCTGAGATAAAAGGGAAGGCGGCAATAGCAGATGTTCCTGTGGGCAAGGGGCATATAGTATTGTTCACTTTCAACCCCTTCTGGCGCGACCTGAGCCACGGTTGCTATATGTTTGTGTTCAATGCCATTCTCAATTACAATGACCTCAGCGTAGGCTTACAAGAGTAAATCTGTCTCAGTTGGTTACGAAAGAGAGGGCAAATTTATTGCCCTCTCTTTTTTATCTTGTTTGTAATAGCTTTTTATTTACCGGTAAAAGTGGCGGATGGAGAAATCGGGATAGGTAAGGTGGGGTTCTTCTTTGGTCTCCTTCACGGAGGTGACATGGGCTTCGGGAGTCCCTGGTGGTTGGGGATACTTAGGGGCTGGGTATCGGGTATTTTCCTGTGTTCCTCCAATATTTCCAGCCATATTTTGACAATCTGGGGGTCGAACTGGGTCCTGGCGTTCTCCTTCAGCTCCTTTATAATTTTCTTCTGGTCGACAGCTTCCCTATAGGGACGGGCGGAGGACATAGCATCAAAGGTGTCGGCTACTGCCAGGATGCGGGCGCCCAGTGGTATCTCCTCCCCTTTCAGCCCGTCGGGGTAGCCCTTGCCGTCCCATCGCTCGTGGTGATGGCGGACAATAGGTATTATCGGCTTGAAGTATTCGGAGAAGTTGAGCATCTCCGCACCCTTCACAGGGTGCATTTTCATCTCCGCCCACTCGGCGATGGTGAGCTTGCTGTCTTTCAGCAGTATCCGGTCGCTGACCCCTATTTTGCCTACATCGTGGATGCGGCACGCTAGCTCCAGGTTCTTCAGCTCCTCCACCTTCCAGCCCATTTTATTGACCATCTCCTTGGAGTACTGGGTGACCCTTTCTGAGTGACCACGGGTGTAAGAGTCGCGAGCTTCCACGCTTATTACCAGAGCGTGAATCATCTCCAGATATGCCTTCTCCAGTGTTTTGTAAGCCCTTCCCATCTGACGGGCATAATTGCGTATCTGCTTTGATTTCTGCTTCAGCTCTTGCGAAGTCTTCTTCCTCTCAGTGATGTCGAGAACGGAGGCGATGCTCTTGGTTGTTCCGGGGATGAGTGCCACGGTCACGAGGACAGTTCTTATCTCACCGTCCTTTCTCTTGATCTCTATCTCATAGGAAGAGAGAACCGGTTCACCCCTTCGTCTGGCTTCATGATAGTCTAAAAGCCTCTGTTTTTCCTCTTGGGGGAGAAAATCGACAAAGTTCTTTCCTATAGTTTCCTCTCTTGTGCAACCGAGTAGCTTCTCAATCCCTTTGTTGACCATGGAGATGGTCGTGTCCTCCTCGACAAGAACCACAGCGGTTCCGCTGTATTGGAAAAGGGTGCGGTATCGCTCCTCGCTCTCCAGCAGCGCTTTCTCTGCCTGCTTGCGCTCGGTGATGTCTCTCATAATGCCCTGCACTGCAATTATTTTGCCCTCTTTTTTCACAGGAGTAATGTTAATTTCCGTAGCAACAATCTTTCCTTTACTATCTATTTGATTTATCTCAAAGCTCTTGATTACTTTTCCTGGTAAAGCGCTCTTTAATGCTTCTAAAGCTTTCGGTACTTCCCTTATGGGTGTTGTTTTCTTCAAATGTTTTCCAATAAGATCTTCGGGCTTGTAGCCATAAAGTTCTTTTACATTGGGGCTCACATACTGAATGATACCTAATGGGGAGACTTGAAAAATCACATCATGAACGCTTTCCATTATGGTCTTAAATTTTCCTTCTGATTCTCGCAGGCCCGCCTCCACCCGCTTGCGCTCGGTTATTTCGTGTTTAAGTTGTTCATTAATATTTTTTAGTTCTGATGTACGATCTTTTACCAGTTCCTCAAGCTGCTCGCGATGTTTCCTCAATTCCTCCTCCGCCCTCTCTATAGATACGGCTTTTAATATGAGTAGACCAAATGTAAGAAGATATGCAACCATCATCGGTCGTATATAAACCTTATGATTAGGGGCATCAGAAATTAGTATCCCCCAAAATGGTCCTTCGTAGAAAAAAAGGTAGTCCACAACAGCATCAAATACCCAAGCAAACAGCCCTAAAATAATTGAAAGAACAATAACTTTGTATTCAGTTTTCATAACTCCACCTCCGCTCGCTTGCGCTCTGTTTCTGATTTTTCCAGTTCAGTAATTCGTTGGCGCATTTCCATCAATTCATTTATAAGTTGATCTTTTGTCTTATCTTTATCTTGTGTAGCCATACAATATGCACCAGTTTAAGTTAAATACTACTATCTTAGAAAGATGATTTTTTCCTTCTCCAGATCAACTAAAAAGAAACCCATAAAATAATCAATTTACATTTTTCTATAAAATACTACAAAAATAATACCCTGTCAAGACATTTATTGTCATATATATGAAAACATAATATGACTATTCTAAAAATCGTCACTTACGGTGCTGATTAGCTCCCTTTAATTTGGTTTCTCATTTATAGTGTAGAGGACGAGCTTAAAAAATTGGAAGAAAGGTTCTTCCCCTTCCGAGAATAGAGCTGGACATAATAAAATAGAGGCGATTAAACGGATAATCGGAGCAAATTTGTTTTAGCGGTCTTGATTTTTTTAAAGATAAAGCAACTTTTACTAAGGAAACGACTTTTTATTTACCGTCAGTAGTGGCGGATGGAGAAATCGGGATAGGTAAGGTGGGGTTCTTCTTTGGTCTCCTTCACGGAGGTAACATAGGCTTCGGGAGGTCCCTGCTGGAGGCGGGAGCAGAGCTCTCTGATTTTATCTTCCTCCCCCTCTGCCCATACCTCAACCTTACCACCGGAGAGATTGCGGACCCAACCTTTTAGTCCCAACCTATCGGCTATTTCCTTGGTGAACCAACGGAAGAATACCCCCTGAACCCTCCCCGAGATGAGGAACCGACGGGCGATTATGGTTGTCATCCCTTTAAAAAAGCTACTATCTTACTGGATAACACCATATTTTTCCCCCACCTTGGTGAAGGCATCCAGGGCTTTGTCCAGGTGCTCACGGGTGTGGGCGGCGGATATTTGGACCCTTATGCGTGCCTGCCCCCGGGGAACCACCGGGTAGCTGAACGCGATGACATAGATCCTTTCGTCCAGCAGATCGCGAGCCATCTCTACCGCCAGCTTGGCTTCGCCCAGCATAATGGGGATGATGGGATGGATTCCCTCTTTGATCTGGAACCCACGAGCTTTTAGCTCCTGGCGGAAATAGGTGGTGTTCTTTTCCAGGCGGTCACGCAGTTCGGAGGTCTCCTTGAGCATCTTAACCCCCTCAATGGCGGTATAGGCGATGGCGGGCGCCAGGGTATTGGAGAAGAGGTAGGGTCGGGAACGCTGGCGAAGGATGTCGATGATTTCCTTCCGACCGCTGGTGAACCCCCCAGAAGCTCCACCCATAGCTTTACCCAAGGTGCTGGTAATTATGTCAACTCTCCCTTCCACCCCACAGTACTCAAAGGAGCCCTTGCCGGTCTTCCCCATAAAGCCGGTAGCGTGGGAGTCGTCAACCATCACCAGGCCGTCGTATTTTTCGGCTAAGTCGCAAATCTCGGGGAGCTTGGCTACATCGCCATCCATGCTGAAGACCCCATCGGTGGCAATCAGGCGGAGCTTTCGATCCTGGGTCTCCTTAAGGTGGCTCTCCAGGTCTTCCATATCGATGTGCTTGAACCGGCGGCGCTCGGCTTTGCACAAGCGGATGCCGTCGATAATACTGGCATGGTTGAGCTCGTCGCTGAGGACGGTGCATTCGGCATCGAGAAGAGTCTCAAAGAGCCCTCCATTGGCGTCGAAGCAGGAGGAGTAGAGGATAGTGTCATCGGTTCCCAGGAAGTTAGATAGCTGGCGCTCCAGCTCCTTATGGATATCCTGGGTTCCGCAGATGAAGCGCACCGAGGACATGCCGTATCCGTATTTCTCCAGCGCCCTTTTGGCGGCTTCTACCAGGCGGGGATGGTTGGAGAGACCAAGGTAGTTGTTGGCGCAGAAGTTGATGACCTCGCCATCCTTTACCTTTATCTCCGCCTCTTGGGGGGAGAGGATGACCCTCTCCTCTTTATAAAGCCCGGCGTTGCGGATGTTTTCCAGCTCTGCTCTGAGGTTATCTTTCAGTTTTCCATACATCTGTTCTCCTCCTTAATTAGCACCTCTGATAATAATAGCTTAAAAAGTCTCCATTGCTACGGGACCACTTTGTCGCACTCCCGCTTGAGGGATTTTATTAATGCCAATTAGTTAAATTTGGCAACTAAAATTAACATAGCTAATCAAACAAGTCAAGAAGATTTATGTCTACTTGCCTCAGGCTGAGCGTTAGGAATGCTTCTGTTTTATAAAAAGTTCTTGCCTTTTACTTCTATTTGGGATAAATTTTAAGAAATCGGAAGGGTTGTTTTCTATTAGCATTATTGGTATTAAAAAGTTCATCAAGAAAGGGGAAGGAGATGAAGAGGATTATTGTCATCACCTTGGTGACAATTTTGCTCCTTTTTGTGGGAAGGGGCTTTCTCTCCGCTTCGGCTTTTAGCGTCTGGTACCAGGGGGCGTTAGCTTCTGCTTTTGGGGGTGCCTTTGTCGCCCGGACAGATAGTCCTATGGTGATTTTCTATAATCCAGCCGGCATAAGCTGGCTGACAGGGGACTCCTTCTCCATCGGGGCTACCTTCGTTCGACCTTCGCTTCATTACACACCTCCTGGCGGGACCACCGAAGCGGCAAGAACCATCACCCAATACCCTTTAAATATCTACTATTCTAAAGAGATTAACGACACTTTATCGCTTGGGGTCGGTTTTTACACCCCCTTTCTGTTGAGTTCCGAATGGTCGCCGGGTTTTACCGGGAGATTTGCCTCCCGCCATTTGGAGCTTGCCACCTATTGCTTAAATCCAGTAATAGCTTATAAGGCCTCTTCTCAGGTTTCGGTTGCCTTCGGTTTGAACCTCTATTACTCCAATTTATACTGGGAGAGAGGGATTGACCTCTCCTCCTTAGCCGCCCGCCTGGAGCTCCCCTCTCTGCCAGAGGGGGATTTCACCTTAGATGGGCATGATTTCGGAATCGGCTATACCCTGGGCTTATTTTACGCTATCGACGACTACTGGAGCCTGGGGGTTTCTTACCGAAGCCCGCTCCAGGTCACTGCAAAAGGGAGTGTGGACTACGGTATCCCAACCACCGGCTACGGGGAGGGGGTCGATAATCTCCTGACCAACCTCTATCCAGACCAGTCGGGTTCTTTAGACCTCCGCCTTCCCCATACGCTCACTATCGGGGTGTCTACCATCGCCATCGACAGGTTGTTCCTCGAGGCTGATATTCAATGGACAGGCTGGAACTGTTTTGATAAGTTGGTCATTGACCTCTCTCAGCCTACCAGCGAGGTCAAGGATGAGGTTATAGACCGGAAGTGGAAAAACGCCTTTGCCCTGAGATTCGGTATGGAGTTTGAGGCTACGAAGAAGATAAGGCTGCGGGGTGGGTATATCAACGAGGGTTCTCCAGTCCCTAACGAGACCCTCGACCCCTTCTGCTTTTCTGCTTACCATCAGGCTTTTTGCGGGGGGGTGGGCATTGTGCGAGAGCAAATGAACATCGACCTCTCTTATATGAGGGTCCTCTATAAAGACCGCCAGGTGACAAACCAGTTCCTATCGGGCAAATACGAGATGTTAACCCATGTGATAGCTATGAGCCTGACCCTGAGATTTTAGGAAGCCCTCCCCTGGAGTTTGCCGGGCAAGCCCGAGGAGACCCCTGAAAAGGGGGATAGTTCTCCTGAGAATAAGCTGGTTAACTTTAGCTATCCTTTGTTTTGTCAATGGCTTTGGAGACAGTAAAAGGTGTTGAAAATCCTTCACAGATGGGATAGTATAAAGTAAATCCATATAGAAGGGAGGTTTTCTATTATTAGTGAGCCTTTGTGTGGGAGAAAGGGGATATTTTCAGTTTGCCTGAAAGAGGGCTGAGGGTGTGCGGAATGAATACCGGGGAGAAGATTCAACAGTTGCAGGCTAATGTGGAGAAGGTCATCAAGGGCAAATCCGAGGTAGTTAAATTAGCCATCGTTGCCCTGCTGGCTAAGGGACATCTGTTAATTGAGGATGTTCCCGGGGTGGGAAAGACCACCTTGGCGCAGAGTTTAGCCCGCTCCCTGGATTGTAGCTTCCGTCGCATACAGTTCACCAGCGACCTACTACCCTCGGATATTCTGGGGGTATCCATATACGACCCCAAGAAGCAGGAGTTTGTCTTCAAACGGGGACCCGTTTTTGCCAACATAGTTCTGGCTGACGAGATAAACCGTGCCACCCCCAAGACCCAAAGCTCCCTTCTGGAGGCGATGAACGATTTTCAGGTATCCCTGGAGGGGAAGACCATCCCCTTGCCCCACCCTTTTCTGGTGCTGGCAACCCAGAATCCGATCGAATATCATGGCACTTACCCCTTGCCCGAATCCCAGCTCGACCGCTTTATGATGAGGATAAGGATGGGCTATCCGTCTGCTGCCTGGGAGAAGGAGATTCTGCAAGGAGAGGATCGGGCAGTTACTCTGGAGAATCTGAAGCCCACCCTGACGGCTGATGAGGTGTTGGAGTTACAGCAAAGGGTAGAAAGGGTGAAGATGAACCAGGCGTTGGTCGATTACCTGATGGCTCTGGTGGGTGAGACGAGAAGCTTTGAGCAGCTCGGTCTGGGGGTAAGCCCCCGGGGAGCCATATACCTCCATCGAGCTGCCCGTGCTCTGGCTTTCATTGAAGGAAGGGATTATTGTATCCCTGACGATATAAAAAGCTTGGTTCTTCCGGTCTTCACCCATAGGGTGATCATCGATACCCGGCTGGGCTCCTTCGGGAGGAGAACGGAGGATGCTGAAGAGGTGATTAAGGAGATTTTAGAGAGGGTTCCTGTCCCTCTGTGAATCCTTCCTCAGGAGGATGTTGGCTGTATGGAGCCGAAAAAGGGGTGGCGCTCCACATTTTTCCCCTACCAGCTTACTCCTCGGGGCAAGTTTCTGCTGGTAATTACCCTGGCTCTCCTTTTGGCTGCCGTCAACACCGGCAACAATCTTCTTTATCTGCTGGTTTCTCTTTTTATAAGCTCATATCTGCTCAGCTTTCCGCTGTCGAGAGCGGTATCGAGGGGGGTCAGGGTCAAGGTTAAGATACCCCCGGACCTCTGGGCTGGGGAGAGGTTCTTTATCACTTTGAAAATGATCAATGATAAGCGACATCTCTCTACCCCTCCCCTCTTCCTCCACTGGGGTGGGGATTTTCAGCCGACCACCACCCCTTTTATTCCTGATATCCCTCCGGGGGAGAGCATCTCCCTCAAAGTTGAACACTGCTTTGACCAGAGGGGCTCCTATCAGCTCTCATATATAGAAATGAGGGCTTTTTACCCCTTTGGGCTGATGGCGAGGATGGAGAGGTTGGACGCTGCTTTGGAAATGCTAGTTTATCCTGCCATAGAGCAGAAGGGGGGAGTTGCTCCGGGCAAAAGCCGAGGAGAGGGAATCCTGGAGAGCAGGATGAAAGGGTGGGGGCACAGCCTCCACAGCCTGCGGGAGTATGTGCCTGGGGATGATGTTCGCTTCCTCCACTGGAAGGCATCAGCTAAGCTCTCCAGACTTATGGTGAAGGAGTTTGCCCGAGAGGATGAGCGGAGGGTTTCCCTGATATTGGACACCTCCCCCGGGAAAAGGAAAGAGAAGGGGGTTGACATTGAGTTTGAGAAATGCGTCAAACTGGCTGCTTCATTAGCCTGGCATTTCATCGCCGAGGACTACTCGGTGCAACTATTAACCCCCCAGAGGGATATATCCGCTGGATTTGGGATACCTCACCTATTCAGAATTTTAAGGTTTCTGGCGGTGGTTCAACCGTCAGCCGATGCTAAGGAGGGCTGGCAGAGGCAACTCCTCTCTTGCGGGGAGTTGTCCGGTGGGCTATGCTTCTGGATTTTGACCAAAGGGATGGCAGGTTCCCCTTTCCTTAGAGGGAAGGTGATGGTCTTATCTCCAGAGTGAGGGGAGATGCTTCAAGGATAGGGGTTTGGTTGCCGGTGGTAAAATAGAAATGGCAGATTTTTACCTCTTCCCCCATAGCTCCTGTTATACCTTCAAGGTATTGAAAAAGGAAGAGGGGTTACCACTCCAGCTTCTGATACTGACCTATATCATTGTCTCTCTGGGCTTTTTCGCCCTGCTACTTAGCCGTGGAATAGGGCTCGCTTGGGGGAGTGCGATTTTCCTTTCTCTTTTTCTGAGCTGGCGATTAGCTCCCAAGTTAGCATCCAAAAGGTGGTATCAGAGGTTGTGGAACTTCCTTGCTCTGTTGTATCTCCCCTTTTTCCTTATTGACCTGGCACTAATTAGCAGGTCTCTGATTTTGGGAGTCACCCATCTCCTCATCTTCGTTCAAATAGTTCTACTTTTCACCCATAGGGGGTTGAAGGATTGCCATCGCCTATACCTCCTCAGTTTCCTCCAGT
>Ga0114930_10004436_pt1 | contig 11866 bp, 22 predicted proteins | sample AnhtaG_FD_87300 | JGI IMG/M metagenome (GOLD analysis project Ga0114930, IMG submission 87300) | Deep subsurface microbial communities from Anholt, Denmark to uncover new lineages of life (NeLLi) - Anholt_01485 metaG | ecosystem: Environmental > Aquatic > Marine > Oceanic > Sediment | place... | reverse complement strand
TTCCATCTTTGTCATAGGCTAGGCGTATCGGTGAGCCTAAAGCGTCAAGAGGAATAGCCGTATCGCCCATTGTGTTAGTAGCTATAAAGAACGGTAGCCAAACCGTTTCTAGGTCTATTGACCACACTCTCCGCCCTGTCGGGCTTTTGGCATTGGGGAGTAACAGGCTTTTGATGTAGTTCGGGGTTGTTTTCATAGTTTATCCTCTCCTTATAAGGATAACCCCCCCAAACTAGCTCTCAAGCGTTCTGACCACTAGGCTGACATACTTTCGGACTTCAAAAACAAGGGAAGTTTGCCCTATTCGTTCTATTAGCTTTACCCTACTCCTTTAGTGTCCAGCGTGGTTGGTGTAGGTCGGTGGTATTTATTAAGGTTCAATTTATAGCCATAATTATTGTAAATATAGCTATATTGACATTATATTGTAGCTGTTTATAGTTTGTCAAGTGTTTTTGGAATTATTTTTTTTGATGATAAAATTGACATATAATTGAAGCAAAAACAAAGAGGACTAGCGGTTGAAGCTAGTCCTCTTATCTTTAAGCGGTGGTGTTACCGCTTCGTGTTAGGCGTGAGGGCATAGGTGCTACAGGTCAGGTTTGAGGTTTGAGGGGGCTAGATTTTGATTGTAGGGTGTCGGTGTCAGCGGTTTCTACTTCAACCTGTAATACCTACGCATAGGCTTGTTCCCCCAGCCTTGAAACTGGGGGGCGTCTGACTCTTCCTCCCTCCCTGAGAACTCAATCAGACCTTCCCTGGCTAAAACCTGGACTGCCACCTCAAAGCTATGATAGCGTGGTTTGTGATACCGGTGCCGGCGTCCATTACTTAGAGCTATCCGGTCCAGCTCCGCTTTATATGCTCGGTGCATTGACGAAATAAAATCTTCCCTAACAGCCAGGTGGTCAAGGATAAAACCTCTCACCGATAGGGGATGGTGATTGCCGCCTCTTTGCCTTGTTATTTTCAAAGTTTCAACTACCATTTACTTCTTCTCCTTCAAGTTCTGTTTACCTTTTGGTATCTTTCGTAAGCTACCCCTATTCTGAATCCAATGAGGGCTGTCACCAAAGGTTGATTCTTCTCACTTGCTATAGTAAGTACCTGGTCAACGAATAGCCCGATAGCCCCAGAGGGACCTTCTACCTTTCGGGTAAGCTCCATGAGTTCCTCAGTCATTTTTACCCACATAGAAGGTTGATCGCCCTGGTCGTGTTCCTTGAGTATTGCCTCTACCTCTTCTTGCCATTTTTCCATTGATTCTCCCCCCTTTATTTTTGAATTAACTCCATTCCCAGCCGGCAGAGAGTAGTGCTCATACCTCTAACTATGTCCATCGTTTGCTCGTAGGTCAATCTTGGCTTCGAGTTAAACAGACGAGCTTTCTTTGCAGAGTAGACCGGTGGGGAATAACGCGGATTTACTTCGGGGTCGATGGGCTTGATCACCAGGAGGCCGGCATAGGGGTATTTCTCAGCAACGATTCCCAAGGCTTTCTCCTTCAACTTTTCAGGAACAGCGAAATAGAAGTAATGGCTTCTAGTAGCAGCTCTGAGAAACGGATACTCAGATGGTCGGTCCTGGAATAATCCTAACTCTCTCTGCATCGCAATGTGTTTAGTTTTAGCTCCATCTCTCTTCAGGTCGGTCAAGGATATCTTAACCTCTGTCTCGATCCTCATTCCGCCACTTGTTACAGCGAGTACATCAGCATCACCATAGTTATACTCAGAAGCCACGATGGGGCAGCCTCGTCTGAACCGCCAGTAGAGCATCACTAGAATTTTTAGCTCATCTGCTCTTTTCATCCTTCCCCCTCTTGCCTTTTCTGTAATATTTCCTTGTATTCCTCTAGGGCTTTAATAGTATCCTCAACCAATGTTTCTGCACCTTTGGGCATTTTAAGTTCACTTGTTCCAAACATCCTCCAATAGGTAAGTAGGTTCTCCACGGTCAGCAAATCCATAAGACCCTCCTTTACTTGACAAACTTTACCAAAAGGGCTAAAGTCTATATTGTAAACATAGCATAGCATACTGGGGGCAGGGTGTCAACCCCCCCCCGAAGATGTGGTATAATTGAGAAATAAATAGGACAAGGGAGGGAAGTGATGCCGGCTATTGTTAGGCTTAACAAACAAGGACTCAATGACCTGATAAACAATATAAAGGAGCATGGGGGGAACCCAGGGGAGCTCGAGGATCTCATGAACGAGGTCATTGAGAACGAAAAGAAGGAGCGACCGGTGAAAGCCCGACCGAGGACGATGAGAGTCGAGGTAGAGGAGCCAACAACTGTGGAGCGGCTTGCGGAAGAGGTGGGAGAGCTTTTTCCAGGGGGCATCACGGGGGCGCTATTAGCTGAGTGTATAGAGATGGACGTGAAGTATACCCTGGCAGAGCTCAAGAAAATGTGTGTAGAGGCAGGACTCAGCCCGAGTGGCCACAAGAAAGAGCTGGCTGCCAAACTTATAGCACACCGAAGAGAAAAGGGGGTGACATGATGCAAGAAAATCAAGTAAATCTACTCGAGCAAAACCAGTGGGAAGCAGGACCTGGTGAAGAGCTCAAAATACCTGAGACCTATCTTAACCGGCTAAAATTCGAGATAATAGTTCTTGGTCAGAAAAAGGAATTTACCTTCCGGTGTTCAGAGTATGAACGGATTGAGGGGGCTGCCTACCGATTTGCCAATGTCATTGTAGACACGTCGAAGCTTAATCCGAAAGGTGAAGTGGAGCTGCAGCGGTTTACCTATCATCCGGAGCTTACGCTGGTTAATGTTCCAGTTATGATCATGCCGGCACCGGAGGAGCTAGCTCCAGAGGAAACCGATTAACTTTTAAGACGCTCTGACATCCAGCGATTCATTGCCATTACTTTATCTGCACCCCTGAGTTTTGAGTCTTTGAAAGCCTCTTTACACTCTTTGGCTACCTGGGCAAACTTTTTTCTTTGCGGATCTAGCCAGGGCGTTTCTTCTCTGCCTACCGGTTGCTCTTTAAGGATGATTTTAAGTTCTTTGGGCATCATATTCACCTATTAACAAAACGAGGGAGAGATTGCTCCCTCCCTCGTTGCTCATAGATACTCGTTTCTCTATGAGGTGGCTATACCTCTACCCTACCTCTTCCTCAGCGCCGCTGATACACAGGAATTCATTGCGTGTACCCGGGCTGCACCGGCTTTGTCTGCGGTCTCTCGAGCGCATCCAGCAGGAACACCACCCTTTTTGAACAGAAACTGCATTAGGTGGCGGGGGACTGAGCCCTTGGGGAAGCTACGGGTCTTCAGGGAGAATAGCCTCTTGCTCCAAGGTACTGCGGGATAGACGATAGCGTTGCCAGCTGCGGAAAGTGAAATACCAGCCATTATGCCTGTCCTCCTTTAAGAGTTACTCGTCATTTAAGACGGCAATTATATTATTGCACGGATTTTTCTTCTCTGTCAAGTCCCCTTTAGTTGTGTAGCGATAAGCGGCCCCCAGTATCTACCATAAGTCATAACGGCACCGCAGTACGGGCACTTTGGATCCTCTTCCTCGGTCTTTATCTGAATTACCTCATTGTTGGAGTGCAGATGTGTATTATCGCAATAGTAGTAATTGACTTTTACCTTACTGGATTCCTTAGAGAGAATACCCATCTCTTCAGCGTAGTCCAGGACACTTTCTTCCAGTTTAGGCGCCGGCTTAAAAAAGCCATCCTCAAACATTTGACGGGCCTCATCATCCCACCAGCTCGCATAGTAATCACCGGTTTCCTTATCTTGAATACCTATGTGAAGGCGGTCTCTCTCTTCCCAAACTTCAACTCTGACATCATCCCGAGTAGGAGTCTTCTTCTTTTTAATCTGGCTTTTCGGTACATGCGGATACAGGGGTGGTTTCTTAGCCATTTGTCTCCTCCTTATCTTTCTTCAAAGTAAATCCTCATATCTGTAACCCGAGCTATCCTAACATGGGCCTTCATTAGCGCATCCCTGTACTCCTTCATCTGACCGGGTGGGTATTCAACATAGGAAAGATTCCAGTCTGGCAGGTTGGGGTCTTTAGTAGATATACCCCCGACGCCTACTATTATACCGTGATACCTCTCTATCTCAATATCTGCCTTTTGACTTTCGCTTTTACCTTTAGGCACATGGGGATACAGTGGTTCTTTCTTAGGCATTTGGCTCCCCCTATAACTTTTCGATGCGGTCTATTTTGCCATGGTATTGACCGGTAGCAATCCCTGCTTCCACGATACAGCGGGCTTGAGTCTCTCCGAGGGCATCGATAAGAGTAGCCGAGCCATCATCGAACCACACTCTATATGCAGATGGGGTTGCCTCCATCAACGTGTGCATTCTCTCTTTGAACTCTTTAGCGTGAGTCTCCTCCTCGGTAGCTATGTGCTCAAATAGACGTGCTGTTTCCTCATCACCACTTTGCCTTGCCCCTGCTGCCCTTTCTGTGTAGTCCCTGACCGCCTGTTCCTCCTCATTGATGCTCCAAAACAGAGTAGTTACTACTATCCCCATTCCCCGCTGGCTTTTAGGTATGTGGGGGTACAGTGGTCCCTTCTTCGCCATTTGCCTTCTCCTTATCTTTATCAAGCTCCTTCAGGAAGGGGCTATTCCTTCTCCCCAGGTAATCGGTGAGCTCAGTAACAGCAGCGGCCATTTGTTCTTTTGCCTCTCCCTGGGCCTGTTCTGCGGTTTCGACCATGGCTCTTATCCAGTCGGCCGGCTCAGTGTTTTCGTCCTCGAGCTTCTCTGATATGACCTTGCAGGCGCCCCCAGCATCCTCGGGGTACTCGGCACAGAGCTCAGCGACCCTTGCGGCAGCCACAGCCACGTGGCACTCTTCGCATTCCTCAAAGAGCTCCTCGTCGGTCTTCTCAGATGCAGGTTGAGTTTCTGGAGGTTGCTCCGGTAGTTTCTCAGGAGATAGATATTCTCCCAACCCCTCAAGGCTGGTATCATCGATGTCAAGGGTAATGGTGTCCTGGACCTTCTCCTTTGCCTCTTTGATGGCCAATGCGCAAGCCTCCTTATTATCTTTATTTGCCAGGCAGGTTCGGGCTGCCTGCTCGATAAATTGATGATGCTTTTCAAGGCCTTGTGCCTCAGAAAGGTAGAGTGCCTTTTTTAGCTGCCCCTGCTCAAGGGCTTTTACAGTATCCTCGATGCGTTTAGTTACGCCGCCTTTCACTTTACTTCTCCTGTCTCCCCCATGCCTCCCCCATGGTTTTAGGTCCACACTCACACTCGACTACCTCCTGGAGAGCGTGCATAAATGTCTGCTTGGAGAGGTCTTCAAGGCGACTTTTAGCGTTTGGAAGCAGCCCGTCTCTAATGGCGTTGGCGATACCTTCTAAGTCCCCAGTTATGGCTATAGTCTCGCTCTCCGTTATTGCGCCTCCCTTCCCAGAGTCATAAACGGCTGCCTTAGCATTGATAGTCGCTGCGAGAGCATCCTTCTTCTCCGCGACGGTGACATACCTCCGGGCACTGTCTATCAATAGCCAGCTCGAAAATAGGCTCGTCGCTAAATCGTGGCACTTATCGCTTATCACTTAGAACCTCCTTTCAAGACGCAGATTCCACACTTTTTGCAGCAGTTGTCCTTATCTAAGGAGCCACCGCAGTTAGGGCATTTTGCCATATAACTCCTCAGCTCTCTCGGAGCTGAGCTTACCTACTTCATCGGCTATTCTTTGTGCTTTCTCCGGACCGAGGTGTGCGAAGCGCCCCTTGAACCACTTCCTGTTGAGATCCTTATAGAAGGATGAGGTATCAGCGGCAGCCTGATTAAGTTGCTCCATACTGGTAAAGCTCTCAAGGGAGTGCCTTAGCTTACGGCTCTGACTAAGAGAATCTTCTGCCAGCTCTTTTTCCCAGGGAGGCAAAGCCTGTATATTCTCCGGAGTCAGGTCAACCCTCTCCAGGGCATTTTGCTCTGCCTGGACTTTAGCAACCCTATCCAGTACTTCATCGCTGGTTATGCCATCTTTCTTGAACCTTGCTATTTCGTTAAGCAAGCCGGCACTGGTGCTGAAGTGTCCCAGGGCACAGGGAACACAGGCTGTAGCCACCGTTTTAGTCGCCTTCGCCGGCTCCCGAATAGTAGACGTTGACTTCCCCTCTGAAGCCCCCTCTCTTTGCGGCGCAGTGCTTGGTAGAGAAGCTATAAACTTCTCCAGCTCCTTGGCATTGTCCCTCGCAGGGATGAGGATTCTCTCAAAGGGCACACGAGCTGCGAGATTTCCGATGAAGCCTAACCAATTCATAGTACCATTTTAGCACTTTTACCACATTAGTCAAATCATCCCTGGCGGGCCTAGCGGGGAGTTCCTCAACTTCGGTCTGTCAGAACCCTTGAAGAAGGTGGCGAATTGACAAATTACAAAAAAGGAAGTAGCATAAAAGGACGTGTAAAAAGAACTGAGGAAAGGTAGGAGAAATGAGCATAAAAGCACTTTGGAAATGCCTGGTGAAAGGATGCAAATTCTCAGCTCCTCCAACCGAAAGGGGCTATAAGCAGATTGTAGGGCACATGCTAGGTCACGCTAGTAAGGGTGTGTCAAAAAAAGACAGGAACTACGCCCTGATAGACGAGGACACGGGAAAAGTATTGGCCAACAAAATAGTTGAGGCCAAGGAAAAGGGACTCCTGATTGCTAAGGAGCCTGAACCCGAACCGGTACCAGAACCTGAGCCCGAGCCTGAACCTGAGCCAGAGCCAAAGCCTACCGAGCAAGAGCTACAGGAGGCTAATATCCGAATGTATGCCGAGAAAGAGGGTATAACCTTTGAAGAGGCAAAAGCTCGGATAGAGACAATCGAACCTGAACCTGAGCCTGAACCTGAGCCTGAACCTGAGCCTGAACCGGAGAAGAAGGCAAAGAAAGGAAAAGAGACAACAGAACCCCAGGTCTCTTCTGATGGAATATTCACATACTCTATCGCCTTGCCGTCGGATGCCTTTACACTTTTTAACCTGGCTAAGTCCACGGGCTTGGAGAAGGATAGCGATAAACCGTTTGATGAATGGATTTGGGACTGTATCACAGCAAGATACAAGTACGACTATAAGCAGCAACTGATACTAGCACCTATACTAGAAGAGAAAACCTAAGGAGGCGAGAGATGGCAAGGAAACCTGACTATAAAGGGAACATAGGCTATACACACCAGCCCATTGCCGGCGTTACTCTCTACCAAGATCGAAGGAATGATGATCCTTCTTTTCAAGAGATGCTGGAGAATCTCAATAAGTCTGACATTAATGAAAAGCTAAAAGAGGAACTGTTAGCCAGGCTAGAGGAGAGGATTGTCAAGCTCCGTGGCAAAAAGGGAGAAATAGCCCATGCAGGGCGAAACCTTAAACGCTACCTTGTTGATCCTGAAACCGGCAGGATAGATATCGATGAAGACGAGGGGGATTATACCTACAAGGATGCACTATTACTTTCAGCCTCGGTAAAGGGCAAAGGCGGGCATTTTGAGGAAGCAATCAACTTAATCAAGACCGTCACGGAGCTTGGTGGAGGAAAAAAGCCGCAGACGGATGAAAGACCGAAGGAGTTTTACGTTGACCCAGAGACCGCAGTGATAATTCACGACCCTGAGAATGGCGAATGCACTCTCTCTGAGGCCAGGGCTATCTCTCAATCAATGCGGGGCCCAGAGGATAAGCAAAAAGTTATTCAATACCTTAATGATGAGGGGAAACTTGTAGAGGCTCCTGCAGGGCAGCCAATAATTATCACCAAAAAGGAGCAAGCGCAACCGTCTAAGACCTTTTTCTTAAATGAGGCAGGTGAACTCACGGAACAGGAAGCCGGCAAACCAATCGTAATAAAGATACAGCAGGGGGCTTCTGGCTCTGGTATGCCTGCTATGCTCCCATTCCCGGTCATGGGCAGCGATGGCCAACCGGTCCTTGATAAGGACGGCAAGCCGGTTTACGCCAACCTGGAGCCAATGATGAAATACATGGCATTTCAGAGTGAGCAAAGGAGAGCAGACGAGAGCCACAAAACGAAGCTGGAAATAGCTACGGGTTTCAAGGACTTGCTCGGTAAAGCGGGTACAGCCCTCTCTCACATGGCTGAAGAAGAAGAGGGGAAATAATGCCAGTTAAAAAGCAGCTTAGCAAATTCGGCAGCCGCTTTGCCTTCGAGTTTTTCCTTGAAACGATGCACGATCAGATAGTCGAAGCACTCCGCAAATATCTCAAGGGGCTAGAGCCAAAGGATATCGTAGCTATGGTAAGCGAAGGGCGCTTCCCCCCGCTGGAAAAACTGGACCTTACCGCGGTGAGCGACAATGCCGAACACTTTGAGAAGATATCTCTAGTCAGGCATATGGAGTTTATTGCCGAAGCCCGCCCTGACCTGGCGACTGCTATCCAGGATATGGGCATGCCCGGAGCCGAATATATAGCGAAGCTGCGGTTGCACCTCATTGACCAGATCAAGCATCCGGAGAAGGCATTAGCCAAGTCCACAGATTACGAGGCAAAAGAGAAGATAAAGCTGGCTACGTGCGACAAATGTGGTAAGAGTTTTCCAATACCTGAGGCAGAAGCCTCCTCTATTGACAAGTGCCCCTTCTGTGGGGAATAATTAAGAAAATGAATGAGGTTTATCTGCGGCCGGAGGACTTCCTTTTCAGCGCCACGACGAGTGTACTAATAGGTTTGCTCATGACGGCTGCTATCAGCCGGCCGACAGAGACCCAAAGGAGGTTTGCCATGCAGAATGAAATTATTGGCTGCTCGGCAGCCGAACTTCCCACAGCTCTTGTCCTGATGGAGTCCGCCATGGAGGTAGGGGGAAAGGCATGTTTGACTATCTGTACTGAAGACCTGCCTACTGAAGATGAGCTGGATGACCTTTACCTGGGGATGCTCGCCAATGGCTTCCATGCTTACCGACCCAAAGCCCGGGTTATCAGTGGCATACCCACTACCAAGCTTGTTCTTCAGAAAGGCTCGCCCTCCTTTGCCGTTATTGTCCCCCTGCTCGTTCCTCTATTCATCATCGGGCTCATTGCTTTCGGCATCGTCCAGATTGAGGCGATAGGCAAAGCGCTATTACCGTTGTTCATCACCGGGGCGGTTGGACTGGTTGGTTTGGCTTTGATTATCAGGAAGCCGGCTGAAAAGTATCTAGAGCGAGCGAGGTAGAGCCAATATCCGGTATTTACCTCCCCTGGACTTCGCCGCCCGTTATGGATAACCTTAAACCCAGGGCAATGCCTGTTCTAAAAGAATTGATTACTACCTGGTCTACTGGTGCCTTTTTCTGCACTCCCAGCCGCAGTAGTGCCTCGGTCGCTAGGCTGCAGTAGTGCTTGAGCACCGTTTTCTCATCATCAACCAGCGAGGCAATGTCTTGCTGGCCCTCTTCCTGTCTTTGCTTCATTTCGTTAAAGTCAATCATTGTATTACCTCGTCTTAGGACCTAATACAGACTGGCTCACAGGTACTGGCTGGCCGACATTCGCCAGATTGCCCTTTAAGTCAAACATGATGACCACGAGGCTGCCGGAAGGTGTTATGAAGGTGTAGTTGCGGCCAGTTGGGGAGGCAGCCTCACTGACCTGCATCCAATGATTTTTCTGTGCCCACTTATTAAAAGCATCTCTTGTGATAGCTCCCATAATTAAAACCTCCTAACTTTAAGCTAATCTTGTGTATTATATTACTCGATTTGCCTCCGTGTTGGCAAATACCACTTGGTGGTGTATACTGGGGTAAAAGGGAGTCAAGAATGAAAGGGCTTCTTATCTGTCTGGGTATCCTGGGGGTTGCTAGCGCCTGTCCCATCTGGAGAGGCGCAGGACATTCGAGACATGATGGTGTCAACCTCTGGCGACTTGTCCATGACTCAACGCACCTCGAACCGAGCTCTCCTTTTGGCCATCCCCACTTTCCCTATTCTGAAGCCGTTCGGCTAGCACAGGAAGCCTACCAGGAGGCATTGAGCCATGGAACCTGAAAGGACTAGGGAATTAAAGAGAGTTGCTCCTCGTTTGTTTCTCGGTCTAGTTGCTGTTGAGTCATTCACACTTCCGATTTTCCGCAGCGGCGGGCGTACTGGCCTTTCCTTCTGGGGGTGGGTGGCAAATCATACTATTTTCGGTCCGCCAGTTGAGTATGTCCCGGAGGAGGATTATTCCCGAGAGCTAGAGGGGGTATTCCCCGGGTATCCAGTCAAAGGACAAGTTGAAACTTTTAGAACAATGGAGGAAGCTATGACCTACTTTAAGATTGGTGAGGAGTCGGTAAAGCAGCTGATGAAAAACGGCACCATTTCCATAGTCGCCGGGGATAGTAAAATAAAGCGATATGATGACCTTCTGGCCGATGTCAGGCATGACCATGAGTATCACTCCATCCGTTCTCTAGTGCAGGTTGACGACCCGGAAGTGAGAGAGGTCGCTCGGGTATTGGTGCAGGCAAGTGACTTTATCAGTGCTGCCCAGGAGTTTGTTAATTCCTTTACCACTTACGGATCGGAAGTAGGCGATTTCTGGAGAACACCGATTGAAACCTTAGAGAAAAGCGAGTCTTTAGATGACCCCGGTGTTGATTGTGATGATTCGGCTATTCTTCTTTGCAGTATCCTCAGGAACTATATTCCCCCAGACCAGGTATACTGTGCCTTTGGGCTTTGGGCAATGGGGGGGAAGACAGATGGGCACATGTTCGTGGTAATGAAAGGAGAAGGTGGCGAGGACCGTATCGTTGAATCTACTGCGCCCCCAGGGAAAGTAACCAGGGGGAAGTATGTCATATATGGCATGTTCAACGATAAGTATTGTTTTAGTACAGATATTGGGCTCCGCGAATTTGACCTCAAAACAGTAGAACTCGCTGAGCCGTCTTTAAGGAGGTGAAAATAATGGTAACCAAGTCGGGAGCCAGGCAGGTCAAGAGAGCGCTGAGAAACACAGATGATATTCTGTATATTCTCACCGGCAAGCGCCTGAAGCACGTGGCCGGAAGGGTGGTCAACACCTTCGGTGAGGACATGGCTAAAAGGGTAACCAATTTCTTCGCCGGGCCCGAGGAAGAGGAGCTGCCACCTGACAGTCCCTACTACATACTGGGTGTCCATCCTGATGCCCTTGATATTGTGGTGAAAGGAGCCTACCGAATACTGGCCCGGGAATACCACCCAGACAGTAAGATACATCCTGACGTAAAGAAATTTCAGGCAGCCACCGAAGCCTACGATGCTATTATGAAAGAGAGAAAGGCTAAGGCTGAGGCTAGAAATAATACCCATTGACATACTGATTTTTTAAGTCTATGATAAAATGACACCGAGAAAAGGAGAGGATTGATGGCCAGCATATCAATAACCGCTCCAAGTAGCGCTGAAGAAGGCGAAAGGGTCTCGGTATCCGTCCGGGTAACGAGTACCTTGGCTTACCACGCTTCGTACAAAGCCACGATATATGCAGTCCCAGACCGCTACCCCGATTATGTTATCGGTTCAATAGACCAGGTTATTCTTAGCGGGGCATCTGTAACTCGCTCTGCCTCCTTCACTATGCCTGATTGCAAAGTCACCGTTTTCGTCTGGGTGGAGCGCTGGTCTGTTGACCACTGGGTTTATGATGGTTCCGCTAGTAAAGTTGTCAGCTTAGCCGTGCCGGCAACCTTCCACCTTAGCGTCCATGTCCCTTCCTGGGCGGCAGGTGGTTATATTGACCCCGGTAGCGGGGACTACCCAGCCTACAGCACAGTAAAGCTAACAGCCCACCCCCTCTCCGGCTATCAGTTTACCAGCTGGGGGGGCGATGCCAGCGGGACGAGTACAACTTACAATCTCTATATGGATAGCGACAAAAATGTGGAGGCT
>Ga0114930_10004435_pt1 | contig 11870 bp, 12 predicted proteins | sample AnhtaG_FD_87300 | JGI IMG/M metagenome (GOLD analysis project Ga0114930, IMG submission 87300) | Deep subsurface microbial communities from Anholt, Denmark to uncover new lineages of life (NeLLi) - Anholt_01485 metaG | ecosystem: Environmental > Aquatic > Marine > Oceanic > Sediment | place... | reverse complement strand
GCCTGTGAGAATGCCCCTTCAGCGGAGATCCGGCGCAACAGGTTGGGAATGCGGAAGGCGACGTAGAACGCGTCGGTGTATTGACTGGCGCCGAACGCACGGGCGATCAGCGTTTCGCGGGCCAGTCCGGTCACGCGCGACAGCAGCGTGAAGCCGCTGACCGTCAGCAGGGCTCGGAATAGATTCATGGGGCGCTTATTATACGGGTGCCGCAGACGCGGTCGACGAGCCGGGACGCGAGTCGGACCGATTTCCGGCGCAGACGTTCGCTTCGACGTGCATTCCAGGCGCTGCGAAAATGGGGTTTCGACGCGTTTTTGCGCTGCCGGGACGACTCTCCGCCCCGCAGGCCAAGCACTGAACGGGCGCCACCACACCTGCCTGGCAAGGCGGCTGCCCCGCCGAACCACGCATTTCCGTTTGCCACGTGCCTGATTTTGTTGCTATAATCGCCCGTTTCGAAGCTTGCTCAGCTTTCGGACAGCGTCTCGATGTGCCTTGGGTTCGCCCTGAGCGCCCTGTCAATGCCTGCTGAAACGAGCCTGATTTCGCGTAGTTGAATCAATAGATGCGTCGATGATGCGTCAATAGACGCATCGGCAGATTCGTCAGTCACTTCGACATTTTTTGCGCTCTTGGGCAATCGCTTCCAAGAGTTCGATCTAAAAGCAGCGCCCGGCCACTTGAAGGTCAGGTACTGGAAACAGGAACAGGATAAGGAACCGTCATGGCTAACTCCGCACAAGCACGCAAGCGCGCCCGTCAGGCCGCCAAAGCAAACTCGCACAACTCGGCGCTGCGCTCGAAGTTCCGCACGGCAATCAAGGCTGTCCGCAAGGCGATCGACGCCGGCGACAAGGCTAAGGCCGCTGAGATCTTCCAGGCGTCGTCGAAGACGATCGACATCATCGCCGACAAGAAAATCGTTCACAAGAACAAGGCAGCTCGCCATAAGAGCCGCCTCGCTGCAGCCATCAAGGGTCTGCAAGCGCCCGCAGCGCAGTAAATCCGGCCAGCCCGCTTCGGTGGGCTACCTCCTGTTTCCGCTGCGTCATGAAAGCCCGCCTAGGCGGGCTTTTTTGTTTGGTTCCGCCCTTCACTACCGCTCATGCGTTGTCAGTGCAGGGCTTGGCACTCCCAGACCCGCGGCCCGGTGACAGGCACAAAAAAACCCGCTTGCGCGGGTTTCATCTTTTCCATTCGTCCTGTTGTCGCAGTTTGCCGGTGTGGCAAGCTCCAGATTACCTGGCCTTCAGCGCTTGCTGGATACCGTGATCGGGAGGCAGTTCGCACGCCTCGGTCACCACAAGGTCGTTGTCCTTCGCGAAGTTCATGACGAAATCAAATGCCATCGGCTCGATATCGCGCAACCGTGAGTCGAGGATCACGCACTTGAGATCGTCGAGCATCGTAGGACGGACATAAAGCGAGTACTGCATGTAGGCGTTCGGCCCTTTTTTCGAGCCCGGTCCGAACATGGACATGACCCCGGCGAGGCGCTCCGACCAGTCGCTCGGCCGAAACTTCTTTCCGCTCTTGGTAATGCCCTGAATGAAATATTCGGTTGGAGCTGCTTCGGCCATGTAGGAGTACCTGTGTGACTGCCCAGCAAAATGCCAGCGAATACGCGGCTGCCTGACTGGCTCACTCGACCCGCCGTGCACGACCCCAGGCGACACGCCACAGGCGCCGCAGCGCCAACCAGGGCCACTTCGGCAATTGTCATGACGGCGCGCCGCCAGGAAAGCTTTCCATACGCGCGAGCCGTGTCCCGCAGGCGTGGAGCCTGCCTGCCGGGCTTTTGGAAACCCCAAGATTATAGCGCAGCGGACCTTTTTCCGCACTGCACACAAGAATCCTCCGAGCACTCGTACACCCGTGTAGGAATGACCGCAGAGCCTTTCCGGCTAACTCGTCAAACACGCAAAAATCCTTTATGCTGGTTAGAGTTACCACAAACGATGGCGGCGACGTCCGGCAATTTCGCCGGGGGAGACCGCCATATTTGTTTTATGACCGCCAAGAAAATTCGCCACTACCTGCAGTTCAACGATTTCTCGCTGGAAGACTACGAGTATGTGCTCGAGCGCGCGCGCATTCTGAAGCGTAAGTTCAAGAACTACGAGACCTACCACCCGCTGCACGACCGCACGCTCGCGATGATCTTCGAGAAGAACTCCACGCGCACGCGCCTGTCGTTCGAAGCGGGCATCTTCCAGTTAGGCGGCCATGCGGTATTCATGAGCACGCGAGATACGCAACTGGGTCGCGGCGAGCCGATCGAAGACGCCGCGCAGGTCATCTCGCGGATGGTGGACATCATCATGATCCGGACCTTCGGCCAGGACATCCTCAAGCGTTTTGCCGAAAATTCGCGCGTGCCGGTCATCAACGGCCTGACCAACGAATATCACCCTTGCCAGGTGCTGGCGGACATCTTCACGTATTTCGAGCACCGCGGCCCGATTCGCGGCAAGACCGTGGCATGGGTCGGCGACGCCAACAACATGCTGTACACGTGGATCGAAGCGGCGCAGATTCTCGGCTTCAAGCTGCGCCTGTCCACCCCGCCGGGCTACAAGCTCGACCGCGCCATGGTGGCGGCGGAAAGCGCGCCGTTCGTCGAAGAGTTTGACGATCCGCACGAGGCTTGCGCCGGCGCCGATCTCGTCACCACCGACGTCTGGACCAGCATGGGCTTCGAGGCTGAAAACGAAGCGCGCAAGGCAGCATTCGCCGACTGGTGCGTGGACGCCGAGATGATGGCCCGCGCCAACCCGGATGCGCTCTTCATGCACTGCCTGCCGGCCCACCGTGGCGAGGAAGTCAGCGCGGAGGTGATCGACGGACCGCAGAGCGTCGTGTGGGACGAGGCGGAAAATCGCCTGCACGTGCAAAAGGCATTGATGGAATTTTTGTTGCTCGGCAAGCTGAACCACTGAGCGGACGCCTTCGCGAGGTTAGGCGCGTTGAGGTCCGCTTACGAGGCGGCCCAATCTCTGCACACTAGCAGCCAGCAAAAAGGCGCCAGGATCGATGATCGTGGCGCCTTTTTAGTCTCTCGCAACAAACGCTCTGCTCGCCCGGGAGCTCCCTTACAAGCAAACCGGCTCCGCCTCCAGCTCGACGCCAAACCGCTCGCGCACGTCACGCTGAATCGCCTGCGCCAGTGCCAGCACCTCGGCCCCGCTCGCGCCGCCGCGATTCACCAGCACCAGCGCCTGGCGCTCATGCACGGCCGCCGCGCCCATCCCGCGGCCCTTCCAGCCGCACCGGTCGATTAGCCAGCCTGCTGCAAGCTTCACCGCACCATCGGGCTGGCGGTATGACACCACCTCCGGCTCTCGCTGCCGCAACGCTTCGAAGCGCGCCGCATCGATCACCGGATTCTTGAAGAAGCTGCCCGCGTTGCCCAGTTGCACCGGGTCGGGCAGCTTCGCGCGCCGCACCGCCACGACTGCGTCGAAAATCGCCTGCGCGCTTGGCGAGGCGTCGCCATGCCCCTCGGCGGCCAGTTCGCGTGCGATGTCCGCATAGCTCGCACGCGGCACCCACGCCTTCGGCAAACGGAAGGTGACCGACGTAATCACAAAGCGGTCGCGCCCTTCGCGCTTGAAAAAACTGTCGCGATAGCCGAAGCGGCAAGCCGCCGCGTCGAGTTCGTGCACCTCGCCGGTCGCCAGCTCCACGGCGCGCAGCGACGCAAAGCGTTCGCACATTTCCAGGCCGTAGGCGCCGATATTCTGGATCGGCGCAGCGCCCACCGTCCCCGGGATCAGCGCGAGATTTTCCAAACCCGGCATTTCCTGCGCGAGAGTCCAGCTCACAAAGTCGTGCCAGTTTTCGCCGGCGGCAGCTTCGACGTACCACGCTTCGCCGTCTTCACGCACGAGACGCCGGCCGCCCAGCGCCACCAGCAGCACGAGGCCCTCGAAGTCGCCCGTCAGCACGACGTTGCTGCCTCCGCCCAGCACCAGGCGAGGCAAGCCCGCCACTCGCGGATCGCGCACGGCGGCGAGCAGTTGCTCCTCGCGCTCGATGCGGCACGCGAACCGCGCGCGAACATCGAAGCCAAAGGTGTTGTGGGCCTTGAGCGGGTAGCCGCTGAGTAAAACAGTGGAGTCGGACTGGGACATCAGGGACATCGAAATGTGAGGGCCGTCTGCGGCCGTCCCGGCGTTGGTGCGCGGCGGCCTTGGGCAAAAGAGTAAGGCGTCGGTAAAATGACGTCCGGTTCGTGATTATAGCGAGTGCATCGCGCGCAGCCGTCCGGCGGCGCCAGGCACCGCAGCACTATTGGGAGAGAGCAATGCCATCGTTTGACGTCGTGTGCGAAGCCAACATGATCGAAGTCAAGAACGCGATCGAGCAGTCCAACAAGGAAATTTCCACCCGCTTCGACTTCAAGGGGTCGGACGCACGCGTCGAGCATAAGGAGCATGAACTGACGCTGTACGCGGACGACGACTTCAAGCTGGGTCAGGTCAAGGACGTGATGGTGTCGAAAATGGCCAAGCGCAATGTGGATGTGCGCTTCCTCGACTACGGCAAGATTGAAAAGATCGGCGGCGACAAGGTCAAGCAGGTCGTCACCGTGAAGAAAGGCGTATCGGGCGATCTGGCGAAAAAGATCGTCAGGCTCGTGAAAGACAGCAAGATCAAGGTCCAGGCGAGCATTCAGGGCGACGCCGTACGTGTGTCGGGCACCAAGCGGGACGATCTGCAGAGCGTGATTGCGCTGCTGCGCAAGGATGTCACGGATACGCCGCTCGACTTCAACAACTTCCGCGACTAAAGCGGTCAGGCGGGGCGGTCAGGCGGAGCGCCCGAAGCCCTGCGCCATGCCGGGGGCATTTCTCTTGCGCAAGACGCAGGGCACGTCGAGCCCCTACCCCGGAGTGAGCCGCGAGCCCGTAGCCATCGGAGCGTATCCGACTGGCTCTGCGCTTTCTCCGGCCGCGCAGCCGCTACAGCCTCACCCTGGCTTTGGCAAATTCAGTGCCGCTTGGCGGTGGTTTGCGCCTCTGCGCTCTTCTTGCCGCCAATGCGGCTTTCCTGCCCGGCGATCAGCTTGGCGATGTTGCCGCGATGCCGCCAGATCAGCAGCGCGCTCATGGCGACGATCGCCAGCGCAATAATGTTCGCGCCGAACAGGAAGCCGTCGAAGAGCGGAGCGAACACCGCCGCCGCCAGCGCCGCGAGCGACGAATAGCGGAAGAAGAACGCGACGATCAGCCAGGTCAGCAAGGTGGCAAAACCGAGCACCGGGTTGATGGCGAGCAGCACGCCAGCCGCGGTTGCGACGCCCTTGCCGCCCTTGAAACGGAAAAATACCGGATACAGATGGCCGAGAAACACGGCAATTGCGGCCAGTGCAATCGCCGTATCGTCGAGGCCGTAGTGCGCGCCGAAGTGGCTCACGAGCCAGACGGCGAGCCATCCCTTGAACGCATCGCCGATCAGCGTAAGAACCGCGGCTGTCTTGTTGCCGCTTCGCAGAACGTTGGTGGCGCCGGGATTCTTCGAGCCGTACGAGCGCGGGTCGGCCAGCCCCATCACGGAACTGACGATCACGGCAAACGACACCGAACCAATCAGATAGGCGACGACGGCGACAATCAGGTTTTCCATCTGGGGACTCTTATAGGTATCGGGAAGCGCAACAGGTGCGACAGGCTCAACAGGTGCAACGGGCCCAACATGCCCCCGCGGCGCGAACGGAACGGCGAACATTTTACCGAACCGGACCGCTGCGGCCATTCACTTTTATAGAGTGCTGCCAGCAAAACACCCGGCCGCCTCGGGTTTGCCCTCACCTGGCTGGCGAGCCCACCGCACAGCGGCCACCGCCACGGCCAGCGCTCGCAAGCCGCTCAGTCCACGCTCGCGCATTGCACCGGCTTGGCTTCCAGCAGTTCGGTGAGCACAGCCGGCGCGATGCTGACGAGAAACCCGCGCCGCCCGCCGTTCAGCCAGATCTTCTCAATCTCGAGAATACTGGACTCCACATACACCGGCATCGCCTTGCGGGTGCCGAATGGCGAGGTGCCGCCGATCAGGTAGCCCGAATGCCGGTTCGCCACCTCGGGCTTGCACGGTTCGACGCGCTTGGCGCCAATCTGGCGCGCGAGGTTCTTGGTGGAGACGGTGCGGTCGCCGTGCATCAGCACGATCAGCGGCTTGGCGTGCTCGTCTTCCATGACCAGCGTCTTGACGACCTGATGCTCGTCCACGCCGAGCTGGCGCGCCGATTCCGCGGTGCCGCCGTGCTCGACATAATCGTAAGGGTGCTCCCCGAAGGCGACGCCATGACGGCGCAGAAACTGCGTCGCGGGCGTTTCGGAGACGTGTCTGGATTTGCTCATCGGCGCATTGTAATGGCGACTTCCCGCAACGGCTATTTGCCGAACGGCCAATTGTGCGCCCCCCGTGGCTGTGGCACGATCGTTCGAGAATCACCGGGCGCAGCGTACCCCGGGCACCCTATCGTTTCAAGGAGACAGCGTTGACCCACGATTCGCCCGCGCACAGCGCCATTCACGTGCCTGCCTTGCTCGCCGCGTTACCGCGCCGCATTGCCGAGATTCCGGCGCTGGCGGCGGCGCGCGATCCGCAGCATGTCGCGCTGATCGAAGACGCGCGCCGGCTGACGAGCGCACAACTGCTCGAGGCCGTGAACGCGACCGCGCAACAGCTGCGCGAACGGGGTGTGCGAAGCGGCGACCGGGTGATGATCGTCGCGGAGAACAGCATCGCCCAGATTGTGCTGCTGTTCGCTACCGCGCAGCTCGACGCCTGGGCGCTCGTGTCGAACGCGCGCCTGTCCGCGGCAGAACTGGACGCAATCCGCGCGCACGCCCAGCCGCGCCTCGTGGCCTATGCCGCGGAAAGCTCGCCCGACGCACAGCAGCATGCGCAGCGCCACGGCGCAGTGGCCGCGCCCGCGCTCACGCCGGATATCGGCGCATGGGCTTACACCACAGACGCCTCCGTCAGCGCGGAGCCGGTCGAACACGCCGGCGAGCGCCAATGCGCCGCGCTGATCTACACCACCGGCACCACCGGCGCGCCCAAGGGCGTGATGCTGTCGCACCGCAACCTGCTATTTATCGCGGCGATTTCGAGCGGCCTGCGCCGTGTCGGCCCGGACGATGTGGTGTACGCAGTCCTGCCCATATCGCACGTGTACGGTTTCGCCTCGGTGTGCCTCGGCAGCCTGTACGCGGGCGCCACGCTGCGGCTCGCGCCGCGTTTCGCGCCGGAAGCGGTGCGCCGCGCGCTGGCGCAAGAACGCGTGTCGATCTTCCAGGGTGTGCCCGCGATGCACGCCAAGCTGCTCGAACATCTGCAGAGCCATGCCCATACGTGGTCCGCGCCGCATCTGCGCTTCGCCTATTCGGGCGGCTCGCCGCTCGACGCCGCGCTCAAGGCCCAGGTCGAAAGCGTCTATGGCACGACGCTGCACAACGGCTACGGCATGACCGAGAGCAGCCCGACGGTCGCGCAAACCATGCTCGACGCGCCGCGCAGCGATTGCTCGGTAGGCCACGCGATTCCGGGCATCGAGGTGCGCTTCGTAAGCAGCGAGGGCGTCGATGTTGCGCAGGGCGAGGTCGGCGAATTGTGGGTGCGCGGCCCGAACGTCATGCTCGGCTACTACCGCAATCCGGAGCAGACCCACGCCGCGATCACCGCGGACGGCTGGCTCAAGACCGGCGATCTCGCACGCCAGGACGCCGACGGCGCGCTGCATATCGTCGGGCGCAGCAAGGAGCTGATCATCCGCTCGGGCTTTAACGTGTATCCGGCAGAAGTCGAGCATGTGCTCAACGCTCACCCGGAAGTCGTGCAGTCGGCGGTGATTGGACGCGCGGTGGAAGGCAACGAGGAAGTGATCGCCTTCGTCGAATTGACGGCCGGCGCCAAGGTCACGCCGGCTGAGCTGATTGCCTGGTGCGGCGAACGCCTCGCCCCCTATAAGCGTCCTGCGCAAGTGCGCCCGCTCGCCGCGCTGCCGGCCGCGTCAACCGGCAAGATTCTCAAGCACCGGCTGCGCGAGCTGGTTTAAACGGCGGCACAACTCATGAAAAGAAAATCACGACGCACTCGCTGTTTTCAAACACGCTCGGCCACCCCTCATCCGCGCGGATGATGTGCCGCGTGCAACGACTTCAGCCGCTCCCGCGCGACGTGCGTATAAATCTGCGTGGTCGAAATATCGGTGTGGCCCAGCAGCAGTTGCACCACGCGCAGATCCGCGCCGTGATTTAGCAGATGGGTAGCGAACGCATGCCGCAGCGTATGCGGCGACAGCGGCGCATGCACCTCGGCAGCCGCTGCGTGGCGCTTGATGATGTTCCAGAACTGCTGGCGCGTCATGCCCTCGGCGCGGGTGGTGACAAACAGCGCATCGGCCGCGCGGGCGCCGAGCAGCGCCGGCCGCGCCTCGCGCAGATAGCGTTCGATCCACCCGTGCGCCTCCTCTCCAAATGGAATCAGGCGCTCTTTCGAACCCTTGCCCATCACCCTCACCACGCCTTCGTTGAGGCCCACTTCCACCGTTTTCAGCGTGACCAGTTCGGTCACGCGCAGGCCGCTTGCATACATCAGCTCCAGCATCGTGCGGTCGCGCAGGCCAAGCGATGTATCGATATCGGGCGCGCCTAGCAGCGCTTCGACCTGCGCTTCGCTCAGCGTCGCAGGAAAGCGCGCCGGCTGTTTGGCCGAGCGAATGCGCAGCGTCGGGTCCAGCTGGGCGCGATGCTCGCGCACGGCCCACGCGTAGTAGCGGCGGAACACCGAGAGCCGCCGGTTCGACGAAGTCGACTTGTCCTTTTGCCGCACCACGCTATAGGCGGTGAGGTCCGCTTCGCTCGCCGTATCGAGTGAAGCGTTGCGGCTCTGCGCGAGCCACTCGCAGAAGAGGCGCAGATCGCGCCGGTAGGCGTCGAGCGTATTGCGCGAGAGGCCATGCTCGAGCCAGAGCGCGTCGCAGAATGCATCGATTGAGGCGTTGCTCGCCACGAACAATGGAGACGCCGCGGGGGCGTCGGCAAGAATGGTGTCGCTCATGCGTAGGGCACGCCCTCGTGCGCCAGCAGCCAGCGCTTCACATTGCTAAAGAAGTTGTCCCCCGCATGATGCGCGAAGCCGCCAAGGCCGCCCGAGGCGACCACCCGGTGACACGGAATCACCAGCGGAAAATAGTTCGAGCCGCACGCCTGCCCGACCGCCCGCGGCACGCTGCCCACCCGGCTCGCGAGCTGCCCATACGTCAGCACGACACCGGGGGGAATCTCGCTGATTGCCGCCCACACGCGCCGCTGAAACGCGGTGCCCACCGCAGCCAGGGGCAGGTCGAAGCCCGCCGAAGCGCGCTCCAGATAACGCTCGATCTGCTGCGCGGCCTCTTTGGCAAGCGCTGTTTCAGGTGCGATGCTGTCCACCGAATCCGGCAAATAGACGATCTCACGCACGGCGTCGGCTTCGAGACGAATGCCGACCTTGCCGAACGGTGCGTCGATCACTGCGTTGAACATGATGTGCTGGTCCGTTTTGCTTAACCCCTCCAGACGCGACCCTTTGCCACGCCGGAACTCCCCTACTGTACGCCGCCTGCTTGCTGACCTTCAAGCGGGCTTCACGCCGCGCTTCAAGCCGGGCTAAGTGCGGCAGCTTCAAGCGCCCATTCCACATGCTCGCGCACCAGCGGCGACGGATCGTCCACGCGCCGTCGCAAGGCCTCGACAATCGCGGCGCGCGCATCAGCGGCAAGATTCGCCGGATCGGCACGCAACGCGTTGCCCATGCCGACCGCGAGATTGCGCAGCCAGGACTCGTAGCCGATGCGGCGAATCGCACTGCCCTGCATGCGGGTATCGAACTCCTGCGCACTCCAGTCGAACAGTTCGACCAGCGTCGCGCGATCGAGGCCGTGCCGCACGTCGAAATCGGCAACCGGCGCCGCCTTGGCAAACTTGTTCCACGGACAAACAAGCTGGCAATCGTCGCAGCCATACACACGGTTGCCGATTAGCGGCCGCAATTCCAGTGGAATACTGCCTTTCAGTTCGATGGTCAGGTAGGAGATGCAACGGCGCGCGTCGACCTTGTAGGGCGCGACGATCGCACCCGTCGGACAGGCATCGATGCAACGCGTGCAACTGCCGCAATGCGCGCCCGGCGTTTGCGGGGACTCGGCCGGTGCGGTTTCGGCATCGGTCGGCAGCGGCACATCCACGTAGATTTCGCCGAGAAAGAACAGCGAGCCGGCGTCGCGTTGCAGCAACAGCGTGTGCTTGCCGCGCCAGCCGATTCCGGCTTTCTGGGCCAGCTCGACCTCCAGAACCGGGGCCGAGTCGGTGAACACGCGGTACCCGTATGCGCCGATTTCCGCTTCGATCCTGTCGGCAAGCTGCTGCAGGCGGTTGCGCATCACCTTGTGGTAATCGCGGCCCCGCGCGTAGATCGAGACCACGGCGGCGCTCGGGTCGCCAAGCCGGGCATGTTCATCGGCGCGCCAGTTGCGCGTTTCCTGCAGCGCGCTTTCGCCCGGCTTTCCATCCTCTGCGCCGTCCGGCAAATGAGGGGGCAAATGAGCCGGCAAAACAGCGGGCAAATAGGCCATCCGCGCGCTGATGACGCGTCGCGTATGGGCCACAAGCTCCGCGGGACGCGCGCGTTTCATCCCATGTTTGGCCATATAATCCATCTCGCCGTGGCAGCCCTCTTCGAGCCAAGCAGCGAGACCCGCCTCGGCAGCGGAGAGATCGGTGTCGCTGATGCCGACCGCCCCGAAACCTAGTTCGCGGCCCCACGTTTTGATGCGCAGGGCAAGCGCCGCCAGCGTCGCTTCATCCAGGTGACGCATGGCACGCGCATCGTCATGGGACGCAGGCGTGCAGGAAACGGGGGACTCCGGACTTCGGTTCATCACGCCATTTTACGAGAATGCCCGACAACTCCGATCTCTCGATCCAACCGCCTGCCGCCGTTCTGCTAGAGCGTCACTTTGCGCTCGCAGACGAAGCCGCCACCAATGCGTTTGGTGTGCGCTTCGCGCAAGCGCTCGAGAGCGTGCGCCTCGCCGCGCAGCGGGCACCCCACGGCAACGCGGCTTTCCAGGGTCTGCAGGTGCAACTGACCGGCGACCTCGGCGCCGGCAAAACCACCCTCGTGCGCGCCACGCTGCGCGGCCTCGGCCACACCGGGCGCGTGCGCAGCCCCACCTATACGCTCGTCGAACCGTACGCGGTCGAAAGACCCGATGGGGAACTTGAGCTCTATCACTTCGATCTGTACCGTTTCACCGATCCGGCCGAATGGGCCGACGCCGGCTTTCGCGAGTATTTCGACAGCGGCGCGGTTTGCCTCGTCGAATGGCCGCAACGCGCGGGCGGCCTGCTAGGCGTGCCGGATCTTGTTTTCTCGCTCGAAGTCGACGGCGACGGCCGGCTGCTGATCGCCCGGGCGTATAGCGAATCAGGAAAAGCATGTCTAGAAAGATGTTAATCAAGCCATTTCGCTCGATCGAGTCTGCGGCTACCGCGTCGCACAACTGGCGGCGCCGGCAGATTCTGCGCGCCGGCGCTTCGTCGCTGGTGCTTGGCCTCGTCGCGCCGCGCCTCGCCTGGGCCAGTTCGGTGCTCGGCGTACGGGTCTGGCCGGCCCGCGACTACACCCGCGTGACAATCGAATCCGATCAGCCGCTGCAGAACACCCAGCAGTTGCTGCAAAGCCCCGACCGGCTGGTGGTGGACCTGAACGGCCTCGATCTCGACCAGGCGCTCAAGGATCTGGTCTCGAAGATCACGCCGAACGATCCGCAGATTCAGGCGGTGCGCGTTGGGCAGTATCAGCCGCATGTGGTG
>Ga0114930_10004433_pt1 | contig 11872 bp, 11 predicted proteins | sample AnhtaG_FD_87300 | JGI IMG/M metagenome (GOLD analysis project Ga0114930, IMG submission 87300) | Deep subsurface microbial communities from Anholt, Denmark to uncover new lineages of life (NeLLi) - Anholt_01485 metaG | ecosystem: Environmental > Aquatic > Marine > Oceanic > Sediment | place... | reverse complement strand
CTCTTCGATCGCTCTAAAATCGACCGCCTGATCAATGTTGTGATGCAGGTGGACAAACAAAGCATGTGTTAATGCCCTTTCGATTGTATTCATTTCTTGCCTCCTTTAGATTTTCGTTTTACGGCGGCTCTTATTACTAATACCCGCGTATTTTCCCAATTTTGAACCATAGCGCTACTGAAGTCAACTGGATTGTGCTTTATCCCTCGAGACAAGTCCAAGTAAAAATTTGAGTAACAATATAAGCTTTTGTGCGGCGGTGAAGCGAAACACATAATCAAAAAAGGCGGGATGCCACTTGCCCAATTACAGCTGGGGCTACCCACATGGGAGGGGGAGGTAAATATTTAAGCTAGTGGGAGAAAAGGTTAAAACCCTAGCACCCCAGTTTCCCCTGGCAGAGCCCGCCCATATGACTAAAGCTCCTGCTTTGCCTTCTCTTCCGGGCTTAGAGCCCTATAGCTTTTCCTATACTGGCTGCAGTCTCTACAGAACCTTCGATAACTAGGTGGGCGCAGACTACCACACCGCTCACACTTTCTTACCTCAGCGATAAGTAATGGTATTTGTCTAACTTGCTCCTCGGAGTAAAGCCAGAACCCCCCGGGCTTTATCGGGTTGATAATACCTTCTTTTCTCAATTGGGTGAGCCACCACAGTGGGTATCCCAGCTTAGCTGCAACTCTATTCTCAGGTAGTAATGTGACTTGCAGGTCATATTTGGCTAGAACCTGTCTTATCCTCTCATGGCTTCTATTAAACATGTGCCCCAGCTGCCTGAGGCTCTTACCCTTGCTTCTCTCGCGGATAAGGAGCTCTATGGATGCTGGTGACAGTCCGTTATTTGCTCTAGTGTGTTTCACGCCTAAATATTTCCCTGCAAGTATTTTATGAATCCCCTCAGTTTCCCCTAGCAAGTTCGCCTCATTGGATATTAACCTTTCGTCAACCTCCTATGTTGATAGTGCCAGCCCTTTTCGTTAACTATCTATCCATCTGTCAGAGATGCACTGCGTTTATCTAACTCTCCTTTACCAACAGCCAGTTTTAGCAGCAATGTCGGTATAATGCCTATAATACTAGCGGCTGCACAAATAAGGAAAGCCACTTGGTAGCTACCAGTTGTATCAAATATGTGACCAATCAGGACAGGCCCGGTAGCACCTCCGATTGTGCCAGTAAGGTTAACAACCCCAAAAATTGCACCATGCGAGTTCAAACCAAATAGCTGAGCTCCTATTGGTGAGAATAATGCGACCATACCAGCGGTAGCAAAGCCCCAGATAGCGGTAACCAAGTAAAGCATCCACATCTCCCTAGCCACCATGAGCCAAAATGAAGTAATTGCCGTCAAAACAAAGCAGATAATAAGAGATGGTCCATACCCTATCCTATCAGCAATATTACCCATCATAATGCCGCCAACAACACTTGCTCCTCCTATAATAGACAAAATGCTGGCGGCACTGGCTGCCGAAAATCCCATCCCAGTGATATGGATAACAATATGAACTAGGATGCTAAGTTGACAGAATAAGGCAATGAAATACATGACACAAAGGAACCAAAGTTGCTTGGTATGAATTGCCTGCTGAAGAGAAAAGCCTGTGGCTCGCTGATATGAACTTTCTTCCTTCACTTCATTCGCACCGTATGGCAACAACCGCATCCGAGTTGGGTCACGCCTTAGAAATTGGGCGGCCAATATAACAGATATCAGAACAATGATACCTAGAACAATATAAGAGGTGCGCCAGCCGTAGGCGGAGATGAGCCGGCCAGCTAGTAGGGGTATAATCATTATGCCTGCACTCGTGCCAGCTAAGACAATACCCGTCATTACACCTCTCCTCCTAACAAACCACTTGGCTACTGTAGATACCAATGGAACTATAGCACCACTCATGCCAGTGCCTATCATCACACCAAGAAATAGATACAGTTGCCATATGACACTAATCTGCGACATCAGTAAATAGCCCAAGCCTAAACAGAAGCCGCAGCCCACCATAACTATCCTGGGACCAAACCTATCGGTCAGTCTCCCCGCAACAATACCGGCAACACCTTCTAAGATCATGGAAAGTGTGAAGGCTCCTGAGGTCATTGCCCTCGTCCAGCCGAACTCTACTAGAAGCGACGAAAGGAATACGCCAAAGGTAACGTGTGTACCTATGATTACTGCCGTGGCAAGAAAGGCGGCCATAACTATTATGTAGCCATAGAAAAACTTGGGGTTCGTGTCTTCAGCCATGGTTTCCTAAAAATCCACCGTTTGATAACAGCAAGTTGCCGTAGACAAGTCAGCCACAAGTATCATAATACGTGCTTCGGTCTCCTTAACTTTGGTAACTTAGAGACTGTTTCCAAAAGCATTAAACCTCCTCTGGAACAGTAAAAACACGGGCTAGATAGAGAAATAGAATTAATCGGCCACCCAAGCCATGTTCCAACGTGAGTCAAACCCGCACGGGTTTGACCACCGCACACTATCAATTATGCTCTTTCCTTACGTCATCAATAACTTTCCTGATCCCTTTTTCAATTGGCCATTGAGGGCGATAGCCTATCTCCTTTCTGACCCGGGTAGTGTCATACTTGCTGGTAAATCCAATATACCCTGGCAGCAACCTGAGATCAGCAACGGGGATCAACTTTCTGACATAGTCAGCGGCCTCAGCAACAGGGCGAATGTCACCATCAATGTTGAAAGCCCTCGTCTTTGTTGTAGCCTTCTCGCTTGCCATCACAACTGCCCTCGCTGCATCCTCAACGTAGAGCCAGTTGATGATCTCATCACCGTAGGGTACTGCGCCTGGCTTCCCCAACGCTGGCTTCACCATGAGTTCCTCGGTTACCCTAGCAGCAGCCCCCCCTCTGTGCCCCACGCCGTATACCACGGGAAATCTCAGGCCTACACTGTCTACCCCATACTCACTAAAGTAGTGTTTTGCCAACTCTTCATTGAATGACTTGCAGGCCCCGTAGATGTTCGACGGATAATGTGGGACACCATTGGGAATGTATTCCTGCTCGTACTTCTCGGCTGGGCCAAATACAGAGGCGCTACTAGCATAAACTACCTTCGTCAGGTCTAATATTCTGGCAGTCTCAAGAATATTGGCGGTTCCGTTGCAATTAATCCTTACCGCTAGGACAGGGTTTGCTGAGCAGGCCAAACTAAGAAGAGCGGCCATATGAATAATCTTCGCAATGTTATACTCTTGAGCGGTACGGATGAGATGAGCCAGGTCCGTGATATCACCCCTGACAACTTTTACTCGGTCGCTTTCTTCCTTACCTATGACCTTCTCGGCAATGTCTAGGCATGGATTTGCATCATAGACTACTACCTCCTCGCCCTCCTGAATCAGAAGTCGTGTGATATAGGCACCGATAAAACCGGTTCCCCCGGTGACCAGATAATTCACGCCCATACCTCCTCATAGATTTTTGGGTACAATGTGTCTTCCAAAACTATCCGCTGTTAAACTACCTCTCTTACGCCTTGCTGGTACATTGGGCTTGCCCGAAGACAGTAGATTATCGCCAGAAGAAAGGAGTGACTTGCACAGGAGATTTCAAATTAAGGTACCTATCTCTTGAGGATTATATTGGTAAAGGCAGCATTGTCCCCTTCAACTACACCACCAGAATCTTCGCACATCCCTACCTTTGGGTTAGCCACCTGTCTTGGCCCTGCTTCACCCCTTAGTTGCCATACAATCTCAGCCACTTGGGCAATGCCTGTAGCTCCTATAGGATGCCCCCTGGCACACAACCCCCCACTAGTATTGATGGGAATATCACCTGTGATTTTTGTCCGTCCTTCCTTAAGAAAGCGAATGCCTTCGCCTTTCTTACAAAAGCCAAGGTCTTCACACGATACGAGTTCGATCGGAGACATTGCATCGTGAACCTCAGCCACATCTATATCCTTTGGTTCCATCCCAGCTTGCTCATAGGCTTCGTTTGCTGTGAAAGTAATCGTACTCTGTACGTCAGTGTCAAGAGGGTCTGAGTCCATATATCTTCCTGACTTAAGAACGCAAGCCGCAACGGTTACGAGAGGTTTACTGGTGTACCTTTTAGCAATGTCCTTACTGCATAGAACGGCAGCTGCTGCCCCATCAGCAATAGACGAGGTCATGTAGAGGTGTAGTGGCTCAGCAATTAGTGACGAGCTAAGGACATCCTCGAGAGTATATGCCTTGCGATGGTAGGCATAAGGATTAAGGGAACCATTGTAACTATTCTTTACTGCTACTAGTGCCAGATCTTCCTTAGTGCCTCCATACTTTCTCATATATCTCTTACATCGCATTGCTGCTTCGCCAGCGAATTGCATCCCCAGCTTTGAAAGCTCAAGTTGGGAGACGGAAATCAACGCCGATATCGTCCGCGCTCTATCCTCAAGGAACATCTTCTCTACCCCGACTGCCAAGCCAACATCACATAACCCTGATGCTATTTCCAGCCATACTCCTCTAAAGGCTGTTGAAGCACTGGCACAGGCATTCTCCACATTGACCATCGGTATACCGCTAAAACCACACGGACCCAATATAGTCTGTGCTCTAATTCCCTCCTGCCCGGTTATCAGGCCGCCTACAGAGTTGCCTAAATAAGCAACCTGAACATCCTTAGCCGGAACGTTCGCATCTTTCAGAGCGTCCCAAATTGCAACCTTGGCCAAGTCCCTTAGGCTCTTATCTAAGAATCTACCAAAGGGGTGCATACCTACTCCTAAAACAACAACCTCTCTCATGATTTCTCCTCATTTTTTGACCTGCTTCCTTTCCCAACAGGGCGGAATTTATAGCCTATCAGGTCGTTGCCCTTTTCATCTTCAGTAATCTTATCTATAATCAGTTCTACTTCTGCACCTTCCTCGAGAGCATCTTGTGAAGGCTCACACCCGGTTATTAATGAGAAAATTCGTGGGCCTTCAGGCAAATCCACGAATGCTTGGATATAGGGCGCTGTAAACCCTATTGGGGCTACGTGAACCACTGTGAAAGTATCTATTTTGCCCCTTGTGCTTAAAGCCGTCTCTTCCATGGTGTCATCTCTCATGCAAACACGGCAAACCGATCGCTTGGGGAAGAATGTGCGCCCACAAGCACTGCACCTGCTACCTATCAAGTATGATTTGTCACCCGGCGAGGTTGCCTCGTGTATTATCCCTGGTAAAATGGGAAGACGCTTTTTCCGTGTTTCTTGCTCCATAAACAAACCTCTTTAATGCATGTAGGATAGACTTTCCACTTTCTTGGGCTCCTATCTCCCATTACATTCCTTGTGAGCTAAAGCTCTTTGGAGCCTTGGCGGCTTGGCCGCAATTTTTCCAACTCTTGGTATAACTCCTTAATACCTACACCATTCAGTGCCTGGGTAGTTAAAATTGCGGTATCCCGTTTAGAGCTGTTGGAACTCAGCATCAAAACGGCCTTAAGCTCAGAGACTAAGTTCTCTGCATAACCATAGTCTGCCTTATTAACCACAATCACATCAGCAATTTCTATAATTCCTGCTTTCATAAATTGGATACTATCACCAGCATCAGGTGATAGGACAAGAACAACAATATCAGCTACCTCGGTAATGCCTATTTCTGTCTGTCCTACCCCCACAGTCTCCACAATAATGATATCCTTGCCGAAAGCATCTAATAGCTTTGTTATATTGCCAATAGCCCTAGGCAGTCCGCCCTGGCTGCCCCGGGTTGCCATGCTGCGAATAAATACTTGATTGTCCAAGAAGTGTTGCTGCATTCTTATTCGGTCACCCAGGACAGCACCACCATGTAAAACACTACTTGGGTCAGCGGCTACAATTCCTACCGATAATCCTTTACCCCTAGCTATAGCTGCCAGCGCATCCGCAAGAGTACTTTTACCCACGCCGGGAGCACCGGTAATGCCAACGTAGTATGCTTTCCCTAAGTGAGGATAAATCATCTTCATTATCTCGGGGACATGAGGACTATCGTTCTCTACAAGGGTGATAAGTTTAGAAAGACACCTTTCTGAGCCAGCGAGCATGCCTTTTACTAATTCCACAACGTAAGGCTTCATTCTCTCCAAATGACCTACCGTTCAACATTCTCCCGAATAAAGTTGGCAATATCTTTAATCGGGGTTCCGGAACCAAAGATTCCCTTTATCCCTTTCTCTTTAAGTGATGGTATATCTTCCTGTGGGATAATGCCTCCGCCAATAACCAATGCTTGGTTCATGCCCTTCTCTCGAAGTAGTTCTACTACCTTGGGGAAGTGATAATTGTGCGCCCCAGAAAGGCAACTTAAACCAACTACATCCACATCTTCTTGAACAGCAGCCTCAACTATGCTCTCAGGTGTCTGCCTTATCCCGGTATAGATAACCTCCATGCCCTCATCCCGCAACCCCAATGTCAAAACCTTGGCTCCTCTGTCATGCCCGTCTAGCCCGGGTTTAGCTATCAGCACCCTTATCGGTTTTCCTGTTTCCTTCATGAATCGCCCCCTAAAAGTATCCAGGTACTAATACCTTGCAGCCTGTACTCACCATAATCCTTTGGGCTTATACTCACCCCATACCTCTCGAAGGACATCACACATTTCGCCTATAGTAGCGTAAGCTTTGACTGCAGCCATGCAAGGTGCAACCAAATTCACTCCCTCAATTGCTGCCCCTTTCAATTCCTTTAAGGTAGTTCTTACCTTATCATTATCTCTTCCCTTTCTCAGTTTGTTGAGCTTATTTATTTGTCTCTCCTCCACTGTTTCATCCACCTTCATAATCTTAACAGTTGTTGGCTCTTTTACCTGAAATCTGTTTATACCAACTACTATTCTCCCTCCACTCTCAACCTGCTTCAGGAACTGGTATGCGGATTCCAGAATCTGACTCTGCATAAACCCGCTCTCAATAGCTGCCACAGCTCCGCCTGTCTCCTGTACCTTATTGAATAGCTCAGTTGCCCTCTCCTCTAATTCATCGGTTAGTGCTTCGACAAAGTAAGAGCCAGCCAGCGGGTCTACAGTATTTATTATGCCACTTTCGTAAGCAACAATCTGCTGTGTTCTTAACACAAGCTGGTGCGATTCTTCGGTTGGTATACCAAGGGCCTCGTCCATGGCACCGGTATTTATGGTTTGCTCACCGGCTAATGCTTGAGCTAGGACTGACAGCGCACCTCTGACAATATTATTCAGGGGTTGCTGGGCAGTATAATTACTTGAGTGGGAACCACCGCGAAAGTAAACCCCCAGTGTTTGCGGGTTGGTAGCATTATACCTTTCCTTCATCACCTTTGCCCACCACCGTCTGAAGGCTCTGAATTCACATATCGCTTCAAAGAAGTCAATGCTTGTAGCAAGGTTTACCTCTGGGTCATGGAAGGTGTTAATATCTACTCCCCGGCTCACGAGTTCATCTAAGTATGCCACAGCATCGGCCATGGTAAAGGCCATCTCTTGAACAGTGGTTGCTCCAGCCTCTTTCATATGATAGCCGCAGAACCAGTAAGGGTAAACATTGTCGGACAGGTTATTTCGGCAAACATATTCAACAAGGTCTACAGAGAATTTTACCGAGGGTTTGGGAGGGAATATATATGTGCCCCGGGCCACATACTCCTTCAAAATCTCATTTTGTATATTTAAGTGCATCTTTTCTACCGGTATCCCTCTATGCTCACCCATTGTGGTGAATAGAGCATAGAATATCGGACCAATAGCATTGGCAGTGGTAAATATCAGGATATCTTCTAGTGGGATACCATCAAAGGCAGCCTCGACATCGGCCAGCGAATCAATAGCCACACCTATTCTGCCTACCTCTCCTCGACATAAAGGATTATCACTGTCATAGCCTATTTGCGTAGGTAAATCTAAGGCAACGGCTATCTCCTGAGTTCCCTGCTCAATCAAGAACTTATACCTTTTATTGGCATCCTCAGCGGTGCCAAATCCTCCGTATATCCACATCGGCCATATGCTCCCCCGATACATGGTAGGGCTTCTGCCTCTAGTCATGGGGTATTGCCCGGGGAAGCCCAGCTTTTCAGTGTAATTCCATCCTCTTTCTACTAAATCAAGCGGTGTATAAACCCTCTTAACCGGGATTCCAGAGAGGGTTTTGAACTCGGGCTTCCACTCTCCATTCTTCTCAAGCTCTTGCTTCAGGGTAGTTGCTTCCCAATCTTTCTGCATCCGTTTAATTCTATCGAGTTCGTCCTTGTCATACATCTCTTCAATACCTCCTCTACTAGACCTCTAGTTACTTGAAGACGTTATCGAGTAACAGACTAATATACTCGTCCTCGGGCATTTGCAGTAGCTCCTTGCAAACATAATCGGTATGTTCCCCCAACAATGGGGCGGGCATCCGTAGTTCTGACGGTGTCTTTGATAAGACATAGTTTGGTCGGTTATGAATGGTTTCCCCACATTCAGGGTGCTTTAGCGTCCAGAAGAAGTGGCGGTGTTTCAGTTGAGGGTCGTACTCCACCACATCCTCAACAGTCTGCACCACTCCTGCCTTTACCCCTGCCTGTTGCATCATATTCATAACTTCCTCAGCGGTATGACTAATCGTCCATTCTTCAACTAACTGGTTCAATTCATCCTCGTTCTGCTTCCTGGCCAGAAGCGTGCTAAACTTTGCCTGTTTGGTCCATTCGGGGTTACCAATAACTTTGCAAAAGGTTTGCCACTCTGGGTCAGTAAATACGGCAATAACGCACCACCTGTCATCACCTTTGCATCGATACGCCCCGTGGGGAGCAGCGTAAGGACACTTGTTGCCCATCCTTGTTTGCATCCTATGGTTTACTACCCAGTCGAGGATAACCGGTATTTCAAACTGAATAGCATCTTCATATTCAGAAACATCTATATATTGACCTTTACCAGTCCTTCTTCTGTGAAGGAGAGCGGCAATTACGGCAATTGCTCCGTACCGGGGAGAAATATAATCAGGGTATGACCTATCGATTACACAAGGCACCCCATCTGGCCAGCCGGTAATAAGAGGATAGCCGACCAAACTCTGTAGTAGAGCACCATAGCCTCCCTGGAGCCGGGCAGGACCTGTCTGACCCTGCATCGATAAGCTAATCATGATAATGCTTGGGTTTATTTTTTTTACCTCATCATAGCTTAAATTCCAGCTTGCTATTACCCCCGGGGTAAAGTTCTCCACCAGAACATCAGCCCATTCCACTAGCCTTTTAGCAACCTCATCCTTACGGGGGTGTTTCATATCGAGAGCCAAATCATATTTATCGGTATTAGGGGAATTATAATAATAACTTCTATTGAGGCCGGGGATGCCATCTTTATAGGGGGCCATGGTTCTTACGTTATCGGGTCTGGTCTCGGACTCAACACGTACTACAGTAGCTCCATGAAGGGCCAAAATCCTGAGGACAAAGGTACCCACGCCAGCATAGACAAACCCTACCGCTTTTAGTCCTTCAAATACATGCTTTGGCATTTTAGATAACACCTCCTTGTTTCAAAGTGACAAGTTCTTCTTTAGAAACCCCCAACTCATTAATGTAAATCTCGTCGTTATGCTCGCCAATTAGTGGTGCCCGGCACCAAGTTTTCATTGGCGTCTCGGTGAATTTAACAGGTGCACCGGGGTAGGTAATGGTATCATTTAGTTCATTATGCTCAATATCCACCCAGAAGTCCCTGGCTATGAGTTGTGGATTCCGCATTGTCTCCTCGGGACCATATACTGCCTGCACTTGAATAGCTCTTTCTATTGCTCCCTGTTGAATCTCTTCTTTGGTCATGGTCTTAAAAAAGCTGGCGATTGGATTTACCACAGAATCCAGCTCTTCTTGGGTTAGCGAGTCAAAATCCCAGTTTTCCCAGTCCTTGTTCTTCATATAGTCAGGAGCCATCGCTTTACTGTCCATCCACTCAGTTAATCTTCGGTTAGTCCTTGCACCCGGCAGCATTCCTATTAGAAACACAGCCACATAACCATCCTTACATTCCCAAAGAACAGGGGAACAAAGCCCCGAAGGTCTCAAAAGCAGATGACCCGGACGCTTGGCCGATAGTTTTGCGCCATCCCATTCCAATACATTTTCGTTTGTAGCCCATATGCAGCTCTCCTGCGCTGACACATCCACATGCTGACCCTCCCCCGTTAGCTCTCTGTGGTAAAGGGCTACCATTGTTCCTTCGGCGCCATCGCATGCGGCGTTCATGAAAGCCTGAGGAAGGCTACATTGAACTGGTGGACGCTCAGGGTCACCACACTGACTCATTATCGAGCCCATAGCCCAAGCCACAATATCTGAGTACTTAAAACGTGAATAAGGGCCAGTTTGTCCAAAAGCGGTTATTGAGGTCATGATGATGCCCAGATTGATCTTACTCAGCTCTGAGTAGGATAGGCCCAATCCATCCATATAGCCTGGCTCAAATGACTCAATAACAACGTCGGTCGTCTTAACCAATCTCTTGAATATTTCCTGCCCATCAGCTGTTTCAATATTAAGTGTTATGCCTCTCTTGTTGGTATTATAGGCAAACCAGAAAAGACTCTTTTCAGGGTCTGGAATATCGTGATAAAAGGGACCAATGTTTCGTGCCGGATCTCCACCAGGCTTCTCAATCTTAATTACAGCAGCTCCCAAATCAGCTAAGATTTTACCGCACAACATCCCCCTCTCATCGGTTAAATCTAGAGCCCGATAAGGAGCAAGTATGCCTTGACTCTGCTGATATTGCTGACTATCACCCATAGTAACCTCCTTGTTTATATGAGGCTATTTAGTTTTGAGAAGCCCGTTTGCACCTTTAGGTATTTAGACTCCTCGCCCTCCATCTACATTTATACAGGTCCCGGTAAGCATTGCAGATTCATCAGAAGCCAAGTACAGAGCTGCGTAAGCAACATCTTCTGGTGTAGCCATACGCCCCAAAGGAATAGTGTCTATTAATGCCTTCTTGGCTTCCCCTACATCTGCGCCCTCCGGAATTAATTGTGGTATCATTGGTGTATCTACTGCTACCGGGTTAATTGCGTTAACCCGAATGTTGCTTGAGGCGAGCTCCAAGGCTAATGCCTTACTTAAGTGGATAGCGGCAGCCTTAGAACTTGCATAAGCAGAAAAGCCCTTCCGAGGTCTAATTCCAGATATGGAGCCGACATTGATGATAACTCCACTCCTTGCCTCTTTCATCACAGGCACCGCATATTTCGCTGTCAGAAAGATGCTCTTAACATTGACTACATAGATGCGATCCCATAATGATTCATCAAGAGTCTCAACCAAAGTGGGTCTTTGTGGTACACCAGCACTATTGAAGAGTATATCAATTTTGCCAAACTTGTCCCTGGCTACCCTGACTAAATTTTCAGCCCCAGATGCTATCGAAACATCAGTGTGAACAAAGACAGCCTCACCACCGCTTGCCTTAATAGCGGACACCGTCTCCGCACCACCAGCATCATTGATATCGGCGACTACTACCTTTGCACCCTCTTTGGCAAATAAAATTGCCGACGTCCGCCCTATTCCAGAACCTGCTCCCGTAATTATGGCTACCTTGTTAGCTAGTCTCATTGTCATCCTCCCTTTCGCTTTTTGTAATCTACAAAATTAGAGACAGGATGCGCCCTCTACTAACTCAGATGCCTCCTAAACTTCTTAGTGTCTCAGGAAGAGGCTTACCATTCTCATCCAGAACATTACCTTAGAGACCCAAATATGCTTTTCTTACAAGCTCCTCCTGTAAAAGCCCTTTACTTTCTCCCTCTAAAGCAATCCGCCCGTTTTCTAGCACGTATGCCCGATCAGCTATCTCTAGGGCACGTTGAACATTTTGCTCAACTAGTAAGATAGTAGTTCCCTGCTCACG
>Ga0114930_10004431_pt1 | contig 11876 bp, 15 predicted proteins | sample AnhtaG_FD_87300 | JGI IMG/M metagenome (GOLD analysis project Ga0114930, IMG submission 87300) | Deep subsurface microbial communities from Anholt, Denmark to uncover new lineages of life (NeLLi) - Anholt_01485 metaG | ecosystem: Environmental > Aquatic > Marine > Oceanic > Sediment | place... | reverse complement strand
CTTTGCAGGCACTACCCTTCGCTCGCAGGGCACTTGGGCTTTCCAGTTGCCCCTGCCTCTTTTCAAAAGTTGTCTTTTTGCCCCATCTTGAATGGTTGGGGCTCTGGTTGCACAAAACTTACGCTAACACAGTGGGGCGGGCGGTGGAGGCGGAAATGGTGGAATACTGGCCCTCCCTTTTATAAGCCGACTAATTTCTTCGTCATACCATCTTCTGCATTCTTCAGACGCGATCCTTTCCACTTCAGGTGGCATACGGTCGAGACCTGCAACATCGTACCGTACTTTCGGATCCTCATTCACCATGACTTTAACGCCGAATTCTCGGAAGATTTTGTGAAGTCCAGCGTACTCGGCTTGGACCTTGCCATGCACAAGCGGTATGATGAGATCTCTGTAGTTCTCAGATCCCTCGGGGAGTTGATAATGCACAGTAACATACTCGTTCTTGATTTCTACCCCGCTGACGTAGTAGCATTTATACCAGTGAAGTTTAGACTCAACGGATACATCCATCAAGTGGAGCATGTCTATCGGATATGTCCGTTCCCAGTCAATATCCAACTCATCGGCAAAACGCAACAGCGCTGCTAACAGACGAGGTCGTATAGTTTCGCTACCAAGGATGAAATCATCATATTTGTCCTGATAGAGATTCACCTTCCGGTGAGATTCAGCCACCAATGCAACGACATAGGCAATGCCAGGTATGCGAGCTATATCTAGAGGTATGGTTTCATCAGATAGGGGTTGCTCGACAGATCTAAGGACTATCTTCCGAGTCAGCTCATGGTGTCGATCACGGATCTCCCCTAGATCAGCGTCTCCGGAGCGTTCATCCTGCATCCCAATATCGTGCAAGTAGGTAGCCGCCAGTAGAATGTACACTTCGGTTGGAGAAAGGGGATGACTAAAATTCATTAGCCCTTCAGTGAGGCCACTCAGCTTCTCTATGATGCGCTCGGAGTGTTTCAACGAATGATCTGTATAGTGGCGGTGTAATGGCCGCTCCAGAATAGGTTCCACCGCTGCACGGACGTTATCTACAGCTCGATGCAAATCAGGGTTCCTCTGTTCAAGCCAATCGCGGAGATCCAACGCCTCGCCGCTGGGTGCGACTACAAACTGTCGTGGTTGATAGCTCTTCGCTAGCCGGCTAGTTTCTTCTCGAATCTCGTCTAGCTTTCGAGGATCCAAGGCCTCGCGGCTGGGTGCCACCACAAACTGTCGTGGGTGATAGTTCCTCGCCAGCCGACCAAGTTCTTCCAAAATCTCGTCTAGCTTCTGATCTTGTCTGGTCTCAGCCGGCGTGCGTGTGCGGTCAACGATCCCGTTGAATACCGTAGCGAAATGGGAGACTTCCTGAAGAGGATCTACATCCATCTGCCGCAGATCATCACCAACCTTGTGCCATTCAATCAGGTTCTTCGCCTCTTTGCTGAGAATTGAGGGGCCCGTTTCTCGAAGGATTGTCGAAAGGCATCGCAGATCAATTTATGTCGGAAGAAATCGAGGATCGGCTTTGGCTTACCGACCCCATACTCAACCAGCGTGTAAGCGTACACGCCAGCGAAATCAGATGGCGGGTCATCCGGCTTTAGTCCCACCTTCTGCAATACCCTAATGACTGCCTCGTGGTATTTGGCTTTCTCCCAAGCCCCCTCGACGCTCATCTCAACGATAGCGCCAATGACCATTCCAAGTTCAAGTATCGCCATCATCCTCTCCAACGCTGGACGAAGTTGGGAATTGTGGTTTACTCCTCCACTATCCCAAACCACTCCCCATTCAACACGTCCACAGTTTTCACCGCCACTTGCCCCTCCCCATGCTCACCCACACCCCACGTGTACTCGCCGCGCAGCAACTCGTCGCGCCGGGCGGGGACCCTATCCTACGTGGGCTTACTCCAGTGCCTGCCGAGCCTCTTCAGGAGTCAGTAGACCTCGCCTCTGGAGAGCGTCCACCAATGTTCGAAAGTGCAGGCAACGCACGCCGGCCCGGTCGCAGAAGTTCGCCGCTTTGCGATCGTGGGTCACAAAGACCATATCCAGACGGCGACAAATGCCGATTCCCTCTGCTTGTCCCAGACCTAACTTGCGCGGCAGTGAGGCGATATACTCTCAATGTTCTCCCGTAATGCTGAGAATCTGTAATTGGTCCTGCTTCACCAGAGCTATCACTTCCTTGAGATACTCGACCCCGACCTCTACACCGGCTTCGATCTCGTGGTAGATAGTGGGAGCCAGATAGCATCCTCCGGGAAAGGCTTTGGACAGGACGTCAGTTTGATGCACACGCGCCAGACGCGAGAGCACATTGGCATCGAGGAGAGCTGCCCTACGGGTTGGTTCAGGCGAGGACTTCATCGCCAATCTCCCCCTGCGCAGCCTGCCCCGCTTCGTCCCTCACCTCAGGTTCCACAGCCGAAATCCCCTGTTGGCGCAGCAGTTCTTCAAAGAGAAAGTAGTTCATCCTCGCTAACTCTGCCGCTCGCCCCAGGCTGATCTCCGCTGCCGTGTACAGGCGTATCGCTTCCGTAGCCCGGCGGCCAAGTGTTTCCCCACCGGCTCTGAAGCGCAGAAAGTCGAGAAAGTCCACCACTTCTGGCAGGACCTCGGGGGGAAGTTCATCCAGCATTTGGTGAATCTCTTGTCTGAAAGCTATTGAATTCATCGCGATCTCCATCTCCACTTCACAATCCCAAGCCACACCCTATCCAACACATCCACTTCACTTGTCACGGATGTGGCAAATCCCACGATAATTATACCCTCATTTCAGCCTATTGTAAAAGCTGTCAAGTTCCTGTCCACTCGGCTCGATTCAACGCAGGAGAATGCTATGGCCCGGTGAGCATTGACGCAGCCTCCGCCAACGCAATCGCTCCCCACAGAGGAGAATCATCTGCCAGTGCGGCCAACACGATCTCCACCGGGGAGTCGGGCATGGCGTCGGCCCGAGCTGCGGCCCGTACCTTCTCCATCCAGGCGAGGCCGATCTTGACCACCCCTCCCCCCACGGTGACCCGCTGGGGGTTGATCAGGTTGATGGCATTGGCGATGCCCAGGCCCAGCATCTTCGCCGCCTGGTCCAGCGCATCCTGGGCCAGCTCATCGCCCTGGGCTGCGGCCTCACTCACCATCCGCGCGGTGATGCGCTCCGGATCGCTCCCAGCCAGCGAGAGCAGCTTTTGACCTCGCTCCGGCTCGCGCTCCAGCCGCTCCCACGCGTCGCGGGCAATGGCCGGCCCTGAGGCCAGGGCCTCCAGACACCCACGCCGCCCGCAGGTGCACAAGGGCCCGTTAGGCTGGACCACCATGTGCCCGATCTCCCCGGCCATGCCCGTCGCCCCCTGGTACACCTGCCCGTGGAGCACGATCCCCCCTCCGATGCCGGTGCCCACATTGACGTGCAGCAGGTGGTCGCAGGCCCGCCCGGCGCCGAAGCGGTGCTCGCCCAGTGCGGCGGCGTTGGCGTCGTTGTCCATGAGCGCCGGAGCGCCGAACTCCTCCTGGGCCCAATGGGGCAGGGGGACCCCCTCCCAGCCCCACAGGTGGTGGCAGACGCGGACCACCCCTCGCTTGGGATCCACTGGCCCGCCGAAGCTGATGCCCACTCCGGCGGGCGTCAATCCTGTCGGAAGGCTCCGGGCCAGCCGCACCATCTCCTCGAACACGCGGCGCGGGCCTGCTCCGGCTGGCGTGGGGCACTGATGCCGGGCCAGCAGCTTACTCTCGCCAGCCAAAGCCAACCCAGCCGTCAGCTTTGTGCCGCCGAAATCCAGTCCCAGCAAGATGTGGCTCATGTGCATCACCTCTGACGCAGCGCGGTGCAGATGAGGTGCTCCAACACCAGGTGCGCATCCTCGATCTGCTCCATGACCTGGCAGTCCACGAGCAGGCACACCTCTACCTTGTCCTTCAAGTGCCCGCCGCCAAAGCCGGTGAAGCCGATCGTGGTCAGCTCCCGTTCGCGCGCCAGGTCCATCGCTCGCAGCACATTCTCCGAGTTGCCACTTGCGGAGATGCCGATGGCCACGTCGCCCGGCCGGGCCAGGGAGTCCAACTGCTCCACGAACACCCGGTCGTAGCCCCAGTCGTTGGCCAGGGCGGAGAAGAGGGGCATGTTATCGGTGAGGGCGATTACCTTGAAGCGGGGCTTGCCCGGCTCAATGGTCCCCTTGCCCAGGTCGCAGGCGAAGTGGGAGGCGGTGGCCGCGCTGCCGCCATTGCCCATGATGAATATCTGCCGCCCCTCCACCCGGGCTTGAGCCAGGATGTGAACGGTCCTGGCGATCTCATCGTGGGGCAGATTCTGCAATACATTGCACACCTGATCCAGATAGCTGGTTATATGGTTCATCGTCCCCTGTTCCCTGTCTCAGAATCCCAGCACGTCAATCCCCCGCTGGACGACCTTGCGCACTGTGCGGGCGTCCAGCCGTTCGACGCCGGGGTTATGGGCTACCTCGTCGGCGTAGTCCTGCCGGGTGTAGGTCAGCGTGACCTCAATGGGCGGCTCCAGTCGCCAGGGCTCGATCTTGCCCACGAGTCCCACCGAGCGTTTCGCCGCCTGGCGGATGAGCTCCCGCGGCCGCTGGGGATGCAGGCAGCGGGCCCGGTTGCGGCTGATGGCCTCCTTCACGGCCACAGTCTCGAGCTGACCGAAGAAAGCCCGTGCTTCCTCGCAGGCTGCCCGATCACCGGTCACCAGCAGGACCGGCACGCCGTAGTAACCCGCGCAGGCGCCCACCTGGCCGATATCCCCGCAGGGCCGGCCATTGATCCTGTACTCAAACCAGCGCAGCGACGATTGAGTGTGATCCAGGAAGCCGCCCAGCGTGCCGGCCATGGCGTGGGCGCCTATCTGAAAGACGCCGGAGAAGCTCTCATCCAGCCCCGGCAGGTAGTCGCGGGCGCCATTGGGCTGCTCGTAGGTGGCCCGGGGGTCCATCTCCTCCAGGATGAAGTTGAAGCCGCCGCCGTGCCCGTCGCTGGCCAGCACCTCGTCGGCGCCGCGGTCGAAGACCCCGGCGATGGCAGCGTTCACGTCACCCACCAACAATTTGCGGGCCGCCTGCCACTCGGAGTGCTCTCGATCGCACTGGAAGGGCTCTCGCACCCCACTTATGCCCTCCATGTCGGTCATAATGTAGATCTTTGCTCCCATTAGCTATCTCGTTGGCCCAGAGCTAAAGGCAGAATGCAGAGGGAAGAATGCAGAACCATCCTGCACAGTTCTGCGTTCTGCATTCTCACTTCTGACTTTCAGGAAGCGTCATCGCAGCATCCCCCGGCAGGCGAACTCACGGTGTCCAGGAAAGCGGTAGCCCAGCGCCTCGCACAGCCGACGGGAGGCGAGGTTGTCTTCGTCAGTCATGTACAGGGGAGCGATCCCCCGCTCCAGCAGGGCCTCAGTGCAGGCACTCACCACCGCCTTGCCCAACCCCTGTCCTCGATAGGCCTCCTCGGTTACTACACCGATCTCGGCGAAGTAGGGTGACTCCCAGTTGGTGCTTGCCTGGCTCACCACCTCACCTCCCAGCACGATCTCGAAACGCAGCCGGCCATCCTCCCGGTCCGTCCGGCGGAGGGATGGGTGGCGATGGGGCACGAACTCCGCCGGATCCAGGGTATAGATCAGCTCGTGTTCCTCCTCCCAGGTCCGGCAGGCCATCCGCAGCGGCTCCACGTCCCATTCTCCGAGGGCGAAGAAGTACTCTCGGCCCGGACTGAGGTATTTTCGCAGTAGCTTCTCAGTTACGCCGGCCGAGCAGGAGCGCAGCACCACCAGAGGGGTGAAGAGCTCGACTGCGGTCTGACAGATGACCAGAAAGCTGATAGGCTCATCCCGCTCCCACATCAGATGCACAGTGGCTTGTTCGCTGGGGCAGTACAGGGCATAGTAGGCGGTGAGGGCATCGTGGGGGTCGGTCAGGTCTAACAGCTTGGTGATGGCTGCTCGCCCGGACATGTCAGGCCCCAGGCAGCCTGGTCCGTACCCGGTAGACGGAGGTGCGGGCGGTGATGTACAGCGTGCGGCGGTCGGCGCCCCCGAAGGCCAGATTGGCCGGCTGTTCGGGCGTGACGAGCGTGCCCAGGTGGTGGCCATCGGGATCGAAGAGCCAGGTCCCACCGGCGCCCGTGACGTACAGGTTGCCCTGCACGTCCAGCTTCATGCCGTCGGGTCCGCCACTGGCTGGCGATTGCATCTCGGCGAAGGCACGGCCATTGGCCAGCGTCCCGTCGGCTAACACATCGAATGCCCGCACGTGACGGCGGGGTGTGTCATCAACGTACAGGATGCGCTCGCTGGGGGAGAAGGCCAGGCCGTTGGGCCGCTCGAAATCATCGGCCAGCAGGGTCAGCGTCCCCTCGGCTCCGATGCGGTACACCCCCTGGAAGTCCAGCTCCCGCTCCTCGGGCTGCACCCCGTAGGGCGGGTCGGTGAAGTAGATACTGCCGTCGGATGTGACCACCACATCGTTGGGACTGTTCAGCCGCTTGCCCTGGTAGTGAGTGGCCAGGGGGTCCACCGACCCATCGGCCTCGGTGCGGGACACGCGGCGGTGGCCATGCTCGCAGGCGATCAGTCGCCCTAGACGGTCGAGGGTCAGCCCATTGGAGTTGCCACTGGGCTGACGAAAGACCTCCAGCTCTCCGTCGGGCGACCACTTGTAGATGCGGTCGGCAGGGATGTCGCTGAAGAGTAGATATCCATCCGGGTGCCACAGCGGCCCCTCGGTAAACTGAAAGCCCGTGGCGATGCGCTCGGGCTGGTCGGATGTCAACAGGTCTGTAAGCTTCATGATATGCTCCTAATCTCTGTTACACTTGGTACTTTGGCGGCTGGCTCAGGCGTTCGCGCACGCGCTCGATGAACTCCTCGCTGATGGGGCAGTCGTTGACCACAGTGTACCATAGTCCGGTCTGTTCCACGTACTCGCGCAGCGTGCGCAGGGCCTTAGCCACGTCATCCCAGGTGAGGCCCATGTCCTCGGGCCGGATGGGGACGCCCACCTGCTCGATGGCGTCCAGCATCTCCTCGGCGCGGTTATCCTGCAGCGCGGAGATGATGTAGATGCCCAGGCACACCGGCTGGCCATGGATGAAGGGCTTGCCGGTGCGGTACTCCAGATTGTAGAACAGGAAATGCTCGGCTCCTTCGATGTGGCGCGGGTTCCAGCCCGCGTTGTGGAAGGCCGCTCCGCCCCAGCGATGGCCTTCCATCAATGTATGGATGCCATCATCGGTCACGTCACGGATCTCCTCCAGCTTGCTTATCACCTTCTGCAATACCCCTGCCGCCTCATCCACCAGCCGCTGATCATAGGCCCACTGGGGCTCGCATTTGCCGCGCTCATGCGCCAGACGCCAGTCGTAGTGGGCGGTGTGGTAGCAGAAGATGTCGCATACGCCGGAGCGATTGAGCAGCGGGGGAGCGGACTGGATGACATCATAGTCCACGTAGACCGCCTCCGGCACGGCCCAGCCGATGTAGCGCACCACGCCGCCAAAGCGCACCGCGGAGCGATGGCCGAAGGCGGCGTTGACCGTCATCGCCGTCGGCACCTGAAAGACGGGCAGTCGCCTGTGCCAGGCGATGTATTTGGCCACGTCCAGCGCCCGGCCGCCACCGATGCCAATCACGCTGTTGAATGGGGGCAGGCCCTCTACGATTCTCTCCAGATCCTCATATTCGAGGCTCTCCACAAAGTGCACGCCAGCGAGGTGCTCATCCCACACCTGCTCTGACAGAAACCACAGGTCTTCCATAGTGACCACGTAGTAAGGGCGGTGGGCGATCTTGGGCAGTTCCCCGATCAGCCCGCGCCCATAGATGGTGTTGAAAAGTCGGTCAGCCACCTTTTCCTCCTGGTATGTTGGGTAAGTAAAGCAGACTACGTTGCGCCCATTATATCATGTCTCGCTGCCACTGTCGAGAGGGTAACTCAGCCCAGCAGGTCGGCTGCTTGCAGTGCGGCGCGAATGGCCTCCTCCTCCGTCGCGGAGACAGGTTGCATCGGCGCCCGGGGCAGGCCAGCCATCCGGCCCTGGATGCGAATGGCGGCCTTCACCCGCGCTGGCAGGTTGGACCCGGCCAGCGCCAGCCAGACGCGCAGCAGCCGTTCGTGCAAGGCGCGGGCCTCCGCATGCTGGTCGGCCTGCACCGCCTCCCATAGCTCGACGCACAACTTTGGCACTGCGGTCACGATGGCTGCGATCGCCCCGTGCGCGCCGAGGGCGAAGCAGGCATAGAGCAGGTCATCCACGGCGGCGAAGACCAGTCCCCGCCCCTCCAGCCGCAGCAGCAGTTCCGCCAGAGCGTGCACATCCCCGCCGCTCTGTTTGACTCCTACCACCCCCTCGACCTCAGTGATGATCCGTACCAGCAGCGCGGGCGAGGCGTAGGACCAGGGAATGACGTTGTAGATCAGGATGGGCAGCCCCGTCTGGTCGGCGATGGCCTGGTAGTAGTCGAACATCTCCTGCTCGCTGGGGGTGAACAGATAGTGCGCGGGTGTGACCTGCAGGCCGGCCACTCCCAGATCGCGCACCGCCTGCCCCCGCTCCACGACCAGCCGGGTGGAGTTGGCGATGACGCCGGTGATGACTGGGATGCGTCCCTCCACCTCTTCCACCGCCACCGCGGTCAGGCGGCGTATTTCGTCCGTGGTCAACGTGTGCCCCTCGCCCGTGCTGCCCCCCACCGCCAGGCCGTGGACGCCAGCCGCCAGCAGGTAGCGCACTTCGCTGCGAAAGGCGGTTTCATCCACCTTCCCTTCGGCATCGAAGGGAGTCGCCATCGGGGGGATGATGCCCTTCAACCGTATAGTCATGATCTCTCATCTCCTTTTTCAGTGGGTTAGGACTTTGACCACAGGATGGCCTTATGCTACAATAATCATCAAGTGTCGGACAGCTTGATATCGAGGGGGTGAACCATGTCCATGCAGCAGATCGTTGATGATATATATGCTTTGAATCGTCATTTGCAGTCCTTTGAAAAGAAGTATAGACTCACATCGTCGGATTTCTACGAGTTGTACTCCAATGGCGAGTTGGACGAGGGAGAGTTCGAACAAACCCGGGACTTCGTCGAATGGGCAGGCTTTTACAGAATGAAAAGCCAACTTGAAGCGGAGTTCGCCGGGCTCAGCCGCCAGCGGCTTGCCGCTCTGCGCTCGGGAGAACAGGGGTTGTTGACACCCGAAACGGCGTGAATCCGGGGGCGTCCAATGCCACTGGAACGTGAGGCCTATGAGCGGTTCGCATACACCATTCAGGAAGCGTTCCCCGTCATTCAGCGTTCTACGCTGGTTCTGGTGATGTACAGTTCAGAGGGTGGAATACTGCGGGGGCAACTCACCTTTGCAGGCGACATCACTTTGGATGTGTCTGAGATCGTCAATTTCCGAACCGGTCAAATCGAGGACTACGGCTATGCTGTGTTGCGTGGCGGCGAGATACTCTACTGGTATGATTCTCAGCCTCATCCCCATGATCCCACGCTGGCCAGCACCCGTCCCCACCACAAGCATGTTCCCCCAGACATGAAACACCATCGTATTCCCGCTCCCGGCTTGGCTTTCTCTGCCTCCAATCTTCCCTTCCTGATCCACGAAATTGAACAAACGCTGCTGACGTGACGTCAGCGCCATCGTCGCACTTCAGCAGGCTATATCAGACAAGCTCCTCCGCGTAGGCGAACAGGGCTGGTGTGCCACCGGTGTGGAGAAAGACTACGGTGGCGTCGGATTCAATCTCCCCCCTCTGTACCAGCTCCATCAGCCCTGCCAAAGCCTTGGCCGTGTAGCTTGGATCGAGGATGATCCCCTCCGTGCGGGCCATGAGCCGCAGTGCCTCCACTCCTTCTCTGGTCACGATGCCGTAGGCCTCTCCCACGTAGGCATCGGTGTTGTACACCTCCTCCGGTTCCACGGTGAGTTCCAGGCCCAGCAGCTCTGCCACGCGGTTCGCCGTATCAGCCATGGCGGTCGCGGTGTCGTACGGCCAGCGAATGGGGGCGATGCCGACGATCTTCAGCCCTGCGCCGGTGGCTTTGTTGGCCAGGACCAGCCCTGACTGGGTGGCCCCCGCCGAGGAGATGACCAGGTAATCGGCCGAGACCCCCTGCTCGTCGAGCTGATCGCAGGTCTCCAGCAGGCAATCAGCGTAGGCCACGGCACCCAGTGTGGTGGAGGTCGGCGGGGCGATGACGAAGGGATTGTACCCCTGCGCCCGGTACTCCTCGGCCACCTCTTTCTTGATCTCATTCAGCTCTGACCCTGGGGCCGAAGCCTCCACCAGCCGCACCTTGGCTCCCAGGATGTAGTCCAGCAGCAGGTTGCCCTGCACGAGCGCGCTCTTGGCGTCGCGGGCCAGCACCAGCACCGTGCTAAGCCCTAGCTTGGCCGCTGCAGCCGCTGCTTGGCGGCAGTGGTTGGACTGGGAAGCCGCGCCGTGGATGATGAGATCCGCGCCTTGCGCCACTGCCTCCCCCAGCGTGAACTCCAACTGCCGGGCCTTGTTCCCTCCGAAGGCCAGGCCCGTACAGTCGTCCCGCTTGATCAAAATCCGCGGTCCACCCAGCGCCTCCGAGAGGCGTGGGCACTCTTCCAGCGGCGTGGGCTTATGGGCTAGATCCACCCGAGGCAGCTCGCCGATCAGCTCTCTGAGTTGGGACCGGGTGATGGATTGTCTGTTGCTCATAGCTCCCTCCATGTAAGATTGATGGGACTTGCGTGAATGCGCCTCCATCACGTAGGCGAAAAAGGCCTTCCCGCGCTTATTGTACCACTGTAGCCCAGAGTTGTCGAATTCTCGAGAGGGCCAATTGACAGCTTCCCCTGCCTGGAGTACAATACCTCCGCATTTGTCTATTTGCACCGCTCAGGAGATAGCGATGTCTATCAATCCCTTTACTGCGCCCGGCCGTTGGTACCGAGGCAATCTTCACACTCACACCACCAAATCCGATGGGCGGATGAGTCCCGAGGAGATGGTGGAGTGGCATGTTGCCCACGGTTACGACTTCCTATCCCTCACCGAGCACCGAATGCGGCTCGATCCGGCACCCTATGACCGAGATGGACTGCTCCTCATCCCCGGCATCGAGCTGGACGGGCATGATCCCGCCAGCGGCCTCTATCACCTGGTGGGGCTGGGAGTTGAGAGCTCGGTGAAACACAACTCCGATTTGAGTTTGCAAGCCGCAATTGATACCCTGCGCGCTGCTGGAGGACTGGCGGTGCTGGCCCATCCCTACTGGAGCGGTCAGACCTCTGCCGATCTGCTTAGCGTAGAGAGAGCCTGGGGGATAGAGGTGTTCAACGGGGTCTGTCAGAAGGAACGGGGCAAGGGGCTGTCGGCTGTGCATTGGGATGACCTGCTGGCGGCGGGCAAGAGGTTGTGGGGGCTGGCCGTGGATGATGCCCACGGCTACCCGCCCGACGGCGACCTGGGCTGGAGCTGGGAGATGGCCAAGGCCCAGGAGCTCAGCGGGGAGGCGATCCTGAAGGCCTTGGAAGCGGGCGCTTTCTACAGCAGCACCGGGCCGGAGATACATGACCTGCGGCTGGAGGATGGGGTGGTGACCGTCCGCTGCTCGCCGGCAAAGCATGTCCATTTCGTCTGTGACTGGGCACTGGGCGGCGCGGTCCATGCCTGGAACGGCCCGCCTCTGACCGAGGCATACTTCCAATTGCGGAAGGAAGGCGAGACCTATGTGCGTGTGGAGTGCATTGACCACCTAGAAAGCTAGCTGAAAAGTCCCCTGTGGGATGGTCTGAAAACCAGTAACGAACCGAGGGAACATTGGACAGAGGCGAAAATGCCAAGAGTGTGAGAAAAACAATGAAATATGCGAGCGTG
>Ga0114930_10004430_pt1 | contig 11880 bp, 11 predicted proteins | sample AnhtaG_FD_87300 | JGI IMG/M metagenome (GOLD analysis project Ga0114930, IMG submission 87300) | Deep subsurface microbial communities from Anholt, Denmark to uncover new lineages of life (NeLLi) - Anholt_01485 metaG | ecosystem: Environmental > Aquatic > Marine > Oceanic > Sediment | place... | reverse complement strand
GGTGTCTTAAATCTTCCAATAAATTCGAAGTAAGGGTTGATCTATTCTTTTTAAAAGTACTCACTTCATAATTAATATGATCTATGACTACGGTAACCGTCCCAAATTTTTTACCCACCGGAATCACCTTAAATTCTTTAAAGGCTCGGGAAATTTCCTCTGGTGTAGCTTTGGTAGTTATATCCCAATCATGGGCTTCTTCTCCCATTATCAGATTGCGGATACACCCCCCTACCACTAAAGCCTCATGGCCTGAACCATTTAATCTCTTTATTATAAATAAAGCTCTCGGGTCTATATCTTTGGATTTAATTTTTAAATTGAATTTCTGATTTTTCTCTTTTTTAATCATTGTGAAACCTTTATTTAGTCGTCGATCAGTCTGCAGGTTAATTTACTAATTCACCGATCGATCAATTGACCAATTATGATAGGATGTTTAGCAACAAACTCTTACTTCTTAAACACTAGAATAATTATACACTATAATCATGTCATTGCGAGTGACCGTAGGGAGCGTGGCAATCTCGGAACTGAGATTGCTTCGTCGTGTTTCACTCCTCGCAATGACAAAGGGGAACCTACACGCTATAAGCTATACGTTAGAATATTAAAAACGAATTTTGTAATTTTCTTTTATTAGAATAAACGGTTTTATAAATTTTTTCAAATTTATTCATAAATTATTGACTCTGCTAAAACCTTCAAATTTTGGAAAATTGGAATAGAAGAAGGTCATCCTTAAAACATTATTTTGAAATTATTAAGAGAAGATGATAAAATTTTTAAAACAATAAGGAGGAAAAGGATAATATTATGATTTACAAGGAATATGGAAAGACCGGGAAAAAAGTTTCTGCAGTAGGTTTTGGTGGAATGCGATTCGATATTTCCAAGAGCAAAGATGAAAATGCCGAACTTCTTCGTTATGCAAATGCTAAAGGAATCAACTATTTCGATACCGCACCTTATTACTGCAAAGATCAGAGTGAGGATATCTTCGGTATTGCCTTCAAGAACATGCCTGATGACTTCTATGTTTCTACAAAAGGCACTCCTAAAGAGTTTAATACTGCCAAAAAAGCAAAAGAAGCGGTAAAAAAATCTTTAAACCGACTGGGTCTCCCTAAAATTCATTTTTACCATATCTGGAACCTTCTTAAGATGGAACATTACGAACTAGCTATGAAACCCGGGGGACAGTATGAAGGTCTCCTGGAATGTAAAAAAGAAGGATTGATTGACCATATTGTCTTTTCTTCTCATCAACCGGGATCAGAAATTAAACACATCTTAGAAGATGGTAAGGTGGAAGGCGTGCTTTTAGGAATTAATATCTTAAATTTCCCCTATCGCTGGGACGGAGTTATGGCCGCCCATAAAAGGGGTTATGGCGTGGTTGCCATGAATCCGTTATTCGGAGGAGCCATACCCACTCATGAAAAAGAGCTTTCTTTTTTAGCTTCAGTAGGAGAAACCCCCACAGAAGCAGCTTTGCGATTCTTAATATCCTGTCCACAAATATCGGTAGTATTAAACGGTTTTACCACCCGTGAACATATCGACATGGCCTGCCGCGTGGCCGATGAAGCCCTGCCTTTTACTGATGCAGATTTGGAAAAAATCAGAAAAAAAATAGGAGATAATATGAATTTGGCTTGTACCGGTTGCGGCTACTGTGACAACTGTCCCCAGAATATTCCGGTACCTTCTTATATGCAGCTTTATAATGAAAAACAGATATTCGGCAGCAGCGATAAAGAAATGAAAGAGAAAAGTTATCTATGGGGTTTAACAGAAAGCCATGGGGCAAGAGCAAATGAATGTATCGAGTGTGGACAATGTGAGGAGGTCTGCACCCAACATCTACCCATAATAGAACGTCTCAAAGAAATAGCTTCCTGGGAAAATAAATAATATATATCTTTACCTAATAATTCATAAACAAGTAGCACCCCTTGTTCTCCTACCTCTTTTTTACTCTTGTAATTTTTTAAGGGGCAAGTTGGAACTATATATTTGCCCTTTTATTCTTAAAAGCCCAGAATAAATATAAAAATTCCATTCCAATTACCAAAAAAATAATTACTTTATTGTAAGATGTTTGTCGATATACTCCTCCTTCCCCTATTTCTGGTAATGGTATAGGATCAACTGGCAATCCATTTTTTATAGCTAAATCTCTAATATTTAACAGATGAATAATAGGAACTCCTAAATTTTGATATTCGAAAATTAGTCCTCGTTCAGGATGGTCGGGGATTTTTGGACCATTAATCACTAATCCATTAGGGTAAGTTATTGAAGCAGGAGTATTACCATAGTTAGGTGTTGCTCCACCTATATTTACAAAGGCTTTAATAGGACGTTGAGCAGCAATTTTTTTATAAAGCTGCATTCTTTGCTGAATATTTTCTTCTATACTATCCACATTAATAAGGGACACACCTGAAACTTGGGCTATTTGTTCAATGATTTTTTGGGAATCAGGGTAAAACATTCCCTGAGCTTGATCAAGGTATCCCCCCATAGAAATAGCTAATAAAGAGTAGGGTAGGATATTTTTTTTATTTAATTCTTCTAACATTTGCACAAAGGTAAATTCTACTATATTTGCTCCATATTCGGATGAACCAACAGAGTAGATAAGTAAAGGTTCCAGTTCAAGCACTCTGGTAGCTGAAAGGGTAGCCGCAATTAGAGCAGGAAAAGAACCGCTTGCACCGATTGCAATTACATCACTTTTTTTTAAATTTGCTTCTTTAAAATATTTCACCAATAAAGCAGCAAAAGCTGGATTGGTGCAAGTCCTTTTAGCAGCAAGATTCCCTAAGGTAGTGGTAAGTTGTGTATATTCCTTACCTATAATCCCTGTTTGGTTGGGGTCCAGTTCTATATCCAGAGGAATTTTTCTTTTCAATCGCCCCTCTTTAATTACTTCTAAAGAATTTTTCATAAGTTGAGCTGCTTGTATTTGTTCGTCATAATAAGGGGTTTGGATAGTAGATTTGGTTTGTTCTATCAGTAGAAATCCAACAAGTAAAATAATTAACGCCCAAAAAAGGTGAATCAGTGATAACTTTCCCTTTATCCAGCTATTCATTAATGTTCTTTCCTTTGATTATAAAAAATAAATACTTTAATCAAAACTGCTATGTTTATTCTAAATGAATATTATCTTTTGTCAAAATTATAATACGTTTTGTCTGTGTCGACTCTTTTGGGATAGTGTTTTACAGATTTTTCATGATGATAAATTACTATTTTGATATTATTGAAACTAAATGATAGAATTTACTTGAAAAAGAAGGAGCAGTATGTTTATTATTTTTATATTTAGTACAATATTTCTAGTCTGGGGGATTATCGAACAAACTAATCACCAAAAAAGAGTGAATAGTATTCCTATCCGTATACATGTTAATGGGACCAGGGGAAAATCAACGACTACCCGCTTAATAGCAGCCGGCCTAAGAGAAGCTGGCTTTAAGGTGCTCGCCAAAACCACCGGCACTTTGCCTCGATTAATCTTTGAAGATGGGATGGAAACCCCTCTTAAACGAAGAGGCAATCCCAATATTATAGAACAACTAAAGATTTTTAAAGAAGCGGTTAAAAGAAAGGTCGATGTTTTAGTAGTGGAATGTATGGCGATTAATCCTGAACCTCAATGGATTTCCGAACATAAAGTGATAAAGTCTACCATCGGGGTGATCACCAATGTACGTGAAGACCATTTAGAAGATGTTGGACCGGGACTTGATAGTATGGCTGAGTTGCTAAAACTTACTATTCCACAGAAGGGGGTGCTGGTGACCGCAGAAAAAGATTACTTCTCTCTCTTTAAAGAACAGGCTGATAGATTAAAGACTAAAATTATTTGGGCTGACCCGGTTGATGTATCCGATAGAACAATTGATAAATTTAATTATATGAATTTTAAAGAGAACGTCTCCATTGCTCTCCGGGTCAATAAACTCCTCGGGGTAAAAGAAGAGGTAGCTTTGAGAGGGATGTTAAAAGCAAACCCAGACCCTGGAGCTTTAAAGATCTGTAAATTAGTCAAAGAAGGTAAAATCATATTTTTTGTCAATGCCTTTGCGGCTAACGACCGACGCTCTGCTTTATTAATCTGGGAAAACGTAAAGAAAATATTCGATTTAAATAATTTACCAGTAATAGGAATAATTAATAGTCGAGAAGACCGGGTTCTCCGCTCTTTCGAATTTGCCCGAACATTAGCAACAGACATTATACTTTCTAAAATAATTTTAGTAGGACCTTTAAGTAAATTAGTTGAAAGAGCTCTTTTAAAATTAAAAGTCCCCAATAACAAGATACTAAACTTAGGAAGAATAACAAATACCGAAGAGATTTTGCAAACTGTTTTAAGGAGCATCAATAATAAAAATAAAGTAATACTAATTGGTTTGGGAAACACTAAAGGTGTGGGCCAAAACTTTATAGAATATTTTAACAGGTTTGGAGAAGTTAAATGATCTATCAAGCTATTGGAATAGGAATAGTGGTAAGTTTTGCCTTCTATGAAATAGTAGGACTCTCCCCCGGAGGGATAGTAGTTCCCGGTTATATCGCCTTATTCTTGGATCAGCCAATCAGAATATTAGTAACCTTACTGGTAGCTTTACTAACTTATTTTTCAGTAAAAATGCTTTCTAATTATATCATTCTATACGGGCGGCGTAGATTTTTAGCTATGATACTTATCGGTTTTCTATTAAAATGGTTAATCGAAGAGATTGTTATTACAATGCCCATTTCCGGGATCGAGCTCCGGAGCATAGGTTACATAATTCCAGGTTTGATAGCCAATGAAATGGGAAGACAGGGTATCTTCCCCACTCTTTATTCCCTGGCAATAGTATCTATTATTGTTCATTTGATTTTATTGCTTTTTCTATAAAAGTACTAAAGAAATGATTACTCTTTTATTGATTTTTATAAAGAATTTCTATTATTAATAGGGTAAAATTTTTAATTAAAAAGCAGGAAGTTATTTTTCTTAAATAAACTTCCTGCTTTTTATGCATCCTACTATAATTTTTTTATTATTTACTTAGCCTTACTTAATCATTTTAGATAGTTAGCACCAAAATCTACTTCTTCTAACCACCAGGTAGGATAACCAACGGAACTACTGTCCACATATCCATCATCATATTTTCCAACTAAGTCTTCAGCTAAATTCCACCACTTTTCTACAGTTCTATTCGCACAATCATTAGAATAATTAGTTAAGTACTTTACGGCTAAAGCCGGATCTTTCTTATACAGTTCCGCTGCAGCCATTTCAACAGCTGGTTGCATGGCAAAGAAATTACCTTCCAGTTCATTTTGAGCTGCCTTTATATCTTCAATCATATAGGAGAATTTAAGATCTGCCCAATTTGAAACGAAATTAAAAGCCCACCATGCTGAGTCTTTATCAAATACATCTCGTCTTCCAGAACTAAATGATTTTGGTACTTCTGTAATTCCACAATAGAAAGGAATATAGCAAGTAGAATGAGGAGCATCCTCACCAAACCAGAGAACTCCACCTATAGGATCAGGAAGCCAGCTTCTTGCTTGTGATACAAAACTATAGGAGCATCTGAATATGGAAATTGCCCGTTCCCAATCTAAATCCTTACTATCTTCAGGTTTAACATCACCCGGTGTAGGATAACGGTTTGGACAACCAAATGGCCCTGCAGCTATTCCCTTAGTCAAATCAAACTCAGTTCCTTCGTAATAATCCCGTTTAATGGTCATTATGTCCTGTACTGAAACTTTTTTAGCTGGTTTAATTGAGAATGGATAATGTTCTTCGGCATAAGGATCAAGATTAAGAGAAGGATCTAAAAGACTCAAAGCTCGCCATTCTCTTCTCTGTTGATAATGTCGGGATCCATAAGGTTCAGGACAATAAGCCTTCCAGAAAACAAACGGTCCATCTTCAGGATTCCACCAATCCATCTCTTGTGCAAACGAAAAGACGTTCTCTGAGGCCATAAAGTAACCTGGATCTTCAAGATCAATTTCACCAATTCTGCTTCTATTGGCAATAACAGAAACATGGTCATCTGGAATTCTCTGAGCTGCCCATACAGCACCATTTTCTCCGCTCTTAGCATCCCATGTTGGCCCAGCAGACATTATTTCAAATAGCCATACTTCATTGGGATCAGTTACAGTTAGACCTTCGCCTCCATCGCAGTAACCATATTTCTCAGCTAAGGCACCCATAACTTTGATTGCTTCTCTTGCAGTTTTAGCTCTCTGTAAGCCAAATACTTCAAGTTGTTCTATCATCATTATACCTTCGCCTTCCCAGAATCTTCCTCCCCATGTTGATTCACCAATCATTACTTGATGTTCGTTCATAAAGGGGTAACCTACATTAAAATAAGTATAAGTTTTTTCTACTTGAGGTATTTCCCCAATTTTTGTTTTTGGTCTATCTGGTATAGTTCCATGGCATATATCCTTATATACATCAGTCATTGTGCCCTTTTCAAAAGTCTGTCCCGGAACAATAACGATACGATTGTCATACCAACCATCACAGGTATGAGTGGTCATTACTGATCCATCTACTGACGCATCCTTTCCAACCATTACAGATGTACAGGCATAGGCACTTAATCCAAACACTAATACTGTAAGCATTATAATACTAACTAAAAGAAATTTATTAAGTTTCATTTTAATATCTCCTTTATATAATATTTTTAGAGACTTGCTGAAATGAAAATTAAATAAATTTTTCCACCTCCTTTCTAAAATATTTTATAGAAAAACATAAAACTTACCAATCAAATAACATTTACCACCTCCTTTTCTCTTTGGTTTCTTTCTCCCTTTCTAAATTTTTTTTCTCTCTTAGTAGTTTTAGATGCAATCATTCATAGACTACTCGATCAGTAGGAGCCTCAGCCGGATTGTAGAAATAGTGTCCAACCCCATTTTCTATTACTTCCGCATAGCGAGGCACATTACTGATGGCTACTACTTTATCAGGATACATCTCCGAATATGTTTGGACACTTTGCAAGATGGTAGAACAGTGTCTACCGACTCTTACGTCAATAGGCCATCCCTTCTCATCGATCTTCTCGTATAAAAGCCCATACTCTCCTGCCTTCATAACAAAGGGGTCTTCTCCAGTTAAGAGTAAATGCTCATCAGTAATCCCCCGTACTCTATCTAAGAAAGGCTCCGGTGCTTCAAACAATAATGAAAGTGCATCAGAGTAATCTCCTACCTCTCGGTGGGAAAGACCATGTAATGCTGGAGGAGAGAACTCCATCCCAATAGGTCTTTTGAATTCAAAAGCAGTTAATATCATTGAGGCCATGGCAGCTATCTCCTGGGCGTTCTGATGGGCTACAATGGTACTGATAACCGGATATTCTAACTCGGCTTCATGCAAATCAATAAAAAGACCTACTCCTTCCTGCTTGATCAGTTCCATAAATGCATAGCAAGTCTGTTCAGCCAAAGCACCATCAGCTTTCCCGGGCCAGGTACGATTCAAGTTCCTAATGTCCATATAAGCTAACAGCTGTCTGCTAGGATAGTTTACATAAACCTCGGGGTCAGGCCAGGAATCAAGAGGATTAGCCCAGCGGTCTCCCATCCTGAATTTTTTCATTCCCCAATCAGTGGGAATATGATAGAACTGTGGATAGGCATCTCCCGGTCGACTGACCGTTGAGGCACTTCGATTGGCCCAAATAGCTACAATTAATCTTCCCTTTTCCAGCTGGGCATTTTCCACCAGGACCTGAGCGGTTAAATTTGCCCCTGGCTCTTCGGGATGAGTTCCCCCAATTACCATAACAGTACCACCAGGACTTCCACTATCTAAGATGTAGATATAACAATCATTGGTTGTTCCTTCTAATGGAGAAAAGTAGTCACTCAACTTTTTAACTTCAGTAACTCCAGAACTCAAAACAATAGACCCTTTAAAATAACGATGCTCATAGAAAGCTCTTCCTGCTAACAACATCAATATAACCGCAATACACAAGGCAATGATTTTTATAATCCCAATATTTTTATCAGACATATCTTACCTCCAGGTACTTATTATTTAGCTTATAAATATATTCTCTAATTTACTATTTAATGTGTAACACCCTTAAAGTAAAAGGTATTAAAATAATGCAATAAAGGATAGCTTCTTGCACATCCTTAGTTTTGATGATACTCCAAATTAGTACAAAAGCAATAAAAGCACTCATAATATGATAAATAACCATTATCACCAGGTTTACTGTAGTCATAATAATCCTCTCCTTTTTATGTTTTAAGATTTTTCCTTTCTTATTATAACTTCTTCATTAACCAACAAGAAAGCTCAATTGTTTACTAAAAATAATAAACAGCGTGCAAACTAACAAAATGATTAACATCGGACCAAGACAAGTTTTCACAAATTCTCCATAATAACTTCCTTTGTATTTAAGCTCTATTACTGTTGCTCTTCCCACCACTGCAGTAGGGGGAAGGCAATCACCAAGAGGCCACATTACTGCCATTGCTGAAAGGGCTATAATAGGATTTAATCCTTTCATGTTAAAGAGCAGGATAAGGGGAACACCAAGTAGTGGAGCAACAGCATATTGTACCAGCCCTTCAGACCAGGGCAAAATAAGCCAGAGTGTGGCAAATAATACCGTAAGTGGAAGAGTAACTACTCCCAGAGAAATAAGACCACGAGCTCCACTTAAGGCCATAATTTGGATAAGAACACCAACCACAATCATTATCCCCACCAAAGGGATAAGCTGGCGTATAGTACCACTGGCAATTTGCAAAATGGGAAGTTTTTTCGGACTAATTAAGACTACAGTAATAGCTGAAATGAGGAACATTAAAGGTAATCCCAAGATCGGCATCTGAAAGGGCCAAATCCTGCCTGCTACTACTAAAACAAAAAACACCAGGAAAGGTAATATTACTTTGAAAAAGTTCATTTCTTTAGGGGGAACAGGTAATTCCTTCAATGCTTTTTCCAAGTCAACTGCCTTCCCTTTCCATCCCAGGATAAACATAGAAAGAAGAGCTCCACTAACTGTTATAAGCAACAGTGGCCTCATAAATCCAACGTAGGGCATATTTGATCCAGCTGCTGCCATCATCGCCCAAAGATTAATCGGGGGTGCTGCCGCACTCATAGCAGCACAGAGAAATATTATGGCAGCAGTTCTGGTCTCCGATATACCCATATAAATAAGAACAGTTCCTACCAGTGTACCAGCAATTAAGACAGTCACCGCCCCTGCTCCAGTTAAAGCCCCAGGAACCAAAAGAACCAGGGCAAGTAGTAAAAGACAAATAAAACGTTGCTTATGGAAAGTGGTAATAATACTTCTTATTATGTAAGTTACTCCTCCTGCTTCTTTAAGAAGATTCATAAAGAAGGTAGCAGTAATAAAGATCAAACAAACATCATAATAAGTGAAGGCACCATCCACAATATGCCGAACAGGAATACCTGCACCATGAGCCAGGGCTCCGGCAATTGCCGCCACAAACATAGATAACTCAATGGTCAACTTTAGTAATCTGGCTACTGCAAAAGCCACCGCCATTACAACCAAAATCATACCAGCATGAATAAACATTTTATCCTCCTTCGTATAATTGTTTAAAGAATTTCATAAAAACTAATTAGCTAGCACTTATATTGGGAGCTAGAATCCTATTCCTCCATACTAAATAACTTTTTAAAGACATCAGTAAGGTCTAAAGTTTCTTTAAAGGTAATTATCGGAATATCAAGTTCTTCAGCTGCTTTAGTGAAATATCCATCTTCGTTGCTATCTTCTCTTATCAGCAGAAGGTTTGATTCAGGGATAACTAGAGCAATAGAAGCAGCATCTGTTGCATCAACTCTTCTGGCCATTCCCTCAATATGTGCACCAATGATCAAGATGCCTTCTTTTTTAGCCTCATCGATAACCGCTTTTATTCTCGCTACCTCATAATCTATATCAACTCCAGCTGCTCCCATCCCCTTCATACTGGTACCGGTGGTGATAATTAAAGTCTTGTATGGATTTCCTTCTTCTGCTTTAGACTTAAGATCTTCTGCTTTGAGCAAGTCGGCTCTATCACAAGGGAGTTTTATTTGTTTACATAATACCCATATCATCAGAGCTCCAGGACTCTGTCCGCAAGTAGTAACTGCTAAAGGCAGTTCAACCTTAGGAATAGAAGGCTGTTCAGTAGCAAAGCTTATCTGAGATAAACCAAAGAGACAAATAATAATTAAACTTAGAAACAAACTAAAAATTCTTAATTTTTTTGTTTTTAACATTTTAGTATCCTCCTTTTTTATTTTTTAATAGCTGAAATATTCAATTTTTTGCAAAAGATCCCAAAAAGATAATTTATTTTTTAACGCTATTTTTAATTTTTAAGAAACTCCTTTATTTCTAAGCTAATGGCTTATTTTCTCTCTTACCTCCCTTTCTTTTCTTTGAGTTTGTTTTTAGCTTTTCTATGAAAGACCAGAGTTCATTAGTGATTACTCGCCCATTAGAGGTTAGTTCTTTTGGGATAAGTAATTTTTCTATGTTAGATATTCAATCCTTTAACTAGAACACTATTTTCTTTAATTACTTCTCCAACCTTTAATAGCAATCTAAATAACATAAGGAAAGATAGTATTGTTTAGGATATAAGGTGAGGTTGTGATAACAGATGTGGGTACATTTGTGAAACAGTTGTGGTAATATTAGTAATGCAGTAGTGGATTATTTCTTCTAGTTCAAGAATGAGATTAACATAAGTAGTAGGGTGAGAAATCTCTTGGTATAGATTTAGCTCTATCATAATCAAGACAGTAACCATCTTTACCTTACCTCCACTGTGGGCAGGGTCAGACAGGGAGCAATTTTTTTCTTCTACAACTTAAGGCCCTGACCCGGGGCCTCCTTTACCGTGACTTGAAATGAAGTTAATTTAAATATAAACCACATGCACATTTTTGTCAAACTTTTTTAATATAATTTTTTGATATAATAAAAATTAAGAAGGAACTGAAAATTATTCTCGTTTAAGCAAATTCATTACCTTTTATTGGTTCCTCTAATGAATAATTTTCTTTATTTTTTAAAAAATTTTAATATTTTACTTGACAGATAAAATTTAATCTTATATACTTGCTAATAGCAAATATTGCTAATGGCACAGAGGTGAGTAACGAGATGGAAAAGAATTTAGTAGACCTGATAATCGAATTAAAGAAAGGCTGCATGGAAGACGAAAAACAAATTCGAACTCTATGCAATATCTCTTTAGCAGAATACCAGGGGATTATGGAAATTAGTGCAACAGAAAGGATAACCTGTAATGTTTTATCTAAAAAGATGGAGTTATCTCCTTCCCGAGGTAGTCGAATAATTGATGGTCTGGTTAGAAAAAAATTACTGATAAGAACAACCAACCCGGAAGACAGAAGATCTTTCGTTCTATCTCTTTCCTCCAAAGGAGCGAAAATCAAAGACGATATTGGGCGGGAGAGGAATAATTGCGAAAAAAGAATCAGAGAAAAATTATCAACAAAAGAATTTAATTTAATAAAAGAAGGTTTAGAATTAGTTACTAAAATTTTTCATCAAGAATAAAAACAAAGGAGGAAAGAATCGATGGGAAATAACCAATCATTAGAAGTAGAAGTAAATAGAAACAATTTTCAACAGGAGGTTTTAGAATCTTCCATCCCTGTATTGGTGGATTTTTGGGCTCCTTGGTGTATGCCTTGCCGAATGATATCCCCAATTGTCGAAGAATTAGGTAATGAGAACCAGGGTAAATTGAAGGTTTGTAAGTTAAATACCGATGAAAACCAAAATATTGCAG
>Ga0114930_10004428_pt1 | contig 11881 bp, 10 predicted proteins | sample AnhtaG_FD_87300 | JGI IMG/M metagenome (GOLD analysis project Ga0114930, IMG submission 87300) | Deep subsurface microbial communities from Anholt, Denmark to uncover new lineages of life (NeLLi) - Anholt_01485 metaG | ecosystem: Environmental > Aquatic > Marine > Oceanic > Sediment | place... | reverse complement strand
GTTCGCGGCGCCTTCTTTGCGCGGAAGCTCTATATAGCTGCCTCCAAAGAAGGCGCCGCGAACGAATAGCCCCTGGCTTCCCAGTTCGGCTTCTATGAGTGAGAGAATTCCGCGGCTGGTAATCGCCGGCCTGTCCGGAGATTCCGGCAAGACAATAGTTAGTTTGAGTCTTCTGGCTGCGCTGCGGCGGAAGGGAGTGGCTCTTTCTGTCTTCAAGAAGGGCCCCGACTACATCGATGCAGTCTGGCTCGGCAAAGTGGCCCAAGCCATTTGCCGCAACCTTGATACCTACATGGTCGACCCCTCCGTTGTCTTTCGAACGTTCGTAGCTAATGCGGCGAAGGCCGAGTTCGCTCTTATTGAGGGTAACCGGGGGTTGTTTGACGGGAAGGACGTGTCGGGAACCCATAGTACCGCTGAACTCGCGAAGCTGCTGCAGGCGCCGGTGGTGCTGGTCGTGAATACCGCCAAGGCGACCCGTACAGTGGCGGCCCTTGTGAACGGTTGCCTCTCTTTTGACCCACAGGTGAAAATCGCCGGAGTCATTCTCAACAGAGTGGCCGGCAGCAGACATGGCAGGATCATCAGTGATGCCGTTGAACGGTACTGCCGTCTGCCTGTCTTAGGCAAACTTCCCAGGCTGGGAAATGATTCAACGCTCATTAGTGGACGCCACCTCGGCCTTATCCCACCGACGGAAGTCAATACCAACGCCGGCTTTGACGAACGACTGGCGGCGATGGCGGAAGAGTACCTCGACGTTGACCGTCTGATAGAAGTGGCATCAAAGGCTCCGCCATTGAATGTCCCCAAGCAAGAGAAAGCGACAACTGGTCGAGCCATAGTCAATATCGGCTATTTCGAAGACTCTGTTTTCACCTTTTATTATCCGGAAAACCTCGAAGCCCTGAAGGCCGGTGGCGCCGAACTTGTTCCCTTAGACTCTCTCGGAGAGAAAAAATTGCCCGATATCGACGCCCTGTATATCGGGGGTGGTTTTCCGGAAACTCACGCCGCGCAGTTGGCCGATAATCGCTCAATGCTGGAGTCGGTTAAACAGCGGGCCGAAGAAGGCTTGCCGATCTATGCCGAGTGTGGAGGGCTGATATTCCTTTCGCGGACATTAGCTATCAAAGACAGCATTTACCCCATGGCAGGCCTGTTTCCTGTTGATCTGAAACTGCATTCCAGGCCGGCGGGACATGGTTACACGCTGCTTCAAGTTGACCGCATGAATCCTTTTTTTAAGATCGGAACCACCATTAAGGGACACGAATTTCACTACACGGACGTTGTCAGCCTACCAGAAAATGTTGAAACCTGCTTGCAAGTAAAATCCGGTGTCGGCCTGGGAGAAAAGCGTGACGGGTTTGCATACAAACAGGTCGTAGCAGCCTACACGCATATTCACGCCGCCGGGGTACCGGGCTGGGCTGTGGCGTTCGTTGCGCGGGCTCGCGAGTATCGCGCAAGTCGCCGGAATAATGCGAACGACAGCGCTGCTGGGTTCAAAAGTGGCGCCAATTCACACGATTCGTTACACGGAAAAGCAGGAGAAACAATTTTTGCGACAAAACAACGGCCGGCAAGTTCGGTAAGCGGGTGAATCCGGCGATGCATAATTTTACAACGGAAGAATAGCGCTATGGTGAAGATAGTAAAAAAGAAAAAGAAAGGGCTCAAGGGGCTTTCCCGCGGGGTAGGCACGTCCGGGGTGGAGGTTTCCCCACTCCGACCGCAGCTTATCGAGAAGAAGGCTCCCTGCGGCCACACCTGCCCCAATCATAACAAAATCAGAAAAGCGCTGATGACGGTCTCCAAGGCTGAAGACTACGGTAAGACATACGAGCAAGCCCTGGAGGAAGCCTGGCATATCTGGATGGAGAGGAGTCCTTTTCCGGCCGTCTGCGGTCGCGTCTGTCCCCATCCGTGTGAAACGGAGTGCAATCGCACGGCTCTGGAAGGAGCGGTTGGTATAAACGCTTTCGAGAGGTTTATCGGCGACTTCGGCTTGCAGAAGAAGCTGGTTCCCAAGAAACTGACGGAGGAAAAGCACTCCGAGAAGATAGCTATAGTCGGCTCCGGGCCGGCCGGTTTGACGTGTGCCTACCACCTGGCTCGCCGGGGGTATCCAGTTACAGTCTTTGAGGCCTTTCCCAAGCCGGGTGGCATGCTGCGCTACGGTATCCCTGACTATCGTCTCCCAACCGACATTCTTGATGCTGAGATTAACCACATTCTCGATATGGGCGTGGAACTCAAGTGCGACGTAATGGTCGGAAAAGATATTCCCCGTGAGCAACTTGAGAAGGAATACAAGGCGATATTCGTGGGGCTGGGAGCTCATCAGGGTCTCAAACTTCGTGTCGAGGGGGAAGATGCTGATAACGTCTTCACCGGCACTGACTTCCTGCACCGGGTCAACACTGGAGAAAAGATCGATGTCGGCGACAAGGTAGTGGTTATCGGCGGCGGCGATACCGCCGTCGATGCCGCGCGGGTCTCGCGTCGGCTTGGCGCCGATGTCACCATTCTGTATCGACGGACTCGAACCGAGATGCCGGCGATTGAGGCAGAGATCGAGGGCGCCCTGGTGGAGAACGTCAAGATAGAATACCTGGCAGCTCCTATCACAATTCATAATGACAACGGCAAGGCGGTCGGTATGGTGTGCCAACGGATGGAACTTGGCGAGCCTGACGCCTCCGGTAGACGCCGACCGGTTCCCATTGATGGCGATACCTTTGACCTGGAATGCACCACCCTGATTGCGGCCATCAGCCAGGCACCCAACTTCACTGGCTTTGACAATCTGATCGAAGGCAAAGATTGGATCAAGATCGACGACAAGTGCAAGACCAAGGCGGATGGCATTTACTCCGGCGGTGATAACATCAACCTCGACGTAGCCATTACCGCCGTTTACCACGGACGGCGAGCGGCCGAGGCTATCCATGAAATGATTTCCGGTGAGGCGATGCCTGCACCATCGGAGATGGCTGTCATAAAGCACGACAAAATGTACCTGGCGTACTACGAAAAGAAAGAACCGGCGGTCATTGACGAGCTTCCGGTCGACGAGCGATTGAAAACCATGGACGCCGAAATCGTCAGCACCTGGCCTCAGGAGGTGGCGGTCGAGGAAGCAAAGCGCTGCCTGAGCTGCGGGGAGTGTTTCGACTGCGGTACCTGCTGGAGCTTGTGCACGGACAACGCTATTATAAAGCCCCTTGTAAAGGGTCAGCCGTACAAGGTGAAGATGGAGTTCTGCACCGGGTGTAAGAAGTGTGATGAGAACTGCCCCTGTGGGTATATTGAGATGCATTGATCTGATAGATTTGAAGAGAAGATTAGCAAAAAAACAATTATATTCTTCAGAATGGAGGATGTGTTATGCCAATGTTTGAGTATGGTGAGATCAAGATCGAAGTTGATGAAGACGGTTTCATGCAGGAACCGGAACTATGGAACGAGGAAATCGCCAAAGCGTTGGCCACCACTGAAGCGGTTCAGGAGCTAACGGAAGAACACTGGAAACTGGTCAACTATTTGAGAGATTACTACCTGAAATTCGGTATCGCGCCGATGATCCGCAAGCTGTGCAAGGAAACCGGCTTCCCTCTCAAGAAGGTTTACGAGTTGTTCCCCTCCGGTCCCGCCAAGGGCGCCTGTAAGGTGGCCGGGTTGTCCAAACCGACCGGATGCGTCTGAGCAACTTGTCGCTTTTTTGGGGCAATAGCGGAATTTCTTCGGACGACCGCTCCCAAGCACTGCACCATTGACGGGGGGTCGAGTAGGTATGTATGACTGTAGAGTGTAGCTATGAAGTTGGAAAGCCTCTTAACGCAGAAAAAAGCAGCGGTGTTGGAAAAATGGCGCGACCTGATAGTTCAGACCTATCCGGTCGATGCCTCCGAGTTCTTGAAGCGGGGAAAAGACCGGTTTCAAAACCCGGTGGGGTATGCTATCGCCCGCGGGACTGAAGGCATCTATGATGCTCTTATAGAAGGTTCAGCTTCCGACGTCTTATCCTCAACTATTGACAGTATCATCAAGATCAGAGCCGTGCAGGACTTTTCTCCTTCTCAGGCCGTCGTTTTTGTCTTTCTACTCAAGAAAGCAATTCGAGAGCAGTTGGCCGCCGAGATGCGGGAAAACGGCCTTTCGAGGCAGTTGTTGACCTTTGAGTCAAAAATAGATGAGCTGGCTCTGCTGACCTTCGACAGCTACATGAGATGCCGCGAGAAGATCCACGATATCAGGGTAAATGAAATTCGGAACGGGACATTCAAACTACGAGAACGAATAAACCTGGCGGATGAGGAATAGGAAACTCCGGCAGTGCTTGGATGTCATGGATGGCAAGAGTTGCTTGTGAAATATGAAAGTAGGTAGACCGGCAAGATGAACCTATTTATTTCCCTCTTTGTAGTGGTCGTGCTCGTTTTGCTGGTCATGGTGGGAGCCGGGGTGGCGGATCTTCAATTCGTCTTTGGGGTCATCGTACCCTATGCGGCCATTGCCATCTTTCTTCTTGGCTTTGTCTATCGCGTGCTGAAGTGGGCCAGGTCGCCGGTTCCCTTCCGTATTCCCACCACCTGCGGTCAACAGAAATCTCTTCCCTGGATCAAGAGCAACAACCTTGAGAACCCCCATACCACATGGGGGGTGCTTGGGCGCATGGCTCTGGAGGTGCTTTTCTTTCGCTCCCTGTTTCGCAACACGAAAGTGGAGTTGCGAAACGGCCCGAGGTTGATCTACGGCGCCAACAAGTTTCTATGGGCGGGAGGGCTGGCCTTTCACTGGTCGTTTCTGGTGATTTTCATCAGGCATTTCAAGTTCTTCGCCGAGCCGGTACCTTCCTGGGTTTTGGCCGCGCAAAATCTTGACGGATTTTTCCAGGTGGGCTTGCCGATTATTTACATTACCGATGTCGTCATTGTAGCAGCGTTAACCTATCTGTTTTTTAGGCGAGTGGTATCTCCGCAGATGCGCTACATCTCCCTTGCCAATGACTACTTTCCCCTTCTTCTGCTGTTGGGGGTGGTTCTTTCCGGCGTGCTGATGCGGTACTTTTTCAAAACTGACATTGCCGGCGTTAAGGAACTGGGAATGGGGCTTTTGAGTTTCAACCCCGTCGTTCCCGAGGGAGTGGGCGTCATGTTTTACATCCATCTCTTTCTGGTCAGTGTTCTGTTCGCTTATTTTCCTTTCAGTAAACTGATGCACATGGCGGGTGTTTTCCTCAGTCCCACCAGAAACCTGGTTAACAACAATCGGATGCGCCGGCACATTAATCCCTGGGACTACCCGGTCAAGGTTCACACCTATGAGGAGTGGGAGGATGAATTCAGGGATGTGATGAAGGCGGCTGATATGCCGTTGGAGAAGGAATGAGCATGTCGGACGATCTCCCTCAGGCAGAAAAACTGGCGCAGATTGAATACCGGCCTCCCAGGAAAGGGTGGATGAACCCTGCCGTTGAATTCAGAAAGGGGACGTATAACTACAGCGCGGTCGCGGAGCGGCTTAAATATCTGGGGCTTCCCTATCCCAGGAAGTTTCAGCCGACCGAGGACGACTGGCAACTCCCGGAAAACTGGCAACAGATCATTCTCGAAGGGCTTCGGGAGCGCCTCGACAAGTACCGTTCGCTTCGTATCTTCATGGACATTTGCGTGCGGTGCGGCGCCTGTGCCGACAAGTGCCACTACTTCATCGGCTCCGGCGATCCCAAAAATATGCCGGTTCTAAGGGCTGAGCTTCTGCGGTCGGTCTACCGCAGAGAGTTCACCACGGCCGGAAAGATCCTGGGCAAAATTGCCGGCGGTCGAGAGCTGACGGTCGGTGTGCTGAAGGAATGGTTCTATTACTTCTTTCAGTGTACCGAGTGCCGCCGCTGCTCGGTGTTCTGTCCCTATGGAATTGACACTGCCGAGATCACCATGATGGCCAGGGAGCTCCTCAATCTGGTCGGCCTTAACATAGACTGGATCTGCACGCCGGTAGCCAATTGCTACAGAACAGGCAATCACCTCGGCGTTCGGCCGCATGGGTTCAAGGACAGTATTGACTTTGCCGTCGATGAACTGGAGGAGCTTACGGGTGTCAGAGTGGAGGCCCCTATCAATAGAAAGGGTGCCGAGATTCTTTTTATCGCCCCCTCTGCCGACTACTTCGCCTCCCCACACTATTATACCCTGCTTGGGTATCTAGCGCTTTTCCACGAAATCGGGCTTGACTATACCTGGAGCGCCTACGCTTCCGAGGGAGGCAACTTTGGATTGTTCCACTCCGCTGAGATGATGAAACGGCTCAACGCCAAAGTCTACGCTGAAGCCAAACGACTGGGTGTCAAATGGATCATTGGCGGGGAATGCGGTCACATGTGGCGGGTTCTTCACCAATACATGGATACCATGAACGGCCCGGCGGATTTCCTCGAAGAGCCGGTCTCCCCAATTACGGGTACCAAGTTCGAGAATGCAAAGTCGACCAAGATGGTGCACATTATGGAATTCACCTCGGACCTTATCAAAAACAACAAGCTAAAGCTGGATCCGAGCCGCAACGATCACTGGATTACTACCTTCCATGACTCCTGCAATCCTGCCCGTGCAATGGGGCTTATCGAAGAGCCGCGGTACGTCATCAAGAATGTAGCCAACAACTTCTACGAAATGCCGGAAAACACCATCAAGGAACAGACCTTCTGCTGCGGGAGCGGCGCCGGGTTGGGGACCGATGAAAATCTTGAGATGCGCCTGCGGGGCGGGCTACCCAGAGCGAATGCCGTCAAATTTGTCCACGAGAAACACGACGTCAACATTCTGTTGTGCATCTGCGCCATCGACAAAGCCACCCTCCCGCCGCTGCTGGAGTACTGGGTTCCCGGAGTAGAAGTTGGCGGCGTACACGAGCTGGTCGGCAATGCGCTGGTGATGAAGGGGGAGAACGAAAGACTAACCGACCTGCGCGGTGAACCCTACAACAAAGAAAAGAGGGGCACAGGCGATGTTTGACGCGGGGAAAATTATCGTCGGCCTGATTGTCTTCCTTGCCTTGATAACCTTTCCGTTGTGGTATAACGTGGCTAAGGGGAAAGCCGGTTACGTTCCCGAACTGGAAAAACCGACCACGGCCGACCGGTGTGTTGAGGATACTGACTACATGAGATCCAACCATATGGACCTGCTCAACGAATGGCGTGACCTCGTCGTTCGCGAAGGGCAGAGAGTGTTTGTCGATTCCCGAGGGACGAAGTACGAAATGAGCCTTACCAGGACGTGCCTGAATTGCCACGCCAACAAAGACAAGTTCTGTGACAAGTGCCATGACTATATGGGGGTACAGCCGTACTGCTGGGATTGCCACGTTGACCCCAAGGAGGTCAGGTGATGGGTATTGACCGACGAAAATTTATCAAGCTTTCCGGTCTTGCCGCGTTGGGGATCGCTGGTCGTGCAGCGGGCGACGTGGTGTCAACGTTAGAGGAATCGACAACACTGCCGTTTGAGCGGCCGCTGGTCGGTAAGAGGTGGGCTATGGTCATCGATTTAAAAAAATGCCAGCAGCATGAGGGATGTAAAGACTGTATCACGGCCTGCCATCGCATTCACAACGTTCCCGATTTCGACAATCCCAAGGATGAAGTCAAATGGATCTGGGAGGAACCGTTTGAGCACGCTTTCCACGAGCAGGAGCATGAACATATCAGAAACGATCTGAAACACAGCAACGTCCTGCTTTTATGCAACCACTGCGACAACCCGCCGTGCACACGGGTTTGCCCAACTCAGGCGACCTGGAGAAGGGAAAAGGACGGTATCGTCATGATGGACTGGCACCGCTGCATCGGGTGCCGGTACTGTGTGGCGGCCTGTCCGTACGGATCGAGAAGTTTCAACTGGCGAGACCCGCGTCCGTTTATCAAGGAGATACAACCGAACTACCCGACACGGATGAGAGGGGTGGTGGAAAAGTGTACTTTCTGTGATGAACGTCTCGCCAAGGGTCTTCTGCCGGCATGTGTCGAGGCATGTAAAGAGAAGGCGCTTGTCTTCGGCGATCTGGAAGATGCTGACTCGGAGGTCCGGCAGCTTCTTGGGTCGCACTTTGCCATACGGCGCAAAGCGACTTTAGGAACAATGCCCGAAGTATACTATCTGGTGTGAGGACTACATGTTAGAAAAAGCGCTCAGCGGAGATAAACGATACTGGGGATGGATCGCCTTCCTGCTCGTTGTAATCGGGGTGGGCACGTTTTTCTATCTGCGACAGTTTCACGAAGGACTTCACATCACCGGTTTAAGCCGGGACGTAACGTGGGGCTTTTATATCGCCCAGTTTACTTTTCTGGTCGGCGTGGCGGCCTCAGCGGTAATGGTTGTCCTGCCGTACTATTTGCACAACTACAAAGCCTTCGGCAAGATAACTATTCTCGGGGAGTTTCTGGCCATCTCCTCGGTGATGATGTGCATGTTGTTCATCTTTGTCGACATGGGCCAGCCCTTCAGGATTCTTAATGTTTACCTGCACCCATCGCCGCGTTCGCTGATGTTCTGGGATACCGTTGCTCTTGGCGGCTATCTGGTGCTGAACGTGGTGATCAGCCACTTCACGCTCAACTCCGAGCGCAAGTCGATCCCGCCGCCGAACTGGATAAAACCGATTATTATCCTATCGATCCCCTGGGCGATAAGTATCCACACTGTGACGGCCTTCCTTTACTCCGGCCTTGCGGCTCGGCCGTTCTGGATGACCGCCATTTTGGCGCCCCGTTTTCTTGCTTCCGCTTTTTCATCGGGGCCGGCCCTTCTGATTCTGTTTTGCTTCATTCTGAGAAAGCTCACCAAGTTCGATGCCGGGCGGGAACCGATTCAAAAGCTTGGAGTGATCGTCACGTATGCCATGACCGTAAACGTTTTCTTCATTTTGATGGAACTGTTCACTGCTATTTACAGCGACATCCCGGAACATGTCAGCCATTTCCAGTACCTCTTTTTCGGCCTCGACGGGAAGACGACGCTGGTGCCGTGGATGTGGGCCTCGGTGATACTGGCGGTGCTGTCTCTGGTGCTGTTGATTGTTCCGCGCACGCGTAGAAACGAAACTACTCTGACGATTGCCTGCGTTACCGTGTTCGCCTCGATCTGGATAGACAAAGGACTGGGAATGGTGGTGACCGGGTTTATCCCCAATCCACTGGGGGAGGTCATTGAGTACTGGCCCACGATTCCTGAGGCGCTCATCTCGTTCGGGGTCTATGGCATCGGCTTGCTGTTGGTGACCGGCTTTTACAAGATTGCCCTGTCGGTAAGAGGCGAGCTGCCGACGGAACCTGTTAGAGCAACCGCTCACGGCTCGGTTGGTATAGAAGGTTCGTAATCTTTTAGGTCGGGTTCCGACCCGCCTCAGGTGGGGAGAAACCCGACATTCGCTGCTGACATGCCAGGGTTGGATAAAACCAACCCCTTGCTTTTGTAAGATGAATGACATGAAGAACTCGGATTTTGTAATCATCGGCGGTGTGGCTGCCGGCCCCAAGACTGCCGCCACTCTAGCCCGGCGCCTGCCGAAAGCTACGATAACCCTCTTCCAGAAGGAAGAATGGATGTCGTACGCGCCGTGCGGCCTGCCGTACTTCGCATCCGGCGAATTATCAAGTTTTGAAGAACTGACCCTTACTCCGTACGGCGTGGCCAGGGACCCCGCCTTTTTCAAAGGCGCTAAAGGCGTCGAAGCTATTACCGGAGCCGAGGTGGTTCACATAGATAGAAAAAAGAAAGCAGTCACGGTCAGGATGGTCAAAAGTGGGGAAACGTTTGAGCATGCCTATGGTAAGCTGGTTATTGCCACCGGAGCAGCGCCAAACATACCTCCCTTTCCGGTGCCGGAAAGTCCGCTCGTCCGTCCGTTTACCCGTCCGGATGACGCTGTCAATTTCCGCAGGATGGCTGAGCAGGGAAAGGTTGCCAAAGTTGTTATTGTGGGCGCCGGTTTTATCGGATGCGAACTGATCGATGCCGTGCGCGACATGTGGGGGATCGAAGCAACCCTGATTGAGCTGGAAGATCAGCTTCTGCCCTCTGTCCTCGATCCCGAGATGGCTGCTATTGTCCGGCGTGTTTTGAGCAGAGAAGGAGTAAATGTCATCACCGCAGCGGAGGTCAAGGGGATTGAACTGGACTCCAATGGTAAGCCTGTCGTCCGTGTACAGGGAGGAGGCAAAATTGCGACCGACTATGTCTTCCTCTGTTTAGGAGTGCACCCGCAAACGACCCTGGCTCGCGAGTGCGGTCTGACCATTGGTGAAACCGGGGGAATTGTCGTTGACCGGAACTTGCAGACCTCCGACCCGGATATCTACGCCGGCGGCGACTGTATTGAATCGTTCCATCAGATAACGGGCGAGAAATTCTTTCTCTCTATGGGATCGCTGGCCAACCGCCATGGCCGGGTGATCGCGGAAAACTTAGCGGGTGGCGACGCTGAGTTCCCCGGCCTTTTAGGGGCATTCCTGCTGAAGGTTAAGGATATGAACGTCGGCTCCGTCGGTCTCTCCCAGCAGGCGGCTGAAAGAGCCGGTTTTAAGGCAAAGGTCGTCTGGGGCACATTTCCGGATAAACCTGATTTCCATCCCGATAAACAGACATTCGTGCTTAAGCTCGTATACAATGAAAGCGATGGTCGGCTGCTGGGGCTCCAGGGGGTCGGTATGGGAAATATCTGCCGGCGGGTTGACGTCTTTTCGTCTTTCCTTCAGCGAAAGGCAGCGTTGGATGACCTGGTCGATTTCGAGCATGGGTATGCGCCCCCATATTCCGAGCCGCTTGACCCTCTTTACCAGATGGCAACAATAGCGCAAGTCCAGCAACATGGGATGAGCTTTATCTCCCCCGGCTCAGACTTTTCTACCTTTTCGCGAGAGACCCTCTGGCTTGATGTACGCGAGACAGAAGAGGCTGCCACCAAGCCGTTGCCTTCGGCCATTGCGGATACCTCTCAGAATGTCGTCAATGTTCCTCTGAATAATGTTCGCGAGCGTCTTGACAAGCTCGAGCGGGGGAAGAAGATCATCGTCGTCTGTCAACGCGGTTCCCGATCCTATCAGGCGGCTTTGACTTTGAAGCAGGCAGGCTTTGATGACGTACATGTCTTAGGAGGAGGCCTGGCAGCATTGATGTAAAAGTTACCGTGAAATTCCCGTGCGCGGCGGACGTCCCCGTCCGCCGCGTCTCAAGAGGGGTTGGCGCACGAGGACGTACGCCAACCACGAGTGTATATTATACTTATGGTTGCAACTTGGTATTAGGAGAATCACATTAATGGCAACAAGCACCTGGCATCTGGTAGTATGCGGTATTAGCCATAAGACATCCTCGCTGAAGGAGCGTGAACCGTTACAGCTAGGGCATAACGAAACGGCGAAGGCCAACGATACTTTCCGAAATCTGCCCGGCGTGATGGAGTCAACCGTCATGGCTACCTGCAACCGGGTGGAGTTTTACTTTGTTGCCGAAAAACGGTACCAGCCTTTCCAGATCGTGGCCTCGTTTTATGATATCCTGAAGCGGATCGACGTCTCCCATCTGGAGGGGAACTTTTACACGCGCCGCGACAAACATGCCGCCGACCACCTGTATCGCGTAACGGCGGGACTGGATTCGATGGTGCTCGGGGAAAACCAGATTTTGGGGCAGGTCAAGGATGCCTACAGTTCCGCCTGTGCGGTGAAAGCGGTAGGCAAGGTTATCCACCGGCTGTTCCACCAGGCTTTTCGGGTGGGCAAAGAGGTGCGCACCGACACCGAGATGGGTAAGGGCGCCTGCTCGGTCAGCAGCGCCTCAGTAGAAATGCTGAAGACCAGGATTGGCAAGCT
>Ga0114930_10004427_pt1 | contig 11885 bp, 4 predicted proteins | sample AnhtaG_FD_87300 | JGI IMG/M metagenome (GOLD analysis project Ga0114930, IMG submission 87300) | Deep subsurface microbial communities from Anholt, Denmark to uncover new lineages of life (NeLLi) - Anholt_01485 metaG | ecosystem: Environmental > Aquatic > Marine > Oceanic > Sediment | place... | reverse complement strand
TTTCTGTTTATAATGATATTATATTCGCATCTTGAGTTAAATCATTAGGTTTATTATTTTTAATTTTAATAACTTCTCCCAAATAATATATCAATTCCTCTTCTTGAAGGCTTGAAAGCCGAGAGCAAAATCCTACTTGCTATGGTTGTAAGCCTAACAAGAAAAAAAGAGTAATCAAAAATTGTTAGTCAGTCGATTTTTTTATAACTTTAATATTTCTTCAATTTATGGCGTCTAAAACTTTCACAAGATCGTACAATTCGGGGTTCGAAGAGTATAAGTATTAAAAAAAAATGGATTTGTATTCTTAACTAAAAATAAACAAGATATTATGCAATAAATAAACACCTTTTTAGTATTTTCTGACTATATTGAATTAACGATAAAATAATGATATTAATATGTCCTATAGCGATTATTTCGATACAGATAAATTGAGTAATTTAGTTGAGAAATTCATTCAAGATCCAAAAAAATCCCAATATTCTGAGCAAGATGTTAAAACAAAATATATCTTGCCTTTAATAGAAATACTTGGTTGGGATATTCATTCACTAGATCAAGTTAAAGAAGAATCACCAGCGGGTCCTGGTTTTGTAGATATATCATTAAGAATCTATAGTATTCCCAAGATCCTTTTAGAAGCAAAAAAATTTGGTACATTAAATGGAACAAGACAACGAAGAGGAAGGAATATCACTTGGGAAGAACAAACTTTAGAATATTCTTATTCCTTACAAACTGATTGGTGTGTTTTAACAAATTTTGAAGAATTACGATTATTTTTCACTCCTGCAGGTACTCCAACTAAAGCTAAAATTATAGAACTTAGATATGATAATTATCTTACTAATGATGGTTTAAAAATCTTTAAATATATTTCTTTTAATGGAGTGTTAGAAGGAGTAATAAACAGATTAGCCAAAAAAAGAGAGCGACGCCCAATTGATATAGAAATCGCAGCAGATTTATTAAGTTCAAATTTAGAAATATTTGAAGTTTTAAATGAAAGATATTCATCACAATATTCGAAAGAAGAAATCAAACATTTTACTCAGCGATTTATAGAAAGATTACTAGTCCTCAGAGCTGCTGAAGATTGGGAATTATTAATAGCAGATCAAATTAAAGATTTATTCAATAGTTGGAATAGATTAACATTAGATAAAGATATTGAACCTTTTAGCCAACGGATGAGTTCCCTTTATTTACAGTTCAATAAGAAATTTAATACAGCTATCTTTGCCCCTTCTCCCGTTGATGAATTAGAATTATCAGATCAGGTATATGAGAGTGTAATAAATAGACTATATAAATATAATTTTGATAGAATTAATGCTGATGTTTTAGGGAATGTGTATGAAGAATATTTAGGTCATATACTTAAAGAAAAGGAGGGTAAATATACACTAACAAAGGATTACTTAAATAAACAAAAATATGGAATTTACTATACTAAATCATATATAGTCAAATATATTATAACCAAAACAGTTCTTAATAAAATTAAGGATATTAGATCTCAAGAAAATCTGAAAAAATTGAAATTAATTGATATAAGCTGCGGTTCTGGAACATTTTTGGTAGAATCATTTAATATCTTAGAAAATAGATATTCAAAAATTCGTGAAAGTGAGAATAATTCTGTTACTACTGGAACTTTAGATAGTTGGTTAGCACCAAGGTTTAATTGGAAAGATATTTTAACTAATAATATTTTTGGCATTGATATAGATTTATTTGCTACAGAACTCGCTTCTGTAAATCTAGCTTTAAGATCTATAACTAAAACTGAAAAATTACCATTAATTCTTGAAGAAAATATATTTTGTAAAAATTCTCTTTTCCATAATTATGATTCTATTCTTGGAGAGAATGAGGGATTTGATTTTGTTGTAGGAAATCCACCTTATGTTTTAGGAGATAATTTAGATGGAGAAGAAAAACAAAATCTATCTGTTGAATTCTCAGAAATTTATAAATCCGAAGCAGATTATTGTTTTTATTTTATTAAAAAAGGTATTGACTTATTAAAAGAAGGAGGGCGATTAGGATTTATAGTTGCGAGATATTTTATGAAAGCTCATTACGGTTCAGATTTAAGAGACTATATTTTAAACCATTGCAAAATATTAGAAATAATAGATTTTGGAAATATTGATGTTTTCGAAGGTATTGGGTCTAGATGTTGTATTTTTATTGTAGAGAAAACATCAGAAATTCCCGATTCCCATAAAATTCAAGTTATTAATGTTACTTCAAGAAAAATTAAAGTCTCAAAAGAAAGGATTTTCATAGAGATTTTAAACCTAGAGAATATTATTCAAAGTGAATTAGAAGGAAAGACTGCTAACTTAGAAGGTTTTTATAAAAATGAATCAGAATTAACCTCAGAACCATGGATTCTAACTTTACCAAAGAAAGAAGAAATTTATAATAAATGTAAAGAAATATATACATCTCTTAAAGAATATGAATTTAAGGCGGGAAGAGGTGGGATTGCGGGTAGATTAAGCGTATTTGGATTAACTAAAGAAGAATTTATTAATAAACATTTAGAAAATGAAGTGTGGAAAAATGACATAAAAAATAGTGATATTGATAAATATATTATTAATCCTCTTAAAAATAAAGTATTATTTCTTGAAAATATAAACGATTACGCGGAATTAAACCTATATCCAGAAACACTTTCCTACTTACACGAAAATTTTATTGAACTGGCTTTCAAAAGACGGGAGTTTAAACCGATTCAATCACCATTAACTAGAAGTGAAAATCTCATTTTAAAGAAGGTTGCTTTACTCTCTCATCAAGATAATCCGATGGATATCCATGAAATTGATGGGGATTTACTTGAAAAATTAAGAGAAATAGATATTATTGAGATTGCTAATGATAAAATAATTATTGATACAAATTCCGAGCAGTTTCACAATTATTGGAAATGGTGGAGATGGACTAGACCGCAAAATCTAACAATTTTTGGAAGTGAAGCTCCAATAATAGTTGCCCCCTACATAGCTCCAGAGAATAATTTTGCAATTGAGACTTCTGGTGCTTTTGACGGATCTGGAGATGTTTTAGGGATTAAGGTAGATGAAGATTCTCCTTTAAATATTTACGCTATATTAGGATTTTTAAATTCAAGATTATATAATTTTCTTCACTTTATAAGAGCTAAACCTAAAGATTATAGATTTGAATACTATCCAATAACTGTTCTCGAATTGCCTTTACCAAATGAAGACGTTTTTAATGAGAGGGGTTTGTCATTAGAAGAATTTACGAATAATGTTGAAAGATTAGTCGAGTTAAACAATTTAAAAATTTTAATCGAAGAGCAATTTGAACAAGTACTAGTAAATAATAGTATGAATAACACAAAATTAAAATTTGAAGATATATGGAGAAATCTATCAAGAGTAGGTATTGTCCGTAATAGAATAACCTCTGGAGATCCAACTTTAGAAAGTATTGCCTTTAAAATTGCTCTAAATGACAATAAACTCAAGATTAAGTATTTCTCCCCTGAGGAACTAGAATGGATTCCGATAATCGAAATCTCTGGTGATAATGATAAGCAAGATATAATTGATTGTTTATATCTATTATTAACATTGTTCCTAAAAGAGAATCAGAACGCTTCAAGAACGAAATGGCGTAAGGGACAATTATTTTCTATAATAATTTGTAAGAATATTGAGTTATTTACAGCCAGAAATCTCTCTGGAATAAATTATTTAAATAAATTACCTACTCTGATAGATGAATTAAAAGTTAATGTTGGTTCAGCATATATAAACCTGAGTAGTATTGATAATGAAATATTAGAATTAGAACAAAAAATAAATGAGATAATCTATGATATTTTTGAGTTAGATTCAGAAGAAAGAAAATTAATCGAAAATGACATTAATTTTGATATACCTTATCTTCCATAATTACTTTTTAAGGTAGAAAATCAAATAGAAAATCAAATAAATTTTTAAAATTAAAAAAAATTATTTAGGTTTAAATTTAAGGATATTTTCTGTTAGAAATGACAGGGCTCCTTGGTTATTATTTTTTTTTTTAGAATTTTCTTTTTTAAAATCCTCGTATTCTTCCCTCTTAACTTTTTTTCTTGACATTTTTTTCTTCATCAAACTATCGTCAGCCGTTAATTCAATCTTTTGATTTATTAAGTAAAAGAAATACTCTTTAGCGACTATCCTTATTCTCCTCAAATTCTTTTCAAAGCCAACTAGTTGACTTTTATAATAATTGAAAGTAATCAAACGAGTATTGATGTCTATTTCCTTCCTTTTAAACGATTTATTCAATTCTGATATGTAATTATTTATGTTTTGGATTTGAAATTTGATTTCAAAGAAGTTGTATGGCTCCCTGATTTGAGAATTGACTTTTTTTAGCTTCTGTTTTATTTCGTCAGACATAAATTGTAACGCTTTAAACTGCGTGGAAGCTTCCTCTTCGGTGCTTCGCTTAACCTTTTTCTTTAATTCCTTTAACCTTATCTTAATTTCATTTTGCTGCTTTTTTAAGCTGTATAGCTCGAACAATAAATCGAGCTGGTTAAAATACTCCTCATCTGACAATATTTCTATGCTTGGATAGGTTTTATTCTCAATCATAAAATCACCTACTTTTTTTTTAATAAATTTGTTGTAATTTCAGTGTATTTAAATAAAAAAAATAAAAATTTTGAAGTTTAATCCTCCTCACCACTAAAAATATCGTTAAAAGGATTGCCTTTGCCTTTATTTCCAGTATTTCTGATCTCTAATTCCACTTTCATTGGTGAATGCTTTCTTTTCCGCCTGAATATGGACCTAATAACTCTAAAAACAATATATCCTAAAACCCCATAAATCACAAATGGAATTAAGAGACTTATTATGAACACAAGAATTGTTCCTAGAGTTAGAGGAACATCGGGGTTAGGTGTCGGCTCAGGATCAGGTATTGGCTCTTCTGAAGAACTAATCGTGTGTTGATAAAGCGTTATTCCATTAGGGTGGTATTCATCGATAAAAACGAGTTCAAAATAATATTTACAATCCTCTTCAGGCTCGAAGTAAAGTGTAAAACGAGAATGGTCGAAATTATCGACTCTATCAAACAGTTGAGAATCAAAATATATATCGTTTTTGTATATTTTTGCTTGAACTCTAGAGTTTTCAGCTGGATTGAACCCAGACGCAAATTCGTACGAGACATTAAATTCAAAGTTTACAGAATTGTTATTAGTAGCAATCTTCAGACCGTTACTATGAAAATTGTAAGATGTTAGAAAACTAATAGAACATTGTCCTATTTCTTTTATGTAGTCGTAAACATGAATAATTCCTTCGACTTTAGGGTAATTTATAGTGCTTTCTGGAACAATAAAATTCACATGATAATGAGTATCTGTCTGTTTTTCAAGATTTAATACTCCTAGTTGAGGACTTTCAAATATAACAGATACCTGATTACCAAAATCCGTTAAAATTACATTCCTAAAGGAGGCTGTAATACTGTTCACATTCCCTAATAAAATTTCTTGATTATACTCACAATTAACTTGGAGATCGTTATTAAGAGCCATATCAACCACTCGGAGGAAATTTGCCTGCTCGATTCGGGAAGTATTAAAATCGGAATAATATTCGTTGAACTCACTGGAGTATAGATCCTGAACAAATGCGTTTGTATAAGTACAATTAAACTCGATTTGGAGATCTAGGATTTCTGATATCCTATATTGATAATAGAGAACTTTTAAGCTTGGTGTATCAATGTTTTGGTAAATAAAATTCCTTATTTTTTGACTATTTAAATCGAACAATCCAAGTTCTTTTAGTAAATACACCATATAGTAGGTATTTTCTGTCAATGACTCGATATCAGAACAGTACTGAGGGTTAAAATGGATAACTGTGTCGGATTCGTATACATTATTTTTAACATACTGATAGAGAGCTGTTTTGTTAAATGAAAGAGAATCTATATCTCCTAAATCTAGGTGATTAGCAAGGAGTTTTAGTAATTCAATCGCATAATAACTGTTTTCAAAAGTGATATATCCAGTTTGGTATTGTTGAGGGATTGAAGTAGGAAAAGGTAGGAATGCCCCATGAAATTCGTTCCCAATTGATTGAAATTGAGAATCTAATACGGCGTTAAGCTCTTCGTGTAAATCGTATAAGAAACCAAGGTCATTTAATTTAAAAATTCTTTTTAAACTGTCAAGTGTCAAATAGGTGGTCTTGTGACTTCTTAAGGAATTTAGACTATTTGACTCATTCAGATTGCCATATTTATAGTATTCTATCGGGTAGGATCTGAATCCAATAATATTTTGATCCATACCAGTACTAGCATATATTAGAATGTGACCTCTTAAAGGATTGAATATACAAGCTTGTTTTATAAGTTCGTACAACCCTGCTATATCTAAATCGCCAATTCTTCCTTTTTGATAAAAGGAATTCACTACAGAGTTAATTGTTTCCATAGACATGTAATCGCTAGAAAGGAGAGAATAACCTCGTTCTTGTTCATAAAAAGTTAGTGAGTTTGCTATTTCTTCTCTTTCAAGTTCGGTTAACTGCGAAATTTCTCCTATTTCTTTTAAACTTCGGATTATCTGGAATGTATCGATTAGCTCGTGGTATTTATATACAGTGGAACGATCCCAATTGCCTAAAATGTTTCTGTTGTTCATTACAAATTGAAGGGCTTCAGTTCGACTGAAGTTGGAAAATCCCGTAATATCTGATAGTTCAAGTCCTATAGGTGTGGCAACTATATCTAAAGCGTTGGAGATATCGTTCACCTGGAATTTAAACTCTTGTTCGTCGTAGATCACACCCAAAAAGGTGTGAAATTCGTGTGTCCTTACTGTATCAACTAAATTTAGTATCTGTAAACTCTTTACTGCGTAATAGGAGGATAATAAGTTTGGTTCGTATAGTGGTGAGCCAAGAGTATCTAAGGTGAAATTATTATCGTTAAGAAAGCTCCCAAAAAACCAATCGTATCCGCTGATAGATTGTAAGGAATTTATAAATGGCACTATTCTGTTTAAATAAAAACCATAACCCACCCAGTCATCAATAAAAAGATTTAAAGTACTCAGCGCAAAATACGTGTTGTCCATCGTAGCAACCTTAAATTCACTAACTAATTCGTCATCGTAAGGTCTTCCAATAAAACCGTTCTCATCGCCTTCAGGATTAAGGCAGCTCCAGATAAAAGTAATAGTTTCTTGTGGATTTATTAAATCCAATCTACCTAAAATATCCAAAGATAAGACAGCATAACAATGGATTTCAAGCATCGAGCTTAAAGGATAATACTTTTGAGGAAAGTTCATGTTTAGATACCGGTGCGTATACTCGTCTGTAAATATCTGAAATTCTTCAGAATAATGATCTAAGATATAATCTACTATTTTAGTTCGGTTTATGCTATCTAACTTGCCGAGTGCTTCGAAGATATAGAGTCCATAGTATGTCGCCTGTAAGGAAGACTCGTAAATCTGTGGAAAATACCCTAAATTGTTATAATCGTCGAGTTTTCTTTCGAAAATTGATTCAATGTCATCTGCATTGTCAATAGACGAGATTTTTGGGTTTAATTTGCTGATTTCATCAGGATTTACCTGAATGTATCCTCGATCGATAGCAGCAAACTTATTCTCAATCAATGAAAAGTGTGGCGTCGAAAATATACCAATGAAAAAAACTACGATGATAATTGTTTCCAATTTTTTTTGCTTAATTTTTAAATCACTTCTTATGGGTGTAAATATTAATTTAGAAATACAATTCGCCACCATATTTAAACAAAAAATGTGTTTTTGCATTTCTCTCTCATTTTTTCTTTATATAGACTAGTTTTTTAATTCCCATTAAAGCTTGATTTAATGTTAAGGTCAAAGAAAAGATTAGTTAATTAAAAAGTGATAAAAGAATGGTTGAAAATAAAACCAGAAAGATTGAAAGAGACGAAATTATAGTATGTGGAGTTTGCAATAATGCAATTCCAAAAGATTATCTTGAAAATAGTCTAGGAGGAATAAAAAATTTCTATTGTCAATATTGTGGTGTGCCATTAAACCTCACCAGCGATCCAATCAATAATAATGTATCTGGTAAGGGCCTTATTATCTCCCCTAAATCCCAAAAAGAATCAAAATTGACAAACTTTGATGAAAATAACCAAGAGAACGATTTTACTTTGAGTTACTCAAATATACGGAACGCTCTACGAGATTATATGTTTCAGCTGATTTATCAGTTGTTAAAAAGCACTCCTCTCACCCTTAAAAGGATTCAGAACAAAAAGGAATTGAAATCTTCGCATATAAATGTAATACTCAAAAAACTTTGGAACGAATTAAAAGACTTGAATCTAAATGATTTAGCTAATCAAGAATTGGTAAGTTCAAAACGAAGAATTAGGAATTATTTTGAAAAATTCCAATTAGCGCTACGTCCCTATAAACAATTTCGGAAGAATAATTTTACTCTTTTTGCAGAAAACATAGAATTTGTTTTTGGTTTAATTTTAGGTGATTATGCTTTCTCGAATCTTACAACTTCTAAAAAACGGATCGTACTTGATTTAAAAAAGAGTTTTGGATTTAAATCAGATACGAAAACAACGAATTCGTTTACATACAACATCTCGTTAATCGTTAGTAAAAAGATCCGCAGTATACTTAATCAATATCATATAACGGAAGGGAACGATAATAAATTAGCATTAGATGAAATAATTGGTCATGTTATTGATTATATTGTCAATCGAAAGGTTAATTTATCTGATTTAAGTAAAATTAACAGCCCCAACAAGAAAAGGTTTCATAAAACATTGGAAGTATTAATTGATAATTTAAAAACTGACTGGATTTATCGCATAAGCTTTGAAGATCACATCTATAAATTAATTATAATCGTCGATTCCTTAATGAGAGATGCTGATTACTCGTCCAACCTTATTGGGTTTGAGCGGCTTATTAGTCAAGGATTAACACAATCAGCTCTCTTTGAAAAAGACCAAGAGTTCTCTCCTCATTTTAAGCTTAATTTAACTCTGATTTTATGTCGAATTATATACCTAAAAATAAAGAATTCCCCTGATATAACCAAATTAAACTCTCAACCCGTAAATTTGAGCATTACGGATGAAATTGAAGTTAAAAATTCTATTTTGGAAGAAATTACAGCAAGTAAGAAAATCAACTCTAAATTATTAAAGAAGTTTTATAAGTTCTCACTAGAAGAATTTCAAACCTACTATGAAAAATTACAAAAAAAATTGGATTCGGATTTGATATATGTGGAGAACTTTTGTAATTACCTCAGCGACCTTGTAAGACTCGTGTTTAGTATTGTCCATTCAATTTCAAAAAAATCTCAGCTCACTAAACTAGAACTTGCCGTAATAAAAGACTTAGCAAATTATAATTTTGAGTGGTTCAATAAAAAACCAGAGAGGTCTTATTTCTATTACCTAAATTTAACTAATCAGTCCAATAAAGATAAGAAATCTATTAGTCTAACTTTGAACGATAAACACCTTGAAAATGCTCCACTAGAAGAGAAGCTAGAGCAAAAACAGGTAGAAAAGAACTCCTCTCTTGAAAGGAGGGATTTAAAGGAACGCTTAAAAAAACTTCTTAATTCAAAAAAGAACGAAATTTTAGCAGGTATATTTATTCCAACGCCAAAAAATATTGCCGAAATAGATAAGGGATTTGATTTAGGTGATAACTGGAAAAAGAAAGCAAAATATCTATATAATGTATTGCGATGGTGGATACAGAAAAATACAGACTTTAACAATGTTACAGAATTAAAAGAACACTACTTAGGTACACCTCAAGTGAGGGATATAGCCAATGAAGTGAATATTTTTCTAAATCATAAAAAATCTGAGATATTAAATGGTGAATTCATACCAACTTTGAAAAATATAAAAATAGTTGATAAAAAATTTGAGAGACTAAATAAAATTACAAGGATATCGTATTTAATTTTGAGATGGTTGAAAAATAATACTCCATTTAAATCTCTGCGGGAATTACAAGAATATCACAATATGACACCCGAAAATGAACAGATAAAGGCATTTCTGAATAGTAAAAAACAGGAAATTTTAAAGGGGGAATTTTTACCATATAGAGAAAATTTCATTACTTTAGATAATAGATATGCTAAATTTGGAAGGTTTGATCAGATTGTTAATTATTGGATTAAGTTAGAAACGCCTTATAAAAATATTACTGAATTAAAAGAGAAGCTTTGCGGGAAGGATATCGGTAAAAGAATTAAAGAATACTTGGAGTCCCGAAAAGCTGATATTTTATCTGGAAAATTTATACCTACCAAATATAATCTTAGAAAAATCAATCCTGATTTTGCTAATTATTATAATAGTGATAGGAGCGTTACGCAATGGTTAACCAAGAATTCAAACTTCAAATCTATAAGAGATTTAATAAAACATTTCCTATACGAATTATCATATCAAGAGCTTGGCTATACCTCGAAATATACTCTGAAATTTAATGAAGAGGCATATAGAGTCAAAAATGCATGGTTTCAAGTGGTAAAAAAAATTGATAATAATAGATTAATTCAAATAGATCATAGGAAATCGCCTAAAACTTGGGAAGGCTTATTTAGCTTTCTAAATAAGAATAATCAATGGAAATATGTAGATTTGCTTACAGGTGAAATATTAGAAATGGATGATAGGATGGCTTTTCATCATATAAATGGGGATAAATTAGACGATGATTTTTTTAATTTAATTTTTTCATTGCAAGCAAATCATGCGATTATTACAGCAGCACAGCATAATTGGAAGGAGTTAAGTGAATTTTTAGAGGATATTTTGATTTCTAATTTATATTCTATTTTAGAAGGACAAATCCCAGAAAGTTGGAAAGTTGGATGGCGTAAGATGGCAGTTGAAAAAGGGTTTAAACTACCGAAATCCCAGTATACTAGAAAAAAAGAATTTAAACAGAAATTTGCAGAGATAAAGCCAGAATATGTGGATATATCAGAATGGTTAGATAGAAAGTAGAAACAATTTGGATATTTTTTTTAAAAAATTAAAAAATTTTTACATAATATTTTTTATTTTGGGCTAATTAATTGTTTAGTAGAATTTTAGATATTCGTATGCTTTATTAGGAGATTGGAAACAGAACTTAATTTCTTGAAAACTTTTTTTGAATTCTATTACTTCTTGCTTGACTTTCTTAGGATCCACCTTATCTACTAAGATTTTCTTAATAAACTCTGCAATATCTACCATTTCACTTTTGCCCATTCCGAGACGAGTGACCTCAGAAGTCCCCAATCTTAATCCCCCGGGGTCCTTATAGTGTCTCCCCTCTGAAATATCCCAAGGAAGTAGGTTTCTATTCAAGATGATGTTACCAGATTCAAGTAATGCCTCTATCTTCCCTCCAAGACCAATAGTCTTTTCAAAACCTGTTATGTCTGCTACAATTTGATGAGATTCGGTGAATCCTTTATGTTCCATTAAAATATTGATCCCCCTCTCGTAAAGAGCTTGACCTAACACTTTAGCATTATCAATCACTTTTCTATGATAATCTTTCCCAAATTCTAACATTTCAGCAAATGTAATGGCCAATCCCGCTACTGCTGCTAAGTGGTGATTAGATAACAGAGCTGGAAACACGTTAGGTCGTAATGTATCAATTAAATCCTCCCTATCTGATACAAGTGTACCATGTTGTGGTCCTGGAAGCGTTTTATGCGTGCTTAACGTCATAACATCTGCTCCTTCTCTTAAAGGGTCTTGAAAATAACCAGATCCTATTAACCCGGCCACATGTGCAGCGTCATAAC
>Ga0114930_10004426_pt1 | contig 11885 bp, 13 predicted proteins | sample AnhtaG_FD_87300 | JGI IMG/M metagenome (GOLD analysis project Ga0114930, IMG submission 87300) | Deep subsurface microbial communities from Anholt, Denmark to uncover new lineages of life (NeLLi) - Anholt_01485 metaG | ecosystem: Environmental > Aquatic > Marine > Oceanic > Sediment | place... | reverse complement strand
ACCAATGAATTCAAATTGGTGATCGAAAATGAAGAAGATCTGGCTGGTTTACCGGAATCATCGATCACTGGAGCTGCTGAAGCGGCCAAGGAAGCGGAATTGGAGGGCAAATGGGTATTCACGACCCATAAACCCAGTATGATCCCGTTTCTACAGTATTCTGAAAAGCGGGACCTGAGAGAAAAGTTGTACAGGGCTTACACAAAAAGAGGGGATAACGACAACGAACGCGACAACAAAAAAATCCTCTCCGATCTCATTAAGCTCCGTGTCGAACGCGCCAATCTCCTCGGTTATAAGACCTATGCCGATTATATTCTGGAAAACCGGATGTCAGGGAATGCACAGAATGTTTATGAACTGCTGAATCGGTTGTGGGATGCCTCCCTCCCAGTTGCAAAAAGAGAAAGGCAAGAAATGCAGGCCATTATCGACAGGGAAGGCGGCGACTTCAAACTGGCCTCCTGGGATTGGTGGTATTACGCTGAAAAGCTGAGAAAGGAAAAATACCAACTCGACGACACTGAATTGCGGCCCTATTTTGTGTTGAATAACGTACGGGATGGGGCGTTCTGGGTGGCCAACCAACTCTACGGACTGACCTTTGAGGAACTCGAGGGAATGCCTTTGCCGCATCCGGATGCCCAGGTCTTTGAGGTCAAAGAAGCAGACGGATCCCATTGTGGAGTCCTGTATATGGATTTCCATCCCAGGACAAGTAAACGTGGTGGAGCCTGGTGTGGCACTTATCGAAGCCAGAGCCGGAAATATGGAGAAGAGATCGACCCAGTTGTGAATCTGGTCTGTAATTTCTCCAAACCCATCGGAGACAATCCGGCTATGATCACTCTTGAAGAGGTGGAAACGCTTTTTCATGAATTCGGGCACGGATTGGATAACCTGCTGTCTAATGTGACTTATGGAACCACCTTCCGGTCCTCAGATTTTTCCGAACTCCCGTCTCAGATTATGGAACATTGGTCCATGGAACCGACAGTCCTTAAACACTATGCCAAGCATTACCAGACAGGTGAATCCATTCCTGACAATTTAATCGATAAGATCGTAAAGAGCGGCTTGTTCAACATAGGATTCATAACGGTTGAGTACCTGGCTGCATCTCTGTTGGATATGAATTACCACACACTCACACAACCGCAGGATCTGGATATCAATCAATTCGAAAAAGACTATTTCGAAAAGATCGGATTGATCCCTGAGATCGTTTCCAGGTACCGAAGCACCTATTTCAATCACATCATCGGCGGATATGCCGCTGGTTACTACGCCTACATCTGGTCAGAAGTTCTGGATTGTGATGCTTTCGAAGCGTTTAAAGAGACCAGCCTGTTTGATCAAAAAACTGCGAACGCCTTTCGAAAACACATATTGGAGAAAAACGGAACCGCTGACTACAAATCCATGTATGTAAACTTCCGCGGACGCGAAGCCAGGATCGAGCCTTTGCTGAAGAAACGGGGATTGCAATAAATGAAATATCATTGCATAGGAAGATTCATGTTACTGCTTTGCCTTGTGGTGTGGGTATTCCCGTCCGTAAACCCTTCTGTCACAACAGAACCGCTCTCTTCAGAACAAACCTACCTGTATAGAGCCACATTTATACGGGCAGCCCCTGGGAAGCTTCTCGATCTGATAGACCTTTTTAAGGACCGGATGTCGGTGTATGATGATTCGGGCGATAAACGCCCGTTCTGGTGGCGTCACACACAAGGAGATCAATGGGATCTGATGATGCTCTATCCCATGGAAAGCTACACAGAGTATTACTCTAAAGAAAGGATAAAACGCCGCACTCAGGCCCAAGTCAGCTCTTCCTTATCTCAGCTGGAATTTAAAAAGAGATTCCAAGAGGACTCGTCATGGTATGAGGATATCTTGGTGATGGGTCCGCCGCTTCAAATTGTGGAAAATGTCTTCAAAGACACATCTTTTTATCACTGCGAGATTTTTATTGCGCTTCCAGGAAAGCACGCGGAACTTTTCAAACAACGTGAAATGGAAAATGCCTATCTTTTTAATATTGGGAGGCCAGAGAATCTGATTTTTACACGCGATCAAGGAGCTGCATGGGATCTTTTTACATTGGGGTGCTACAGGGATATGAAACAATGGGCCGCGAGCTCTGATATATCAAAAGAAAAACGTGATGCAGCGGCAATCAAGGCCGGATTTGAGGGTACCGACCAGATCGGTCCATACATGCGGACGTTGATCCTCATGCACCGGGATACCATAGGAGTGGCGATTAAATAAAAGCCACAAGACACAATAGTGTTACAGATATCCTAGCCTAACTATATAATTCCCTCTGTCACAAAGTTGATATGCGGAATATTTATTTGAGTTCAGATGCGTACATTGATTGTTCGAGAATGAACAAATATAGTTGAATAAGCGTTGAACAACCTCAAGAGAACATATTGGCATATTTTTTGCTCTAAAAGATGTCCATATCATCATAAATATTGCAGGCTTAGTATTAATCTTTTCTGGATCCATGATATTCACATGGTCTATGGTTTCCAATAAATTCTTTTCGACTTTGATTAGATTGCAAACTGATCGACAACACACAGTTGTGACTGAAGGTCCATATAAGTATGTCCGCCATCCTGGATACCTTGGGTATATTATTTTTACTTTAGCAACACCGATTGCTTTGGGTACATTTTGGGGATTAGTTTTTTCCGGAATTATTGGTATTTTATTAATCGTCCGAACCACGCTAGAAGATGCCACATTGAAAAAAGAACTGCCGGGATACGCTGAATACACAGAAAATGTCAAAAACAAGTTAATACCATTTTTATGGTGAAGAAGGCATCGGACGAAAAGCCAGGAGCGAGCCTTTATAAAGAAACGGGGATTGAAATAAAAACATCCTGTCAACGAATCTGAGAATATTCTCTCCCTAGCCGCGTTGTCCTTATAGCACAGTTCAAAAGAACAATATTTCAAGAAAGAACAGATGATTGTTGACAAATGGTACCATATATGGTACCAATAATATTAAACATTAGGATCGAATTGAAGAAAAAGTGTTATGGCTTAATGGATGATCCGTTTCTTCTAATATCTATTCAAAAATTGAAGGATGGAATGGCAAAACCATATCAGATCAGGCAATTATTGTATTTTATAGAAGAGAATAATTTAAACATTTTGGAGTAAATCATGAACAAACATGCAATCTCAATAAAATGGAGTGATGAGGATAATGGTTTTATTGCGATAATTCCGGGGATAAAAGCCATTAGCGCATTCGGAGCTGAACGAGAAAAAGCGTTGGCTGAATTGAAAATTGCAGCGGAGGCCTATTTTAAAGCTTTGGAAGAAGCTGGAAAGCCATCACCTTTGCCTGAAAAAATTGTTACTTATAGCGGACAACTCCGACTTAGGATGCCAAAAAGCCTTCATACAGCTCTTTCCAATGAGGCAGAGGATGAAGGGATTTCTCTCAATACCTATATTGTTGCTCTTTTGTCAGAAAGACATTTTGGGAGAAAACTACTGAATAAGATTGAGTCTATAGAGAATTTTCTTGAGGCAACAAACTCTAAAAGAATTCCTGATTTTATCAGCAATTCTCAACCAACATACAAAATAGAAGAGAATAACAAGACGTATAATAGAAAAAAACAAAAAAAATAGATACTAAAATATAGTTTCCGCGGATGTTCATTCATACCTCAGTGCATCCACCGGATTGGCAGTGGCGGCTTTGACTGTCTGGTAGCTTATCGTAAGGAAGGTGATAATCAGAGTGGCAAACGCGGACAGGAAAAAAATCTCAAAATGAATCCCAGTCCGGTATGCATAACTCTGAAGCCACCAGCGGATGATAAGATAGGCGGCCGGCCAGGCTATCAGGTTGGCTGTCAATACCCATTTTGCGGTTCCGCTGAAAAGAAGCCACACAATGCTGGTTCCTGAAGCACCGAGAACTCTTCGAATTCCAATCTCTTTGGTTCTCTGTTCGGTTACAAAGGAAGCCAATCCCAGCAGTCCCAGACAGGAAAGGAAAATCGCTAAAAAGGTTAAATATCTGGTCACAGCACTCATTCTCTGTTCGGATTTATAGATATCGTTGAGTCTTTCATCGAGAAACTGATAGTCCAGAGAATATCCCGGCAGAACTTCTCTTATTTCATCCCGGACAAATGCTATTGTCTGCGGCAGATTTTGGGAATGTACCCGGATTACAATATCGGATAATCCGGCCCGTCCCATGACCATCACGACCGGCTGAATTTCCCTCTGAAGGGAATAAAAATTGAAATCCTGCATAACCCCGATGATGTTCAATTTCCAACCCCACAGAGAGAATCTTTTCCCGATCGGAGACTCCAAACCCATTTCCTTGACAGCGGTCTGATTGAGTATAACTGCCTCCTTCCGGTCAGAGGGAAACTCCTCAGAAAAAAAGCGCCCCTCGGCCATCTTTATCCCAAAGGTTTTAACAAAATCCTGATCCGCACTCAAAACATGAATAGTTCCGATATCCCTTTCGTCGCTCTGTCCTTCCCAGCTTATAGTTGAGGTAGAGGTTGTCGACCGAACCTGATCGAGAGTATGATTCGTGCGGCACATACTCATAATATCCGAATTCCTTAAAAGTTCGTTCTTGATCGCGCTATAGTTCTGGTTTATTTCACTTGTCAATCTCAGACAAATCAAGTTCTCCTGATTGAATCCCAAATCTTTGCTTTTCATAAATTTCAACTGTTGCCCCACAACGATCATTCCGATAATCATAAAAATCGAGAGTGCAAACTGAAAGGTTACCAGACACTTGCGGATCCCAGGCATTCCCCCTTTAGGATTAAAGACACCCTTTATTCCCCTTATGATAGGAAACGAAGAGAGAACCATGGCAGGGTAACTTCCGGACAAAATTCCGGTCAGGACTGCCGTTCCAGCCAAAAGCAGAACCCATTGCACATTGAGGTTGAATTGAATTTGTGCCTCAACCAGACGATTGAATCGAGGCAGAAAAAGACGAATAAGTATGCCGGCGAACAAAACGGCAACAAAAGCCAACAAGATAGACTCGCCTAGAAGCTGTTTGAAAATATGAACCCGATTGGCTCCGATAGTCTTCCGGACCCCGACTTCTTTTGCACGAAGGGATGATCGGGCGGTTGAAAGGTTCATAAAATTGATGATGGCAATAATGAGAATAAAAACAGCCAGGACCGAGAATACATAGACATAGGTAATCGGTCCTCCTCCGTCCAGATCGTGAAGGTGGATTTTTGTGATCGGTCTTATCGAAACTTTGGAAAAGATTTTTTCCGGATTGTAATTTTGATAGACATTTCTTATTTTTTGTCCCACCAGATCGGAGGAAATATTTTCATGAAGCTGTATATAGGTCTGGTAATTCTGTTCTCCCCATGCCTCAAGGTTCCAACCAAAAGTCCCCCCCAAAGATAAAGGAATGAGACACATCGATTTGAAATGAGAATTCTTCGGCATCTCCTCTATGACTCCGGTGACTATAAGATCAGTGTTCCCTGCCAACCTGATCTCTTTCCCGACCGCCTCTTCAATCGGAAAATGTTTTGCAGCGACAGACTTGGTCAGAAGAATGGAATTGGGTTGTGATAGGGCGCTTTTTGGATCGCCATCGATAAAACGAATGGCAAACATCTCCAGAAAGGATGGATCCACAAAATTCACTTTCTCCAAAAAAAGATTGTCTTCTGTCCCCACCGTCATCTCCCGAAAATCGAGCGATCTGGCCACATTTATTATCTCAGGATAGTCATTTTTAAGTACAACTCCGAGAGCCGAAGCATGAGTCCACGCATAAAGTACGTCTCCCTCTTTACTGTGATATTCATAAACGATTTGATAGAGGTCTTTGTGATTCTCATGAAAACGATCATAACTGTTCTCGTAATTTACCCAGAGGAATATCAGCAGGAAACAAAACATCCCCCCCGCCAGGCCGGTAATGTTAATAAAAGAATACAGTTTGTGCCTCAGTATGTTTCGCACGGTGATTTTTAAATAATTTCTAAACATGACAAACCCCCAAAATATTAGATTCATGACAAGCATCGGAATGGATTTGATAACCTGAGACCAATACCATCGCACGGCTGTGAATCGGCCGGATTCTGCCGCCATTTTCTCATAAAGCTCAGTGAAGTCACTTTGGACCGACCGGCGATCGCAATAGCGTGACAGTCGCTTCAGTAGCCAGATTGGAAAAGCAGGTGGTTTTTTTCGGCTATTAGTCATTTTGTTTTCTTTTTATCTACGGCCAACTCAGGAATCTCTTTCCATAAAGAGATCTGGTAGTCTCTGACCTCCTGGAGAGCCCGTTTGCCCTTAGGGGTCAAGCGGTAGTAAGTCCGGCTGCGCCCGCCTTTTTCCTGTGATTCGTTTCTTGCGATCTTATTCACAAACCCATTTCGAAACAGACGGTCCAGGGAAAAATAAAGCGCACCCATGGTGTAATTCTTGCCTGTAGTCTGAGAAACACATTTATTGATAGATATTCCATAAGCGTTTTCTCCAAGGCTCCAGATGCCGATGAGAATGGCTTCTTCCAATCGAGTTGTCAGATTCATTTTCCGCTCCAGAATTTATTTGATTCAAATATATAGACGCAACAGATTAAAAAAGGTTGCTTTAAATCCAATATTTATGGACTTTTTTTCTCTGAAAGATCTGGAGTAGGGGAGAGGTGTTCCTATCTATTTATGAATAAACATGTCCTATTTCAGAAAGTAAATATTATCTTTCGGTAAGAATGTTTCTTCTCTGACTAGATCGTAGCCAGCGTCTTTATAAATCTTCAATAGCTTACTTCGGGAGTACCATTCTCCTGCAGCGGACGCTTCCTTATCCAGGTTTCCTTCCACAATAGCGATCACCCCATCCGGTTTAAGCGATTTCCTGATATTTCGCAAAAGTTCGACTGGTTCAGCTAAACAGTGAACGACGTTGACCATAATGACTATGTCCAGAGCAGCTGGAGGGAGTTTTGGATCAGTCAGGCCGCCCAGTACTGTTTTTACATTCGTCAAACCATGGTCTGCACAGCGCTTTTCTATATCCTGAAGATACTCTTCAACGATGTCATTCGCATAGATCATACCAGAAGGGCCGATGCGCGAGGCAATCTGCACGGTATAGCGCCCACGTCCCGCCCCAACTTCACCGATGATCATTCCCGGCTTGATGCCGATCGTTTTAAGGACAAGATCCGGCGGCTGGCGCTCGTTGAGACGGACTTCGCTAGGAAGCGTCAGGGAATCTTTATCCTGCCCCAGGAGGGGGAAACAAGAAACCAAAAAAAAGAACAAAACGAAACCTTTTTTGAAGCGGTTGTGTTTCATCTGTGACTTTATCCAGTCCAGATATACTTATGATTGCAGCAATCATGACCCTGCATCAGTGTTTTATCCCGAACTAATTTAATTTTGGGATTAAAATCCGTGGCCCAGTTATAATCCCCCCAGCAGACTGCTGCATAACCGATATCGCCAGCTTTGTATGGCAGAAAGGCTTCCGCAGCAAGACAATCGGTAACTCTTATTTCAAATACCTTATCAGTGTCCTCTATAATTTCCATGGTTAAACTTGCCAACATCCCAGGATCTCTAAAAATACTTATGTAAGATTTAAAATCTGAATTTCCAAGCCTTTTGAGATCTCTTTTTGCCTGCCCATTCAGCCTTTGCTCTGTTTCTTTTTTGATAAGTTCTATCACTCGTTCCTCACCAATTTCTTTTTGTAAAAATCTGGCAAACCTGATGAAACTCCGGTGACGGATAGCGGACATTCTGCGGTATGTCATTTCTGGCCCTGGTAATTTCTTGTCAAATTTATGCTCTTCCTGTTCCAAAAGCAATTTGCCAATCAGCGGAGACTTTGCAAAAAGCGTGCTTGCAGCCAGACATGAGGCGGCACACACAGGTACGGTTTTGGTTAAAAAATCTCTACGACTTGACTGTTTTTTTACTAATTCTTTCATAATTTTCTCCTTTACTAATTACCCTCAATTCCCAATTTTTAATTATTAGCAAAAAATATGCCAATAAGTTCTCTTGAGGCTTTTCAACACGTCTTAAAATCTATATGTCCATTCTCGAACAACTTATGTACGCATCTGAACAGATACGACAGCCTTGATGCTTTTATTTCGAATTTTCGCACAGGCTCGACTGCAAAAAATCACGGTAAGGGAAAGAAAAAAAAGGATTAGGTGAGGGCCAATCTAACGGGATTCAAGACCAAGCAGCGTGTGTATTTTTGCCAATACCTCCTCAAGCACATCCTTGGGCGCGCTGGTAATCCACTTTGCTTTTCTCGCTTGCCAATCGAGGCTCTTGATTTGGTCAGATAAAATCGCTCCCGATACTTTATGTTTCTCAGGAAGAACAACCTCAAATGGGTATCCTTTAACGTTTGATGTGATCGAGCAAAATAAGGCCAACCCCACCTTTTCATGGTACACCTTCGGTGACACAACCAACGCAGGCCTATGTCCAGCTTGTTCATATCCAGCTTGAGGATTGAACTCAAGCCACACAATATCTCCGCGTTCAGGGATATACCTCCGAACCATCACCAGGCCTCACGCCCAACAGAATCTCCGGTCGATATTTCTTCATGCAGGCAATCTTCTCGCACCTGAGACATCAGGTCAGAAAGTCGATATCGTGCAGTTCGCTGTGGGCGGATCACAAGTCGATCTCCCTCAAGGAATATATCTACGGCGGAACCCTCTTCAACACCGGCTTCCTTGGCAAAGGATTTTGGGATACGCAGCCCTAAGCTGTTGCCCCACTTCTGGATTTTCGTAACCATATTGAGCCTCCATGTATATACAATGAATATACATTGATTTTGAGATCCTGTCAAGCCATCTTGCATCCCCTTTCTCTGGCCTCATTTTATATGGACGTTATGATTTTAAATTTATTCTTATAAAACATTTTCACAAAGCACTAGCTCGCATTGATGAGTTAATGGACTCAGAACCAAACACTCCTGAGGGAGATGATTTTAATCTTTTGGTAACTCTTATTGAGCAATATGAAGAAAAAGAATACCCAAAAAAAAAGCCAGATTCAAGTAGAAAGGAGTGAGTCATTCACTCCCAACTTATTTTTGTCTTCGGAAGATTGATGAATGAAGGGTGGTTAAGTGAGAGCTCCGGCTTGTCACAGATCACGATTTGGATTATATTCCTATCGTAATGAGCAAAAAACCAGGAAGAAACGATCCTTGTCCCTGTGGCAGCGGGAAGAAGTACAAAAAATGCTGCGGCCTCAGCCAGACGCAGGGTGGATTTGTCCAAACTCCGGAATCCTGGTTTCCTCCTTCTGAACGAACGGGCACTCTCTGGGACGAATATATGGATGTTATCCCGGTCCTCGCGATGTATGGAAAGAAAATCATGGATTTTGACGAAGACGGTTCGGAGTTTAAAAGAGCCGTTTCGGATTTTGAGAAGCAGTTCCGCCCAGGAGAAAAAGGGGGGATTGTAGACAGTTTTTTCATGAGCTGGATGCACTGCGACCTTCGGTTCGGAATAAGCCGCGAAACGGTGGCCGAAAGGCTGCTCATCGATCCCATTATCTCTGACCTCATGGAGCCAGGACCCACCTACATTCGGCAGCTCAGCGAAAGCTACCTTACGTTCTACGAAATCATCGCTTCCACATCCAGGCCGGATGCCGTCACTGTAAAAGAACTGGGAACCGGGAAGCATTTCACGGTCCTCCATGTTCGGGAGCTTCTTGAAATCGATCCGGAGCCTGGAGAAATCTGGTTTGCTCGTAGAGTTGGCCTTCCTGATCGATCCATCTTCTATACGACTCCGTATATCTACGAACCGGAAACATGTGCACAATTCAAGCGGGCTGTCCTTACTCAGGAAAAAGACTTCAAGAAGAGCCCCAGGGCACCGCTTTTTCCCACTGAACGACATTTCGCCGAGTCACAGAAAGAGACTGCGCCTTTCTGGGCTTGGTATATCTGCCAAGGGGAAAAAGACCGACCTTTCGCAATTCCCTTATCATGACCTGGTCACTACAGACGGCGAGGAATTTGTGTTCATGGAAATCCATTTCCGCATCAGAGACGAGGCTGCCCTGCGGAAGCGACTTGCCTCACTCCGAAGCTTCCAATACGATAAGAAAGATGACTCATGGACCTGGTTGAAAGCCAAGAGCCGGAAATATCCAGCCGCACCCAGGACTGTCCTCGGGCATTTCTACATCCAAGGCGACCGCCTCATCGTAGAGACAAATTCACAGGAGAGAGCTGTACGGCTGCGTGCCAAGCTCAAAGAACGTCGCCACAGTCTCATCGCTTTTGAAAAAACACTTTATCGTGATCCGTACGACATGCCGGAGCTATCCCCGGATGAGATCGAAGCCCGGGAAAAAGCATCCAAGGAGCTGAATTCCAGGCCCGAAATCCAGGAGGCCATAAAGAAAAATCTGGAACAACATTACTTCAATGAGTGACCCAGGACGAAACTTCCGGCTCTCGGCGGCCTATCGCCCATTCAGGCAGTCAGGAGTGAGAGAGGGCGCGCTATGCTCGTAGCGCTTATCGACGATATCGATCGAATGCAGAATGCGCCGACTTCGAAGATGCCAAAAATCGACACCGACAAGCTGCGCCGGCTGCTCGGCCTCCCAACCAAGGCGAACTAGCAGTTCACTTCGGAAAAATATCCAAAGTTAAGCTCGCCGAATATGTTGGTGAGAAAAAAATATCACGGGAATAGATTTAACCCTTAAATTTTTAGCGGTAAGATAGGTTTAGCGTTTTACTATAAAATACTTGACAGAATATATCATTTGAAGTTAAACTAATAATAAATCGTTAAACATGGTTGAGGAGATTTAACCTAATGTCAGTCATGACTACTTCCGCCAAAGGACAGGTAGTGATTCCCAAAAAAGTAAGAGACAAAGTCGGGATCAACACTGGATCAAAGGTCATTGTGAAGGCCGTTGACGGCCACGTTGAAATTCATCCTTTGCCGGAAAACCCGGTTGAATATTATTGTGGGATTTTCAAGAAAGGCTCTTCTCTGACGAAAGTGCTTCTAAAAGAGAGAAAAAGGGATGCCCTCCATGAAGACAAAAAGAGTCTTTGATTCATTCGCCTTACTGGCTTATCTGAAAAAAGAAGCACGTTTCGAGAAGGTCAAGAATCTTCTTTCAGAGAAAGATCCACAAATATTCATCAATGATATAAATGTTGGGGAGGTTTACTATATTTTGGCCAGAGAAAGGGGGATGGATGCGGCAGATTTCTTCAGTCAGATTATATTTCCCAGCTTACCAATCCATAGGGTAGAGAACTCATTTCAGGATGTTATTGAAGCAGCAAAAATCAAAGCTGAATTCGCAATATCTTATGCCGATTGCTTTGCCGCTATGACGGCCAAGAAAGAAAATGCGTTTTTATTAACGGGAGATCCGGACTTCAGGAAAATAGAAAACCTTATTGAGATCGAATGGCTCTAAGCCTGGATCCAATCAAGGCTCATCACAACCTTCAACCTTCCTAGTGATCGTCGATTTATAGGATGGCTCCAGTCATACTTCTCCGGATAGAAGATCTTTTGGTGCATATGGATCTGCAAGAGGAATTCTTTAGTCTCAATTAAGCTTGCGTTACAATTTTGTTACTGTTGTATCAAGCACTTCTCTAATTTTTTTGGCAGAAATCCTTCCCATTCCTTTTACTTTAATCAATTCTTCAATTGGTGCGTTAATGACTTTGGGAATTGACTTGAAATATGCCAACAGTCTTTTTGCAATTACAGGCCCTACTTGAGGAAAACCCTGCAGAATATATAACTGTCTTGACTTTAGTTT
>Ga0114930_10004423_pt1 | contig 11890 bp, 15 predicted proteins | sample AnhtaG_FD_87300 | JGI IMG/M metagenome (GOLD analysis project Ga0114930, IMG submission 87300) | Deep subsurface microbial communities from Anholt, Denmark to uncover new lineages of life (NeLLi) - Anholt_01485 metaG | ecosystem: Environmental > Aquatic > Marine > Oceanic > Sediment | place... | reverse complement strand
CCGATTATCGGAGCTTCTCACTGGAGGAGAAGGAGATTCTGCTGAAGCTGATAGGGAACATCTATAAAAACTTCGTGCACAAGGCAGCCCTGGGGAGAGAGATGACCGACGAGGAGATCGACTCTATTGGGAGAGGCAGGGTATGGACCGGAGAGCAGGCTAAGGGGAATGGCTTGGTGGACGAGCTTGGGGGAATAACCGAAGCGATCTCCCTGATAAAAGAGATGGCTAACATACCAGCAGAGGAGGAGGTGGAAGTGGCCATCTATCCCAAAGTGCGACCGTTTATATGGGGTCGTTGGCTGGAGATGGTCAAGACAGGGGCAATTGACCTCCCTGAAGAACTTCTGTCTGCAACACTCGGGCTAACATCAAAAGCCAGAGAACTTCTCCGGGAGAGGGTCTATACCCTTATCCCTTATTCTATCCTCTTCAGGTAAAGCAAGGGAGGCGACAACAAATACCCACTGCTCACACCACTTTGGCATGCCGATTATCTGCAGGTGGTATCAAAAAGGGGCGGTTTATGGCTCTTATCTTCAAAACCGAAGTCCCTTTCCTCTGGGCTGATATTTGGATGAGAATAATATTGGCACTATAAAACATAAAAGGTGGCTCTCACGACCAACCGCAGGGATCACTTTTGCTCTAACTTGCTGAGAACTACCCGCTGTGCCACAGAACCTTCGACCCTTCCCTTATATCTTCCCATAACCTCCCGCATCACCTTCCCCATCTCCTTCTTCTCCTTCACTTCCAGCTCGGCAATTATATCAGCAACTATCTTCTCCAGTTCCTCTTCACTCAAAGGTGGAGGGAGGTATTTTTTCAGAACGATAACCTCATCCTCTTCCTTCTCCACCAGGTCTTGCCGTCCACCTTTATTAAACTGCTCGATGGAATCTTTTCTTCTTTTTATCCCCCGCTGTATGAGGGTCCAAATCTCCTCCTCGGTTAATTCCCGCCGCAGTCTTATCTCTTCGTTATGGACCTCTGACAGGAGCAATCTCAGAGTAGAAAGGGTGGTCTTATCCTTCTCCTTTAACGCCTTTTGCATGTTCTTTTTTATCTTTTCCAGCATCTCCCTCAACTTCCCAAATATAAGCTTTAGAAAATTTGTCGGTGGTATATTATGTTATAACAAGGGGGTTGTCAAGAGATAAAGTGCTAAAATAAAAGGGGTGAGAACCCCGTGGGAAAGGAATTTTAGCTTTACAACTAAAAGCTCTCATGATAAAATATTTCAAACGGTGAGATCTTATGTCTGGACATTCTAAATGGAGTACTATTAAAAGAAAGAAGGGCAAAGAAGATGCCCGCCGGTCGAAAATCTTCGGCAAGCTGATAAGAGAGATATCTATCGCTGCCCGCCTGGGTGGAGGTGACCCCAACGGGAATCCTCGCTTACGGAACGTCATCTTAGCCGCCAAGGCAGCTAATATGCCGGCTGATAACATCAAGCGAGCCATCCAGAAAGGAACCGCCGAGCTGCCAGGCACTTCTTACGAAGAGGTAACTTACGAAGGGTATGGTCCGGGAGGTGTGGCTATGATGATACAGGTATTAACCGACAACAAGAACCGCACCCTCCCGGAGATAAGGCATCTATTTGCTAAAAACGCAGGGAATCTAGGTGAAAGTGGCTGTGTCTCCTGGATGTTTGACAAAAGAGGTTACATCGTGGTCGAAAAGGATAAGGTTGACGAAGATAGGATTATGGAGTTAATCCTGGAAGCCGGAGCCGAGGATATGGGCGAGGATGGGAGCAACTACGAGATTTTCAGCTCTCTGGAGAGCTTTGAGACAGTGCATAACTCTTTGAAAAACCATAACATTGAGATAGCTGCTCAAGAAATCGCCATGGTGCCCAAGAGCACAGTCAAGGTAACCGGGAAGAGGGCTCAGCAGGTGCTGAGAATGATGGAAGAATTAGAAGACCACGACGATGTCCAGAGTGTATGGGCGAACTTTGACATCGATGAATCGGAGATCGAAGGGTAAGAGAACAGCCATAAATTACTGAAGCTATCCTTTTGCAAGAAGATAGCGAAGCTAACCCTGTCAAGACTTAAAATCTATTGTATGTGAGACCCTGAGTGCGAATTTTAGGCGTTGACCCCGGCTCCCGGGCTACTGGCTATGGGCTCATTGATAAAGAAGGCGAGAGGCTTCTCTTCATAGCCTGCGGAGTTATCCAACCCCCTCAAAATTCCCCTTTCCCCATTATATTGAAAGAACTCTACCAAAGATTGCAGCAGCTAATCCAGCTTCACCAACCAGAGGTAATAGTTCTGGAAGACCTCTTCTATTCGCGGAATGTCCGCATTGCCCTGAACCTGGGGCATATAAGGGGGGTATTGATGGTGGCGGCGATAAACTCCGGTCTGCCAGTGGCTGAATATACTCCTCTGGAGGTGAAGAAGGCAGTGGTGGGTTACGGGAGAGCCGATAAATATCAGGTGCAACAGATGGTCAAGCATCTGCTGGGACTATCGACCCTCCCGCAACCCTACGACGCTTCCGACGCCCTGGCAGTAGCCATCTGCCACGCTCATTGCCTGTGGAAATGAAAGATGGTAACATCCAGAGAATATAAGAGATAAATCCCTCGGAGGAGGAAAGGAAGAGGCGATGATTGCCCTGCTCACCGGTAAGCTCCGGCGCAAGGAACCCAATGAGGTAATTATTGAGGTCAACGGGGTGGGCTATAGGGTGGTCATACCCCTATCCACCTATTACCGCCTCAAATCGGATGAGGAACCGGTAACCTTAATAATTTATACCTATGTGAGAGAAGATACCATCGCTCTATACGGCTTCTTAACCGACCAAGAGAGATTGATATTTGAAAAGCTCATCTCCATTTCCGGCTTAGGTCCTAAATCAGCCATAATTATACTCTCTGGTCTCCCCACCGATGAACTTATATCAGCAGTGAGAAAGGAGGACCCTTCCCCATTAAGCTCCATCCCCGGCATCGGACCAAAAACCGCCAACAGAGTGATTCTGGAGCTGAGGGATAAGCTCAAGGGGGTGGTCCCCCTTCTTGAAGAAAAGGCTATGGCGCCCTACCCGACAGCACCCCTCACCCCTATGAAGAGGGACCTCCTCTCCGCCTTGATGAATCTCGGTTATAAAAAATATGAAGCGGAAAGAGCCATTAAGGAAACACTCATCTCTTTGGGGGAGGAATCATCTTTTGAGAATGCTATCAGAGAAGCCTTGAAGATCTTAGCCAAGCATTAGATTCTCAACTTGTAAGCAGAGGACTAAAAAATGTGTTATAATACCTCCAAATGATGACGATGAGCTCTTACAAAAATTAGCCAGAGTTGAAAATCTACAAAAATGAGCAAAAGGATAACCTCCGGCGAACCGATAGACGATGATCTAAGATACGATGCCTCCCTTCGCCCCAAAAGGATGGTGGAGTTCATCGGTCAGAAGAAAGTCAAAGAAAACCTATCCTTATTCATCGAGGCGACTAAAAGGAGGAACGAACCCTTGGACCATGTCCTACTTTTCGGTCCCCCGGGACTGGGAAAAACCACCCTGGCTCACATCATCGCTAACGAACTGGGGGTCGGCATCAAAGCGACCTCGGGACCAGTAATCGAAAAGGCTGGCGACCTGGCAGCCCTGGTGACCAACCTGGGGGAACACGAGGCACTATTCCTTGACGAAATCCATCGCTTAAGCCCCGCCATTGAGGAAATTCTCTATCCGGCTATGGAGGAATACAAGCTGGACCTGGTCATCGGACAGGGACCGAGCGCCCGAACAGTCAAGTTAGACCTCCCCAGGTTCACCCTCATAGGTGCTACCACCCGGGCAGGGCTGTTGACCCCACCTCTAAGAGGTCGCTTCGGCATAGTGCATCGCTTAGACTTCTACACCGAAGAGGAGTTGAAGGTCATTGTAGAGCGCTCCGCAGGCATTCTCAACATCACCATTACCCCCGAAGGGGCGCTAGAGATAGCCCGTCGCTCCCGTGGCACCCCCCGCATAGGCAATCGCCTCCTCCGGCGGGTGAGAGATTATGCTCAGGTAAAAGCCGATGGAAAAATAACTAATAAGGTCGCTTTAGCCTCCCTGGAGATGTTAGAGGTTGACCATTTCGGATTTGATGAAATCGACCGCAAGCTTCTGCTGACCATCATCGACAAGTTCGACGGCGGTCCGGTGGGGCTGAACACTCTCTCGGCAGCTATCGGAGAGGAGAAGGATACCATTGAGTGTATCTATGAGCCCTTTCTGTTACAGATAGGATTCCTTGATCGCACTTCCCGAGGAAGGAAGGCGACTCTATTAGCTTACAAGCATTTTGGTAGAACAAAAGGGAATAAACGCGGGCAGAAAAAGCTCTGGTGAAATAATCTATAGATCAGTTAGTCAAAGGGGAGCAAAAGGGGTTCCCCTTTTTAATATGTCAGATGAATATAGTAGTCCACATATGTTGTGCTCCCTGCTTTCTCTATTTGGAAGAGGAACTTCGTAAAGGGGGGCACAGGGTAATCGGCTTCTGGTACAACCCTAATATCCATCCCTTGCTTGAATATCGATGTCGCCTGGAAAGCCTCAAAAAATACTGCTTGGAGAGTCAGGTAGAGTTACTTATAAATGATAGCTACGAGCTGGAGAAATTCCTCCAGGGCGCCCTCAATGAACCCGAACTTAGATGCCGCTTCTGCTACCGCCTCCGGCTGGAAGCTGCCGCCCGGGAGGCAGCCTCAGAGAAATTTGACGCTTTCACCACCACCCTCCTGGTCAGTAAATATCAAAGGCACGAGCTTATTAAAACCATCGCCCAGCAAGCCGCCCGAAAATATGGGGTTAACTTCTATTATGATGATTTCCGCCGTGGGTATTACCAGGGACATAATAGAGCTCGGGAGCTGGGCATCTATAGACAGAAATACTGCGGATGTATCTTCAGTGAAAGGGACAGATATTCCTAATGAAATCCCTTCCTTTAGAGGTTGCCGATGAAGGTCTCCGAATTCGATTTTCATCTCCCACCAGAACTCATTGCCCAATACCCTTCACTGAGAAGAGGGGACTCCCGATTGATGGTTGTTGACCGTCAATCGGGCAAGGTCACCCACGCCCATTTCTCCCTCTTTCCCCAACTTCTGCATGCGGGTGACCTTTTGGTTCTTAACAACACGATGGTCTTCCCCGCCCGACTGCTGGGTCACAAAGAGGGGAAGAATGGAAAGGTTGAGGTTTTATTGGCTAAGCGGCTGACCCAGAACTGCTGGGAGGTGCTGGTCCGCCCGGGTAGGAAGCTCCGTCCAGTGGACCGGGTCATTTTCGGGGACGGGGAACTCCAGGCTACCATCAAGGGAAGAGGAGAAAGGGGAAAAAGGTTCCTCCAGTTCCATTACCGGGGAGATTTCTTCCAGTTGCTGGAAAAGCTCGCCAACCCTCCCCTTCCCCCATATATTAAGCGAGCTGCTTCAGCGGAAGACCGCCTAAGGTATCAAACCATCTATGCCGAGGAGCGAGGAGCCATCGCAGCCCCCACAGCCGGGCTCCATTTCACCCCCGAGACCCTTTCCTCCTTGAAGAATCAGGGGGTGGAGCAGGTCGCCATCACCCTCCATATAGGGGTAGGCACCTTTCAACCCATTGAGGCGAAAGAGGTTGAGGAGCACAAAATGGAGGAGGAGTATTACAGGATAACACCCCAGGCAGCCACCAAACTAAACGGTGCCCTTGAGGAAGGGCGTAGGATAATTGCAGTGGGAACTACCACTACTCGAGCATTAGAGAGTGCTTCTTCTACTACGAAGAGAATCCCTTCTGGTGAAGGATGGACCGACCTCTTCATTTACCCCGGATACCAGTTCGAGCTGGTAAAGGCTCTGTTGACAAACTTTCACCTCCCCAGATCCTCTCCGCTGATGCTGGTATGCGCCTTTGCCGGGCGGGATTTGATAATGGAAGCCTACCAACAAGCAATAGTAGCTGGCTATCACTATTATAGCTATGGTGATTGTATGCTTATCTTGTAAATGAATTCCCTCAGGTCGACTATCTATCAAACCAAAGACTTTACCTTGATAACTTAAATGGGAAAAATTGATGATAGGCCCCGCCACCATTGGTGGGGGGAAGAAAATCTGCCAGTTGATTTTATCAGTGCTCCCTGGGTACTTCTATTGATTCCGGTTCATACTTGCCAAAGATCATCTTTCCTGCGGTAGTCTGAAGGACGCTGGTCACCACCACTTTGATTGTCTTACCAATAGCCTTTCTGGCATTGTCTACCACCACCATTGTACCATCATCTAAATATGCCACCCCTTGCGAAGGCTCTTTCCCCTCCTTTATGATGAAGACCCGCATCATCTCCCCGGGCAAGACCACCGGCTTTAGCGCATTAGCCAACTCGTTTATGTTCATAACCTCAATCCCTCTCAACTGGGCTATCTTATTGAGGTTGAAATCGTTGGTGATAATCTTACCTCCCAGGTGTTTGGTCGCCTCTATCAACTTCAGGTCAACCTCTTTAATATTGGGGAAGTCAAGCTCCGAAATCTGAACATTGATGTGGGGTTGCTTCTTTATCCTCTGCAAGATGTCCAGTCCCCGCCGCCCCCGGTTCCTCTTAAGGCTATCGGAGGAGTCGGCTACCCGCTGTAGCTCCCGCAAAATAAACTGGGGGACAATCAAGATACCATCAATAAAGCCAGTCTCGCAGACATCGGCTATCCTCCCATCTATGATTACGCTGGTATCCAGAACCTTGTACCTCTCTATCACCCCTCGCTCTTTGAACGCTCCCTTTATATTCCTCAGGTCGAGCCACTCCCCTTTTTGGGCTCCTACAACCAGCCCCAAGTAACCCAATCCTCCCAGAAGCAACAACCTAACGAAATAATCCCCCACAAAAGAAAACTCCATCCCTCCGAGAATTGCGATTACCAAACTGGCCAAAGCAATTCCCACTAAGAAACCAATAAGGGATCCTATCAGAACTTTTACCGGCAATTTCCGGACCTTAATATCAAGAGCTATAACGATGAGGGAGAGAATGAATCCAAACCCCATCCCCACCAAATTTGCTAACCCCAAGGGCGCAAGGAAATAGCCAATGGTTGAACAGAGAACAACGAAGACAACCCTGATAATCAAGATTCCCACTCTTTTTCACCTCCTAACAAAAAAGATGCCTGTTCAAAATTTATTAATATATTGGCTAAAAAGATTCTTTTATTAACCTCATTTAGTACATCCATCTTTCTCCTACTTTCTGGACATTAGAAAGAGTTTACTGCATATACTCTTCACCCGGGGATTTCTTCCTTTTTTATAGTGCATTTATTGAGCTTCCTTCTCTTTTTTAATTGGTTCGGCAAAGAACATCTTAAAAATTGTAAAAAGCAAATTCTCTTCTCGAATCAGCTTAAAGCCAGCTTTGTGAATATTATCTGAAGTTTTTCTATTAATGTGAACACCACTGAGTGCTGAAGTCAACGGGTCGAGAGTATTGAAGGTCCACGCCATCAGTGCATTCTCTGGAAGCACGTGCTCAATAAGCAGCGCCTGACCTTCCGGCTTGAGTACTCGTTGTATTTCTTGCAGTCCTTTAATAGGGTCAGGCACAGAGCAAAATACAAAGGTTGCTACTACTGTATCAAAAATGCTATCACCAAAAGCGAGCTGCTGAGCGTCCATCAGGGCCAGAGGAATCCCTTTGGATTTAGCAAGAGGCTTCGCTTTAAACATCATCTCTTCACTTATATCCACGCCGGTAGCCCAATATTCCTGTCGGTAATATCGTAAATTTTTTCCCGTGCCAACGCCTACTTCCAAAACTCGAGGGCCTCTGACTTTTCTGAATAATCGCCTCCGCCAACGCGCATACCAGAAAAGCTCCAATGGCAATTCCATCAGATTATAGAACTTGGCGTTGCGGTCATACTTTTTCCGCGTTATAAGAGTAGCTTTCTCTATTTCCATGTTCATTGAATAACTCTTAGTATTCCTTCTGCCGTATGTTTTTATCTCCTTGATTAAAACTGCTAAATACGATCTATGATTTTCTTTAATTTGCCCTGAACTTTCTCAGCAATTTTGAGCAACCTTGGGTTCTCAATCGCTTTCATTGATGCTACCGGGTCCACAGCAGACACTTCCACTTCAGATGGCGAAACCTCTTGAACAATCACATTACATGGCAGCATGGTGCCAATTTTGTTCTCAACCTGTAATGCTTCATAGGCAAAAGAGGGATTGCACGCACCTAAGATTTTGTATTTTGGAAAATCTACATTCAGCTTTTTCTTGAGGGTCTCCTTGACATCGATCTCTGTTATGACACCAAATCCCTCTTTCTTCAGCTCATCTTTTACCCTTTCAATTGCTTCATCGTAGGACATATTTAATGTTTTGGTAAAATGGTAGCTAAACAATAGTACCTCCTGCTCATTAGTCAACTTAACAAAACTTTTTTGATTAAAGGAGGTCCAACACAACACCTTGGATTGGACCCCCTTTAAGACTCATTACTCCTTGGTCTTCTCCTTCTTCATCTCTTCCATTCTTTTGCTCATCTCCTGCATGTTGCTCATAGCGCTCTGCATGTGCTCGGTCATCGTCTTCATATGCTCCTGCAATTGCTCCATATGCTTTTTCATAACCTCATCTTTCATCATCTCCTCATTCATCATCATCGAATCTATATTCTCCATCATGCCCTTCATGTGCTGAGACATGTTGTGCATTCTCATCATCATATTCTTCATGTTCATCATGCCCATACACTCAGGATGCATCTTTTGTCCCATCATCGTATCCATGTTCTTCATCATTTCACCGCACCGGCTCATCATTTTGTCCATGGATTGCATCATCTCTTTCTGGTGCATCTTAGCTTTTTCCTGCCCGGAAAAGCCGATTGCTCCCCAGGTAAAGACTAAAAGAATGATAGAAGAAGAAATGCCCAAGGTCTTAAGATGCTTTCTCATGGTTTTCGCCTCCTTTTTTATTGGGTTGTGCTATTTATAGCCGCTTCTATCTTTCAATATATATAATGCCAAATAAGTTGTTTTCTTACATTCATTCTTAATTATCAGGCAGTTCGGAGCAATATCCGAGATCTCATACCTTGCCCTAAGGCAAAGTGAATCGCAGATCTCAGGAAATATCTTCTGATTTTAATCGGTCTTTCCTTTTTTAAATTGATTTTTAATTTTCAAGAGAGTAAATCTCTCTTTTTCTGCTCAAATTCTTCTTTGTCGATCTCTCCTTTAGCATACCTTTTTTTCAATATTTCTAAAGGACTTTCACTCTGCCTGGTCTCACCTGGTCTGCTTTGCTGAATTAACCATTTAATGAAAAAGACCAAACCAACAATAACCAGAACCCAAAATATCCACATAAACCACCCGAACATCCAGTGATCTCCCCACATCATCTTTATCACCTCTTTTTATGTGCCTAAGATCTTTTATCTCCTTTAAAACAGTGCCTCTATCGCTTCCTTGAGCGACCTTACCCCTATGAGCTCGATTTTCGGCCTCAGCTCCGATAAAGCCAGATTACTCTTGGGCAGAATACACCTTTTGAAGCCCATAGCCGCCGCCTCTTTGATGCGAGAGGACGCCTGGCTTATCCCCCTCACCTCTCCGGTTAAACCCACCTCTCCGAAGATGGCCGTGTAGGAGTCAACTGCCACATTCTTAAAGCTCGAGGCAATGGCAATGGCCACTCCCAGGTCAGTTGCTGGCTCGAGGACCGACACCCCACCGGCCAGGTTTACAAAGATGTCGTTCCCCATGAGCTTAAACCCCATCCGCTTATCCAGCACGGCAATAAGAAGGGAGACCTTATTGTAATCGAGTCCTATGGTTACCCGCCGTGGATTCCCATAGCTGGAGGAGCTGACCAGCGCCTGCACCTCTACCAGGAGCGGACGAGAGCCCTCCATACAGCTTATCACTACCGAGCCAGGGACATTTATGGAGCGCTCAGCTAATAGCACCTGCGAGGGATTGGGCACCGGCTGCAGCCCCCGGGTACCCATCTCAAATATTCCCAGCTCGTTAGCTGGTCCGAAGCGGTTTTTAACCGCCCGGAGAATACGATGGGCTTGATGTCGTTCTCCCTCAAAATAGAGAACTGTATCTACTATATGCTCCATGGTGCGGGGACCAGCGATATAGCCCTCCTTGGTGACATGACCGATAATAAAAATCGGAATCTTTCGACTCTTTCCAAAAAAGAGCAGCTGCAAAGCCCCCTCCCGCACCTGGCTGATGCTCCCCGGAGCCGACTGAAATCGGAGGGAGAAGATGGTCTGGATGGAATCTACTATTATGGTTGTGGGGCGCAGCCTATCCACCTGCTCGAATACTCTCTCCAGGCAGGTCTCTGCCAGAAAATAAAGCTTGTCAGGGCGAAGCTTAAGCCTTTCACCCCGCAGCCTGATCTGGCTTTCTGACTCCTCGCCAGAAATATAGAGGATAACCTCTCCCTGGAGGGAGAGCTTCTCGGCTATCTGAAGGAGGAGGGTCGATTTTCCGATGCCTGGCTCTCCCCCTATCAGCACCAGGGAGCCGGGGACAATCCCTCCACCCAACACCCGGTCAAATTCATCTATTCCTGTTTTGAGCCTGCGAAGCTCCTTTTCGTCAATCTCCTGATAAAGGCGAGGGACTGCCTTCTCCTCCAGGAAAGGTGCCCACTGCTCGCCGATGAGGGCTCCTTTCTGTCTCTCCTCCACCAGGCTGTTCCAACTGCTACATTCGGGGCAGCGTCCCAACCACTTGGGACTCTGATAACCGCAGCTCTGGCAGGTAAAAATAGTTCGTTCCTTTTTATCCATAGATTTTCTCAGAATCTGTAGCCCATGCCAAATAACAATTGCCGTCTATCCTTGCTTAAGAAGTCGTCATAACCTCCACTAAAAAAGAGTCCTCCATAAGGGAAAAAGTTGACCCTAAAACGGCAATGGGGATTATTCTCTCGACCGAAGTTGAAGGCGTCGATGGAGAAGCTCATTCGCTCCTTGGCAATGAAGAAATCAAGCCCGGCTCCAAATTCCGACTCAATCAGACCTCCCCTCAGGAGCAATTGGCTAAACCTCTGCCCGACCTGGGCAGACATCAGGAATCCCTTCTCCTGGGTTGTTGTCCTGACCTGGGAAGTAAGAATAGCGCCGGTGGGGTCAATGGTCTCCATCTCTCTGGTGCTGGTAACCCTTCTGCCCACCTGGTCGTCAATCAACTCCAGAAGGAAGAGCCGGTTACCCTGCGTACGAAAGCCAAGCCCGAAGTAGGTCTTGAAGTTAGAGCTATCGAAATAATAATCGGTTTTAAACCCCAATATGAGGTCCAGAGAACCGAATCCCCGAACTATCTTCCGCGTTTCGCTTGCTGTCTCACTGACACTGTGGATGGTGCTTTTTACTTTATCCCTGACTTCATCATCATAGATAAGCTCCCCCATGGTCCCCTCCCCTTTTTTTATCTTGGAGAGGATTTCGTTGAGGGTCTTGAGGCTCTCGTCGAGCTTCTCGCCCACCCTTTTTATATTGGTTATTCCTTCTCGAAGGTCTGCCCTGTTTTCCTCAATCACAGCATCAATGTTCTGGCTGAAGTTCCTGATGTTCTCAACAACATGAGGAACCTGAGTCCTGAGGTCATCCGTAAGAAGAACCATCTTGTCAAAGGCAAGGTTAATCTTCTCCTTGTTGGTGTCAGATAGCTCCACCAGGGTACTGGAGAGCTTGTCCCAGGTGGCAAAAAACTGCTTTACCCCTTTTTGACTCTCTTCGGAGCCGATAACCTCCCGCACATAATGGACCATATTGTCTATCTCTGCCCCGATGGAGTTCATCACTCCCACCATCTGGTCGAGGCTGGTCGGGGCGAGCCCCTCT